>ERZ1370068.10186-contig-8904_pt1 | contig 65310 bp, 99 predicted proteins | sample MGYA00561227_ERZ1370068 | MGnify/ENA primary metagenome ERZ1370068 (study PRJEB38410, sample SAMEA6850437) | metagenome | study: Metagenomic assessment of the ecological functions of the soil: analysis of the soil microbiota associated with the... | reverse complement strand
GTAGTACTTCGTTCAGTTACGTATTGCTCGCGTTGGGCGTGGTTGGAAGTTGGGCGTTGGGGTGGAGGTTCGCCACACCGACGGCCATCGCCGGCCTGGCGCCCAACCGCGACGCGCGACCGACTCGAGACAGATACTCCGACCGATCGCCGGCGCGATGATGCGCAGTTCCGCCATCAGTCGATCGAACTGTGCCGGGAACATCGACTGGGCGCCATCGCTGAGCGGCGCGATCGGGATCGTTGTGCACTCGATGATCAACCCGTCGGCGCCGGCCGGCGACGGCCGCGCGGGCGAGCTGCGCCACCATGTCAGCGCCGTCCAGCGCCGTGGCTCGGATCCGCGATCGGCAGGTGACTAGTTCTTGACGACGGAATCGCGGAGGATGTCGAAGGTGTTCCGCGTCGCGGTCTCGAACGTGCGGAATCCCGCGCTCGCAGAGGATCACGCCGTCGTTCCACCGGCGAGATACTCCGCCGACAACAGCCACTCCTCGATCGTCGCGCGAGATGCCGCGCTTCAGCAGCACCGGCTTGCGCGTGCGACCCAGTTCGCGGAGCAGCGTGTAGTTCTGCATGTTCCGCGCGCCGACCTGGTAGATGTCGCGAGTAGCTTGCCGATCAGCTCGATCTGGCCTGACGTCCATCACCTCGGAGATCGACCTTCAGGTTGTGCGCGTCAGCCAGCGCGCCGCAGCATCTGCAGTCCCTCTCTCGCCGCAGCGCCCTGGAAGCGCGTAGGAGAGCTGCGCGGCTTGAAGGCGCCGCCGCGCAGGATCCCGCGCCCGCGCGCGCTTGACCGCGGCCGCGCTCGCCATGACCTGCGTCGTCGGTCTCGGCCGAACACGGACCGGCCATGACGATCACCTCGTCGCCGCCGATCCGGACGTCGTCGAGCGTGACGATCGTGTCGTCCGGCCGAACGGTGCGGCTCGCGCGCTTGTAGGGCTCGGTGATCCGCAGCACCTCGTGCACGCCATCGAGAATGCTCGATCAACTGCGGTCGATCTTGTGCGCGCCGACCGACGCCGAGCACCGTGCGGGTGGCGCCCGACGATCGGTGCACGTCCATGCCCGAGTTCGATGAGGCGCGCGATCACCGCGTCGATCTGCGCCTCGGTGGCGCCGCTTCATTGACGGCGACCATGACACTCTACCTCCGGTTGTCATGAACTGTCTCCTGTTTCGCTCGCGCACGCGCTCCGGCCCGTCTCGGCTTCGTCGATGACCCGCTCGAAGATCTGCACCGACGGCTTCCGCCGTCAGCGGCCCGCCGAGCTCCGTCGCCGACTTCCGACACGTGCGCCAGACCTGCGGCCTCGCCGATCGGGCTGCGTAGATCGGGAGCCCGCCTCGTGCTTCAGCCGGCCGACGTTCCACCGGCGCACGCGCACGTGCACGATCAGGCAGCCGCACGAGCGCTCGTCGATCACGTCGATCGCGGTTCCGCGACCTTCGATGGTCAGGACTTCAGCCAGCGCACGTTTCACCTCTACCCATCGTTCGAGATCGCCGACGACTCCAGCCTCGGCAATGACGTTGACGAGGGCGCTGCCGACGACCGCGGCATCCGCCCACTGCCCGACCTCGCGGACGTGTTCGGGCTTGGAAATGCCAAACCCGAGCGCCACCGGCAGATCGACTGCACGCGCCGGATGCGATCGCACCGATGCTCGTGGCGCGCCATCGGCGATCCGGTCGCGGGCGCCGGTGACGCCCAGGCGCGAGATCGCATACAGAAACCCGCTGCCAAGGGCCGCGGCCCTTCGCAGGCGTTCATCGGTCGTCGTCGGGCTGAGCAGGAGGATTGTATCAATCCCCGGACCTGGCCAGCATGTTCCGGAACTCGTCGGCTTCCTCGATCGGCAGGTCGAGGACCAGCACGCCGTCCACGCCCGGCCTGACGGCGCGGTCCGCGAACCGTCTCGGCGCCCATCCGCAAGATCGGGTTGCGCGTAGCTGAAGATCACGATCGGCGCCTGCACAGAACTGCGCATCGCGCCCGAGCATCTCGAGCACCTCGGCAGGCGTCGCCTGCGCGCCAGCGCGCGCTCGGTCGCGCGCTGGATGACCGGGCCGTCGGCCAGCGGATCCGAGAACGGCAACTCCCACTTCGAGGACATCAGCGCCCGCGCGGTCGAGCGCTTGCAGGATGCCTTCGCGTGCGCGGCAGATCGGGATCGCCGGCGGTGACGTACGTCACGAGCCCGGCGCATTGCCGCGCCTGCGATGCGGCGAAGCGTTTCGAGCCGAGCTCCCGAGCGGAGTCGAGGGCTCACCTGCAGCGCCTGTTGCACGCTCTTGCAGGTCCTTGTCGCCGCGACCTGACAGGTTGATCGAGCATCGATCGTCCGCGGGCACGTCCTTCGCCGATCCGCGTGCTGTGCGCAACCAGCGTGCGAGCGACTCGAGCGCCGGCAGGATGCCTTCGAGCCGCGCGAGTCGCCTGGAAGCCGTCGAGTGCTTCAGCGTCGGTGGCAGTAGCGCGTATCCGGTTCGGCCGAGATCGCGCAGCCACGCATGCTCGGGTCCGATCGCGGCGTAGTCGAGGCCGGCCGAGATCGAATGCGTCAGCTCGATGTTGCCGGCCTCGTCTCTGCAGCACGAATGTGCGCGTGCCCCTGCAGCACACCGGCTGCTGCCGCCGGCAAAGCGCGCGGCGTGACGGCCGGGCGCGATGCGCTCTCCGCCCGCCTCGACGCCGATCAGCCGCACGTCGCGTGTCGTCGAGGAACGCGTCGAAGATCCCGATCGCGTTGCTGCCGCCGCCGACGCACGCGATCGACGATGTGCGGCAGTCGGCCGGCCTGCTCGAGCATCTGCTGCGCGCGCCTCGCGCCGATCACCGACTGAAACTCGCGGACCATCAGCGGATACGGATGCGGCCCGAGCGCGGATCCCGAGCAGGTAGTGCGTGTCGTCCGACGTTGGCGACCCAGTCGCGCATCGCTTCGTTGATGGCGTCCTTCAGCGTCTTGCTGCCGGCATCGACCCGACGCACCGTGCGCGCCGAGCAGCCGCATGCGGAACGACGTTCAGCGCCTGACGCCGCATGTCCTCGGCGCCCATGTAGACGACGCACTCGAGGCCGAGCAGCGCGCACGGCGGTCGCACGTCGCGACGCCGTGCTGCCCCGCGCCGGTTTCGGCGACGATGCGCGTCTTGCCCATGCGCTTGGCAAGCGCGCCTGATCCGAGCGCGTTGTTGATCTTGTGCGCGCCGGTGTGCGTGCAGGATCTCTCGCGCTTGAGAAGGACGCGGACACCGTTGCCGCCGCTTGCCGCGCGCCAAGCGCGCCGTTTCATAGAGCGGAGCCGTCGCACGCACGCTTGGACAGGCGGGTCCGAGCAACTGATCGAGCTCGGCGCAAACGACGGATCGGGCGCCGCCGGCCAGTGCCCCTCGGTCAGCTCCTCGATCGGCGCGAGACGCAGCGTCTCCGGCACGAAGCGGCCGCCGTAGACGCCGAAGTAGCCGCGGGCGTCCGGATCGCGTCGGCCCGAACAGGGCTCATACTCGCGGACGGGTTCACTGATTCAAACTCATGCGGCACACGGCGCGCGCTGCGCGGTTCGCCAGAAAGCGACACCTTCGTCGAGGTCCTGACGCCGGGCGCTGATTCGACTCCCGAAGCCACATCCACGCCGATCGGCCGCACGGTCACGATCGCCTCTCTCGATGTTGTCCGGCGTCAGGCCGCCGGCTAGCACGACCTACGTGCCTCGCCGCGATCGCGGCCGCGCGCGACCAGTCCACCAGCGGCCCGTGCCGCCACGCCTGCGACGGGATCCGATCGAATCGAGCAGCAGCGTCGTATCACGGCCACGTCGTTCGCGCGTCGTCGACCATCGGTGTCGAGCGTCACGGCTCGCGACGCCGGTTGGTCGATGAAGTTGCGTATCGGCCGGCGTCTCGTCGCCGTGCAGCTGCACCATCCGCAGCGACTCGCACCGTCTGTCGCGCATGGCGTCTCGACCGGCTCGTTCACGAACACGCCTACCGTCGTCACCGTCGGCCGGCGCAACGCCGCCGGCGATCCTCCGGCGCGTTCCGGCGTCGATCGCAGCGCGGGCTTCCCGGCCAGAACACGAACCCGATCGCCGTTGGCGCCTTCGCGGACGGCGTGGAGCGCATCCGCCAGACGCGTGCATGCCCGCAGATCTTCGAGTGATCCGGCGCGGACGTCCATGACCGCGCGATCCCAGATCGACTCCGCGATCGCGCGGAGCTGGATCCGGACGCGGTCATGAACCGCTCGCCGATCAGAAACGCCCGATAGCCCGGCGCCGCCAGCCGTCTCGGAGATCGCGCGCTCGTCTGCAGACCGCTCACTCACGCCGACGACGTCCGGCCGGGCATCTGCGCGCGCCAGCCGGTCTGAAGCGCCACGTCCACCGCGAGCGTGCGCAGGTTCCGGTTGTTCGACGCCGATCAGTCGTGGCGCCGCTGTCGATCGCCTCGCACCAACTCCTCATCGTCATGGACCTCGACCGAGCAGCGCGCGAGACCCAGCTCCGCGCGCGCGACTGCAGCCGCACGAGTTCGGCTGATCCGAGCGCCGGCACGATCAGCAGCACCGCATCCGCGCCCGCCGCTCTCGCTTCGAGCAGCTGGTGCTCGTCAACGATGAAGTCCCTGCGCAACGAGCGGCAGCGCAACGGCCATCGCGAACGGCGGTCAGATGCGCGAGCGCGCCGTCGAAGAACGTCGGCTCGGTCGGCATCGGAGATCGCCGCCGCGCCGCCGGCGATTCGTACTGTCCTCGCGATCGCGCAGTGGTCGCGCTGCGCCGCGAGCACTCCGCGCGGACGGCGACCGCCGCTTGCACTCGGCGATCACGTTCGACGCGCCCTGCGCCATTCGAAGCGCCGCCCTCGAATGCGATGCAGCCGCGCGGGCGTGCGCGTCGCGGCACGGCGCTCGAGCATGCCGACACCGGTCTTCTGAGCGCGGCGCGCCTCGGTGATCTGCTGCGTCGCCGCGACGATGGTGCGCAGAAGGTCCGGGACTGCGTTCATGCGACCGCCTCCGCCTGCGACGCGCGCACCATCGACCTCGAGCGTCGCGCGTGCGGCGCCTGAGTCGATGGCCGCCGCGGCGACACGTGATGCCCTCGCGCGACCGATGCGACGCGGCTCGGCGACAAACAGCGCCGGCGCCCGCGTTGAGCACGACGGCATCGCGCAGGCGCGCCCGGCCTGCCGCTTCCAGGACACGTCGGACGATCGCGGCGTTCTCTGCCGGCATCGCCGCCCAGAAGTTCCGCGAGCGTCGCCTTGCGAATGCCGAACTCGGACGGGTGGATGTAGAAGGTGTGAACAGCACCGTCACGGCATTCGGACACCTTCGTGTGGCCAGTCGTCGAGATCTCGTCGATGCCGTCGGCGCCGTGCATCGACCCAGGCGCGAGCCGACTCGAGCAGGCCGCAGCGAGCGCGCGAGCAGGTCGCGTCAGATCCGGTCGCGGCACGCCAACCACCTGACGTGTCGCGCCGGCCGGATTCGTCAACGGACCGAGCAGGTTGAACGCCGTGCGAACGCCCATCTCCACGCCGTGTCGGACGCCGCGTGCTTCATCGACGGATGGAACGTACGGGCGCGAAGAAGAACGCGATGTTCGCCGGTCGTGCAGCGCGCGTTCGACGACCTGCCGGCGGCGCTGCCAGATTCACACCGAGCTGTTCGAACACGTCTGCGCTGCCGCAGCGACTCGACACCGATCGATTGCCGTGCTTCGCCACCTTCACACCGCAGGCGGCGACGACGATGGCCGCGGCCGACGAGATGTTGAACGTGCCCGGACCGATCGCCGCCGGTGCCGCACGTATCGAACACCTCGCCGGCGGGTCGTCGTCAGCTTCACCGCGTGCTCGCGCATCGTCCGCGCAAAGCCGACGATCTCCGCCGGCCGCTCGCCCTTCATCACGCAGCGCCGACAGCAGCCCGGCGAGCGCGCGGGCGCGCACCGGCCTTCCATCACCTCGCGCATGGCGGCTGGCGGCCTCGTCGGTGGTGAGGTCCTCGTGGCGCAACGAGCTTTTCGATCAGCGGCGTGAACATCACAGGTCGAGGAAGTTCCGAAGAATCTTCCGCCCCTCGCTCTGTCGAGCACCGACTCGGGATGAAACTGCACGCCGTGCACCGGATACGTGCGGTGCCGCACCGCCATGATCGTGCCGTCTTCCTTGCGTGCGCGCCGCCACTTCGAGATCGGCCGGCACGCTGTCGCTCGCGATCACCAGCGAGTGATAACGCCCGGCCAGGAAACGGCTCGCTGATGCCCGCGAACACGCCTTTGCCGTCGTGGACGACGGTCGACGTCTTGCCGTGCATCGGCGCGTGCGCGCGCACGACCGATGCCGCCGTAGACGCATGCCGATCGCCTGATGACCGAGACAGACGCCGAGCAGCGGCGTCGTCGGCCCGAATCGTCGGATCACGTCCGGCGTGATGCCGGCGTCCTCGGGCCGGCCCGGGCCCGGCGAGATCACGATCTGCTCCGGCGCCATCGCCTCGATCTCGCCGAGCGTCACCTGGTCGTTGCGGCGCACCGCGCACGTCGGCGCCCAGCTCGCCGAGATACTGCACGAGGTTGTAGGTAAACGAATCGTAGTTGTCGATGACGAGAACCATGCGTTCGGCAGTCAGAGCCCGCCCTGCGCCAGTTCCGAGCGCGCGAATCACGGCCCGCGCCTTGTCGCGCGTTTCTTCATATTCGGCCGCCGGATTCGAGTCGGCGACGATGCCGGCGCCCGCCTGCACGTAGGCCTGGCCGTTCTCGATCAGCACCGGTGCGGATCGTGATGCAGAAGTCGAGGTTGCCGGCGAAGTCGAGATAGCCGACCGCGCCGGCATAGACGCCGCGCCGGCGGTTCTCGAGCTCGGCGATGATCTCCATCGCGCGCACCTTCGGCGCGCCGGACACGGTGCCGGCCGGGAAACAGGCGACGAGCGCATCGAGCCGGTCGTGAGTCGTCGGCCAGCTTGCCTTCGACGATCGACACCAGGTGCATCACGTGCGAGTAGCGCTCGAGCGCCATGTACGTCGGCACTCGCACCGTGCCGTACTCGCAGACGCGGCCGACGTCGTTGCGCCCGAGGTCGACGAGCATCACGTGCTCGGCGCGCTCCTTCTCGTTGCGCTTCAGCTCCTCGGCCGAGCCGCATGTCCTCTTCTTCGTTGCGTGCCGCGCGGCCGCGTGCCGGCGATCGGATGCGTCTCGACGCGACGCCCTTCGACGCGCACCAGCATCTCCGGCGACGAGCCGACGATCGAGCGACCGCCGACGCGGAGGAAATACATGTACGGCGACGGATTGACGTGGCGGAGCGCGCGATAGACGGTGAACGGATCGGCGGCGAGCGGCGCCTCGAAGCGCTGCGACAGCACGACCTGATAGATGTCGCCGGCGGCGATGTACTTCCTTGGCCGTGCGGACCATCTGCTCGAACTCGCTCGCGGCTGACGTTCGAGGTCACCTCGAAGCGCCGGCGCCGGTCGCCGGCGGCCTTCGACAGCGCGCGATCGAGCTCGCGCTCGACGAACTCGATCTTCGCGCAGGCGAACTGATACAGCGACTCGAGGTCCTCGTCGCCGGTGATGCGGGCGTTGGCGATGATCAGGATGCGGTGCCGCACGTGGTCGAACGCGAGCACCGTGTCGAAGAGCATGAAGCCCGGCTTCGTTCGTCCACGTCGCGCTCGTCGGCTGCAGATCGTCACCGGCTCGAACCACGCGGCGGCGTCGTAGCCGAGATAGCCGACCGCGCCGCCGGTGAACCGCGGCAGGCCGGGCACGAACGGCGAGTGGAAGCCCGCCATCAGCTCGCGCACCGTCGGCGATGAACGGCTGATCGGACTCCGTCGTCTGTCCGGCGCGATCGACGATCGTCTTGCCGCCTCGTCGAGCGCGAGGATGAGGAACGGATCCTTGCCGAGGAAGGAATAGCGGCCGACGTGCTCGCCGCCCTCGACCGACTCGAGCAGGAACGCGTAGTCGGAGTGCTCCGCGATCTTCAGGAACGCCGACACCGGCGTCAGCATGTCGGCGATGATCTCCTGTACGACGGGCACGAACGTGCCGCGCTGCGCCAGCTCCTTGAATTCTTCGAACGATGTGATGTCTTCATTCGCTTGTCCGCGGTCTGTCCGCGCGTACGGCGTGCTCCACGTCGCGCCCCAGTTGCGACGCTGCGCCTCCTGCCATCGCCCGGCTCCGGCTTCTGTCCGTCCACCACTCGAACTGCCGCTCGGCCTGCGCGACGAGCATCGGCAGCCCGTCGAGCGTCAACACGCCCGGCCGCCTGCGTCGCGGCAGCAGCGCGAGCGGGCTTCGCCGGCCCGTACGTGAGGTCGTAGACCAGCGGTCCGTCAGATCGGTCTCGCGCGGCAGCGGCGATTCATCGCGCCGCGCGCGCGCCGCCAAGCGGCGTGCAGTTGACCAGCAGATCCCACGACGCCGGCCGCCGGCGGCCACGCCAGCCGTCGCGCCGAGATGCCGACGCGATCTCCCGCGCCTGCTCTCGCGTCGTCGCGGTGCACGGTGACCTGCGCGCCGCGCGATCGCGATGCGCGCCACGACCGCGCCGGCCGATCCGCCTGCGCCGAGCACGATCGCCGCACGCGCGTCCCTCGACGCGTCGCCGAGCACGGCGCTCGAGCGGCGCGCAGAAAGCCGTCGACGTCGGTGTTCGTGGCTTCCAGCCAGCTGCCCGTCTCGGCCGGAGCGTGTTTGCAGGCGCCGACCGCGTCTGCGTCGAACGCATCGCGTGATGTACGCCGCTCTGAGCGCGTCGAGCTTGAACGGGATCGTGACGCTGGCGCCCTCGACGCCCATCGCCGCGGCGTAACGCCAGGAAGTCATCGAAGTCGCACGCGCGCAGCGGCACGTAGACGGCATCGATCCCGGCCGCCTCGAACGCCGCGTTGTGCATCACCGGCGACAGCGAGTGCATCGCACTTCGTGCTCACGACGCCGAAGATCCGCGTCGTCGGGCCGACGCGACAGAAGCCGATAGTCGTCGACCATCGTCGCCGCCGGAATCTGACCCGGCGCGACACCGTGCGCCCGCGAACGTCCACTCGCCGATCCATAGTGCGCGGCCAGCAGCCGTGACGGCACACCCGCCTCGCCCATGCCGATCACGACCGCGCTCGCCGCCGGCGCCGATGTCTCGCAGCGCCAGCGTCTCGCTCAACGCGGACGCGCCACGGCCACCTTGATCGATCCGGCGCCAGCGCCGCGCATCGCTCGCACGCGATCCGTGAGATCGCTCGGGCACGCCATCGAAATCGTCGCGACGACACCGACGATCCGCGGCGGTCACGGCGCACGTGGACGTGGTCGCCGTTCGACTGCGTGGCGCGCCATTCGACGTCCACGTAGCTCCGCGCCAGCCTCGAAGCGCGGTGCAGAATGCGCGCGGCCGCTCCTCCTCGGTGCCATCGAAGCGGCCGCCCTCCCACGTCGGCGCGGCACGTGACGACTGCCGGGCACACGCCGACCGCCGCAGCGCACCGGCGACGTCGAGTCGCGTGACGCCATCGAGACGCAGCTCGACCATGTCGCCGTGGTCGCGCGTCGTCGCGCGCCATCGCGAGCTCGGCCATCGGTTCGGCCGGTCGCGCGTCTCGCAGAGCAGTGCCGTCGTCATAATGAACAAAAACGCCTCTCCAACCGGAAGGCTGAAGAGGCGTTTGGGTCTTGCCGAGTTGCATGCGTGTGGTCAGACGCTGGCAGCCGCCCCTTCAGTTACAGACCGATATTCCACCACCAATAGCTGGCGGAAGCCGGGAACACGAAGGGGCTAAACGAGTGCTGCATCTCGACCGAATTCGAGAGGGTAGACAGTAACCCAGCCGCTCGGGGCGCTGTCAACGACGGCAGCGGCCGAGACCCTAGCAGTTTCAAGCGTTTATCCGTATCATCAACGATTGAGCCCCGCATGATATATGTCTCCGACGGCGCTCGTTGTCGTTGCCTTTCTGCTGGCGGCGTTTGCAGCGGCGCTCGCCAGCCCAGATCCAGCGACCTTCCCGTCGATGAGGTCAAGCCCGGGATGGTCGGCATCGGCCGCACCGTCTTCGAGGGCGACCGCCTCGAGGAGTTCAAGGTCCACATCATCGGCGTGCTGCGCAACAGCATCGGCCCGCGCCGCGATCTGATCCTCGCGCGGCTCGAAGGCGGACCGCTCGCCAACACCGGCGTCATTGCCGGGATGAGCGGCAGCCCGGTCTACATCGACGGACGTCTCGTCGGCGCCGTCTCGTACTCGCTCGGGCCAGTTCTCGAAGGAGCGATCGCCGGCATCACGCCGATCGACAGATGACTGCGCGACGCGACGCTCCCCGGCCCGACGACGTCAGGCGGCGCGCGTCGATCTGGCAGATGCCCGCTCACGCAGGAGGCCTGCGCGCGCTCGCTGCGGCAGGCGTTCTGCGTGGATCCGGCCGTTTGCCGACAGCCCGTCGGACGTGCAGGTCTTCGGCGACCAGTCAGTGAATCGCCGGCATCGGCACGCTGCTTCGTCCCATCGCGACGCCGCTCTCGCTCGGCGGCTTCGACCCCGGCGTCATCGATCCGGTCGTCTCCGCGTTCCGCGATCAGGGCTTCCTGTCACGGTCATGGCTGGCTCGGCACAGCTGGCGCTGGCGCAATCACGATCGGACGGCATCCGCGCGGCCCGCCGCTGCGGCCCGGCGACCCGATCGGCGTCGCGCTTGATGAACGGCGACCTCGAGCTCGGCGCCACCGGCACGGTCACCGAGGTCGACGGCGACCGCGTCTACGCATTCGGCCACCCGTTCTATCGGCTCGGCCCGACGCAGTTCCCGATGACGCGCGCGCACGTCTCACCGGTGCTGCCGCAGTCTCGCCGCGCTCGCATGAAGATCGCCAGCACGGGCGAGGTCATCGGCATCGTGCTCGCAGGATCGCGCGACGACGATCGCCGGCACGCTCGGGCCCGGCCCGTCGATGATTCCGGTCACGCTCGACGCTGAGCTCCGAGCGCGGCACGCGCAAGTCGTTCAACGATCGGCATCGTCCGCGATCAGCTGTTCACGCCGCTGCTCGCCTACGTCGCCGATCCTCAACACGCTGCACGTCCTACGAGCGCCAGAACGGCGTCGCCACCTACGCGCTGCAGCGGCGCCGCGACGCTGAAGAACTACGCGCGACGTCGACCTTCGAGGATCTGTTCACCGGCGATCAGCCGTCGGTCGGCGCCGCCGCCTCAGTCGTCGCGCCGATCAACCTGCTGATGCGCAACGCGTTCGAGGACGTCGAGATCGAGGGCCTGAATCTGGAGATCGACGCCAGCGAGCAGCCGCGCAGCGCGACGCTCGAGCGCGTCTGGGTCGACGGCCCGCGCGTGAAAGCCGGGCGGCACCGGTCGACGTTGAAGGTCCTGCTCCGCACGTATCGCGGCGACGAGATCACCAAGGCGCGTGACCGATCCAGATTCCGGCCGAACGCTCGCGGCAGCGTGTCGGTGATGGTGGCCGACGGCGTCCGTCTGTCGCAGTTTGAGTCGCGCGAGCTGCAGGTGCAGCCGCTGCAGGCGACCGCGGCTGCCGCAGATGATTCGCGTGCTCAACAGCGCGCGCAAGAACAACCGCCTCTACGTCCGGCTCGTGACCCGCGACGGCGGCGCCGTGGTGCAAGGGCGAGCCGCTGGCGGCACTGCCCGCTTCGGTGCTGGCGGTGATGGAAGCCGATCGCAACGGCGGCAGCTTCCGTCCGCTGCAGAGCGCGCTGCGTCGGCGAATGGGAAATTACGCCTGGCCTCGCGGTGACCGGCTCGCGCACGCTGACGCTGCCACTCGAAGAGACTGAAACGACTGCTCCTCGTCGCGCCTCGCTGGTCTTCGTGATCAGCCGTCACCGCACGCTGCGCTCCCGACGTTCTGGCAGGTCTCGACCGAAGCCGAGCTGCTGCGCGGCGAGGTCGAGAACCTGGCGATCGACCCGTTCGGCCGCCTGACGCTCGGCCCGACCTCGTCCACCGATCTACGACGCGAGCGCGCCGTTCCTGCTGGACGGTCGTCAACGCACCTGATGGTTCGCTCCTACGCCGGCAGCGGCAACGAAGGACAGGTCTACAAGATCGACACCCGCGGCCGCGGCTGCGGTGTTCTTCGACACCGACGAACTCGAGGTCCACGCGCATCGCCCCCGCACCAGGTGGCGGCATTTACGTCGGCACGTCGCCGGACGGCAAGATCTACAAGGTGGACGCCGCGGGCAAGGGCGCCGTCTTCTTCGACCCCGCCGACCGCTACATCTGGAGCCTCGTCGTCGATCGCGTCGGGCAACGTCTTCGCCGGCACCGGCGACAAGGGCGTCATCTACAAGATCACGCCCGACGGCAAGGGCGCGCCGTTCTACGAGACCAAGGCCACGCATGCGATGACGCTCGCCTTCGACCGCGACGGCCGCCTGCTGGCCGGCACCGGAGTCGCCGGGCCGCGTCTTCCGCATCGACGCCTCGGGCAAACCGTTCGTGCTCCTCGACTCGAGCTACACCGAGATCCGCACGATCCGCGTCGATGCGAACGGCAACATCTACGTCGGCTGCGGTCAGCGGACGGCGCGGCGGCGGCGGTGGCGGTGCGCCATCCTCAGCGCCCGAGCCGTCGACGCCAGTGCTGACGCCGAGCGTCTCGACCGAGATCACGGTCGTCGCGATCGCCGACATCGCCGGTCTCCGCCAACGCAGCCTTCGCCGTCCGCGCCTTCGCGATCCGGGCCGGCTGCGGGTGCGCTATTCCGGATCCGTCCCCGATGGCGCATCGGATCCTGATCTGGGAGTCGCGCGAAGACCCGCCCTACGACGTCGCGTTCGAGCCCGGCGGCACGCTGCTCGTCGCCACGGGCAACAAAGGCAAGATCTACCGCCTCTCGGGCGATCCGCTGCAGCCCACGCTCGTCGCCCGCGCCAACGCATCAGCAGGTCACGACTCTCCAACCCGAACGCGATGGTCGCATGATCGTGGTGACGTCCAATCCGGGCAGGCTGCTCCGGCTGTCGTCGCGCCCGCGCCGATCGCGGCACCTACACCTCCGATGTGCGCGACGCGCAGACCGTGGCGACGTGGGGCACGATCAAATGGCAGGGACGGCTCGACCGGCGGCCGCATCGAGATCTCCACCAGGTCCGGCAACACGCGCACGCCCGACGAAACATGGAGCGACTGGACGACGCCGTACACCGATCGCGACGGCAGCCCGATCACCAGCCCGCGAGCACGCTATCTGCAGTGGCGTGCCGTGCTCATCGCCGCGCCGCGGCGGAGTCACCGCTGTCTGACCTCGGTGACCGCGGCGTATCTACCGCGCAATCTCCGTCCGCGCGTCACGTCGATCACCATTCACCCGCCGGGCACAGTCTTCCAGCGGCCCTTCCCTGTCGATCCGAGATCGCCGGGTTCGAAGGCGACCTGCCGGACAGCGCGCAGCGCCGCACGGTCAGGGCGGCACCTGGCGTCGTCGCCGAGCCTCGGCCGGCGCGCGTATCAGAAGGGTCTGCTGACGATCGTGTGGCGCGCCGAGGACGACAATCGTGACGACCTCGCCTACGACGTGCTGTATCGCCGCGAGGGCGAGACGGCGTGGAAGCCGCTGAAGCGCGGCATGACCGAAGCCATTCTCGTGTGGGACACCTCGTCGGTTCCGAACGGCCGCTATTTCGTGCGCGTGGTCGCGTCGGATACGCCGTCGAACTCACCCGACGACCGCGCTGACCGGGGCCATGGAGAGCACGTCGCGTTCGACATCGACAACACGCCGCCATCGATTACCGTGACGGCGGTGCGCCGCGAAGGATCGCGCGTGACCATCGCCTTCGATGTCCGCGACGACGAACTCGGCCGTGCAGAAAGCCGATTACTCGCTGGACGGCGATCGCTGGCAGACGATCTACCCGAAGGACGGAATCGCGGACTCGCGTTTCGAGCAGTTCGAGCTTGTCCTCGACGGAGACGCAGGCGCGCGTGGAGTGATTCTGCGCGCGGCCGATGCGCTCGAGCAACGTGGCGAGCGCTCGGGGAGAAGCGCCCGAGCCCTCAGGCCGTCGTTGACGTTTCGAGAGACGATCGAGAGCGCTTGAGCGGCGCTTCTTCGATCGACTCGGCCGGGGAATCTGATTCACTGGCGCAACCGACGGTGGCACCTGAATCGCCCTGGGCTCGCGGCGTCTGCACCGTCGTCATCACAATCAGCCACACCATGTTGACGGCTACGGCGCGGCCGACCGGCGTCCTGCGCCGGCGCGAACCTGACTGTCGCACAGCGGCGTCGAGCACTCTCGACGTCGTGGTGGTGCATGTTGCTCGCCCGCCCGCTGCGCTCGGAGTTGAGCAGCTCGTAGTTGGCGATGCGACCGTCGCGGCTGACCGACGGCGGCAACAGCGAAGGTGGCGTCCTGCTCGGGAATGCTCTCGAACACAGTGCCGTCGTCGAGCGCGCGCGGCATCGAGATGCCACCGGCTCGGTCGCTGTCCACATACTCGAGGAACAGCCGATCGTAACGTGCGGTGCTGCCGGGCATCAGCGGATTGCGCTCGCCGCCAGGATCGGAGAGCGTCTCGAGCATCGTCGCCAGCGATTCCGGCCGCTCGAGCGTGGTGCTGTGCAGCACGCTCAAGGCGAGCGCCAGGCCGACAGTCACCGCCGACGTGGCTCCAAGCGCCGGCCACAGCAGACGCATGTCGGTGAACATGTCGCGGAAGCGGGACGCGAACGACATCTCTTCTTCCGCCCGCACACGAATCAGGACGCTGGCCTGCACGTGGCTGATCGTCCGCGCTTCCTCGTCGCCCCGCGGGCGCGAGTGAGCCGAGGCGAATCGAGTGCCCGATCAGTTGCTAGGTCCTCGACACGCGCCGCACACGTCCGGCACCAGCGCAGGTGGGACTCGACGGCACACCTGCTCGCCTACCGACAGCTCGCTATCGACAAACGCATCGAGGTGTTCGCGCGGTACATCGCATCCGATATACGGGATCATGTGCGCAGCCCCAGCAGCTCGGCGCGCAGCGTCTGCCGCGCGCGTGTGAGCCGCGACTTCACTGTGCCGACCGCGACGCCAAGGGAGAACGCGATCTCGTCGTAGCGCAACCCGTCAACTTCGCGAAGCGATCAGCGCCGTGCGCTGATCGAACGGGAGCCGGATCGAGGGCCTGCCAGATACGGGCTGACGTTTCCTAGCAATACGTAACTGAATCTTGCGCATACCGAGGCGCAAAGCGCTACGCATTGCTGTCGCCGGGACTACAATCCTCTCTGCATCTGGAGGACATTATGCGCGTGAAAGCCTTCGCGTTGCTCGTGCTCGCCGCGGCTTCGGTGACGGCGCTGCAGGCGCTGCCGGCGATTTCCGATTCCGTCGACGTGAAGATCGACGAGTGGATGACGCCGAGCAAGCCGGCGTACCCGCACGATCCCGCGCGTTGGCTCCGGACGGATCGATGTGGTACACGGCGCAGCGCGCCAGCACGATCGGCCGCTTCGATCCGGCAACCGAGCAGTTCAAGGAGTTCGCGCTGCCGACGCCGAGCTCGGGACCGCACGGCCTGCAGGCGGACAAAGGACGGCAACATCTGGTACACCGGGCAACGCCGGCGGGACTCATCGGCAAGGTCGATCCGAAGACCGGCAAGGTGACCGAGCATAAGATGCCGAACCCGAAGGCGCGCGACCCGCACACGATCGCGTTCCTGCCGCGACGGCCGGATTGTTCTTCACGGTGCAGGCCGGCAACTTCATCGGCACGCTCGATCCGAAGGCGCCGGACGGCGCCATCAAGCTGGTCGAGTCGCCGACCGTCAACTCGCGGCCGCACGGCGTCCGCCTCGACTCGAAGGGCGTCCCGTTCTTCGATCGAGTTCAACTCGAACAAGATCGGCAGCGCCGATCCGAAGACGCTGGTCATCACCGGAGTATCCGCTGCCCGAACAAGGACGCGCGGCCGCGGCGCATCGCCATCGGCAAGGACGACACCGTGTGGTACGGCGACTACGCGCGCGGCTTCCTCGGCCACCTCGATCCGAAGACCGGCAAGGTGGAGGAGTTCGCGTCGCCCGGCGGCGCCGGACTCGAAGCCCTACGCGATCGACGTCACCGTCAGACGGCGCGGTCTGGTACGTCGAGACCGGCGACGAGGCGAAGAACGTGCTGGTGCGATTCAACCCCGAGACGAAGAAGTTCCTGACGTGGCCGATCCCGAGCGGCGGCGGCACCGTGCGCAACATGGAGATCGACAAGAAAGGCAATCTCTGGCTGGCGGTGCAGCGGCGTCGGCAAGATCGCGCGGGTGCGCGTGACGGCTGGAAAGGCGAACGCTGTAGAGCAGAGGCGGAAACCGCGGAGTCACGCAGACGATGCGCAGGAAGACAAAATCGCTCTGCGTGCCCTGCGCGCTCTCGCGGTTCAGCGCTTCAGGGCTGGCTGCGGCTGAATCCGCCGCCGCCAGGCTGCGTGCCTGCCGAGATGAACGCTTCGCGGATCGCGCCCGGGCGTCTGACGGCAGCACCGCGCCGTCGCCCTTGTCACACTCAGGAAGACGATGTTGCCCGGCGCCTCGAACTTGCGGCGGCTCGTCCTTGTCGGGCCGGCCGTCGATGTAGGCCTTCATGAACTCCATCCAGCATCGGCAGCGCCGCGAGCGCGCCCTGCTCGGCGGCGCCGAGCGACTTCTTCTCGTCGAACCCGATCCACACGCCGACGGTGATGTCGGGATCGAAGCCGATGAACCAGGCGTCGGTGTTGTCGTCCACCGTGCCCGGTCTTGCCGGCGAGCGGCCACTGCGCTGGCCATCGGCGCCGCCGCGGTCCCGTGCCGCGGATCAGCACGCCGCGCAGCAGGTTCGTCATCACGAAGCGCGGTGTCGGCGCGGATGACGTCGCTCGGCTCGGCGCGGTTCTCCTCGAGCAGGTTGCCGTCGCGATCCTTCACCGCCGACCACGGCGAACGGCTTCATCCGCACGCCCTGATTCGGGAAGGCCGGTACGCGCTCGTCACTTCGAGCAGCGTCGCGTCGCCGGCGCCGAGCGCGATCGGCAGATACGGCGGGAAGTCCTCCTCGAAGCCGAACCGCTTGGCGTAGTCGAGCGACGTTCTTCGGCCCGAGCGTGTCCATCATCTTGATCGCCGGGATGTTGCGCGACTCCTCGAGCGCCCAGCGCAGCGTGATCGGCCCCTCGAACTTGTGATCGTAGTTGTGCGGGCTGTAGATCTGCCCGTTGCCGGACGGATAGCTGACCGGCGCGTCGATGAGGATCGACGTCGGCGTGAAGCCGCGATCGATCGCCGCGGTGTAGACGATCGGCTTGAACGTCGATCCGAGCTGACGATAGGCCTGCACCGCGCGGTTGAACTTGCTGCGGTTGAAGCTCCAGCCGCCGACCATCGCCTTGATCTGACCGGTCCGGTTCGTCGATCGCGACGATGCGCGCCCTCGGCGAGCGGCGTCTGCTCGAGCGTCACCGTCGCGGTGCCGCGTCGCCTCGTCGATCTTCGTGATCGCCGACGTCGACGAGATCGCCCGGCTTGAACAGGTCCGCGGCGCGTCCGCGCGCGTCCAGGCGAAGCCTTCGCTTGTCGAGATCCGCATGGATAGCGGCCGATGCGCAGACGCGCGGCGCCGGTCTTCGGCGCGGTGACCGACGACGGCCGGGCACGACGTCGCCCGACCGCGATCGGGCGGTTCCAGCGGTCGTCCTTGAAGCCCTCGATCGTGTGCCTCTCGTCGAGGACGTTGCGCGTCGCGGCTTGCCGCCAGCCGTGGCGCTTGTCGTAGCGCCGCAGCCCGCGCTCGAGCGCGTGGTTGGCGATCTCCTGCAGCCGCGCATCGAGCGTCGTCCGTCACCGACGAGGCCGCTCTCGTAGAGCACCTTCGCGCCGTACTGGCGCTCGAGATGCTTGCGCACCTCCTCGACGAAGAACGGCGCGATGCCCGGGCGGCTGGTTCGGCTGGCCGCGCGTGACGATCGGCTTCGGCCTTGGCGGCGTCGGCCTGCGCCTGCGTGATGTAGCGCTCGTCGGCCATGCCGCTGCAGCACGACGTTGCGGCGGCTGAGTCGCGCGCTTCATGTCGACGAACGGGCTCTGCCGCTCGGGCGTCTGGAAGATGCCGGCGATGAGCGCCGCTTCCTCGAGCGTACAGCTGCTTGTTCGACTTGTTGAAGTAGAGCCGCGACGCCGCCTCGATGCCGTAGGCGCCGTGGCCGAGGTACATCTGGTTGCAGTAGATCGTGAAGATCTCTTTCTTCGTGTAGCGCTTCTCGATCTGGATCGCGAGGATGATCTCGCGGATCTTGCGCTCGAACGAGCTTCTGCTTGGTCAGGCCGAACTGATCGAGGTTGCGCGCGACCTGCTGCGTCAGCGTGCTGGCGCCCTGATCGCGGCGCCGCTCGATGATGTCGACAGCCGCGGCGACGAAGATGCGCCAGATGTTGATGCCGAAGTGCGTGTCGAACGTCGGCGTCCTCGGTCGCGATGATCGCCTGGCGCAGGATCGGGTTGATGTCGTCGTAGCCGACGATCACGCGCCGCTGGGTCGCGAACTCGCCGATCACCTGGCCGTTCGACGGCGTAGACGCGCGTGATCGTGCTGGGCGTGTAGTTGTCGAGCGCGGACATCGGCGGGCAGATCGCCGGCGTACGCGAACATCACGCCGCTGAGGACGCCGAGCATCGCCGCGACGATGAAGAGCGCGACGATGCCGGCGTTGCGAGCGACTACGAACGACGACAGTGCGTCACGGTCGCCTCTAAGGTTCTCAGGGTTCTAGGGTTCTAGGTTCTAGGGTCTCTGCAGTTCTCAGTGTTCTACGGTTCCAGGTTCTAGAACACAGAACCTCGAAGCCCGAGAACTTCAGGGACCTCCAAAGCTCCTAGAACCGCTAGAACCACTAGAACTTTAGAACCCTAGAACCCTGCGAACCCTAGAACCTTAGCCTCGCGCCGGCTGGGCGCCGCCCGCTCCTGCCGTGCATGGACGCGCGGCGCCGGCGCCTGGTGCTGACGGCCGTTGCCGCCGGCCGCCGGATCGCGACGCCGGGCGTCCGGTGGTCGGGAGTCGGACGCCGGTGGTCGAGAGTCGGTCGGTCGGTGCGTCGGTAGCTGCGTGAGTCCGTCGGTAGTCGGTCGACCGGTCGCGGAGTCCCGAGCTCGCTCGGATGGCCCGAATCTCGATCCTGCGAACCCCGAATCCCGATTCCCGAACGACTCGCGTCACCGACGCCGGGCACGGCGATCACGCCGCCGTTCGCCGCCGGCATGTTGGTCTGTGGCGGCGGCGTGAAAGCGGGGCGGGCGACTGCTCACGCGCCCGAAACGACGGGCGACACACGGCCCACGCTCCGGCGCCGAGGCTCGCGGAACGCCGCTGGCGGGACTCGGGACGCGTGTCGGTCGCGCCGTCGGTCGACGGCCGTCGTCGGTCGTCGGTCGTCGGTCGATGCGTCGCTGGGCCCCGAACCCCGAATCCCGAGTCCCGGCCGAACGAGTCTCCGGCCCGACGCGTTGCACAGCGATCGCACCGCCAGTTGCCGCGGAACGTTCACACCCGCCTCGCGACGGCCGCTGAAAATCCGCAGCGGAACCAGCGGTCCGCGTTCACCTGTTCGCTCGGCGCCGATCGGCCGCTTCGGTTGCCGGTGAACGACTCGCGCCCGCGCAACGCGTCGCGAGCAGCCGCCTCGGATAGTAGCTCGGCGATAGTTCCGACCGTATCCGCGCGTCTCGAACGTCCGGCGCGGCACCGTCCAGTAGTCCCACCCGCGGCGCGATCCAATCGACAGCGCGAAGACGGGACGGCTGTTCCAGCCGAGCGGACACCAGCTCACGTAATCGTCGGCGAACGACCACGAGGACCCACGCCGCGCCCCAGGTGCGGCCCGATCCAGAACCACGCGTTGCGCGCGAAGCCCCAGCGGCCGTAGTGAGCGTTGGCCACGCCCACGCCTCGGCGCCGACCCAGGTCCAGCCGCATGAACGGATCGGCGACCACGAGCCGGTACGAATACGGACGCCAGTCGGCCCGACCTGCGGATACCAGACGTACCCATGTCGGCTGGTCGCGCCACGCGAGCCGCACTGATCGAATGTGCTTCCGTATGTCTGGAGATCCCGGCGGCAGATAGCTGGCTGACCGCGACGGTGCCACCGCGCGCTGCAGATGTGATCCATCGTGCCCGCAATCAGGCGCACACGCGTGGGCGAGATCGCCTCGACTTCTGAGTATTCGCCGACCTCGATGGCGGTTCCGTCCGGGAAGGCGATCTCGACGCGGCCGGCGCCCGTGCGCAGGCGATCGCCGGCGACAAACGGCATGTTCGGCGGTGGCCGCTCTGCCGCCGGCGCGTTCGAGCGTCGCCTCGCCGATCATGACTGTCAGATAGGCCGGACGGCTGCGCGTCCTGCGCGTAGGCGTGAAGCGCGCCCGCGCAAGCGATCGCGCGTGACTAGAGACACCTGCCGTAGGAGGGCGCACAAGCGCGGTTGGGGAGACATGGACCCTCGAACGGCGGCAGGGCTAGCTGGCACCTTGAGTATACCACGCACAACTTTATAGTTGAGTGGAGATCAGCTTCCGGCGAGGACACGAATGAGCAGCAAAATCATCGGCATCGACCTGGGCACCACGAACTCGGTTGTCGCGGTGATGGAAGGCGGCGAGCCGGTGGTCATCACCAACCCTGAAGGCGGGCGGCTCGACGCCGTCGGTGGTCGCGCTTCACCAAGACCGGCGAGCGCCTCGTCGGCCAGGTCGCGAAGCGGCAGGCGGTCACCAACCCCGAGAACACGGTCTTCTCGATCAAGCGCTTCATGGGCCGCAAGTTCGACGAGGTCAACGAAGAAATGAAGATGGTGCCGTATCAGGTCGTGCGCGCCAGCAACGGCGACGCGCGCGTCAGCGCGAACGGCAAGGAGTATCTCGCCGCCGGAAATCTCCGCGATGATCCTGCAGAAGCTGAAGCAGGCGGCCGAGGAATATCTCGGGCCAGCCGGTCAGCGAAGGCGGTCATCACCGTGCCCGCCTACTTCAACGACGCGCAGCGGCAGGCGACCAAGGATGCCGGCCAGATCGCCGGCCTCGAAGTGATGCGCATCGTCAACGAGCCGACGGCGGCGGCGCTGCGCCTACGGTCTCGACAAGAAGAAGGACGAGACGATCGCCGTCTACGACTTCGGCGGCGGCACGTTCGACATCTCGATCCTCGAAGTCGGCGAAGGCGTCGTCGAGGTCAAGGCGACCAACGGCGACACGCACCTCGGCGGCGACAACCTCGATCAGCGCATCATCGACTGGATCATCGCGGAGTTCAAGAAGACGCGACGGCATCGATCTCGGCAAGGACCGCATGGCGCTGCAGCGCCTGAAGGAAGCGGCGGAGAAGGCGAAGATGGAGCTCTCCACGGTGATGGAGACCGACATCAACCTGCCGTTCATCACCGCCGACGCGACCGGCCCCAAGCACCTGCAGATGAAGCTGACGCGGGCGAAGTTCGAGCAGCTCGTCGACGATCTGCTGCAGAAGACCGTCGGGCCGACCAAGCAGGCGCTCGCCGACGCCGGACTCGACCCGTCGAAGATCGACGAAGTCGTGCTCGTCGGCGGATCGACGCGCATCCCGGAAGGTGCAGGCGATCGTCAAGGAGCTGTTCGGCAAGCGAGCCGCACAAAGGCGTCAACCCCGACGAGGTCGTCGCGGTCGGCGCGGCGGTGCAGGCGGGCGTGCTCGCCGGCGACGTCAAGGACCTGCTGCTGCTCGACGTCACGCCGCTGTCGCTCGGCATCGAGACGATGGGCGGCGTGATGACGACGCTGATTCCGCGGAACACGACGATCCCGACGCGCAAGAGCGAGATCTTCTCGACCGCGTCCGACAACCAGACCGAGCGTCGAAGTGCACGTGCTGCAGGGCGAGCGCTCGATGGCGCGCGACAACCGGACGCTCGGCAAGTTCCACCTCGTCGGCCTGCCGCCGGCGCCGCGCGGCGTGCCGCAGATCGAGGTCACGTTCGACATCGACGCCAACGGCATCGTCAACGTGTCGGCGAAGGATCTCGGCACCGGCAAGGAGCAGAAGATCACGATCACGGCGTCGAGCGGCCTCAGCAAGGACGAGGTCGACCGGATGATGAAGGAAGCCGAGTCGCACGCCGACGAGGACAGAAGCGGAAGGAGCGAGATCGAGCTGCGCAATCGCGCCGACCAGGCGGTCTACGGCGCCGAGCGGCATGCTGAAGGACACCGGCGAGCAAGCTGAGCGCGGCCGATCCGTCAGGCGATCGAGAGCGCCGATGGAAGCGGTGAAGAAGGCCAGCGTGGCGCACCGACACTGCCGCGATCGAACGCGCGCTCGAGGGTCTCACGGCCGGCGCAGCACAAGGCGGCGGAATCGCTTTACACAGCAGCAGGCGAGCGGCGTCGTCAGGTCCCGGGCGCCGGGCGGCGCCGAGTCGGCGGCGGCGGGCGCGGCGGCGCAGGCGCGAGTGGCGGTCAGCAGGGCGACGCGATCGACGCGGAGGTCGTGACGAGGGAAAGCCTGCTTGAGCTTGGAGACTTGAAAGTTGTGAATGGACTTCTACGTCATCCTTGGCGTCGAGCGGGGCGCGACGCTCGCTGACGTCAAGCGCGTACAAGAGGCTTCGCGCGCCGGTATCCATCCGGACATCAATCCCGGCGATCGGATGGCCGAGGCGCATTTCCGGCAGATCGCGCAGGCATGAGACGCTCATCGACCTGATCGCGCTGCGGCGCTTACGACGCCACGGGGACCACGGACCAGACCCAGCCCGGTCCCGACGTTCGGTTTTCAGGTGATCTGATTTCACGGTCATGCGTGCACGGCAGCGGAGGCGTCCACGTTCGGCGATCTGCGCTGCGGACGTGTTCCGCGCAGCGCGACCAGTACACCTGCGGAGGAGTGGAACGTGGCGCTGACCTGCATCAGGCCGTCACCGTCACCCTGAGGATGCGCATCCGCGGCGCGCGTGCCGTCACGGTCACGCGGCAGGAGCATTGCCGCATGTGCCGCGGCGTCGGCTGGGCTGAACGTCAACGAAACACGTTGCTCGCCCTGCCACGGGACGGGCGTCGTGAAATCGGCGCGCGCTATGGTGCCTTCCGGCCGTGTGCCCACTGCGGCGGGTCGGGACCGTCTCAGCCGGACGCGTTGTCCGACCTGCGGCGGGCAGCAGGTAGAGATGCGGACCGAGACGCTCACCATCGAACTGCCGCCCGGATTGGCGTCGACGAGGCGCGGATTCGCGGTGCAGGCGCAGGACACGTCGGGCGCCACGGCGGCGAGAACGGCGACCTCTTCATCACCGTCCGCGTGCAGCCGCATCCCGTCTCTCCGTCGCCACGGCGACGATCTCCACGTCGACGATTCCCATCGCCATCCACGAGGCGGGCCCTCGGCGCGAAGGTCGAGGTGCCGTCGACTCGACTGGTCCGGCGCGGCTGCGCGGTGCCGCCCGGACGCAGTCCGGTCAGCGCTTCCGCCTGCGCGAGCGCGGCGCGCCGTCGCCGCGTGACGGCCGGCGCGGCGATCTCGTCGTCGAAGTGAAGCTGGTGCTGCCGAAGCTGCTCGACGAACGCTCGAAGGAGCTGCCTGCTGGAATTCGGACGAATCAATAAGCGAAGACGTCGCGTTCCCGGCTGACATGAAAAACCGAGGGCAAGGCCTACTACATGATCAGCGCGGTGGCAGCAGAGCGCACAACATCCACCCACAGACGCTGCGCCTGTACGAGCGCGAAGGGCTGCTGAAACCGTCGCGCACCGACGGCAACACGCGGCTGTACTCGGAAGAGGACCTCGAGCAGCTCGAAACGATTCTGTCACTTACCCGAGATCTCGGCGTCAATCTCGCCGGCGTCGAGATCATCCTCAACATGCGCCGGAAGATCGGAGCGCATGCAGCACGAAGTCAACGAGTTCATGGAATACGTCAAGCACGAGATGACGCCGCGGCATCGACGACTGGGAGCAGCGGCTGTCGACGGCGCTGGTCAAGTCGTCGCCGAAAGATCTCGTGAAAGCTAAGAGTCAGAAGTGAAGAGTCAAAAAGTTAAAGTCGAAAGTTTGGAAGTTGAGCAGCGGAGTCAACATGCGCCGCATTTTTGGTTTTAACTTTTGACTTTTCAGTTTTAACTTTGATGTATGCCGTCACCGTGTCGAGGCGGGATGAAGACGGCAGTGCGCTCGGTGCCTACACTTCGGGAAATCGCAAAACTTCCACGCCTGACGCCCGACGAGGAGCGCGCGCTCGGCGCGCGCATCCAGGACGATCGCGACGAAGCCGCGATGGCGCAGCCTCGTCGAGGCGAATCTTCGCTTTGTCGTCTTCGTACGCGAAGCGCTACCGCGGCCATGGCGTGTCCTTCCTGGATCTGATCCACGACAGGAAATCTCGGCCTCATCGAAGCGGCGCGCCGCTTCGATCCCGCGCACAACGTCAAATTCATCACCTACGCGGTGTGGTGGGTGCGTCAAGTCGCTGATCGCACGTGCTGGCGGACTCGACTCGCGCGTTCTCGTTTCCGCCCAAGATGTTGCGCCGTCCTCCACGCCGCGGCGGTCCCGGCGGCGAGGACGTCTCGCTGAGCGTAGACGCTGGGCGATCGGCTGCCGGTCGAGCAGGCTGCCGGTCGAGGACGAGCTCATTCATCAGGCCGACCTCGACGAGCTGGCGCGCGCGCTGCAGGATCTCGAAGGCAAGGAACAGGAAGTGCGTGCGGCTGCGCTTACGGGCTCGGCGACGGCGAGCCGCAGACGCTCGCAGGAGATCGGCGACCGGCTGCACCTCTCGCGCGAGCGCGTCCGCCAGATCGAAACGCGCGCCAAGGAAAAGCTCCGGCGCTCGGCCAAGCTGCGCTCGCACCTGAACTGGAGGTCGACTGCAGGATGCCGTGTCCGCTGTGCGACGACACCGGCTGGAAGCCTGTTGAACGACAGCACGGCACTCGCCGGGTCGTGCGGTGCGATTGCTGGCGCGACAGGTCGGCCAGCGAGCGGCTGCGCCGACGCCAACATTCCGAAGCGATACTCAGCACTGCACCTTCGAGAACTTCACGGCCTACAACGAAGTCGCTCGAGCGCACGGCGGTCGCGCAGGCCGCGCGACGTCGCCGACAGCGTTTCCGACGGTGACGGCGGACTGTTCCTCGAAGGCCAGCCCGGCGTCGGCAAGACCCACCTGGCGGTGGCGGTGCTCAAGCAGGTGATCGAGCGTGTCGGGCGCGCGCGGCCTGTTCTACGACACGCGCGACCTGCTGCGCGTCATCCGCAGCACCTACGACCCGTCGATCCGCACGACCGAACTCGAAATCCTGCGGCCGGTGATGCACCGCCGATCTGCTCGTCCTCGACGACCTCGGCGCCGAAAAGACGTCCGAGTGGGTCGAGGAGACGATGAACCTCATCGTCAACACCCGCTACAACGAGCGGCGGCTGACGATCTTCACGTCGAACTATCGAGGACATTCCCGACGACACCGATCCCAACTCGCTGCTGTTCTCGCATCGGCCACCGGATGCGTTCGCGGCTGCACGAGATGTGCGAGTTCGTCGATGCTCGACGGCGCCGACTACCGCGAGATGCCGGCCAACGGCGGCGTCGACGACTCTGGTCACGATGTGGAAGCTGCGGAAGAAGGGCCGCTGCCGTCGCCGCGCGCAGTCCGGCCGCCAGGCGCGCGCGCAGCTGCGCGAGCCGCGTTCGCGACGGCCGCGCCGATCTGAAGTGGCCCGGCGGACGGGGCTGCAGATCGTAAGATTGGGAATTGGTGATTTGGTGAATTGGTGAATCGGTGGATGATTGCGAGCCACTCGCCAAGTCACCAATTCGCCAAATCACTAACATGCGCGTCTGTATCCACGTTCCCTTCTGTTCCGCCGATCTGCAACTACTGTAACTTCAACCGCGGGCCTGTTCGACGCGGATCTGAAGAGGCGCTACGTCGAGGCGCTCGTTGCCGAAATCGAATGGAAGTACCGCTTTCGCCACAGAAGGTCGGCAGCGTGACATCGCCGTCGGCGAGGCCGGAGGTATGGTCGTCTAGCGACTGTCGGCGGACACGGATCTTCATTTCGGCGGCGGCACGCCCGTCGCTGCTCTGAACCCGACGAGATCGCGCGCATCGTCGAGGCCTGCGCCTCCGCCGTTCGACATTCTCGCCGGACCGCCGGTCACGCTCGGCAGCTCAGCCCCGAGTTCGATCACCTGTGGCGCGGCTCGCCGCCGCCAGGCGCGCCGGCGTCGTAGCCGGCTGAGCATCGGCGTCCAGCCGTTCCGAACGACGACGAGGCTTGCAGCCGGCTGTCGCGCCTGCACAGCGTCGGGTGCGTGCAAGCGCGGGCCGCCATCGCCGAGGCCCGCGCCGCCGGCATTCGACAGCCTCAGCGTCGACCCGATGATGTGGCTGCCCGGGCGAGCGTCGCCGGAAATGGCTCAGACTGGCTCGGTGACCGTCGACGGCGCCATCGCGCTCGCGCCCGATCATCATCTCGCGCGTACCTGCTCGGAGGTCTGCATCCCAACGCCCCGCTCGAGCGAAGCGATGGCGCGCGCGCTGGTCGCAGGCGCCCGACGACGACGGGGCCGCGATGGCCGTGCGACGGCGATGAAGCGGCCCGAGGCGGCCGTGGCTCCGCGCAGCACGAGATTTCCAACGTCGGCGTCCGCGCCGCCGTCAATCGCGCCACAACCTGAAATGGCACTGGACCGACGGCGGGAAGTGGCTCGGACTTCGGCTCCCGGCGCCCGACTGACGCGCCGGCGGGCCGCTGTTGAAGAATGCCCGTCCACCGAAGGAGTCACAGTCGACCGCATGAGCTGCACAGGCAGCGCACCGATCGCCGTCGACGATGCGCCGCCTGACCAGCCGCACGAGCGGCTCGGCGACGCGCCTCTTCCACCGGCCTGCGCGGCTGGTCGATCGGAATCGACCTGGAAATGCCATACACACTACGCTACGGGGTCGACGTCTGGCGCCGCTACGGCGACTGATCTCGAGCCGTTCGTCGACGCCGGGTGCCTGCGGCGCGACGGCGACTCGCCTCCGCCTCACCCGCGAGGGCATGCTCGACTGCGCACGAGGCGGTCGCTGACGGTGTTCATAGCCGCCCGTCCACGGCGAACTTTGTCGGAAGGCAAGTTTATGAGGCGTTCGTGCGGCCCCATGACGCTAAAGTAGCGCCCTTTGCGCAGACCGCACAGAGGAGGCCAGATGGTTCGCTCGACTCGCCCTTGGACTTGCCGCCGGCCTGTTGTCGGCAACCGCCGTGATTCGCGCAGACGCCGCCGGCCGCGGCACCGGCGCAGCCATGCTGCCGCGGCGCCGAGTCCCTTCGTCTTTCCCGGGGACGCCGGTGTGATTCTGAATTTCGTGAAGGCGGACAAGACGGCCGACTTCGAAATGGTGCTCGGGAAAGTGAAGGAAGCGCTCGCGAAGAGCGACAAGCCCGAGCGCAAGGCGCAGGCGGCCGGATGGAAGGTATTCAAGGCCATCCGAACCGGGACCCGGGGGCGCGGTCATCTACGTGTTCGTCATGGATCCGGTGGCCAAAGGCGCCGGAGCACAAGGTGGGCGACATCCTCGTCCGAGGGATTCGCCGCCGAGGGACAGACCCTCTACAAGACGCATACTCGGACGCTTACGGCACCCCGGCGATTGGCGCGCTGCTGCATCTGACCAAAGTTGTCGAGCTCGGCAAGTAGCCTTGCGACTCGCGGCCTGACGTACGCGGTCGCCGGCATGCTGTCGGCGACTCCGGCGTTCGCTCAGCGCCGCGCCCGCGGCCCCGCGCCGGAGCGCGACCCCCGCGAAGAGCGCGGTAGCGTTCACTGGCGACGCTGCGCTCACGGTCAACGTCGTCAAGGCCGACAAGACCGCCGACTTCGAGAAGATCGTCGGCAAGCTGCAGGAAGCCCTTCAGAAAAGCGCCAGACCGGAACGGGCGGCAGCAGGCGGCGGCGTGGAAGGTGCTACAAGGCCGTCAGAGCCCGGTCCAAGCGGATCGTCGATCTACGTCTTCCTGATCGATCCGGTCGTGGCGGACACCGACTACACGCCGTCGGCGATTCTGGCGGAGGAGGTTTCCCGACGACGTGCGAGCCGCTCTACAAGGCGCTGTCGGACTCGCGCTGCAAGCCTGACCATCCTCAACCTGTCGCTCGTGTCCGATTTCAGCAAGTAGTCACAGCTTCAGGTTCGAAGCTCCCGCGTAGAGCCGGTGCGCCGGCGAGTACGGCGCGTCGCTTCCCAGTTTGAACACCCGATAGTCCACACGCAGCCGGAGCGGGCCGATCAACGTGATCTTCGCCCTGCCGCCCGTGTTGAAGCCGAAGCTCGTGTCCTGATGCACGCCCAGCGTTTCGCGATACAGGCCGGCGCCTGTCGTGAATGCACGGCTGGACGCCGAAGATGGCCACCCGGCGTCTGCAGCAGCACGTTGCCCATGCCGGTTGTCAGCGACGGGGCGCTGGCCTTGGGATCGTCGGGGCGTGAACGCGTATTCGCCTTCGAAGCCGATGACGAGCAGGCCCGATGCCGAGCGCACCGCCGAGCACCCGACGACTGGTGGGTGTCAGGTCCGCGCCGATGAAGCCGGTGACGTCCGCCCGAGCGGGCGCGGCGACGAGCAGCAGCAGCGCTATGACGGCAAGGGGACGGAGACGCGTCACGCAAACCCTCCAGATGCCATAATAAGGCCACCGCGTAAGGAGTACAAGCGATGAGGCCACCGCGCACCGCCACGCCGCCATCGACGCGCCACAACCGGGTCCTTGGCGGTCTGTGCCCGGCCTGAGCGTTCTCGTATGCGCCACCATCGTCGGCGCCGACACGCTGGTGCTGCGCGATGGCAGCCGTGTCGAGGGCACCGTCATCGGCATGCGAGACGGCGTCATCGAATTCGAGGCGCGGCGGGGGTTCTCGGCCGCGAACGCATGCGCGTCGAACGCGACGACGTGGTGCGGATCGAATTCGACAGCCGCGGCGACGACCGGCGAGTGATTGGACCGCGACCGCGGCGACTCGCGCGACCGGAACGACTCGCGCGACGGACGCCGGCCGTCAGGGCTGCGGGAGCGCGAGGTCAGCGTCGATTCGTGGCTGGGTTGGAAAGACACCGGCGTCGACATCCGCGGCGGTCAGACGTGTGTACTTTTCCGCCGGCGGCCGTGTGCGCTGGGGACCGAATCGGCAGGACGGTCCGGCTGGCGAACGGAACTCGCCGCGCAACGACGCCAGGCCGATACCGGGCCGACCGGCGGCGGCGCTGATCGGCCGGATTGGCGATGCGCAACGAGCTACTTCTTCATCGGCGACGATGAAGGCGCCATTCGGATGAGATCGACAGGGCCGGCTCTATCTGGGTGTGAACGACGATTACCTGAAGGACAACACCGGCAGCTTCCGGGTGACGGTGTATTACTGACGCCGTGGGGGACTAAGGGACTGGGGACTGGGGGAGCTCTGCGACTCGTATTTGGTCCCCGTAGTCCCCTTAGTCCCCGAGTCCCCAGGTCCCAGAGTCACATCAGAATCCATACGTGGACTTCGCATCCGACCGAAGAACAGCAACCGCTGCGCCGCAGCGTGCGCGAGTTCGCCGAAACCGAAATGCGTCCGCACGTGCGCGAGTGGGACGAGCGCCAGCATTTCCCGCCGAGCTGATGCCGAAGCTGGCGGCGCTCGGGCTGCTCGGCATCCAGTTTCCCGAGCAGTACGGCGGCGCGGGCATGTCGGCGATCGACTACTGCATCTGCATCGAGGAGCTGGCGCGCGTCGATCCGGCCGTCGCGCTGTCGGTCGCCGCGCACAACGGCTTGTGCTCCTCGCACATCTTCCTGTTCGGCAACGAAGCAGCAGAAACAGACAGTTCCTGCCGCCGCTCGCGCGAGGCGAGAAGATCGGCGCCTGGGGGCTGACCGAATCCACCTCGGGCAGCGACGCCGCCGGCATGCGGACCACGGCCACGCGCGCCGGCGACTGCTGGGTGCTGAACGGATCGAAGACCTTCACGACGCACGGCCGCGTCGGCGACATCGATGGTCGTCATGGCGGTGACCGATCGCGCCGCCGGCACCAAAGGCATCTCCGCCTTCATCGTCGAGCAAGGGACGCCCGGTCTGACGCCCCGGCAAGAAGGAAGACAAGCTGGGCATGCGCGCGAGCGACACGAGCGAAGTGCTGTTCGAGAACTGCCGGATCCCGGCCGATCAGCTGCTGGGCGCCGAGGGGCAGGGGTTCGTCAACACGATGCAGGTGCTCGATGCCGGGCCGCATCGGGATCGCGGCGCTGTCGGTCGGCCTGGCGCAGGGCGCCTACGAGGCGGCGCTCGCGTACGCGCGCGAGCGCAAGGCGTTCGGCAAGACGATCATCGACGTTTCAGGCGATTCAGTGGAAGCTCGCCGACGCCGCCACGCGCATCGAAGCGGCGCGGCTGCTGACCTATCGCGCCGCGTACCTGAAGGACACGCGGCGGGCGGACGACGCTCGAGTCGTCGATGGCGAAGCTGTATGCGAGCGAGACGGCGTGCGGGTCGCCGACGACTGCGTGCAGATCCACGGCGGCTACGGGTTCGTGAAGGACTACCCGGCCGAGAAATATTTCCGCGACGTGAAGCTGACGACCATCGGCGAAGGCACGAGCGAAATCCAGCGGCTGGTCATCGCGCGGCAGCTGCTTGTCTCGATGACGCTCGCCGACGCGCGTGTCTGGCGGGCGATCCGCGGGCCATTGCGCGCGCCATCTCGCTCATCGAGGACGAAGATCCCGCGAGCGCCGACCTGGTCCGCGCGATCTTCAGCCAGCACGGGACGCGCCTATCTGATCGGCGTCACCGGCCCGCCCGGCGCCGGCAAGAGCACGCTCGTCGATCGCCTGCACGACCGGAACTTCGCGTCGCACGCGGCTCGATCGGTCGGCGTCATCGCCGTGGATCCCACCAGTCCGTTCACCGGCGGCGCGGTCCTCGGCGATCGACTGCGGATGCAGTCGCATGCGGCGGACGAGGGCGTGTTCATCCGCAGCATGGCGACGCGCGGCCATCTCGGCGGCCTCGCGCGCGCGACCGGCGACGCCGCGCTCGTCCTCGACGCCGCCGGCAAGGACGTCGTCGATCATCGAGACCGTCGGCGTCGGCCAGGACGAGGTCGACATCATCCGGACCGCCGACATCTCGATCGTGACGCTGGTGCCCGGCACCGGCGACGAGGTGCAGGCGCTCAAGGCCGGCATCATGGAGATCGCCGACATCTTCGTCGTGAACAAGGCCGATCGCGAAGGCGCCGACCGGCTCGTGGCGGCCGTCGACGCGAACCTCGCGCTGCACACGTATCGGAGCGGCGAGTGGCGGCCGCCGATTGTGAAGACCGTGGCGACGACCGGCGCCGGGCGTCGCCGAGCTCGTCGCCGCCGATCGAGCAATTCCGCGCGCACGCGGCCGACACGCAGATGACGCGCCGCAAGACGCGCGGCGAGTATCGCCTGCGCGAGCTCGTGTCCGCAGCGCTTCATGGATCACCTCGAGCGAGACGTCCTGAAGGCGGGCGAGCTGGCGCAGATGGTCGAGCCGCATCGCCGCGCGCGAAGTCGATCCGTATACCGGCCGGCGGCTCGATCTCGCTGCAGGCCGCGCCCTTCAATCACCAAGTACCAGGTCACCAATCACCAATTCATGAAGGCTGTCCTCGACCACATCGGCATCGCCGTGAAAGATCTGTCCGCCGCGCTGGCGTTCTACCGTGACGCGCTCGGCCTCGAGGTCGAAGCCGCCCGAGGAAGTGACGAGCCAGCAGGTGCGCGCGCATTTCGTCCCGGTAGGCGAGTCGAAGCTCGAGCTGCTCGAGGCCACGGCATCGGAATCGGCGATCGCCAGGTATCGTCGACAAGCGCGGTCCCGGCCTCCACCACATCACGCTGCGGGTCGACGACATCGACGCGGCGGTCGCCCAGCCCGGTCGCGCGGCGTCCGGATGATCGACGAACAGCCGCGGCCAGGGGCGGAGGGCCTGACGATCGCCTTCGTCCATCCCTCCTCGGCGCACGGTGTGCTCATCGAGCTCAAGCAACTCGGCGATCGCCAACCCATCCGCCACCCGCAATCCGCCATCGGCCATCTCGAGATTCACTCTGGCGAGCCTCGAGCTGATCTCGCTCTGTCCGACGGTTTTCTGCGTATGGACGGCGGGTTGATGTTCGGCATCGTGCCGAAGCCGCAATGGTCCGTCGCGGCGCCCCGCCGACGACCGCAACCGCGTCACGCGTCGGCATGCGGCCGCTGATCGTCCGCGGCGCGCGGACGATGATCATCGACGCGGGACTCGGCCGACAAGGAGACGCGGCATTCGACGACACCTACGGCGTGGATCATCGCTACGATCTCGATCGCGCGCTGGCGGATGCGCGCCTTGCTCCTGAGGACATCGACATCGTGCTCGCAAGCCACCTCCACTTCGATCACGCCGGAGGCTTCACCAGTCCGCGACGCGAGTGGCCGGCTCCGGCCGCGTTTTCCGCGCGCGCAGTACATCGTCCGCCGCGGAGAGTGGGAGGACGCGACGCACGTCCACTCACAGAACACTGCGCGATATCAGGCGGATAACTACAAGCCGCTGGCCGAGGCCGGCGTGCTGCAACTGGTGGACGACGACGTGACGATCATGCCGGGCGTGAGGGTGAAGCGGACGGGCGGTCACTCGACACATCATCAAGTCGTGATGATCGAACTCTGGCGGCAAGAGCGCTGCGTTCGCTGCCGATCTGCATTCCTACGACGCGGCGCACGTGACCGAGTCGTGGATCCCGGCACTCGATCTGTATCCAATGGACACGCTCGCCGCGAAGCGGCGTTCAGCAGGGGATGCGATGGCGAAGGGAAGTCCTGGTTTTCTTCTATCATGATCCGTCCGTCGCGGCGGGCTACATCCGAGAAGACAGGCGGGCACCGCCGGGTCATCCCGGCGCTGAGCTAACACAAGGACACGATGGACACAAAGGGAAAGAGTTTACGGTCCTTGGTCCGTGGTGAAGAAGGCGCTGAAAGCAGCTATGGCGAGTCGAAATCGGCATCATCGGCGGCAGCGGACTCTACGACATGGCCGAACTGACCGACCGCGAAGAGAGACCATCGTCGACGCCATTCGGCGATCCGTCGGGGCCGTATGTGCTCGGCACGCTGCGCGGGAAGCGGGTGGCGTTTCTGGCGCGGCACGGCGTCGGCCACCGCATTCTGCCGTCGGAGCTGAACTTCCGCGCGAACATCTACGGCTTCAAGGTGCTCGGCGTCGAGCGGATCTCTCTCGGCGAGCGCGGTCGGCAGCCTCGAAGGAGGAGTACAAGCCGCTGGACATCGTGGTGCCCGATCAGTTCTTCGATCGCACGCAAAGGGCGCATCAGCACGTTCTTCGGCCGCGGGCTGGTCGCGCACGTCGCGTTCGCGCATCCGTTCTGCGGCCGATCTGCTCGGCGATTGCCGCCGATGCCGCGGCAGGCAGTCGGCGCCGACCGTCCACCGCGGCGGCACGTACGTGAACATGGAGGGCCCGCAGTTCTCGACGCTCGCCGAGTCGCGGCTCTATCGATCGTGGGGCATGGACGTCATCGGCATGACGAACCTGCAGGAGGCCAAGCTCGCGCGCGAAGCGGAGATCTGCTACGCGACGCTCGCGCTGGTGACCGACTACGACTGCTGGCACCCGGACCACGACTCGGTGACGGTCGACCTGATCATCGCGAACCTGATGCAGAATGCCGACGACCGCGCAGCAGGACGATCGCCGAAGCGGTCGATCAGCATCTGCCGGCGCCGCGAACACTGCGGTGTGCAAGGACGCGCTCGCGCACGGCGATCATCACCCAGGCATGAAGGACGTGCCCGAGCAGACCAAGCGGATCTCGCGCCGATCATCGGACGCTACGTCAAATCATGAATATCGTCGTCACCGGTTCGATCGCCTTCGACTACCTGATGTCGTTTCCCGGGAAGTTCACCGAGCACTTCCTGCCGGAGCACATGAACCGCGTCAGCCTGAGCTTCCTGGTCGACACGATGGACAAGCGGCGCGGCGGCTGCGCGCCCAACATCGCCTACACGCTGGCGCTGCTCGGCGAGCGGCCGACGCTGATGGCCACCGGCCGGCGAGGACTTCGGCGAGTACCGGCAGTGGCTCGAGGCCGCCGGCGTCGACACGTCGCTGTCGCGGCAGATTCCGGCAAGTTCTGCGCCTCGTTCTTCTGCAGCACCGACCAGGACAACAACCAGATCGCGCTCGTTCTACACCGGCGCGATGGCCGACGCCGGTCAGCTGTCGTTCCGCACCGTCGGCGACTGCGGGCTTGGCGATCATCTCGCCGAACGATCCGGGCGCGATGGTGCAGTACGCCGAGGAGTGCCGCACGCTCGGCATCCAGTTCATCTTCGATCCGGGCCAGCAGTGCGCGCGGATGTCGGGCGACGAGCTGCGCGACGGCGTGACGCGGCGCGGCCATCGTCATCTGTCAACGACTACGAGCTCGAGCTGCTGCGGCAGAAGACCGGGCTGAGCGAGAGCGGACATCCTCGTCGAGGCGGGCGCGCTCGATCGTCACGCGCGGCGAGCACGGGTCGTCGGTGATCACGCGGCACGGCCGCGTCGACGTGGCCGCCGTCACGCCGCGACCGGATCGTCGATCCGACGGGCGTCGGCGACGCGTTCCGAGGTGGTCTGATGAAGAGGACTCGCGATCGGGCTGCCGCATGACATCGCGGCGCAGCTCGGGAGCGTGGCGGCGACTTACGCCCTCGAGCACCTCGGCGGACTCAGCCACTCGTACACGTGGGACGAGTTCGAAGCGGCGCTACCGGGGGCACTTCGGGCCGCTGACGCTGCCACCGGCGTAGCGCGGCTGCCGTCGCGACCTGAAGCGTACGCGCACTCCGTCGGTCGCCGAAGCCTTGGCGGAGGCTGGTCAGGATCGCGACGCCGCCGACGCGATGTCGCGGACCCGATCGCAGATCGACTCTTCCCCGTTCCAAGCGTCGGAATGATCTCGATGAAACGGAGATCGTCGCGCTTCGGCAGCCACAGCTTCGGTATCGGGTGCTGTCGACAACAGCTCCCACACCTGCTGCGGCGTGACGCCGGGATCAGTGTAGAAGGCGACGAGCCGCTCGCCCTTCGTGTCGTCAGGGACGGAGGTGACGATGCAGACGTGAGGCTCCGAGAGAAGCCGCTGGATCTCTTCTTCGATCCTCATGTGCGGGACCATCTCGCCGGCGATCTTGCTGAAGCGCGAGAGCCGATCGGTGATGCGGATGAACCCGTCCGTCGTCGATGAGCCGCGATGTCGCCCGTGATGCGCAGCCGTCGCGCAAGGCGCTTGCGGGTCGCCTCCGGATCGCCGAGGTAGCCGAGCATCTGGTTCGGTCCGCGCGGAGCAGCAGGCCGTCCGGTATCGATGAGAGGGCCCTCGAACGTCGCGGCGTCGACGACCTTGCGCCTCGACGCCGCGGCAGGGGACGGCCGACCGTGCCTGGACGGTGGCGGGCCGACGCCCTCGCGGCATCGTACGTCCGGAGATTCACCGAAACGATCGGCGCCATCTCCGTGCACCCGTAGCCTTCGAGAAGAGCGCAGCCCGTATTTCTCGCTGAACGCCGATCGCCATCGGCTCCGCGCAGCTTCTCGGCGCCGACGATCGCGTAGCGCAGGTGCGCAGAACTGCTCCGGGCGGATCTTGCGGATATGCCCGGCGCAGAACGTCGGTGTGCTGATAATCAGCGTGCCCGTGTAGCTTCTCGGCGAGCTCGCCGATGGTTTTGGCGTCCGTCGGATTCGGATGGTAGGCGACGCCGAAGCCGGTGATCATCGGAAACCAGAGCGTGCCCGTGAAGCCGAACGAGTGGAAGAACGGCAGCACGCCCACCATGACGTCGCGCGTCGAGGTCAGCGCGAACGCGTCGTTGACCGATGCGATGTTCTCGAGGATGTTGCGATGCGTCAGCATCACGCCCCTTAGGCACGCCGGTGCTGCCGCTCGAGAAAATCACCGTCGCAGATCTCGTCTGGATCGGCAGGCGGACAGAAAAGCGCTCGAGGAAGCCCGCCGGGAGCAGGCGGACCGCCGCCAGCATCAGCGCCTGCCTCTGTCGCGGCCGACGTCGACGCGAGCAGATCTTCGAGGAAGATCATTGCCGTCATCGTCTCGATGCCGGCCTTCGCTCAGAAAGGTCTTCGACGTCACAATCGTCCGGATGCCGCAGCGCTCGATCGCGCCGCCGCCATCGCGTCGTGGCCCGCCGTGAAATTCAGAGTTGAGCCGGAATGCAGCCGGCGATCGACGTCCGCGATGTTGCGCAGCGCGCCGCCGACCGAGCAGCCGGCAGCAGCAGCCCGACATGGCGAGACGGTCGGAGCAGCCGTGCGGATCGCGCGCGAGAGCAGCAGGCTTCCGACGAGCGCCCGGCCGAAGGTCAGGCTCGCGGCCGGTCGAGTCGGCCATGCAGAACGACGCCGAACTGCCCGCTCGCGGTCGCGGATGAGCCGCGCGCCCAGCGCTCGGGAAGACATGAACGCCGAGATTGTAGCGCGGCCCTCTCAGGGCCGCGACCGCGGGACTGAAAGCCCGCGCTACGCAGAGTCACCAGTGCGTGGTCCAGCCGGCCCGCTGCGAGGTCGCGCAGCCGCGTGGCCGCGTCGGTCAGCGCCAGCTGGCGCGTCGGCCACTGCTGCGGAAGCACCGGTTCGCCGTCGTAGAAGTCACTGATCTCGACGCCGACGCCGCGGTCGCTGATATGTGCGCGTCGATCGACGTGTCGATTCTTCCTGACCCGCCACGGGCGTTCGGCGAGTCCTGAGCCTGGCCTATCCACGTGACCCACTCACACGACCCACCTGACCCCTACTGGCCTTGTAGCACGCCTGGCAATCCGGTGACGGGTCGTCCGGTGATGGCGGTCGCGACAGGAGCAGCCACGGCGCCGCCACTGGCGGAACCCTGCGAACTCCGCCGCCGCGACGCCAGCACTGCCCCCGCCGGTCCCGCCTGCTGCAACGCTTCGTAATCGACGAGCGACAGGTCGTACGAGGCACGGCGGACAGCTCGTTGGTCTTTGCCTGCGCCATGTCGCGCTGGGCCTGAATCACGAGGAAGCTCGTCGACATCCCGACCTCGAAGCGCTTGCGCTCCGCGTCGAGCCGCTGCTCGGCCAGCTCGCGCGCCGCGCGCGTCGGTCTCGATCCGCTTGGCGTTCATCTCGATCTTCCAGGCGGCGTCGCGAACCTGCTGAATCGCGCGCGCCTCCGCGCTCTTCAGGCGCTCGCCGGCTCTGCGTGCGCTCCAGCTTCGCGCGCGCGTAGTTGGCCTGCTCGGCGCCGCCGCCGATCGGATAGGTGACGCTGACGCCGACCGCCCACGTCGGGTAGTCGCTGCGCGAACAGCTGACTCGAGCACCGATCCGAAGCTGGCGTGATCGTCGCCAGGTCCGACGATCGTGCCGGGAAAGCCGCCGGTGCGGATGCACCTGCGTGCCGCCGAGTCCGCTGGCCTGGTAGCTGGCGTTGAACCGCACGTCGGGCAGCCGCTGATTGCCGGCATGTTGACCGCGGTGTCGGCGTTGACGATGTCCTTGCGCACGCGCTGGAGGTCCGCCCGCATCGTCGAGCGCGCGTGGTGACCGCTGCGTCGACGTCGAGCGGCCGCGTTGCCGACCGGCGGCGAATCGATCGGCGTCGATCTGAATCGTCCAGTTCTCGCGCACGGTGGGATCGTAGATGAGGACGCGAAGGCGGTCCTCCGCCTGCTTCACCGCCGTTTCAGCGATGATCAGCTGCTCCTGGTTGCCGGCGACTTCCGCCTGCGCCGACACGAGATCGAGCGGCGGCGACGAGCCGACGTCGACCTTCGCCTTGTTCACGCGCACGAGCTCCTGCGCCAGCTCGAGGGCCGATCGCCGCGCGTCCACGTTGAAACGCGCCGACACGAGGTTCCAGCACGCAGCCTTCACGCTGGCCGTGGTGTGGACGAGGCTCTCCGTCAGCCTGCGTGTCGGCGATGTCCCGGTTGGTTCGCGTCACGGCGAGCTGCTGCCGGGCGCCATCGATGAACACATCGCGGAGGAGCGGCTGCGACACGTTCAGCGAAGCCCCGACTGAAGCAGCGGGTTGTAGCTGTTCAAGAAGCTGTTGCTGTTGGTGTGCGTCGTCGACCAGCCGACGTTGTAGGTCGTGCCGAACCACGGCAGCCGCTGGGCGAAGCCGGCATTCGAGGTGACGACGTCGGTTTTAGTCGCCGTTGGAATCAGGAAGCTGGCCGGCGGCTGGAGTTGATTGTTCGAGCTGACACTGGTGTTGAACGACGGCTTGAACGCGCCGGCGGCCGCCGCCACGCGGGTGTCGCTGATCTGGGGGTCGAGCCGGTCGGCCTTGAGATCCACGTTGTTCTCGAGCGCCATCTTCACGGCTTCGTCGACCGTCAGCCGGAGTGTGGCTGGCGCTGCGCGGTCTGCGCCGATGCGGCGCTAGCGAGGCCGAGCGGTGACGCAGTGCGACGAGAATGGTCCTGCGCATGGCGGCTCCTGACGGCATCGCGCCTGCCAGGAGCGGGCGCCGGTTCTTCGGCGCGTCGCGAGCGCCAGCCAAACAGCCGGATCTTCGACGCATCGTCGAACAGCGAGTACGCGACCGGCGTGACGACGCAGCGTCAGCAGCAGCGCCAGCGACTGCCCGCCGAAGATGACGAAGCCGATGGCGTGGTTGGTGCCGGCGCCGATGCCGCGCGAGACGATCAGCGGGATCATGCCGGCCACGAACGCGAAGGTGGTCATCAGAATCGGTCGCAGCCGGTCGCGGCTGGCGCTGCACGACCGCGTCGTGCGTCGACAGTCCGGTCTCCTTCAGCTGGTTGGCGTGATCGATCTGCAGAATCGAGTTCTTCTTCACGACGCCGAACAGCACCAGCAGGCCGAGCGCCGAGAAGATGTTCAGCGACTGCCTGAAGATGATGATCGACAGCAGCGCGAACGGCAGCGTCAGCGGCAGCGACAGCAGGATCGTGATCGGATGCAGCCACGACTCGAACTGCGCCGCCAGGATCAGATACATGAAGACGAGCGACAGGACGAAGCGCGAGCACGAAGTTCTGTGCCGCGCGCCCGAGCTCGCGCGATCGGCCGGTGAAGCCGCCGCGATAGTCGATGCCGGGCTTGAGACGGGTGAACTCGGACAGCATCGCCGTTCTGAACCTCCGCCTGCGATGCCGTCGGCAACAGATCGCAGAAGACCGTCACCTGCCGCTGCCGCGACAGGCGATTGATATCGGACGGCGCCGTGCCGGAGTGAAGTCGGCGACGTTCTCGAGCGACGACGCTGCCCAGACGCGCCGACGGCACCGTGAGGCCGGACGACGGCGGCTCGGGTCGTCCGATTCTCCGCTCGCGCCCGCAGGTGCACTTCGTACTGTTCGCCGCCTTCGTTGTAGGTCGTCACCTGGTCGCCGCCGACCAGCAGGCGGCAGCGCTTCAGCCGCATCGCCGATCTGCACGCCGAGATCCGCCGCCTTGGGCCGATCGACCTGAACGGAGAGTTCCGGCTTGCCGACGTTCATCGACGTGTCAGGATCGACGACGCCGGGAATCGTCTTGACGCGCTCGACCATCTGCCGGCTGATCGACTCGAGCTTCGGGCAGGTCCGGACCGTTGATCACGAACTGCACGTCGGCCGCGCTGCGGACCGCCTGCCGCCGATCGCCGCCACCGGCTGCACCGACGTGCGCAGGCCGGCGGACAGCGGGGGCAGGACCTCCTTGCGAACGACGTTCATGACGGCGAACTGATCGCGCGTCCGCGACTCGATCGGCGTCAGCCGGATGTAGATGTTGCCGAGATTGCGCGTCTTGGCCGGGATCGCCACCCACCGTGACGAGCGTGTAGTCGATTTCCGGCAGATGCTGCCGCATCGCGTTGGCGATCCGATTGGTGATCACCTCGGTGGACTCGAGGCTGGTGCCCTCGGGCGCGCGGATGTTGACCTCGAACTCCGCCTGGTCGTCCTGGGGCATGAAATTCTTGTTCACCATCATGAACAGCGGCACGCTCGAGAACAGCACGAGCACAGCCACCCCGGCGACGATCCCAGCGGTGGGCCATCGACCACTCGAGGAGGCGCGTGTAGAACACGTCGATGGCGTGGAACAGCCTGCGAGTCCTTCGAGCCGTGGCCGCCCTTGCCGCCGCGATCCACCTTCAGCCAGCGCGCCGACAGCATCGGCGTGAGCGTGAAGCTGACGAGCAGCGACACCATGATCGCGAATGCCATCGTCAGCCCGAAGCTCTTCATGAACCGGCCGACGATGCCGCCCATGAAGCCGACCGGCACGAAGATCGCGACCAGCGACGAGCGTCGTCGCCAGCACGGCCAGACCGATTTCGCTGTGTCGCTTCGACCGCCGCCTCGAACTGGTTCTCGTGCTTCTCCTCGATGAACCGGTAGATGTTCTCCAGCACCACGATCGCGTCGTCGATGACGATGCCGACCGACAGCGTCAGCGCCAGCATCGTCATCGACGTTGAGCGTGAAGCCCATGTACCAGACGAGGCCGAACGTGGCGATGATCGACGTCGGGATGGCGATCGCCGCGATGATCGTCGAGCGCAGGTTGCTCGAGGAACAGCAGCACGACGAGCGCCGCCAGGATCGATCCGACGATCAGGTGCTCTTCGACGTTGTGGATCGACGCCTCGATGAAGTCCGCCGTGTCGCGCACCACGCGGACGTTGTAGCCGGCCGGCAGCGTCGCCTTCAGATCGCTCGAGCCGCTCCTTGACCGCGCTGCACGACTTCGACGGTGTTGGTGCCGGACTGCCGCGCGCACTTGCAGCAGCACGGTGCCGGTGCCGTTGACGTTGGCGATGGTCTCTGGATCGGCTTCGCCGTCCTCGACGCGCGCCACGTCGCCGACGCGAACCGGATGACCGTCCTTTTCGCGGACGACGATGTCGTTGAATTCGGTCGACGCGTCTGCGATGCGCCCGCGCGTCCGCAGCGTCGACCGACTGCGGCCCCTGATCCACGCGGCCGCCGGGCGATCTCGACGTTCTGCGTCTGCAGCGCGCGCGCGACGTCGTTGACCGTCAGGTTGTAGGCGCGCAGCCGATCGGCGTCCAGCCAGACGTTGATCTGACGCTTGCGGCCGCCGAGGACGAGCACCTGGCCGACGCCGTTGACGCTCTCCGATCTGGCGGCGCAGGACCTTGTCGGCGTACTCCGTGATGTCGCGCACCGGCTTGCTCGGCGCTGAGCGCCAGGCTGAGCACCGGCGCCGCGTCGGGATCGAAGCGATCGACGCGCGGCTGCTGGATCGTCCTCGGCAGCAGCGGCAGCACGCCGTTGACCTTGTCGCGGACTTCCTGCGCGGCGACGTCGACGTCCTTGTCGAGCAGGAACGCGATCATGACCTGCGAGATGCCTTCCGAAGAGACCGAGCGCAGCTCGTCGATGCCGCTGATGGTGTTGACGCCCTGCTTCGATCTTGTCGGTGATCTCGGTCTCGATCTGCTCCGGCGCGGCGCCCGGCTGCACGGTCGTGACGACGATGGTCGGGATGTCGATCTTGGGAATCGATCGACGCCGAGCTTCGTGAACGAGATAGGCGCCGACGACGGTCAGCGACAGGATGAGGACGGTCGCGAAGACCGGACGTTTGACACAGAGAGAAGCGAGCCACTGCATAAAAGTACTCGAGATCTAAGGCAAGGTTCTGAGGTTCAGTTCTAAGTTCTGCAGTTCCTTGTAATCGTCGCACCGTCGGTGAGCTGCGCGACGTTCTTCGGTCGCCACGCGCTCGCCGGCTTTCAACCCGTTCGTGATTTCAATCAGATCGCCGACCGACTGTCCCGTCGTCACGATGCGCTCTTCGACGTGATCGCCGTTGACCACAGAACACGCGGCTCGTGCCGGCAGGCGACGACCACGGAGGAGGGTCGGCACCAGCACGCCCGGCGTGCGCGCCGGCTGCTCGATCCGCGCGGTTGCGAACAGTCCCGGCTTCAGCTCGCCCTTGGGATTCGGGACCAGAGCTTCGACGGTGAGCGCGCGCTGCGTCGGCCTGGAGCGAGGGCGCCACGTATTTCACTCTTCCCTCGAAGCGACGGCCGGGATACGCATCGACCTCGAAGCTGACGGGCTGACCGATCGCCACGGCGGAAACCGACTGCTCGGGGATGCGTCAGCTGCGCGCGCAGCGGATTCACGCGGACGACGATCGCGACCTTCATACCCTTCGTCACGTAATCGCCGACGGACACCAGGCGCTGCGCGACCACGCCGCCGAACGGCGCGCGGACGACCGTGTGCGGCGAGGCGCCTTGCGTGCGAGCGGAGACGCGGGCTTTTGCCGCCTGCAGCGACTGGAACTGCTGGGCCGCGCCGTTCTTCGCCGCCTCGCACTGCTGACGCGAGGCCTCCATCTGAGTGCGGCGCTGCTCGTATCTGACTGGGAGACGACGCTGATCGAGCAGCGACTTGATGCGCCCGAATTCATTCTGCGCGAGGTCGTAGCCCGCCTTCGGCGTTCTGCACCTCGGGTGACCGCGTTGACGTCGAACGTGCCCGACGTCAATCCCAGGCGCGCCTCGATCTGGGCGGCATTGGCTTCCGCCTCCTTCAACTGCGCGTCGGTCTCGGCGGCCAGAAGGCGGATCAGCTCGCGCTCCTCGGTCGACTGGCGTGCCGCGCTCGACCGGCGGCCGAGACGACGCGGCCGGCGGTTTCGGCGGCGACGTCGGCCTGCTCCTCGGCCATCAGCGTGCCGGTTGCGCCGGATGAAGCCGTGCGATCGGCTGCTCGACCGCGGCCGCCGCCGCGACCGGGATGCGCGGAGGCGCCGACGGCCTGCTCTTTGGTCTTGGCGCTGCCGGCGCTGCAGGCCGACGCGCACGCGCGGCGGCCAGGAGAGATGCCAATGAAACGACGCGATTCATGAACGACTCCTCGAGATTATGAAGCCTGGGCATCGATGACCGGTTGGTCCAGCGGCGCACTGTGCGGTCGCGCGATTGGAGCGCGACGCCGGACTTCAATCCGGCCAGCGTCAGATTGATCACGTCCGACGCGAGGTGATCGGCGTTCTCGCCGGGCGCCAGACGATTCGACAGGCGCAGCGACGGCGACGCCGAGGATCCCGACCATCAGCGTTCGCGTCGCGACGGCGGATCGAGCGCCGCCGGAAACTCGCCGGCGTCGATGCACGCCTGGATGCTCCTCGACAATGTGCGCCTTCATCTCGCGCGCGAACGCAAAGCGCTCGTACTCGCGGCTGATGCGCGGGACCGATCGGTCGACGAACATCAGCGCGAAGTGCTCGCGGCTGCTCGCGGCTGAATTCATATAGGCGCCAGGAAGTTGGCGCGGGACGCGCTCGACCGGCGGGAGCTGTTCTGCAGGATAGGCCGCGCGGCCGTCGCCGGGGTCGCCCAGCAGGCCGGAAGCCTTCTTCGGCCAGCGCGAAGAAGATGTCGTCCTTGCTGGAGAAGTAGCCGTAGATGGCGGCCGGGCTGTATTCGATGCGCTCGGCGATCTTGCGGATCGACACGTTCTGGTAGCCCTCGGTGACGAAGAGCTCGCGCGCCGCGTCGAGAATCGCGCGCCGCACCGCTTCGCGGTCTCGTTCCTGACGTTCTTTGATGCCCATTGAGGTCCCCTGCGTTAGTGGTTGAACCGTGACGGTGTCGGATGCGCATCGTCGATCCAGGGTCGGATACGGTATCTCGACCCCAAGCTGGTGCTGCGGTTGGCGGCTGAACGGTGTTCATCAGTCTAACATCGTTAGACGCATGAAACAACGTTCGAGTTTCGACCTTGACTAAACGTCTGATCTTACGAGGGTTTAGCGGCCGACGCCCAACGCGGCCGTGCCGAGAGAGACGTGGTGATCGCCGCGGCCAGTCAGGGTGACCTGGAAGCCCCAGTTCATCGGCGATGAAGATGGCCAGCGTCGCCCCGAGCACCGACATCGCGCCGTTGATCCCCCACGCCCACGGCCACCATCTGCGGCGCGGATCCGTGGCGCAGACGAAGACCCGTGGGCATCGAGGACGCCGAGCGCCACCCCCATCGGCAGCAGCAGCGCGACGCGCGATGAGCATCCGGGTGCTCCGCGCGAACGGAATCGCCCAGATCGACGATCGGTGTCGGAGATGAACACGACGAACGCCAGCGTCGCGGCGACGCGACGGTCCACGGCCGCCAGACCCGCTCGGCGGAGCGACCGATCGTCGAGATCGCCGGCTCCACGCCGCTGCCCAGTCCGGTCCCGAGCAACAGCGAAAACAGCGTGACCGTCGAGCGAATAGACCGGGTGACCGAGCAGCAGCACGAACCGCTGCAGCACCGACACCTCGATCAGCATGAAGCCGGCGCCGAGCGCGCCGAAGTAGACGAGCCACGCGCAGCCACCCGCGCCGGACGCCGCTGTCGCCGACCGGTCAGACTCAGCGGGCCGAGCGACGAACAGCAGGACGAGCGTCGCCGGAGATCCCGAGCAGCGTGAGCAGCGCGCTCAACCCGTTGCCGAACAGCATCGTCTGGCCGAACGCGACGCTGAACTGGTGCTCGAGCTTCGTGGTGTGAAAGAAGAACGGGCGATCGTCGGTGGTCGGCCGGATGTCCTGTCGGTAGTCGCGGTAGAACTGCTGCCGGTCGGGCGCGTGAATCAGGCGCGCGTAGTCGCCGTCGTCGGCGTCCACGTCGACGTTCCTCGTCGCGCGACCGGGCGTCGCCGGCGTGTCCGGCGCGTACAGGACGTCGAAGCCCAGTCGGTCGGCGACGCCGCGCGAGCTGCAGCGACCTCCGCCGCGGTGAACGGCGTCTTCTTCAGCAGGAAACGTCGCGACGCTGTCCATGGCGGACGATCGCGAGACGATCGGCGGCGGACCACCCACGCGCGCTCGCACGCCGCCTGAGCGAGCGACACGAGGCGCAGGCCGTCGGCCACCCAGCGCGTGATCGACAGGACGCCCGTCGTCGTTGAGGTGATCGAGGTAGTCGTTGAACGCGTCGACGGTGTAGAGCGTGTTCTCGGTCAGCGTATGCGCGCCGGCCGCCGTCGCGGCCCAGGTGTCCACGAGCGACGCCTGGATGACGTCGTAGCGATCCGGCGTCCGCCGCACGAAGCTGCGGCCGTCGTCAACCGTGATCGCGCACGCGAGGGTTGATGTAGATGCCGCCGGAGAAGTCGCGGAACCGATCGCGCATCACGTCGTCGGCGATGATCGGATTGATCTCGACGCCGTCCACGTGCGACGCGCCGAACACGAGCGCTGACGCCAGGTCGCGCCCGCCGCCGGGACCGATCACCAGGGCGGTGAAGCCAGTCAGGACTAGGGGCTGGGGGCTGGGGCTAGGGGCTGGAGGCTCAGGGGCTGGGGGCTGAGGGCTCCGTGGCTCACGCCGTCTGCAGCAGGCTCGAGTCCCCAAGTCCCGAGTCCCCTTCGAGGTGGTACGCGAGCGCCGTCAACTCGTAACGGAGATACTGCGCGTTCGACAGGTCCGGCTTGAGGCGCGAGGATCGGCGTCGAGGCAGCCGAGTCGATGTCCATGAACCGGGTGTCGGGCAGCGGGCCCTTGTAGGCGTAGCTGAGCGACCAGTCGCCGTGCGTCGCGTTCGTAGACGCCGATCCGCGAGAACGAATTCCACTTGCTGAACAGGACGCGGTCGCCGCAGGTGTCCCTTCGTGTCGACGACGTCGAACACCGCGCATGCCGGACAGCTGGCCGGCGATGGGACGACCGCAGAATCACGCCGCGCCGATCGACGGCGATCGCGGCTTCGGCCGTCGCGACCGGCGCGAACAGCGACGGCGGCGGCGGCAGACAACGCGGCGGCGGTCAGGACGACGCCGGGCGCGCCGAGGCGATCGAGCAGCGGAATGAGGATCAGGCAGCCGCCGGCCGCGCCGATCAGATCGGACGGCATACACCGCGTTGACGTGCGACGACAGCCGCGAGATCGCCAGCGTGACGACAAGGCCGCCGGCGAAGAAGCGGCAGCGCGGCCAGCGCGTAGATCGTCAGCATCAGCGCCAGATTGCTGCGGCGAGTAGCTGAGGCCGACGCGCAGGCGCACGAGGAAAAACAGCGCGACGATCGTGCAGACCGTGTAGATGCAGCGACTGGTCCGCCAGCAGCTCGGTCGGTCGGACCAGCGCTCGAGGCGATCGCCGCACGCACGTACGCGCACACGCCGCTGGCGCTCACGCCGAAGAGCGCGATCGAGATCGCCAGGAACGCGAAGTGGTAAGTACATGACGACCGAGAAGATGCGCGTCGAGCGCGAGCTCGGTCATCAGCAGCGTGGCACGAGACCGAGCGCGACGCCGGCCAGGTGCCGCTGGCCGGATGGTGAGGCATCCGCCGGGAGTGTACCATTCGCGCGCGAGGTTATGACGCTGGCACTGACGTCCGGCTCGTTCGTCGCGCGTTCGTCGGCGCATCGGTGACCTGGTTCGTGGCGCGCTGCCGCTCGCGGCGACGTTCCGCGCCAGCCGGCGCGCATCCGCCGACACCGGTCTACCTGCTGTCGTTCGGCACCTACCGTGTCGGCAGTCTTCATGTGCCACCAGCGTGCCGGAGCGATCGTTTCATCTGTGGGATGCGCAGATGCCGGTCTGCGCGCGCTGCACCGGGATCTACGTCGGGCGCGGCGCTCGCGGCTCGCATTGCCGCTCGTCGCGCTCGGCTGAAGCCTTCCCAGATTCGCTGCCCGCAGCGCGGACGCGGCACGAGCTTCAGCCGGATGCTCACTGCGCGGTCTCGACCGTCCCGGCGGCCGCGACGCTCGCTTACGAGTGGACGACCGGCGACATGCCCGTCGAACTGCGATTCGCGCCGCTGTCCGGCCTGCCGATCGGCGCTCGTCGTCGCCTGGATCGTGGTCCGCGGCCCGAGCCGCCGAGGTGATGAGGTAAACTAGCGGCCGTGCGTGCCACCGCCGCGGAAGAGTCGCAATCCGGCAACCTCGTGCTGTTGTGCCTCGCGTCGTGGAGCGATTCCAGGCGCCGGACACCTGTGGCTCGGGCGGCGGAACAAGGGGCTGATCTTTCTCGTCGCGCTGCCGCTGATGTTCGCGATCGGCGTCGCGCTGCGCGGACGCCTGTTTCCGTTCGAGTTGTCCGATCCGCTGGTCGGTGCTCGCGGCGCTCGCCGATTTCGGGATCGGCGCCACCTACTTTCATCGCCAAGGCGCTCGGCTACGGCGGCCGGCGACGTGCGGGCCGTCACCTACGAGTACGGCAACGCCTTCCTGATCGTCGCCGGACTGCTGAACCTGCTGGTTGTCATCGACGCCTACGACGTCGCGCATGGGAGGAAGTGAGTCCCGCACGATGCGCAGTCACCTCCTGCTGCTGATCCTTTTCGCGTTCTTCGTCTCGCTGGTCTTCGCCGTGATCGCCAGGACGACGCCGCGGAGCAGCTCGCGCTTCGGCGGCGCTGATGTTCGGCGGCTTCCTCGCGTCGGCGGTCGTGCTCGGCTGGCTGATGTATCCGTTCCCGCTGTGAGTCGCCATGGCTTTCGACACTCTTCTGCTCGAGCGCGACGAGCGCGTCGGCGATCGTCACGATCAACCGCCCGAAGGTGCTCAACGCGCTGAACACGCAGACGCTCGACGAGCTGCGCCGCGCGATCCTCGATCTCAAGCAGGACGACAGCGTCCGCGTCGTGATCCTGACCGGCGCCGGCGAGAAGGCGTTCGTGGCCGGCGCCGACATCAACGAGCTGGCGGTGCAGACGCCGACCGGCGGCCGCGAGCACGCGCTGGCCGGCCAGCACGTCTTCGACCTCGTCGAGAACATGGGCAAGCCGGTGATCGCCGGCGATCAACGGCTACGCGCTCGGCGGCGGCTGCGAGCTGGCGATGGCGTGCACGCTGCGTCTCGCGGCCGACACCGCGAAGCTCGGTCAGCCGGAAATCTCGCTCGGCTCATTCCCGGCTACGCCGGCACGCAGCGGCTGCCGCGGCTGGTCGGCAAGGGCCGGGCGATGGAGATGATCCTGACCGGCGACGCCGATCGCGCGCCGACGAGGCGCTGCGGATCGGCCTCGTCAACCGCGTCGTGCCGGCCGCCGAGCTGATGGCCGAAGCGCGCAAGCTGGCGCGCGCAGCTGGCGCGGAGCGCGCCGATCGCGATGCGCTACATCATCAACGCCGTCAACAGAGGCATCGGAGATGCCGTTCGCGGAAGCCGCCAGTGCGAGGCGACGCTGTTCGGGCTGGTGGCGTCCACCGACGACATGAGCGAGGGCACCGCGGCGTTTCTCGAAAAGCGTAAGGCCGCAGTTAGGCCGATGAGGTCGAGAGGCGGGTCAGGTGGGTCGGTAGGTCAAGCGGGTCGCGAAGGCTTTAGCCGAGCGATGCATGGATACGATCAGGGATCGGGACGCGCGGCGGGATTCCGGTTCGCGCTCGTGGTGTCGAAGTACAACGACTTCATCACCGACCGCCTGCAGGCGGGCGCGCTGGCGGCGCTCGCCGCGGCCGGCGTGGCGGCGAGCGACGTCACGCTGGTTCGTGCGTGCCGGGCGCCTTCGAGATTCCGCTGGCGGCGCAGCACGCGGCCGAGAGCGGGCGATTCGACGCGGTCGTCTGCCTCGGGCTGCCTGATTCGCGGCGAGACGGCGCACTTCGAGTTCATCGCGTCGGCGGTCGTCGCACGGTCTCACCGACGGCGCCGCAGCGACCGGCGTGCCGATGTCGTTCGGCGTGCTGACGACCAACTCGATCGAGGAAGCGCTGGCGCGCGCGGCCGACGGCACCGGCAACAAAGGACACGAAGCGGCGGTCGCGGCGATCGAGATGGCGGAGGTTGTCGCGCAGTTGACGCGGCAGGCGACGCCGAGGACTCGTCACGGCGTGGCACGGATCGTGAAGAAGGACCCACGCCACCGGGCGCGCGAGGCGCGCTGCAGATTCTCTATCAGTGGGACATCGGCAAGCGGCGACGTCGACAACGTCCGTCGGCGACGTTCTTCGATCTGCAGTGGCCGAACGCGGATCCGCCGGCCGACGACCTGCGCGCCTTCGCGACGGCGCTGGCGCGCGACACGACCGAGCGCGCTCGGCGAGATCGATACGCTGATCGCCGACACGGCGCGCGAACTGGCGCCCCGAGCGGATGGCGATCCTCGACCGCTCTCATCCTCCGGATGGCGGTCTGCGAGACTGCTGCGCGATCGCGTCGACGCCGCCGGCGGTCGTCATCAACGAAGCCCTCGAGCTGGCGCGCACGTTCACGACCGAAGAATCGGTGAAGTTCATCAACGGGATGCTGGATGCGATCCGAAGAAGAATCGAGATAAGGACACAGAGGTGAACAAAGGGCACAAAGGCATGAAGGCGCGCACTGGGCAGCTCCTGGTAGCTCTGTGTCCTCTTTAACCTTTGTGTCCTTGACGCGTTCTTATGAGTTCACACGACGAACAAGTCCAGCAGCGCCAGGCGAACCTTGCCGAGCTCGCGACGCTCGGCGTCGAGATCTATCCACGGTCGTTCGAGCGGCGGCACACCGATCTCGGCGCTGGTCGACGCCTACGGGCAGCGGACGCACGACGAGCTCGAGGCCGAGCGCGTCACGACGATCACCAGCGGCCGCATCCTGGCGATCCGCGCGTTCGGCAAGGCCAACTTTCTCGTGCTGTCCGGACGGCCACGCGAAGATCCAGGCCTACATCCGGCAGGACGCGCTGCCCGAGCTCGATTTCAAGATCTACAAGCTGCTCGATTTCGGCGACTGGGTCGGCGTCGAAGGCCGCCTGTTCCGCACCAAGACCAACGAGCTCACGATCTGGGCGTCGCGGCTGCACTTTCTCGCGAAGTGCCTGCTGCCGCTGCCGGAGAAGTGGCACGGCCTGACCGACGTCGAGATCCGCTACCGCCAGCGCTATCTCGATCTCATCGTCAACCCCGACTCGCGGCGCGTGTTCGAGACGCGGAGCCGCATCGTCGCCGCGATCCGCGAGTTCATGACGGCGCGCGGCTATCTCGAGGTCGAGACGCCGATGATGCAGCCGATCGCCGGCGGCGCGATCGCGCGGCCGTTCGTCACGCATCACAACGCGCTCGACATGGACCTCTACCTGCGCATCGCGCCCGAGCTCTACCTGAAGCGCCTCGTCGTCGGCGGGCTCGAGAAGGTGTTCGAGATCAACCGCAACTTCCGGAACGAGGGATCTCGACCCAGCACAACCCCGAGTTCACGATGATGGAGTTCTACGAGGCCTACGCCGACTACCAGGCGCTGATGCGGATGACCGAGGAGATGATCTCGACCGTCGCCGCGCAGGTGCTCGGCACCGACCAGATCACGTTCGGCGACCATCAGATCTCGCTGCAGCCGCCGTTCGTCGCGCCTGTCGCTGCGCGACGGCGGCGCGCGAGGCGGCGTCGCGAGCGTCTGCATCGCGACGTCGACCGATGCCGATCTCCGCGATCGCGGACCGCGTCGCCGGCGATCGCGCAGCGAGCTCGGGCATCGAGGTCGATCCCGGCCACGGCGCCGGCAAGATCACGACCGAGATCTTCGAGCGCGCTCTGCGAGGACCGGCTCATTCAGCCGACCTTCGTCTACGACTTTCCGACCGAGGTGTCGCCGCTGTCGAAGCAGAAGCCGGACGATCCCGACACCGTCGAGCGCTTCGAGCTCTACATCGGCGGCTTCGAGGTGGCGAACGCCTTCAGCGAGCTCAACGATCCGGTCGAGCAGCGGCGCCGGTTCGAGGCGCAGCTCGCAGAACCGCGCGAGCGGCGACCTCGAGGCGCACGCGATGGACGAGGACTACATCCGCGCGCTCGAGTACGGCCTGCCGCCGACCGGCGGGGAAGGCGTCGGCATCGATCGGCTGGTCATGCTGCTGACCAACAGCCCGTCGATCCGCGACGTGATCCTCTTCCCGCTGATGAGGAAGCGAGAGTAGCTATCAGCTGTCGGCTCGGCTTCAGCTCTCAGCTGGCTGACATGCTGAAAGCAGTGCTGAAGCTGTACTGATAGCTGAACACGTCATGGATCTGCCCTTCGAACTGCACATCGCGCTGCGCTACCTGCTCGCGAAGCGCAAGCAGGCGTTCATCTCGGTCATCTCGCTTCATTTCCACGCTCGGCGTGACCGTCGGCGTCATGGCGCTGGTCATCGCGCTGGCGCTGATGACCGGCCTCCAGCAGCGAGCTCCGCGACCGCATCGTCGGCGCCAACCCGCACATCTACGTCTGGAAGACCAGCGGCATCGACGACTACCGCGCGGAGTCGGACAAGCTCCGGCAGGTGCCGCACGTCGCTTGGCGCGGCGCCGGCGATTCTCGGCAAGGCGATGATCAGCAGCGTGCGAGACCCAGACTTCGTCAACATCACCGGGCATCGATCCCGCGCTCGAGGCGAGCGTGTGACGAACCTGAAGGCCGCGCTGCAGACCGGCAGCCTCGAGGCGCTGAACACGCCGGAAGGCGACAGCGCGGGCGGGATTCTGCTCGGGAAGGATCTCGCCGCGCAAGCTGGGCGTCGCGATCGGCGACTCGGTGTCGGTCGTGACGCCGGAGCGGACGCTGTCGCCGATGGGCCTGTTGCCGCGCACGCGGCGGCTGCGCGTCGCCGGCATGTTCAGCCTCGGCCTCTACGAGCTCGATTCGACGCTACCGGCTTCGTCGTCGCTCGACGTCGCCAAGCGGCTGTTCGGCAAAGACAGATCGACCTGATCCAGCTGCGCGTCGACGACATCTTCGCGGCGCCGGAGATCGCGCAGTCGATCACCGCGCGTCTCGGGCGACCAGTATCTCGCCGCAGGACTGGACCGACATGAACCGGTCGCTCTTCTCAGGCGCTGGCGCTCGAGAAGATCGCCATCTCGCTGACCATCGGGCTCATCGTGATGGTCGCCGCGCTCAACATCGTCGCGTCGCTGATCCTGCTGGTCATGGAGAAGCACCGCGACATCGCGATCCTCAAGACGATGGGCGCGAGCGCGAGGAGCGTGACCGACGATCTTCGTGATGCAGGGGCTGATCATCGGGATCGATCGGCACGACCGTCGGCGCGACCGCGGGCTGCGCGCTGGCGTCGATCGCTCGATGCGCTACAAGCTGATCAAGATGCCGGTGGACGTCTATCAGGTGTCGCACGTCCCGTTCAAGCGTGCTGCCGTTCGACTTGCGCGATGGTGGTCCTGGCCGCGGTCCTCGTCTGCTTCGTCGCCGACGATCTACCCGTCGCGCCAGGCCGCGCAAGCTCGATCCCGCGCAGGCGTCTGCGATATGGAGCATGAGCTACGAGCCAAGTCATGAAGGCTCGACGAGCGCTTCAGTGCGTGACGTTCAGTACCTTCTGTACTTCAGACTTCTCGAACTTCTGCATGCCTTTTCTCGAAGCCCACGGCATCGTCAAGAGCTACCCGGTCGGCGGGCGCGCTGCTGACCGTGCTGCGCGAACCTCGATCTCGACGGTCGAGGCGCGGCGAGATGGTGGCGATCGTCGGCGCATCAGGGGTCGGGAAGAGCACGCTGCTGCACGTGCTCGGCGGACTCGATCGCGTCGATCAGGGCACCGTCGCGATCGGCGGCGACCGATCTCACCGCGCTGCGCGGATCGCAGAGGTCGTCGCATTCCGCAATCAGCCGCGTCGGCTTCGTGTTTCAGTTCCACCACCTGCTGCCGGAGTTCAGCGCGCTCGAGAACGCCGAGATGCCGATGCGCATCGCGCGCGACGCCGATGACGCGAGGCGCGCGCGCGCGCGACCGGCGCTGCTGCGAGCGCGTCGGCCTTGGCGAGCGCCTCGCATCATCGGCCGGGGATGCTGTCGGGCGGCGAGCAGCAGCGCGTGGCCGTGGCGCGCGCGCTGGTCATGCGGCCGGCGGTGCCTGCTGGCCGACGAGACCGACCGGCGACCTGGACGAGGCAGACGGCCGACTCGCTGCACGCGCTGCTCCGAGACATGCACCAGGCGCTACGGCCTGACCGTCGATTATCGCCACCCACAACCCCCGGCTGGCCGCCGGCCTGCGATCGGGTGCTGCGCCTCGAGGGCGGCCGCCTGCGCGGCCGTGTAGGGAACTCTTACCGCCCTGGCGGCGTCTAAAAGAGTGTGATGGGTCGGAACCCTAATGCTAGACAGAGAGTTAAACTCCTGTATAATGTCGGTCAGCGTTTCCGTGACCCCAACGCCAATGTCATCGGCTTTCACGTAGGTACCCTGGATGTTCGAACGGTATACCGAACGGGCCCGACGAGTTCTCTTCTTCGCCCGCTACGAGGCCAGCCAGCTCGGGCAGCATTTCGATTGAGACCGAGCACCTGCTGCTCGGCCTGATTCGCGAAGGCAAAGGGCCTGACGAGCCGGATCTTTGCGCGCTCGCACCTGTCCCTCGAAAACATCCGCAAGGAAATCGAAGGCCGCACCGTCTTCCGCGAGAAGGTCTCGACCTCGGTCGAGATCCCGTTCAGCGCCGAAACCAAGCGCGTGCTGCAGTTCGCGGCCGAAGAGGCCGACCGGCTGCTGCACAACTACATCGGCACCGAGCATCTGCTGCTCGGCATCCTGCGCGAAGAGCGGTCCGGTCGCGGCGTCCATCCTGATGGAAAAGGGGATGCGCCTGAACACCGTCCGCGAGGACATCGTCCAGCTGCTCAACGAGAAGACCACGCTGACGCGGGTGAAGGAGACGCCGCTGCTGGCCGAGTTCAGCCGCGACCTCGACCGAGTCGGCGATGAAGAACCAGCTCGATCCGCTGGTCGGGCGCGAGCACGAGCTCGAGCGCGTCCAGCAGGTCCTCTGCCGCCGCACCAAGAACAACGCCGTCCTCATCGGCGAGCCCGGCGTCGGCAAGACCGCGATCGTCGAAGGGCTGGCGCAGAAGATCGTCTACGGCGACGTCCCGCATTTCCTCGCCGACAAGCGGATCCTCGCCCTCGACATCTCGCTGATCGTCGCCGGCACGAAGTACCGCGGCCAGTTCGAAGAGCGCCTCAAGGCGATCATGAAGGAACTGACCGACAACCCGAACATCATCGTGTTCATCGACGAGCTGCACACGCTGGTCGGCGCCGGGTCGGCCGAAGGCTCGCTCGACGCGGCCAACATCCTCAAGCCGGCGCTGTCGCGCGGCGAGATCCGCTGCATCGGCGCGACGACGCCGGCCGAGTATCGCAAGCTACATCGAGAAGGACCGTTCGCTCGAGCGCCGCTTCCAGGCGATCAAGGTCGACCCGCCGGGCGAGCGCGAGACGATCGAGATCCTGCTCGGCGTCAAGGATCGCTACGAGAGCTTCCATCACGTCGAGTACACGCGCGAAGCGATCGAGGCCGCGGTCTACCAGTCGAACCGCTACATCACCGATCGCTTCCTGCCCGACAAGGCGATCGACCTGGTGGACGAGGCGGGCGCGCGCGCCAAGCTGCGCGAGGCCGGCTACAGCGAGGAGTTCGGCGAGATCAACAAGAGCATCCGCGTCGCCGTCGAGCAGATGGAGAGCGCGGTCGGCGCAGAAGGACTTCGAGAAGGCGCAGTTCTACCGCGAGCAGGAAGTGACGGCGCGCGAGAACCTGCAGTTCGTGCGCGAGAAGTTCGACGTCAAGTCGCAGCGCGCGCAAGGTCGATCGTCGGCAAGGCGGAGATCGACGAGGTCGTGTCGAAGTGGACCGGCGTCCCGATGGCGTCGATCAATCAGGACGAGGGCGACAAGCTGCTGCGCATGGAGGCCGAGCTCCACCGGCGCGTCATCAGCCAGGAAAAGGCGATCTCGGCGATCTCGCGCGCGATCCGCCGGTCGCGCGCCGGCCTGAAGAATCCCGAACCGGCCGGTCGGCAGCTTCGTGTTCCTCGGCCCGACCGGCGTCGGCAAGACCGAGCTGGCGCGCGCGCTGGCCAACTTCCTGTTCGGCAGCGACCACGCGCTGATCCGCTTCGACATGTCCGAGCTATACGGAGAAGCACTCGGTCAGTCGAAGCTGATCGGCTCGCCGCCCGGATACGTCGGCCACGAAGAAGGCGGTCAGCTGACCGAGAAGGTCAAGCGCAATCCGTATTCCGTCGTGCTGCTCGACGAAATCGAGAAGGCGCACCCCGGACATCTTCAACATCCTGCTGCAGGTGTTCGAGGACGGCCATCTCACCGACGGCCTCGGCAACCGGGTGAACTTCAAGAACACGATCATCATCATGACGTCCAACATCGGCGCTCGCTTCATCCAGAAGAAGAGCTCGATGGGGTTCCAGTCGTCCGATACGCTCACGATCGACAAGAGCGTCATCGGACATGGTGCTCGGCGAGGTGAAGCGGACCTTCAATCCCGAATTCATCAACCGGATCGACGAAATCATCGTCTTCGACGCGCTCAGCGACGACGACCTGCGGCAGCATCATGGAGCTGCTGGTTCACCCAGCTCAACGAGAACCTGACGGATCGCAAGCTGTCGCATCGTCGCTGGCGGCGGAAGTCGTCGACTGGATCATCGAGGTGACCTGCAAGGACCGGTCGTGCGGCGCGCGGCCGCTGCGCCGGGCCATCCAGCGCTATGTCGAGGATCCGCTGTCGGAAGAGCTGATCCGGGGCCACCTGCACCGGCGGCGAAATCGACGTCTACTCTGGACGCCGGCACGCTCGCGTACCGGCCGCGGCTCGCTGCACGACTGCGTAGGCGGTCGCAAGCTCGCGTGATCCAATAAACTGTCCCGTTGGGGCCGTTAGGTAACTTTGACAGACCGAACGGCCCGCCCCTCAGTCTAAGATCGTAAAAGTGTACCGGCTCGCATTCGACTGTCGATCGCTGGCGGCACTGCTCGTTGGCCGCCACGACCGCGTGGGCCCAGCCCCGGCGGGGCAGGCACCCGCCGTGGAACTGCCGGCGGTCACGGTCTGCGGCCAGCAGGCGCGGCCGCTCGCCGCAGCCGCCGGCGGGCTCCGGTCCTGTCATCCTCTTCATCGCGCCGTGCTTCGAGGCGCAGGGGCAACGCAGTCGGTCATCGAGTCGCAGACCTACCTCTATTACATCCAGCTGAAGTCCAGCGTGCCGTCGCAGGGGCAGTGGGTCCCGTACACCGACGCCACCGAGAAGATCGATCCAGGACGACTTCCACCGGCTGTGGAACACCAACTTCCTCGACAACCTGTTCGTCGAGGTCACCGACTACAAGTTCCCCAACGGCGTCATCGGCAAAATCGTGACCTACAACATGGAGGAGCGGCAGCGCGTCAAGATCGTCGATTACACCGGATCGAAAAAGGTCGAGATCTCGAAGATCGACGAGAAGCTGAAGGAGGCGAACGCGCAGATCTCGCCTCGACACGTTCATCGATCCCGGCGCTGGTTCGCAAGGTGGAAGGCATCGTCCGCGACATGCTGCGGGAGAAGGGATTCCAGTTCGCCAACGTCAGCCACGAGATCAAGGAAGTCCAGGGCGGGCCGAAGCTGGTGCACATCACCTTCATGATGGAAGAGGGTCCGAAGGTCAAAATCCGCAAGATCGATTTCGTCGGCAACAAGGCGATGAGCGACGGCACGCTCAAGCGCCAGCTGAAGGAAAACCGCGAGCGCGGGCCGTTTCACGGACTTCATCCACTTCCCGACCTGGTTTCTCACCGTCATCGGCGACCACGGCACGTATCAGGAAACGAAGTTCGACGACGACGCGGAGAAGATTCAATCGTTCTACCGCGATCGCGGCTACATTCGCGCCAACGTCGGCGTGCCCGAGCTCAAGGTGCTGAGCCGACACCGACGACAAGAAGACCCGCTGGATCGAGCTCCGGATTCCGATCAACGAGGGAGAGCGCTACAAGGTCGGTAACTTCGACGTGGCGGGCAACACCGTCGTCAAGACCGACTACCTGAAGCCGCTCTTCAAGCAGACCGCCGGCGAGCATTACGCCGAGAAGAAGATTCGCAAAGGGCTCGAGAAGGCGCGCGAGGTCTACGGCAGCATCGGCTACTGGGAATTCTCGGGCTACCCGGATCTCAAGCCGCGCGACGATCCCAACCCGAACCAGCCGAGGCGCCCGACGCCCTCAAGGCGCCGGAGCCCGATCATCACAACGGCACGGGGACAAGGGCCCGCCGGTCGTCGACGTGACGATGCAGATGAAGGAAGGGCAGCAGTTCTTCATCAACCGCATCACGTTCGTCGGCAACACGACGACGCACGACAACGTGATCCGGCGCGAGATCCGGCCTGCTCGAAAACGGCGTGTTCAACACCGAGGCGCTGAAGTTCAGCGTCAAGCGGCTGAACCAGCTCGGCTATTTCAAGGCGCTCGAAGGGCAAGCCGGGCGAGGTCGACGTCCAGAAGACGCCGCCCGACTCGAACAAGGTCGACGTCAAGCTGAAGCTGGAAGAGCAGAACCGCAACCAGCTGACGTTCGGCGCCGGCGTGTCGGAGTTCGAGGGCGTGTTCGGCCAGCTGTCGTTCCAGACCGCGAACTTCATCGGGACGCGGCGAGAGCCTGACGCGTGTCGATGCAGACCGGCTCGCGCGCGCAGAACTACTCGGTCGCATTCACCGAGCCGTTCCTGTTCGACCGCAACATCACCGGCGGCGTCAACGTCTTCAAGCAGGACATCCGCTACATCGGACAGTTCACGCAGAAGACCGCCGGCGCCGTGCCTCACGCTCGGCTCTGCCGATGAGCGGGTTCTCGCGGATGTTCATGAACTACAGCTATCGAGCGGGTGCGGGTCACCGAGATCAACGAGCGTACCAGCAGGCCGACGTCCTGCAGCGCAACCCGTTCCTGCGCCGACTCGCTGCTGATCGGCGCCAACGGCGAACGGATCATCAGCAAGGTCGTGCCGTCGTACGTCTACAACACGGTCGATCAGCCGATCTTCCCGACCACCGGCAAGCGGTTCTCCGCGTCGGTCGATCTCGCCGGTATCGGCGGCAACACGAACTACTACAAGCCGATGGTCGAAGGCGTGATGTATCTGCAGCCACGGCGCCGGCTGACGCTCGGCATGCGCGCGCAGGCCGAATTCATCCGCCCGTTCACAGCCTCGTCGGCCGATCTGCCGATCTTTCGAGAAGCTGTTCCTCGGCGGCGAATACAGCGTCCGCGGCTTTGACATCCGCACCATCGGCCCGCAGGCCGACAACGGCATCGTCCTGGGCGGCGACAAGAGCCTGCTGTTCAACGTCGAAGAGCAGATTACGATTGCCGGACCGGTGCGGCGCGATTCTGTTCTACGACGCCGGCCAGGTGCAGCCCGGGCCGATCCACCCAGAACCGGCTCTTCGTGCCGCTGGGAGAAGCCAACACTCTGCACGTGCCTGGGAAGGGCTTCGCGTGGCAGGACTTCAAGACGTCCACCGGCCTCGAGATCCGCTTCTTCATGCCCGTCCTCAACGTGCCGTTCCGGCTGATCTTCGCCTACAATCCGCAGCGGTCGGGCGTGCTGGACAACACCTTCTTCCCACAGAAGGGGTTCCAGTTCCGCTTCGCTGTCGGGTCGACGTTCTAGAGCATCTGTTGTAAAATCAAGGGCTTCCGACCAGATGAAAGGATTTCGAGTAATGAGAGGTTCCGCAATTGCCGCGTCGCTGGCGCTGTCCATCCTGGCGCTGAGCGCTGCCCCCGTTTTCGCGCAGACGCGCAGCCAAGCCGGCGCAACCGCCGCCGGAAGCCGGCCCAGCCTGCTCCGTCTCAGCCGCCTGCTGCAGCCGGCGCGCGCCGGCACCGCAACTGCCCGCACAGCCGCCGGCACCGTTCCCGCAGGGCGCGAAGGTCGCCTACATCAACCCGCAGCTCATCTTCCAGCAGTCGGCGGAAGGCAAAGCCGCCATCGCGCGCGTGCAGGCGCTGGTGCAGAAGAAGCAGACCGAGGGTCAGACCAAGGCGAAGCAGCTCCAGGACAACCAGACGAAGCTGCAGTCGAGCGGCAGCGTCATGAACGAGGCGGCGCCGCCTGCAGCTCGAGAAGGAAATCGAGCGGCAGCAGAAAGACGGCGAGCGCTTCCAGCAGGACGCCCAGGCCGAGATCAACGAGATCCAGCAGGAAGTCAACAACGAGCTTCGGGAAGAAGCTGCAGCCGATCATCGAGCAGATCGCCACCGAGAAGGGCCTGCACTTCGTGTTCAACGCGGCGGATGCCGGCTTTGCGTGGGTCGCTCCGGGCCTGGACATCTCGGCTGACGTGATCAAGAAGCTCGACGCCGGCAAGCCGGCAGCGACGACGCCGAAGTAAGACGTGTAGGGCAAAGCGGTATAGGGATTGGGATTAGCCGAGTGCCGTGTTCCAATCCCTAAGTCCTATTCCCTAGTCCTACAGTGAACGCCACCGACATCCCCATCCTCCTCGACCGACTCTGCTACCGGTATCCGTCGCTGCTCGTCGACGCGCATCGTCGAGCACGACGCAGGCCGGCGGCTGGTCGCGGTCAAGAACGTCACGGTCAACGAAGAGTTCTTCCAGGGACATTTCTCCGGGCGCGCCGCTGATGCCCGGCAGTGCTGATGCTCGAAGCGCTGGTCGCAGGTGGCGGCGATGCTGCTGCTGCAGCGCGAGGACGCGCCGCCCAACGCGCGGGTCTATCTGCGCGGCGTCAACGACGCGAAATTCCGCCGGCAGGTGGTGCCCGGCGATCGGCTTCGGCTCGAGATCACGCTCGGCGGCGGCGCGCGCTCGCTGGCGCGGGCGCAGGCGTCGGCGCCATCGTCGGCGATCAGGTCGTCGCCGAGGCGGAACTGCTGCTGGGGCTGGTGCCGGACCGGACCGACATCGATCCGTCGGCGATCGGTCGATCCCGCGCGCGGAGATCGGCGCGGGGACGACGATCGCCGCCGCACGCGATCGATCGGTCCGCACGTGAAGATCGGCGCCAACTGCCGGATCGGCGCCTCGGTCGGTCATCGACGGCTGGACCGAGATCGGCGACGACATGCGAGATCTACCCGTTCGCGCTCGATCGGCCAGGCGCCGCAGGACCTGAAGTACCGCGGCGAAGAGACGCGGCTCGTCGATCGGGCAACCGCAACATCTTCCGCGAGTTCGTCACCATCCATCGCGGCACGCGCGGCGGCGGCGGCGTGACGACGATCGGCGATCGCAACGTGCTTCATGGCCTACGTGCACGTGGCGCACGACTGCCATGTCGGCGACGACACGATCTTCGGCAACATGGCGACGCTCGGCGGCCACGTCACCGTAGAGGACTTACGCGAACATCAGCGCCGGATCGGGCGTGCACCAGTTCTGCCGCGTCGGACGGCACGCGTTCATCGGCGGCTACTCGGTGGTGACCAAGGACGCGCTGCCGCTACGCGCGAACCGTCGGCAGCCGTCCGGCGCGGATCTTCGGCACCAACTCCATCGGCCTGGTCCGGCGCGGCTTTACGCCGGACGTCGATCGCAGAAGCTGAAGCGCTGCGTTCCGCTACCTGCTGCAGTCGAAGCTGAATACCACCAACGCGCTGCGGCAGATCGAGCAGGACAGCTCGCTAGCGTGCGCCGAGGTCGAGTGCGTGGTGGCGACTTCATCCGCTCGTCGTCAGCGCGGCGTCATCGCTGCGGCGCGCGTCGCGGCGCGACGAGGGACTGGCCGACGAATCAGCCGACGGCCGATGCGTCTCGGTCTGATCGCCGGCAACGGCCGCTTTCCCTTTCTGGTCCTCGATGCAGCGCGCGGCCGCCGGCCACGACGTCACGGTCGTCGCGCTGAAGGAGGAGACGTTTCCGGATCTCGCCGACGCCGCGGCGCGGCCGCCGGCGGCCGCCTTCCACTGGATTTCGATCGGCGAGCTCGGGCAGTGCATCAGCCTGCTCGAAGGACGGCCGGTGTCGCGCAGGCCGTCATGGCCGGGCAGGTGAAGCACACCAAGCTGTTCAACGTGCGGCCGGACTGGACGCTCGGACGCGTGCTGATGCGCCTCGCGACGAAGAACACCGACTCGCTCATCTCCGGCGTCGCCGACGTGCTGCGCGACGAACGGGATCGACCTGATCGACTCGACGGCGCTGCTGGCGCCGCTGCTCGCACAGCGCGGCGTGCTCGACGCGCCGCGCGCCGACCGATGACGCAGCGCGGCGACCTCGATTTCGGCTGCCGCGTCGCCGACGCGATCGCCGGGCTGGACATCGGCCAGACGATTGCGGTGAAGTCCGGCGGCGGTCGTCGCGGTCGAGGCGATGGAAGGGACCGACGCGGTCATCGCGCGCGCGGGACAGCTCGCCGGCCGCGGCGTCCGCGATCATCAAGGTGGCGAAGCCGAATCAGGACATGCGCTTCGACGTGCCGGTTGCCGGCGTCTCGACCGATCGAGGCGATGGCGGCCGCCGGCGCCACCGCGCTGTCGGTCGACGCCGGCAAGACGTTGATGATCGACGGCGACGCGATCATTCGAGCGGCGGACGAAGCCGGGATATCGATTGTCGGACGTCCGAGACACGCGTGGCTGAACTCAACGACGGCCTCATCACGAAGGCTCGAAGATACGAAGGCCACGAAGAACGTTTTTGACTAAGATTGCTTCGTGTGCTTCGTGCTTCTTCGTGACTTCGTGATGAATCGTCGGGCGGATGATGTCGCTCCCGAATTGCGGTCATCGGCGTCGGCCATCTCGGCAAGCATCACGCGCGCATTCTGTCGTCGCTGCCGGGCGCGCAGCTCGTCGCGGTGGTCGATACCAACCGCGTCGCGGGCTGAGAGAAATCGCGACGGCGAACGCACGCGAGCCGCTCTTCGACTATCGCGACGTCATCGGGCGCGTGGACGCGGTCACGCGTCGCGGTGCCGACCGAAATCCACGCCGAGCTGCGCGCGAGATCTGCTGGCGAAGCCGCATGCCACGTGCTGGTCGAGAAGCCGATGGCGCGCTCGATTGACGAAGCCGACGGGATGATCGACGCCGCCGGCGACGCCGGACGTCGTGCCTCGCCGTGGGCCAGACCGAGCGCTTCAATCCGGCGCTCGCCGCCGCGCGGCGGCTTCGTCACCGATCCGCGCTTCATCGAAGTCCATCGGCTCGGGCACGTTTCCCGGAGCGCAGCCTCGACATCGACGTCGTCTTCGACCTGATGATTCACGACCTCGACGTCGTGCTCTCGATCGTCGGTTCCGACGTGGAGTCGCTCGAGGCGGTCGGCGTGCCGGTGATTACGCCGCGCGTCGACATCGCCAACGTGCGGCTGCGCTTCGCGAACGGCTGCATCGCGCAACCTCGACGGCCAGCCGCATCAGCCGCGATCGGGTGCGCAAGATCCGCTTCTTCCAGCCGTCCGTCGCTACGTGTCGATCGACTACGCCGCACAGAAGGTCGAGCGCTGGAGTCTCGAAGGCGGCCGCCGGATCGACGCCGTCGTATCCAGGGGGCGGCGAGCATCGCCGATGCGACGTGCGAGGAGCCGCTGCAAGCGCGAGCTCGCCGACTTCGTCGATGCGGTCGCGTCGCGAAGCGCGCGCCGATGGCGACGTGGCGAAGATGCCGGCCGCCGCGCGCCTCGCGCGTCGCGCGAGGCAGCGAAGATCACCGATAAGAATGGCCGCGTGCCGACGTAGGCGACGCATGTATTCAGACTCGACCGACTTCCTCGCCGATCTCGACGAGCGCGAAGCCTGCTCGCGCGCATCGCCGAGCCGGTGAGCCCCGATCTCGAGATCGCCGCGGTCACCGATCGCGCGTGCAAGTCGGCCGGCGGCGGGCCCGCGCTGCTGTTCGACAAGCCGACCGGCTTCGACATGCCCGGTCGCCAGCAACGTCTACGGCTCGAACGAGCGCATGTGCCTCGCGCTCGGCGTGAAGACGCTCGACGATCTCGCGAAGGAGATCGACGAGCTGATGACGCCGCAGATGCCCGAAGGGCATCATGGACGCGCTCAAGATGCTGCCGATGGTCGGCCGGCTGCGCGATCTGATGCCGAAGACGGTGAAGGACGCGCCGCTGCCAGGAGATCGTCGAGCGCGACGGCACGCTCGGACGAGCTGCCGATCCTGACATGCTGGCCGGACGACGGCGGGACGTACATCACCTTCCGCTGGTGTTCACGAAGGATCCGGAGACCGGCATGCGCAACATCGGCACCTACCGCATGCAGGTGTTCGACGGCCGCACGACCGGCATGCACTGGCAGCGGCACAAGGGCGGCGCGCAGCATCACCGCGTCGCGGAGACGGCTCGGGCAAGCGGCTCGAGGTCGCCGTCGCGCTCGGCGCCGAGCCGGTGCTGCCGTATTGCGCGACGGCGCCGATGCCCGAAGGGACTCGACGAGCTGCTGCTCGGCGGCTTTCTGTCGCGCCGGCGTCGCATCGAGCTCGTGAAGTGCGTCACCGTCGATCTCGAAGTGCCGGCCAGCTCGCACATCGTGCTCGAGGGCTACGTCGAGCCGGGCGAGCGGCGCCGCGAAGGGCCGTTCGGCGATCACACCGGGCTCTACTCGCAGCCCGACGACTTCCCGGTGTTCCACCTCACCTGCGTCACGCAGCGCAAGAAGCCGACCTACCTGACGACGGTCGTCGGCGTGCCGCCGATGGAGGACTACTACCTCGGCCTGGCGAGCGAGCGGATCTTCCTGCCGATGATCCGCAAGACGCTGCCGGAAATCGTCGACATGCATTTTCCGGCCGAAGGCATCTTCCACAACCTCGTGCTCGTCTCGATCGACAAGCGCTATCCCGGCCACGCGCGCAAGATCATGAACGCGTTCTGGGGCCTCGGTCAGCTGATGTTCTCCAAGACGATCGTCGTCGTCGACAAGGACGTGGACGTGCACGACGTCAGCCAGGTCGCGTGGATCGTCGGCACGCACATGGATCCGCTGCGCGACATCCAGATGACGCAAGGGCCCGGTGGACGATCTGGACGACGCCGCGGATCTGCCGGCCTACGGCGGCAAGATGGGGATCGACGCGACGCGGAAGTGGGCGTCGGAAGGATACACGCGCAACTGGCCGGCGCGCGTCAAGACCACGGAAGCCGCCGGGCGCCAAGGCGGCCGATTCTCGCGCGCCTCAAACCGTACGTAGTGTCTGGCTTCAGCCAGACCTGGTTGAGTGCATACTGTGCGCCATGAATCGCATTCGACTGGCGTCGCTTGCCGGCTTGATCGGCATCGGCGCGCTCGCCTCTCAGGCGCAGACCCCACGGCGCCACAGCCGACTCACAGTTCACGCAGATCGCGCCCGGCATCTACAGCGCGATAGGGTCCGGCGCGCCGAACGTCGGGTCTGAACTCCGCCGTCATCGTCAATCAGGACGATGTCCTCGTCGTCGACTCGCACATTTCGCCCGGAGGCGCGCGCGTTCTCCTGAAGGAGCTGAAGACGCTGACCGACAAGCCCGTCCGTTTCCTCGTCAACACGCATTTCCACTACGACCACGCCAGCGGCAACCAGGTGTTCCAACCGCCGGTCGAGATCATCGGCCACGAGTTCACTCGCCGGAAGCTGACCGCGGAAATCCTGCGGAAGGGCATGTTCGCGGAACTCCTCGGCGGGGGATGCCGAAACAGATCGAGGATCTCATGGGCGCAGCGCGGCGGCGGGAGACCGACGCGAGCGCCAAGGCGCGTCTCGAGCAGCAGCTCAGGAACCAGCAGACGTTCAGTCAGCAAATCAGCGAGACCAGACCCACACCGCCCACCGTGACGCTCGACGATCGGATGACGCTCTTTCGCGGGGATCGCGAGATTCGGACTGCTGTATCCTCGGCCGCGGTCATACCGGAGGCGACGTCGTGGTCTATCTGCCGAAGGAACGCGTGCTGTGCACGGGCGATCTGCTCGTGAATCAGATCGCCAACCTCATTGACGGCTACGTCAACGAATGGCCGGACGCGCTCGAGAAGCTGAAGCCGATCGATTTCGTCGACGTCATACCCGGCCATGGCGAGCCGTTCAAGGGCAAGGAGCGGATCGACTGGTTCCAGGCATACCTGCGCGATCTGTGGAAGCAGTCGTCGGCGCTGCAGCGACCAGAAGGTTCCGGCGGCCGATGCCGCGAAGCGCGTCGACATGACGGCGCACAAGCGCATTACCAGTCGATTAGCGCGCCGGGGATCAATCCAGCGGCGATGGCGCGTACGAGGTGATGGAGGGTCGCGCGACCGCCGGGTCATACGATTAGCGGCTTCGCGGGCAAGCCCGCTGCCTCGGTCGATGAGGCATCGAGAGTTTGAAGCGCCGGTCATTTGCGCGCCAATTTGGCGTCAGCCTGGTTCCTGAGTTCGGCTGGGTTCGTTCTTGCACAGAGGATCAGATATGGCCACCACAATCGAGGCCCAACAATCTCGTGATGCGGCTCATCGAGCAATACGTAACTGAACGTGAAGTAATACT
>ERZ1370068.1844-contig-11794_pt1 | contig 65336 bp, 93 predicted proteins | sample MGYA00561227_ERZ1370068 | MGnify/ENA primary metagenome ERZ1370068 (study PRJEB38410, sample SAMEA6850437) | metagenome | study: Metagenomic assessment of the ecological functions of the soil: analysis of the soil microbiota associated with the... | reverse complement strand
TACGTATTGCTGGCTGATGCTGGCCAACCCCGCCTCTGCCGGGCCAGTCCAGCCCGCCGCTGGCCGAGCTGCTGCCCGACGACCCGGCACCACGTCATCGCCGACGACGGCCAGACCGAAGCTGCATGACCCGCCTTCCCGGCGCCGCTGGGCGACAGTGGCGCGAAGCGCGACGGCGACCACTTCGGCGACTCTGATGCCCTCGTGCCCTAGCAAACCTGAGCTAGAGATTTGCCGTAGCTCCCCTTCAGCCGCAGCGGTGCCATGCGATACCTCATCACGGGCGGGCTGGATCCATCGCACCCGCTCCTTAGCTAAGCGCCCGCCACGCCGCCGCTCACCAGCCTGCGTGTTCGACGACTCTCCCGCAGCCAGCCGCCGCCACGCAAGGCGCGCGCTGCGAGCCGTGCACGCGCTGACGTGCGAACGTCAACGACCTGGACCGCGCCGTCATGCGATACGACACGATCATCCACTCCGGCCTTACCTGCAGCCGCACGGCAGATCGTTCGACGCCGCCGAGCCCCGCCAGCTGCTCGACGCGCCGATCAGCGGCATGCTCAGTGTCCTGTCGCCAGTGCGAGCGCTGGCGATCGATCTCGCTCTCGTCCCCCCGTCCGAGGCGTCACCGCAGCATTTCGCAGAGTATCGTGCCCACGCCGCGACGATCCCGCTGACAGTGCCGGTCACCCGCAGAACCTCGCGCTACTCCTACGCCGTTCAGCGAAGATCGTCTGCGAGATCATGGCCAACGCCTGCCACCGCAATGTTGCGTGCCTGACTCAGGCTGATCATCGCCCGGCCGCACAACATCATCGCGCCGCCATAAAGGCGCGAGCATGTGCTCCCGAGTTCTGCATCAAGATTGAACGAACAAGCTCGCCGCCACGCCGAAGCACAACAGCGCCGGAGGCCGCGCCTCTACCCGATCCCGTTCCCATCCAGTCTGAACCGCGCTGAGCGACGCGCTCATTCTGCTATATCAGCGACCGGGTACACGAGCTGCAGCTGCGCCGCTCCCAGAAGCAGGCGCGCGAACAAATCTACCACGTCGCTATCGATGCGACAACGCACGATCGCAGCTTCGCCGAGTTGGGTCGCGAAGCGTTACAACCGCATCATCAAGATCATCCCCGGTCCTGCTGCCGAAGCTTCCCGCCCCGCTGGTTCCTGGACACAGCGCCAAGATCGAAGCGCCTGCCCAAGATGCGAGCGCGCTGCCGCCGTTTGACAGCGGAAGGGCGCGCCACCAGCGACCGTTATCAGCAGCATGTCAGTGTCCCGGCCCGCCACGCCGCTGTTACTCGCCAGACATGAAACCGGCTGCTCGACCGGCGACAGCGCCCTCGCTGAGCAGATACCGACGATCACCGAAATACCCGCTGAGCTGATGCGTTGCCAGAGCTGCACACTGCTGCAGCTGTCTTACACCGTCCCGCAGAGAAGCGCTTCCCGGCCGACCACCCGTACGCGACAGCACAACACCTCCGGGCCCTCAGGCGCCGCAGATTTCCAGCAGCTCGCCAACGCGCTGCGGATGAACGAGCTGCCGAACTGGCCAGCGATCTTGCCGTGCCATCGCCAACGACGACCTCGCAGAGCGAGTTCGCCCAGCCCCGGCTGCGCCAGCGTTAACACCGTGCTCTGCGAAGAGAACGTTTGCGCCGCTCGCGCTCGGAGCCCACCAACCAGATCCGCAAAGCCACCGCCGGACAGTGCCCAGACCTACCAGGACTTTTTCAGCGCGAAAACTGTGCGGACCGGATCTGGCCGCGATCTGTTCCCAGGCTGAAGCTGGATCACCGCGAGCAACGTGCTGCGCCACTAATGTGCCCGAGCCGCACAACTTCCTTGCCAGTTGCCAGGCCTTCTGTCAGCTGACATGCCTTCCGCCACCGAGAATCACGACGTGTCGCCGGTGCTCGATCTCCTGCAGTTCGACACCATCTACCACGAGCACCCTCGCGCTACCCCACCTCCCTGGCACGGGCTGCCGCAGCCAGCATGTACTCACCGTGCCAGCACTCCTCCTGCCAGGACCAGCACCCACGCGGGCTCCTTCCAGATGCAGCACGCCCGGCGTGACGACTCCAAGCGCACAAGCGCCAGCGCCAAGGTCAGGCTCTGCACAACCTTGTTCGAAGTCTCCACTCAGTTGCTGGCCCGCATCTGCGGTGCCGTGCCAGCCACGACGCGCCGCGACCCCGCTGATCTGCTACGCGCCGCCTGCGCGAGTGCTTATCGACGCAGTCGCCGAAGTGCCGCAGAGCGAGAAGATCGGGGCAGATGATGCCCGGCACCCAGATCCCGGTCGAGCCGCCAGCGCTGATGATCAGCCGCAAGCCGTCTACGCGCGCTGATCTTCTCGCCTATCACCCAGCCAAGGATCGATAGCGATCAGCCTCGCGAGAAAGCTTCGCGACGGCCCATCGTCCCCCCGCCTGAGCCGCCGATCGTCAGTGCCTGACCGGCCTCGGAGCACGAGCGTGCGCCGCTGATCCAGCGACCCGCCGCCACTGACGCGATCACGTTCATCGGCACCAGTCAGCGCGCCATCCGTGCCAACCACGTCCACAAGAGCCGACCACGCAGTGCCACGCTGGTCCCTCAGCGCCGAGAAGCCGTATCGAGCATCGCAGCCGCCGCCGCGAGCCCGCGCAGAGCTGAAGATTTACCTCGCCGGGCCGCGAGATGGCCTGCGAGCTGCCCGCGCAAAGATCCCGCACGCGTGCTGCGCCCTGCTGACACCGAGGTCCTCGTGTTCACCCAAGCCGCGCCCGGCCGGCTGAGGACTGCAGTCCGACACCGAGCGGCTGCCGCTGCTATGAGTTCTCGCGATCATTGAAGATGTCAAACGCGCCAGCACAAAGAGATGTTCGCTTACACGACGCTCACCTACGACATCAATGACGCAGTACCCGGCCGCGCAGATCGCCACCCGGTTATTTCGGCGCTGATCACGCGACGTTAACCCGGCCGCAGAAGATGCCCCGTGACATGAGCCAGCCGATGATGCGATCGCCCGCTCGCTGGCACATGCCGCTGCTGATCCGCTGACCGTGCTGCCGCCGCACGACCGCGCGCTAAGAGCAGCGCAAAACACCCGTTCTGCGTCGCGCTCGAGTGTTCGCACGAGCGCAAAGGGCGTGTTCAGAAGCCCACCGACGCGCCGTTCATGCTCCGGTAATGATGCTCGCTCCTGCCCTTCAGCCTGAAGCTGCGAGCAGTTCAACACGGCCGTATCTGCACCTACGAAGCGACCGACGCGATATTGAAGTACGCCGCCAACCTGCATTCGCGATCACGTTCGTCAACGATGTACCGCATCTCGCCTGCGCTAAAGGCGCACTGGCGACGCGCCGATCCGTGACGCGCCAGAAGAGAGCGCTCGTTACGCCGAGTACACGAAGATGCCGCCATGAGCCCGGCTTCGCTGGCCGCTGCTGCCCGAAAGACCTGTCCGCACTCACGAGCGCAGCCCAGCGCAGTTTACGTACCCGGGTTCCCAGGCTGATGATCTACGCTGCCAACGTCTGCTCCCACAAGGCAGACATGAGCTGGGCGACATCCTGATCGCCATCGATCCCTGCACCGCCATATACCTCGTGCCGGACTCTGCTCGTTGACTGCCAGTGTTAGCCCGGCCTGCAACCCGTGTCATGCGCGATTAATCTGCAGCGAGTTGTTGAAGGTGCCTACCTTCAAATGCCAACTGACGGAGCTATCCCCGGGATTCGCCACTCTATCGCCGCCGACGACGACGACATCGCTGACGACTTCAAAGTCTCCCGCGATATGCTATGCTGCACAAGACCCCGACTAGTGGTGGCTCCCGGTGCAGCGTTCCGACCTGCGACAAGAACCAGTTCATTCCCCGCTGCGAGCACTTCCGCTGCGCTATGACGCGCGCTTCACTTCTGATGACCCCATGTTCCGCGACATCGTGCAACCCGATCCGCCGCGAAGGCCCTGTTGACTCTGACTGCTGACAGCATGATCAAAGCGCCTGCAGTGTCGCCTACTTAATGCGCCACCGGCCGTGCTCTGCACCGAGCTGTGCCAGACGACATCATGTACTTCTACCAGCCTTCCAGATTGAGACCGTCCGCCAGCCTTTCCCGCCACGCAACCCCCTGCCGCAGTAAATTTCAGCCGCCTTTGACGCTGCACGATTACATCAATGATGAGACATGAGCTGCGACATTCCCATCCCCACGATCCCCGCACCGGCATCGATGAAGCTGCGCCTGCTGCCGCCAGAGTTTATACATACAGCTGCGCGATGCCGCTCGCCGGTGGCTGCGTCAAGCTGCACCGCGACAATCTGCAAGAGAGCATGCCGAAATGCTCGCTGGATGCTGCGGTGCTCGTCCATCGCCGATTACGTCTGTTCGTCGAGCGATGACGATGTTGTCGCCCCGGATCGTCCAGCATCGCGCAGGCCCTGAAAGACCGCGCCCCCGACTATGTGGCCGCGCTTCCTGCGAAGCTCACCATTAACGTTCCAGCCGTCTGATCCCGGTCGAGTACTCTGCGCCCACAACGCTGATCAGGGGCTGTCCGCTGACTCCGCGATTTTCGTCCACAGCAGAACCCGATCCGGCGCGAGCTGCCACTGGAGCGCGCGTGTAAGGGCGACGACTACTGCCGACCGCCTCCGCCGAGAGCCTGCGTTCCCGGGTGATGCCTTCTCGTCGAAAACACTCCTCGCTGACCGAAGCGTGTCATTAGATTGATGTACTACTACCAGCTGTCCACCAGCGACAACACCGCCGCCGCGAGCCATGCGTGACGCCCCTGCCCCGTTATCGCTAAGATGACCGCGCTGTGAGCGACATGCGCCAGCGTCCCAGCCGCCAGGGCTTCTACCACAGAACATCGCCCGGCTGTACGAGCTTCCGCGAAGCAGACCACATCCACAGACGAAGCTGCTCGTCGCCCCGATGCCGATGATCCCACCTTCGTACCAGTTATCCCGATGCCTCACTATTCCGCCATGCCGACGCGCGATGCACCGCCCGCGCCGCGTCACGGCCTACACAACTACCTGGCCCTGCCAGCCATTTCGCCAGCGCTCCTGCAGATTTCGCATATCGCTGACGACAACGTCCGGAAACCCCCGCTAAAGAAGATGCCCTTCTCATCGAGCGCTAAAGAGAGCCACACCGTTCGCCTTTAACGACCTGTATCCCCGGGCACCGGGGAGCCTATCGTGCCACATCTTCATGCGTATGACGAGATCGTCCTCCACCGGCTCAGCGATTTCGGCCCGCCTCGAGACATGCACATGTACGTCGATGCTGTAAGATGGCCTGGCGGAAACAGTGCAAGATCACCTACCTGCATGACGATCATCGACCACAAGCATTCACCACTGCCAGTGCCGCCGCCCGATGAGTTTTACTACTCGCAGAACGATCCTGGTGCCGACGCCCGCCGTGCCGAGCAATGCCTCGCAGTTAGAGTTCAACGCTGACATCGCGAAGATCGACCTCGGCCGCGCCGTACACGCCAGGCGCGAGCCGCTGCTCAACGCCAATCTTTTCATCCCGCCAGTCGATGCCGCGATGTTGAGAACAGATCGCGCCTGATGCCGCCGTACCACTTCAGGGCGCGTCGCCGACTCCACCCACGATGCCACGCATGCGCTCATGTTCGCTGAGCTGGGCCAAATGGGCGCATGCTGCATCGACGCCCGGCCGTACCCGTGGCTCATCACGAGTCAATCACCTGCATGTGATTGACGTACGCCATGCTAATCTCGCTGTTTTATGATCTGCCACAACTGCTCTGCCTGTTCTATCACTTTGCAGCATCCCATCCAGCTTGATCTGCTCGTCTCGCTGCAGCACGCCCATCATCCTCGACACCCACATCTGCCATCGCGCCACAGCTGACCCCGAGCGAGCTCCGGCCGCGATCACCGCTATGGACCTTACTACGAGCGCGTGATCTGTTGTTGGGCTGCATCTGCTGCTTACTGCCTAAGGCAACAGGGCAGCCCTCTGGCCCGACCTGCGCCCCTGTCTCATAGCCCCGCCAATTTACACGCTGACGCGAGCCGCATGCCGACGACCGACCAATCTTCCTGTGCATGCCGAGTGACAGAAGCCGCTGATCTCTGTCATCACCCCCACGTACTTCCGCCACGACTCTGCTACTGAAGCGCTGCATCCCCTCAGTGCAGTTCCCAGACCCAACAACGTGCGCTAATATCGTCTCCGATGCCCCGACTGGCGAGCGCTGCAGCTGAAACTGATGAGCTGCGCGATTCGCCCATCCTGGCGCCCTGGCATCCGGCACGCCAGCTGCCACGACCGGCCAGTGGTCAGAGCACTGGCTGAGCTTACTCGCCGCGCCAAGCTGCTCACAGCTTCCGGCCAAAGCGAGTTCATCACCTACTGCGACGACGACGACCGCCAGTACCTTGCCACCGCGAGCAGCTCGCCACGCGCTGACCGAAGACCCGACCTCGACTGGCGCCTATCAAGAGATACTGCATCGCGGTGCCGTTTCATTGTGAGGATCGCCTACTCGCCGAAGTCTCACGTACGACCCCATGATCATGCACCGCCGCAGCGTCTCCAAGATCGCGACCTGTCGACAAGCTTCCTGGATCGAAGACCAAAGAAGCTGCCGAAGCAGGCGCCCAGCTGACGAACTTCATCAAAGACGAGATCACCGCTTTAAAGCCGGCCCAGCGCCAGCAGATAAGACGCGCCTCGCATCCACGATTTCATCCCCGACTACGCCGCGTTCTCCTGCAGGCGAGTTCCTGCTCACCCCCGACCACCGGCTGGAATGGCTGATTTGATGCGCCAACATCGTCGTGATGCCGCTGAACGAATCTCCAGCGGTCGCATCGCCACAGCTGGTGGCTGGCCGCCTGCGCAATGACACCTGCCGTTGCGCCGCGCAGCGCACCGACAAAACGCGCCAAGCGTTCAACGCCAAAGCGTGCCTGCACCCCAAGGCTGTACGAGATTGACACGACATCTTTCGGCAGACCCGTGAACGCGATGCCGTCGTAATAAAGACCCCGAAGTGCATGATGGTCCGAAGACGCCGCAGCTCGCTGACATCGACCGTCAGCCCGAGCGATGCGCAAGCACACCGCTATGCCTGACATCCGCTGCTGAAAAACTGCATCCCGCCGCACCGCTCGACATGAGCGCTTCGCGACCGCAAGCGCGTCGTCGCCGCCAGCCGGTTATGCGCAGCCCTCACATGCCGCTGACATGCAGATCAATGCCACTGGGCTGCGCAACTTCCTGACCGCCAAACAAGAACACCAAGCTGCACATGATGTCTAATTCAACCTCGCTAAACACGACGCCCCGCCGTGCTACTACACTCAAAGAGGTGGTTCGCACGCCGCCTCAGGCTTGTAAGAAGCCCAGCACGCCGACCTTGATGTTCTGCTTTGCGTGAAGCTGCCCCGGATCCACGCCTTGCCCTTCCTTGAGCGGGCCGCCCATCTCGAAGCCGTAGTCCTGATGTCCCGGATCGGGTTGCCTCGAGGTCGCGCCCTGCGAGCGCGCGTCGTGTCGAGGTTGTTGGCGACTCGAACTGTCGTTGAGTGCTGATAGAACCGGCCCGAGCCCTTGAAGCGATCGCCGAGCCGCTCTTGGTGACGAGGTCTGATGCCGACGCCGCCGGTCTGCTGCGTCGACGTCCACGCCGCCGGTGTTGATCGTCATTTCCTCGAACGCGTCGAAGTCGTAGTAGGCTGGCGACGCGCCGGTCGCCGCCATGTCGGTGATGTCGACGCCGTCGAGCGACCACTTCTGTTGTTGAACGTGCTGCCGCCGCGCGACACGTAGTTGGACTGCTGGCCCGGACATGTTGCCGCCGATGTTCTCGCGGTCCATGGCGATGCCGGCCGTCTGCTGCAGGATGACCCACGGGTCGCGCGCCGACGGAATGCTCTGCAGCAGCTCGTTGGTGAACGTCTGCTTCGTGCCCGTGTTGCTTGCGTGTCGACGACCGGCGTCGCCCGTGACCGTGATCGCTCTCCTGCACGGTCGAGACGCCCAGCACGCCGTTGACGCTGCGCGCTGAAGCCGACGGTCACGTAGATGCTTCCTGATTGACGACCGTCTTGAAGCCGGTCAGCTCGAACTTCACCTGGTAGGTGCCGATTCGCAGTCGGGGAACTGATACGTGCCCGTATCGCTCGTGACAGCCGTCAGCGGCTGCAGGAGGTGCGGGGCCGGTCAGCGTCGACCGTCACACCGGGCAGCACCGCGCCCGAGCTGTCAGTCCACCTTGCCGAAAATCTCACCGGTCTCGCTGCTGCGCGCTGGCCGCTCCGCTCACCGCAAATAGCGCGTGGCGAACGCCAGGACCATTGCTCGAAACTCCCATCGTGCCTCCTAAAGGTTCAAAACGCTCGATCAAACGCCTCGGATTCGCACACAGTGTTGAAACGCACGCTATCCGGTAACGACCCAGTATCCTCAACCGGTCCGGAAAATGGGTAAAGGCGAAACCATGCGTCAAAGTGTGAAGTCGGCCGCAAATCCAACTTCTGAATCATCGTTCAAAATCGAAATGGGGATTTATGCGCCGAAGAGCGCGTGAGAGGTTGGCAATTGTAAGTTCCTGCAACGAAACGATGACGAGCTCGGCCTCGCTCAGCTCGGAGGCCGGATAGTGTGTGCGTCACGGCAACCGTGTGCAGGCTCAGATGCGCGCGCGGAGCGCAGTACCCCACATCGAGTCTCGACGGCCACGCAGTCGCGGGCAGCGATCGGTCCGCCGCCGGACGGCGCTGAGCTGCGCCACCGCGCGCGAACGCACGGATCGGGCGCCGGCTTCGGCGGCAGGTTGTCGTCGGCCGGCACGATCGCGGCGAACGACGAGGTCAGCTGTTCCCGATCGAGCACGCGCCGAATTTCGGTGCCGTTCGCGCCCGATGCGATCGCCAGCGGCAGGGCTGAGGCCAGACGGCGGATCGCGTCGGCCGCGCCGGGGAACAACAGCGACAGGCCGTGTTCGAGCGCTTCGAGCCGCGCGGTTTTGCGCGACACCAGCGCGTGTCGATGTCGGCCGCCGTCCAGTGCCCGCCGCGGTTCGCATCCACGGCCCTGAACACCCGCATCGTCGAACCCGAGGTAGTCGGTGGCAGTACTCGCGCTCGGTCAGCGTGATCTCGGCGCCGGCGAGCACGTCCTGGAACGCGCGCAGATGCAGCGGCTCGCTGTTGGCGATGACGCCGTCGAAGTCGAAGACGACGCGCGCGGAGGCACTAACTTCTTCATTCTTTCGCCAGCACGGACGGCAGCTGTCAGGCGGTTTTCACGCGGTGGATAGGGACACTCGTACGTCGGGTTGTAGTAACAGTACGGAATGGTAGGCGCGGTTGAAGTCGATGTCGTAGAACCCGGTCGCCGTGCGGTCGAGATCCATGATAGCGCCCGGCGGCATAGCGTTTCGGTGCCGGTCGTGAGATCGGTGAACGGCACGAACAGCCGGTCGATCGTCCTGGCGCTCGCGGCGACGAAGGCGGTGAGCTTCATCGGCTGACCCTTGAGCGACGAACTCGAGCGTCCCGACGCGGCGGAACTTGTCGATGCCGCCGGTCGACGTGGGCATCTCGATGATCGTCGGATCGTTCACTTCCTTGAGCGAGGCCGACACGTTGTAGCCGGGGTCGATCGGAAAGTAGGCGAGCGGCAGAAACGCGGCGTGGTTCGCGCGCGGGATCGGGTCGTCGCCCGCGCTGAACGAGGAGTCCTTCGTCGGCGCGATCGGCGGCGATCTTTCGCCGCGTAATCCTTCGAGTCTCTGGCGGCCTGCTGCGCGCACGCGATCGCGAGCACGACGAGCCGCGACGAGGGCAGCGCCCACCGTGCCTACCACGCAAACGGATACGCCTCCTCGCGCGACGGCCTCGTCCGCGAGCCGGCGGCGCAGCGCGACGGTGTTGATGGGCGTCACCTTCAGCAGACGCCGCAGCCCCGCGAGCATCGTGCGAAGCGTGTCGCCCTCGGTGGTCGCGGCCAGCGCCTGGCGCGCCGCGGCGTCGATGCGCATGGCGGCGTCGTTGACGAACACGCGCGCGGCGTCCACGTGCAGGTCGGCGCGCTGCGCGCGGCGACTGCGATGCGGCGGCCGCGCGCAGGACCGCGCTTTCCGCGCTGATACGATGTCGATGACGATGTCGGCGACGTGCATCAGCACTTCCTGCTGTTCGGTGAGCTTCTCGCCGAACGTCTGCATCGCGACGCCGAGCACCATCAGCGCCACCTTCTTGAACGCGTCGACGGCGCGACGTTCCTCGGCCGAGGAGCGCATCGTCGCTCGACGGCATCGACGGCGGTCCGAGGAGCTCGTCCTGCAGCGCCTTGGCCGCCGGGATCAATCCGGAGGTCGCCCTTGAGCGCCGCGGCGGACCAGCATGCCCGGAATCAGCAGGCGGTTGATCTCGTTGGTGCCCTCGAAAATGCGATTGACGCGCGCGTCGCGGAAGTGGCGCTCGGCCGGGTAGTCCTTCACGCAGCCGTTGCCGCCGTGGATCTGGATGTTCTCGTCGAGCACGAAGTCGAGCGCTTCGCTGCCCGCGACCTTCGCGATCGACGCCTCGACGGCGTATTCCTCGAACGCCGCGAGCGCCGCGCGCGCCTTCCGCGCGCGTTCGGCGCGCGGCCATCCGCGCGTCGATCGAGGCCGGCGGTTCGGTACAGCAGGCTCTCGATCGCGTAGGTGCGGCAGACCATCTCGCCGATCTTGTGGCTTGATGGCGCCGAACGACGGCGATCGGCTGGCCGAACTGACGGCGGCGTCGCGGCGTACTCGCCGACCTCGCCGATGACGCCGTAGGCGCCCGCCCGCGCAGGCCGCGCCCAGCTTGAAGCGCGCGAAGTTGAGCGACGTTGAAGGCGACCTTGTGGCCCTTGCCGATTTCGCCGAGCACGTTCTCGGCCGGAACGCGCACGTCCTGAAAGATGAGCGCGGTGGTCGACGAGCCGTGCAGGCCCATCTTGTGCTCTTCCTTGCCGCTCTTCACGCCGCGAACGGCCGCTCGACCAGGAAGTGCGGTGAACTGCTCGCCGTCGACTTTGCGCGAAGACGACCATCAGATCGGCGAAGCCGCCGTTGGTGATCCACATCTTCTCGCCGTTCAGCACGAAGCTGCCGTCCGGCTGCCGCGTGGCGCGCGTGCTGCGCGCCGAGCGCGTCGGATCCCGATCCGGTTTCGCTCAGCGCGTAGGCGCCGACGATCTCGCCGGACAACAGCTTGGGCAGTATTTCTTCTTCTGCGCCTCGTTGCCGAACAGGTAAATCGGGATCACGGTGAGGTTCGCCGTGCGCGCCCCACGTGGCGCCGAACGACGCCGACGGCGCCATCCGTTCGCTGACGATGAGCGAGCTCACCTTGTCGAGGCCGACGCCGCCGTAGGTGTCGGGCACGTCGACGCCGAGCAGGCCGAGGTCGGCCGCGCGCTTGACCAGTTGTCGCGAGAGCGTCCAGTCCTTCTGCTCGAGGCGATCGAGCACCGGCAGGACCTCGTTCTCGACGAATTGCTTCGCGGTTTGCGCGATGAGGCGATGTTCCTCGGTGGTCCGTTCGGGCGTGAACGACGGCGTCGGGCGTCGGACGGCTGCAGCAGCCATTCGCCGCCGCGGAGCAGTGCGGGCGCGCTTGTTGTCGGCATTGTGATCACATTCTCTCAAAAATCCCGGCCGCGCCCATGCCTCCGCCGACACACATCGTCACCATTCCGTATCCGGGATTGGCGGCGCCGCATCTCGTGGAGCAGGCTGGTGGTCAGCTTGGCGCCGGTAGCGCCGAGCGGGTGTCCGAGGGCGATGGCGCCGCCGTTCACGTTGAGGCGGTCCGGGTCGATGGGCAATTCCTTCAGGCAGGCGAGGACCTGCACGGCGAAGGCTTCGTTCAGTTCAACGAGGTCGACCTGGTCCAGCGTCAGGCCGGCGAGCTTGAGGGCTTTCTGATCGCCGGCACGGGTCCGACCCCGAAGCGTTCCGGCTCGACGCCGGCGGTGGCGAACGTGACGAACCGCCCCAGTGGGGTCAGACCCCGCTCGCGGGCGTAGGCGGCCGATGTGACAATTACTGCCGCGGCGCCGTCGCTCATTTGTGAAGAATTGCCAGCCGTGACAGATCCTGCGACGTGAAACGCCGGCCGCAGCTTCAGAAGTGCCTCGATGGATGCGTCGCGCCGCGGCCCTTCGTCGGTTGCGAACGCGACCGGGTGATCCTGGGGTCTGACCCCACCCTCCGGCTGGTCGCGAGCCGACCCCTGGGGTCTGACCCACGTTGTCCGTTTTCGAACAGTTGGGCGGTGACGGGACGATTTCGTCGGCGAACCGTCCCGCATCCATCGCCGCCACTGCCCGTTGATGACTGCGCAGCGCGAACGCGTCCTGCTCCTCGCGCGTGATCTTCGACTCGCGCGCGTGATTCTCGGCGACGAGGCCCGGTGCTCAAATACACGTCGGGATACGAATCCATCAGCGTCGGGTTCGGCGCGACCTTGTGGCCGCCCATCGGAATCAGGCTCATGGACTCGGTGCCGCCGGCGACGATCGCCGAGCTGAACCCGCACATGATCCGTTCGGCGGCGTAGGCGATGGCCTGAAGTCCGGACGAGCAGAAGCGATTGACGCGTCGCCGCTGACGCGCTGACGGGAATGCCGGCGCGCAGGCTCGCGATGCGCGCGACGTTCATGCCTTGCTCGGCCTCCGGCATCGCGCACCCCAGAATCACATCGTCGATCTCGGCCGCCTCGATGCCCGGTGCGCGGCGCAGCGCCTCGCCGATCGCCGCCGCCGCGAGCTCGTCGGGCCGGTGTGCCGCGCAGTGTGCCGTTCGGCGCCTTGCCGACGGCCGTGCGTACCGCAGACACGATGACCGCTTCGTTCATGTTGTCCAATCTCCCAATAGATCTTCGATCGCGTCGGCGACCTCGCTGACCTTGCCGTCGAACAGAGATGGTCGGCAGCGTCGATCACGACGAGCTCTTTCGGCTCCGCCGCGCGCGCGTAGAACGCGCGCACGTCCTTCAGCGAACAGACTTCGTCGCGCTCGCCGTGCACCAGAAACTTGGCCTTCCTGCTCCGGGCGATGGCGTCGAAGTCGTAGCGGCAGACGGGCGGGGCGATCCCGATCACCGCCGACACGCGCGGATCCTCGACGCCGACGCTCATCGCAATCCAGGCGCCGAACGACATGCCGCCGGTCCACAGTGGTGCGCCCGGGTAGGTCGCGGCCATGACGTCGAGCGGCCGCGCGGAAGTCCTCCATCTCGCCCGGTCCCTCCGGAAAACTCCCCGCACTGGCGCCGGCGCCGCGAAAGTTGAAGCGGAGCACGGCGCACCCGATGCGACTCAGCGCCTTCGCCGCCTGAAACACGACCTTCGTATGCATCGTGCCGCCGAGCGTCGTCAGCGGGTGGCCGAGGACGACGGCTGCGCGCACGCTCGGTATCGTTTCCGGTTGTCCAGCAGGCCATCGGCGCCGACGCTGCGATCGGCGGCGGGTTCGTCGAGCAAGGCTTCGAGACGGCCGACAGGACCGTCGATCTCACGCAGCGGCATGGGGCCACCGCGTGGCGCTACCCGCGACGAAATCGCGAACGATGCGCGCGAACTCGTCGGGGCGCGTGATCGGGCCCTGATGACCCGTTCGTGGCAGCACGACGTGTCTGGCGCCCGGGATGAGTTGCGCATCTGGCACGACCCGTCGACCGGCACCACGAAATCGAGCCCGGGTTCCCCGGTCATGACCAGCTGTTGGTGCCACAACCCGCTCGCAGTCCGGACGCAGGTCGGTGCCGACCAGCAACCGTGCCCGCGCCGCCATCCGCGACGGCGAGCAGCGGGGCGGCGAGCAGCGTGATCGAACGCCCACGCGCGCGAATCGGCGTCGCTCGCCACTATCTGGCAACGCTGCGCGCACTTCGGGCAATGCACGCCGCGGCGTTTCGATCAGAAACAGCGGACCGAACAACCACGGGATCCGCGCGTAGATCTCATGTCGTTTCCGCAGGTGGAAGCCGAGGCCGCGGCGTCGACACGCAGGATCAGCTTCTCGCATCGCTCCGGCTCGGCCGCCGCAAAACGGATGCGATGGCGCCGCCAAACGAGATCCCGCAGATCGCCGCGCGGCTGACGCCGGCATCGTCGAGTGCGGCTCGGATTTGATCCACGAAGTTGTCGAAACCGCGCCGCGGGATCGAAGGCGGCCTTCGCGAGTCGGCTCGTCGCACAAGGAGAACGACAGCACGCGGAGCGTCTGCGACCGGAGGCGTCTACCGTTGGCCGCAGCCGTACCCACCGGCCTTGCAGGCCTGGGACCAACACGAGCGGCGGACCGCTGCCGCGGTCGATGATCCGCATCAGTCTCCTCAGCGGCTTGCCCGTTTTCAACGTGTGCTGCATACGCTCCAGCGTTTTGCGCTCGCCGCACAGTTTCAGGAACGCCTCGCGCTCCAGATCGAGCAGGTGCTGCTCGCTCACGGTGGTCTGATGCGGCAGCGCTCCACCGGCGAGCACGTTCGCCAGCGCCCGGCCGACCACGAGCGTCGTGATCGCTGATCCGTCCGGCTCGCCACGCCAGATGGACGCCGAGTTTGAGCGCCGCGAGCGACCGCTGTCGCCGCCGACGGGGATCGCCGTGCGTGGCCGTTTGCGTGCGTGCCCCTCGCGCACGCGCTCGAGCGCAAACGCTTTGGCGTCGGCCATCAGCCGCTCGCGGTTCATCGTCGACGCGATCGGCGTCGCGCAGGAAACCCAGCCGCTCGCGCGTCCGCCGCGCTCGTCGACACCTTGGCGAAGCCGATCGGTTTCGAACACGCGCTGCACGAACGGCAGCAGGTCCACGCCGGACGAAGGCAGATCGTTCCACCTGCGCGCGCCAGCATTTCCTTCGTTCCGCCGCCGCCGGGAATCAGCCCGACGCCGACTTCCACCAGGCCCGATGTAGCTCTCCGCGCGCCGCCTGCACGCGATCGCCATGGAGCGTGATCTCACAGCCGCCGCCGAACGTCATGCCCGCCGGAGCGACGATGACCGGAACCTCGGCCGAGCGAATCGCCATGGTTGCAGTTCTGGAACGTGCGGATCATCAGGTCGATCTCGTCCCAGTTGCCCTCCTGCGCCTCGAGCAGCAGCAGCATGAGGTTGGCGCCGGCCGAGAAATTCGCGGCGTCGTTGCCGACGACGAGCGCCGCGAAGTTCGCGGCGGCTTCCTTGACGCCCGGCGTGCAACATCTGCACCGTGTCGCCGCCGATCGCGTTCATCTTCGAATGGAACTCGACGGCCAGCACGCCGTCGCCGAGATCCACCAGGCTGGCGCCGGCGTTCTTCTTCACCACGCGACCCTGCGCCTTGGCGGTTTTCAAAATCTGCAGGTCCGGCGCGGCGGGCGGCACGCCGTTGTCGCGGAAACGGGAGCGGCCCGGTGGAAACACGTCGCCGAGCGCGTCGTGCGGGCCGATCGCGTCCATGATCTCGAACGGCCCGATCTCCCAGCCGAATCCCCACTGCATGACGCGGTCGACGTCGTCGATCGAGTAGGCGATGTCGGGCCAGACCTTCGCCGTGTAGCGGAGCGTGGGCGCGAGCGTCTCGCGCAGGAATGTACCGACCTTGTCAGGGCCGTCGAAGAGCGTCTTGATGCGGACGCCGGGATCTTCGGATCGACCGCACCGCGTCGAGCGCAGGCAGGCGCGGCCGACTGTCGCGGTCGATACGTCATCGTCGCTGGATCGAGCGTGAGAATCTCGGTGCCCGACGCGGTCTGTTGGCGCTTGTAGAAGCCTTGTCCGGATTTCTCACCGATCCATCCACGCTCGACCAGCGCAGCGACGACCGGCGGCAACTCGAGGTTGATGTTTTTCGCGACGTGCGCCAGCACGTCGATGCCGGCGATGTCCATCGTGCGGAAACGTGGCGCTTTCGGCCGTCCGATCGCCGGGCCGGTGATCGCGTCGATCTCTTCGATCGTGATACTCGCCGGATTCGCAGCGCGCGCAGCACCGACACGACGCCGTAGACGCCGATGTGATTGGCGATGAAGTTCGGCGTGTCCTTGGCGACGACGACGCCCTTGCCGAGCCGACGATCGGCAAACGCGCGACATGCGCTCGACGACCGCCGGATCGGTTTCAGGCGTCGGGATGATCTCGAGCAGGCGCAGGTATCGAGGCGGGTTGAAGAAATGCGTGCCGAGCCAGTGCCGGCGGAACGTCATCGCTGCGCCCTTCGGCCAGCGCGCCGAGCGGAATGCCCGACGTGTTCGACGTCGACGATCGTGCCAGGCCGCAGGACGGCGTCCACTCGCTCGAGCAGCGCACGCTTCACGTCCATCCGCTCGACGACGGCTTCGACGATCCAGTCGACGCCGGCCACTTGACTCGAGGTCGGTGTCGAAACCGCCCGTCGTGATCAGGGATCGGCCGCGGCGGGTGTGAAGAACGGATCGGGTTTCGAGCTTGCGGATGCGCTTGAGTCCCTCGCGCGCGACGCCGGCGTCGAGGTCGAGCAGCAAGGCCGGCACACCGGCGTTGGCGACGTGCGCGGCGATCTGCGCGCCCATCGTGCCCGCGCCGAGAACGGCTACCGATCGAATCACACTTCGTACTCTATCTCGACGTACACCAGTCCGACGGTCGACCGGAATTCATGAGCCGTCTGCAGGACGCGCATGTCGAATTCGACGCGTGCCGCGAGCTTGCCCTTCAGTGGAAACATCGAGTCCGATGCCGCCCTGTCCGCCGAAATGCGTGTCGCTGTTCGTCAGGCCGAATGCCGTGCCGCGCGATCGCGCAGGGCCGAACACGATCTGGGCGAACTCCACGAAACGGCCCACCTGCGAGCGAGGCCCGGCCGCCGGCCATCGCGGAATACAGCGAGAGGTCACCCGCGCCGCCGACGAGCGGCAGCGTCCTGTAGTGGCCGCCCGCGTCGACGACGACCGACAGCCAGCGATTGAGGTGGCGGCTGGCGCTCGCCGACCAACCCGCGGGCAGACTCAAATCCTGCGGTGGAGTCGTGCAGGTAGGCATAACCGCCGAAGACATCCCACGTCGGCCTGGTTTGCGCCGCCGCCGGCCGAGGCGATCGCCAGGCTCATCGCGATCGCGACGAGCGGGACGGCTTTTGCGCGGGAAACAGCACCCACGGTAGTGTAAGCCATGGTCCGGACGTCGCTGGTCGCGCTCTGCGTGATCGCGTGCGCGACCGATGCGCGCGCGCAGAACCGCCCACTACGGGATGAACGCGCACGACGGAGCGCGCCGGTCGCCGACAAGATGTCCGAGCTCGGCGCCGGCGTCGTGCGCGTCGTCTTTGGCTGGGACGTCCTCCGAGCCGAACTGCAAGGGTTGTTACAACTGGTCGTTCACCGACGCGCGTGGCGTGCCGGAAGCTCGGCGGACGAACGTCGCGATCTTCGCGACGCTGTCGTACGTGCCGCGGTGAAGGCGAACGGCGGCAACACCTACAACTATCGCTCCGCTCGACGCGCGTGATTGGGTACGACTTCGTTACGCGGCCGCCGACCGCTACAAGGACGACATCTTCATCTGGGGCATCTGGAACGAGCCGAATCTCGATTCCTATCTGCACGGCGGCGATCTCGCGACCTACGAGACGCTGGCGCGCACGGCGCGCGCGGCCAATTCGCGCCGCCAACCCGTCGGCGCTCGTGCTGGGACCCGAGGTCAGCCCGCATGCGATCACTGAACGGCTGGTATGCGGCCGCGATGAAGAAATTCGGCGACGTCTTCGACGTGGTCACCGCGCACTGGTACGGCGACTTTCCAGCGATCGGCCTGTTCATGGATCAGGGCGTCCGCCCGCACTCGCAGTTCAAGGATGTGTGGCTGACGGAAGTTGGATTGAAGCCCTGCGACTCGACGTTCGGCGAGGCGGGGCAGGCGCTCTTCTATCAGACGGTCTTGCGCGCGTTCGAACCACGCCGGAACTGGTGGACGGCGGTGGTCTTCTTCAACCTCTACGATCCGCCGTCGACGCCCGATTGCGGATCGGGGATCGTCCGCCCTGACTGGTCAGAACCGGCCCGCGTTTCTGGCGCTGCAGGCCAACATCAAGGCAAAGCCCTGATTAGCTTCCAGCGGGTGAGGATCGATTCGCGATCGAACAGCGCGACGCTCAGCAGCGTCAGCAGGATCCAGATCCCGAAGAGTCCAGCGAGCCCGACCGAACGCCAGCAGCGACACCGACAGCCACATCCGTCCCACGAACTGGCCGATGATGCCGACGGCGAGCGGCATGATCAGGAGCACGCGCGAACTGCTGTGCGCGGTGCGCGCGTCGTTGACCCGCGACGAGATGACGAGCGCGCCCTGCAAGCGCCACGAGCGCGGCGGGCGGGCCCGACGATGAAGATCAGCACGTCGCGCGAGCGGGCGCTCAGCATCGCGTTGAAGACTCCGGGATCGCCGAATCGCGACGATGCCGGCGAAATACAGCACGAGCCCGGCCATCGAAATCGCCAGCGTCGGCAGCAGCGCACCGAACACCTTTCGCGACGCAGCAGCTCCAGCGTTGTCACCGGCGTCGCGAGCAGCGGCTCGAGCGTGCGTCTGCTTCTCGCCGATCACCGCGTGAGCGGCGAGCGACATGGCCCCGGTGATCGGCGTAGGAGGAACAGCATCAGGAACTGCTGGAACAGGAACAGCTCGATGCGGCCGTTCGGCGACAGTTCGTCCTGACCGACCGACAGCGCTGAGCCGCTGCAGTCCCGGATCGTCGCCGAGCGGCGAAGCCGGTGGCGACGGGAATGCGCGATCGTGACGCGCGAACGGCAGCGCGAGCGAGAGGACCGTGATCATCGCCACCGGCACCAGCGCCGCGCGGTTGCGGCGCAGGTCGAGAAACTCCTTCGGCGATGAGCGCAGCAGGCTTCTTCATCGTGCGCTCGCCCTATCAGGCTCAGGATCGAGCGGTGTCGCGTTTGACCAGGTGCAGAGTAGACATCCTCGAGCGCCGGCATCTCCTGGCGCGACTTCGAGGATTCTCGGCGCCGGCCGCGACCAGCGCCGACGACGAGGCGCTGGCGTTTTCGCACCGGCGTCGCCGGGGCGAATCGCGAGCGTCGGACCGTCGACCGCCGCGTCAGGGTCGAAGCGCCGCGCCACCTTCAGTAAGCTCGACGGATCGCCGCACGACGCGCACGAGCACGCCAGCCGGTGGTGAGCCGCTGACGCAGCACCGCGGGGTGGTCCGACCGCAATCAACCGTCCCTGCAGCACCGCAACGCGATCCGCGATCCGCTCCGCTTCGTCCAGGTTGTGGGTCGACACCAGAATCGCGCAGCCGGCGGCGCGGCGATCAGCCAGGAGCTGTCGTCGGATCGGTTCGCGTGATTTCGGGATCGAGACCGGATGTCGGCTCGTCGAGGAGGAGAACGGCTGGGTCAGTGCACGAGCGCGCGCGGCCAGAGCGACTTTCTGCCGCATGCCCTTCGACAGTTCCGCCGCGTCGCGTCGTCAGCGCGCGCTGTCGCGCAGCTCGAACGAATCGAGCACATGATCGACGGCGCGTTCGGCATGGGCCAGCGCGCAGAGTCCGGCATAGACCGCCAGGTTCTCGCGCACGGTGAGCCGATCCCACAGCGCCGGGCGCCTCGGTGAGAAATCCAATCCGGCCGCGCAAGCGCGCGGCCGGTCGCGCGCGTGAGCTCGATGCCGCATCGATGCTGACCGTACCGCTCGACGGCGCAATCAAGCCGCGCCATCATCCGCAGCGTCGTCGTCTTGCCGGCGCCGTTGGGTCCGGAGCAGCGCGACGATCTCCGGATTTCGCGATCTCGAAGAGTCATGATCGTTGACCGCCATGCGCGGGCCGAACCGGCGAATCAGCATGGCTGGCTGATCAATCATCGTGACGGCATCGCGGGGTCAAACTCGTAGGAGGCCCGGTGACGTGACGAGCAGGCGGCCGTTCTTCGCGAAGAAGAGCTGTTCGGCGACACGGTGCCAGCCGCGAGAGTTGCACGGTTGCGCGCTTTGTCGCCGTCACGGTCGTAGACGTAGGTGTAGGGGATGACGAACGGCGATCCACAGGCGGCCGCGCGCGGTCGACGGCGGCCGCGCGGACGGTCGGCAGTGACCCAGCGGCAGATCGCCGTCTTCGGTGCGCCGCTTCGGCCACGTCGGTCGGCAGGTTCGCGACGGACCGGATCCATCTCGCGGCCCTCCACGTGACGTTCGAACAGCAGGCGGCCGTCGCGCGTCGTGCTGCCGGAACGCCGGCTCGCCGGTCTGGAAGACGAAGAAGAAGCCGCCGGTCGGATCGGCCAGCGGAATGCCGCTGTTCAACGCCAGTGTACGTCGCGATCGTCCTCGTGACCGGTCCGCGCAGGCGGTTCCGATCGTGCGCGTGACGCCGCCGCTCAGATCGAATTCCGGCGAAGAGCGCGCCGGTCTCCGGCTCGACATCAGGATCGACGTGCCGTTGAACTGCAGCGATCCGATGCCGCTGAGGACCGGTCTGCTCGAGGACGACGCGCGCGGCGCAGCACGGCCCGGCAGGAGGAAGCCGCCATTGCGGACGCCCGCGGGCGAGAAGATCTGGATGCGCTCGCGACCGTTCGGCGCGTCGGCAACGGCGAAGCGTGCCATCCGGCGCGACGGCGAAGGCGGTCGGATCGATGATCCGTCCCGACTCGGCGCCGATCTGGACGATCTCCCACGAGCTGGCCTGCTCGGCGTCGATGCCGAACACCGTGTGCGCGCGCCGGTCGAAGACGAAGAACTGTCCGGAAGAGGACTGCTGAAACCGATCGCGTTTCGGAACCGTCCGGCGACGTGGGCGGGAACCGCGCCGAGCCGACTGCAGGATTTCGGGCGCGGCGCGTCTCGAGCGACAGACGACCATCGCCGACAACGCAGCACCGCCGCGGAGAGCTCTCAGCTAGCCGCGCCGATCTCCTTGATCGGCTTTCGAGAATGTCCGAGCGCGACTGCGGGAAGGATGACTTCTTCGAGGTCGGGGCGGTAGGCCACGGGACGTTCTTGGCGCCGACGCGCCGGACCGGGCGCGTCGAGATGCTCGAAGAGCTCGCCGGCCACCGCGCCGCGATCTCGGCGCCGAATCCGCACATCACCTGATCCTCGTGGGCGATGACGGACGCGGTTGGTTCGTTTCGACGTGGGCGGCGATCGTCTCCCAGTCGTACGGCACGATCGTGCGCAGGTCGATCACGGCGACGCTGATGTGATCCTTTTCCGCCTGCTGCGCCGCGAGCAGCGATCGCTGAACCAGCGCGCCCCACGTGACCACCAGTCACGTGATCCCCCTCGCGTCGCACGCTCGCCCGGCCGAACGGGATCATGAAGTTGTTCCCAGGGTATTCGCCCTTGTTGTAGGTCTGGCGATACAGGTGCTTGTGCTCGAGAAACAGCACCGGATCGTCGCAGCGAATCGACGTCCGCAGCAGGCCGGCGGCATCGACGGCGGTCGACGGATAGAGCGACGCGGATGCCGGGGCAGTGCGCGAAGATGCTCTCGCCCGACTGGCTGTGGTGCGGCCCGCCGCCGCGTGGATAGCCGCCAATCGGCGTGCGAATGACCACCGGGCACGACCAGGTGTTGCCCGATCGGTACCGCATCATCGTCGAGCTCGTCGCGGATCTGCATCATCGCCGGCCAGATGTGGTCGAAGAACTGAATCTCGACCACCGGCTTGAGCTTGCGCGCCGCCATCCCGATGGCGCGGCCGACGATGCTGGCTTCGGCGAGCGGCGAGTTGAAGACGCGGTCGTCGCCGAACGCGCGCTGCAGACCGTGCGTGAGCTTGAAGACGCCGCCCTTGCCGGGCACGATCGGCAGCGCTTCCCGTCGGCTGGCGTCGCGCGACGTCCTCGCCGAAGACGACGATGCGTCGCGTCGCGCGCCATCTCATCTTTCAGCGTGCGATTGAGCAGGCCGAGCATCGTGTCCGGCTTGCCCTCGGGGCTCGCCGGCGTGTCGAATGCCGCGGAACACGGGTCCACGTCGGGCGAGTAGAGCCAGCAGCTCGGCGCTGTTCTTCGGCGGCTTGGGCGCGGCGATCGCCTTGGCCGCCGCCTCGTCGACTTCCCTTGTCCACGTCGGCGGCGATGGCCGCGAGGTCTCTCGTCGGTGGCGAGGCCGTTCTGTTTGAGAAAATCGCGAAAGCGCGCGATCGGATCGCGCCTGGCTTCGGCCTCGCGCTCGGCCGGCGTCTTGTACAGCTTCTCGTCGTCGGACAGCGAGTGCGAGTACGGGCGAATCACGCGGGCGTGCACGAACGCCGGGCCCTTGCGCGCGCGGACGTAGGCGGTGGCCTCGCGCATGGCGGTGAGGCTCGCGAAAAATCGGTGCCGTCGATCGAATCGACGTGGAGTCCTGGAAACGATCGCACGAGGCGCGAGATGTCGCCGCCGGCGGTCTGCACTTCGACCGGGACGGAAATGGCGTAGCCGTTGTCCTCGACGAGGAACAGCACCGGCAGCTGTTTGATGCAGGTGACGTTCAGCGCTTCCCAGAATTCGCCTTCGCTGGTTGCGCCGTCGCCGAGCGAGACGTAGGTGATCTCGTCAGGGTGATGGCGCGAGGCGCGATCGGGAATCTGCGTGACGCGGTTGTAGATGACGCCCGCTTCCGCCGCGCCGACCGCGTGGAGCACCTGCGTGCCGGTCGGACTCGACCCCGACACGATGTTGAGCTTGGTGTGTCCCCAGTGCGACGGCATCTGGCGGCCGCCGGAGGTGGGATCGTCCTTCGAGCCGACCGCCGCCAGCAGCATGTCGAGCGGCGTCAGGCCGATGTGCAGACAGAGCGCGCGATCCCGGTAATAGGGGAAGAACCAGTCGTAGCCGGACTTGCAGCGTGAGCCCGGCGGCGACGAGCACGGCTTCGTGGCCGGCGCCGCTGATCTGGAAAAATCTGGCTCTGACGTTTGAGCTGGATTTCCTTGTCGTCCAGCCGGCGCGACAGGAGCATCGTGCGGTGGACGTTCAGGAGCGCGGCGCGATCCAGACCGTGGAAAGCTGCGCCTCCTGTCCGTTCAGGACGGCCTTCATCCGGCCAGGATTATAGCATCCGGCACTCTTGGTATATGCTCCTCCACCATGAGCACTCAGACCGTTCGACTCCATCGATGGGACGAGATCGCGCTCGAAAAAGTGACCGAAATGCTGTCGCGCAAGCTCGTGACGGGCGAGCGCGAGATGATCGCGCAGATCTACTCTGAAGCGCGGATGCGTGGTCCCGATGCATTCGCACGAGAGCGAGCAGATGACCTACATCCTGCAGGGCGTGCTCAAGTTCCTGATCGGCGGCGAAGAGATTACCGTCCGTGAGGGCGAGGTGCTGCACATCCCGTCGTGGGTGGAGCATCAGGCCGAGGCCCTCGAGGACACCTTCGAGCTCGACGTGTTCAGCCCGATCCGGCAGGACTGGCTGGATCACACGGACGATTACTTTCATCGCTAGGACGCGCCGTGCAACTCGGGATCATCTTCGCGGTCGTCATCGCCCTGGTGCTGTGGGTTGTCGTCAGCTACAACCGGCTCGTCGGGCTGCGCAATCAGGCGGCGAACGGATGGCGTCAGATCGACGTGCAACTCAAGCGGCGCCACGATCTCATTCCCAACCTCGTGAACGCCGTCCGCGGCGCGATGGACTTCGAGCGCGACACGCTGACGGCGGTGATCGACGCGCGCGCCAAGGCGCTCACGGCGAGCGGTCCCGCCGACGCAGCGCAGAAAGAAGGACAGCTCACGCAGGCGCTCGGGCGGCTGCTCGCCGTGGCCGAGAACTACCCGACGCTGAAAGCCAACGAGAACGTGAAGCTGCTGCAGGAAGAGCTGTCCGCGACGGAAAACACGGTCGGGTTCGCGCGCCAGTTCTACAACGACATCGCGACGAGGTTCAACACCGCTCAGCAGGTGTTTCCCACGAACATCTTCGCGAACATGCTGGCTTCAAGCCGTCGGAGCTTTTCGAAATCACCGACGCCGGGAACGCGAGGTGCCCGTCGTCGATCTCTCACGCCGGGTGTGAACCTTTCCGATCAACCATGCGCCAGGTCGCGGTCGTGCTCGGCTTGTCGGTCGCCTGCGCAGGCGTTGTGCTCGTGTCCGCCCAGAACGCCGCCCCGTCGCCGAACGCGTTGCGCGGATTCTCGACCGCGGGCGCCGACGCGCAGCGCGCCCGCGAACGCGCGTTCATGGCGATGCCGTCGGCGAAAGAGGCCGAAGCGGACTTCGACATCATGACCGCGGCGCCGCATCACACGGATCGCCGTATCAAATCACACTCGCTGACTACGTGGCGGAGCAGTTCAGCGGCGCCGGGTTCGAGGCCGCGAAGTACGAAGTACAGCGTGCTGCTGCCGTGGCCCGGCGACCGGCGCATCGAGATCGTGGCGCCCGATCGCGTGACGCTGGACGTCGACGAAGAAACGCTCGCCGACGATCGCTGGGCGTCGATGCCCGGCATTCTCCCCGCCTACAACGCGTACTCGCCGGCCGGCGACGTCACCGGCGAAATCGTGTACGTGAACTACGGCATCCCGGCCGACTACGAGGTCCTGAGCAAGCTTGGCGTCGACGTCCGCGGCAAGATCGTGCTCGCGCGCTACGGCGGGAGCTGGCGGGGCATCAAGCCGAAGGTCGCCGCCGAGCATGGTGCCATCGGCTGCATCATCTACTCGGATCCGCACGAGGACGGCTACTTTCAAGGCGACGCGTATCCGGCCGGTCCCTTCCGCGCCGCCGGGATGATTCAGCGCGGCAGCGTGTTGGACATGCCGCGCTACCCCGGCGATCCGTCGACGCCCGATCGGCCGTCGAAAGCCGGTGTCGAGCGTCTGCCGATGGACCAGATCCAGACATTCGCGCCGATTCCGGTGCAGCCGATGTCGTATCGCGACGGGCAGAAGATTCTCGAGCGGCTGCGCGGCCAGGTCGCGCCGGAAGGCTGGCGCGGCTCGCTGCCGATCACCTATCACGTTGGCCCGGGACCAGCCCGCGTGCACATGACGCTGCAGATGAATTACGGGCAGCGGCGCCTGATCAATGTCGTCGGCACGATCTGCCGGGTCCGCCGCTCCCGACGAATGGATCGTCGTCGGCTCACATCGCGATGCCTGGACGTTCGGCGCCTCCGATTCGGTGAGCGGCCACGTCTCGATGATGAGCGTCGTTCGCGCGATGGGCCAGTATGATGAAGAGCGGCTGGAGGCCGCGGCGGACGGTCGCGTGTTCGTCGAGCTGGGACGGCGAGGAACAGGGGCTGCTCGGATCGACCGAGTGGGTCGAGGATCTGCAAACCGAGCTGCGCGCCAAGACCGCGGTGTACGTGAACCGCGACGCCGGGGCCAGCGGCACGAACTTCAACGCCAGCGCGGTGCATTCGCTGACGCCGTTCGTCTACGACTCTCGCGCGGGCGATTCAGCCCGAACACGCCGACAAACCGTTGTTCGACGCGTGGCTCGCCCGCGCGCGCCGAGTCGACGTACGGGCGCCGCGTTCCTGAAAGCGCCGCCGGTCGGAGCGCTCGGATCCGGATCGGATTACACGGCGTTTCTGGATCACCTGGGCATCGCGTCGCTCGATTTCGGTCTCAACGGACGCGGCGACAGCGGGACCTATCATTCAACCTACGACCATCCCGGATGGTTCAAGACCTTCATCGATCCACACTTCACCAACAGCGTGCTGGCCGCGCGGGTGACCGGCGTCGCCGTGTTGCGGCTCGCCGATGCCGAGGTGTTGCCGCTCGACTACGAAGCGTACGGCCGGCAGGTTGCTGGAATACCTCCGCGACATCGAGCGGCAGGCCGTCAAAGCCTCAGCGTCCGATGCGAAGACGATCGACTTCGCCGGTCTCAAACGCGCGGCGACGGCGTTCATGAGGGCGGGCGCATCGCTGCGTGCTCGCGCCGACGAAACGCTGTCCAGGTCGCCTGACCATCCGCGCTTCGCCGACGATCAACACGAGGCTGCGTCATGGCCGAGCGCGATCTGATCGAGCCGGCCGGTCTTCCGGATCGGCCGTGGTACGCCACGTGATCTACGCGCCAGGCCTCTACACCGGATACGGCGTCAAGACGATCCCCGGCGTGCGCGAAGCGGTTGGACGCCGGCAACTACGCCCGCGCTGGCGGAGCAGGCCCGAATCGTCATCCGCGCACTCAGCGCGCTACGCGAACATGATCCGCTTCGCGCGACGCGCTTCGGCGTGACAATGGAGGAGTGATATGGCGGTCGACCGGCAGGGCACCGGACTCGCCGTTCTGCGGATCATGATCGGTGTCTTCTTCGTGTTCGAAGGCGTGAGCAAACTGCGCTGGTTCACCGACTCGTCGATCCTCGCCGCCCGATTCGCCGAGTGGACTCAGGCGAGCAGCCGCAGGGTCGGTCGAGCGGCGTGAGTTCTGTCCCACATCGCCGTGCCGGGCACCGCGGATCTTCGCGCGGCTCGTCCCGCTCGGCGAAATCTGCGGAGGCCTCGCGCTGATGATTGGGTTCTGGACGCCGGTCGTCGCCTTCCTCGCCTTCTTCATGGGTGCTGAACATCCACGTCGCATCAGGCGCGCTGTTCAAGTTCAGCATTCTGACGAACGGCTACGGTTTGCCGGTGCTGGGAAGCACGCTCGCGCTGGCGATTGGCGGCGTGCGATTGCGCTGGAGTCTCCGATAAGCGCTAGTGGACGCGGCGGTCGTAGTCGTTGGCGCGTCCGCCCGAGTAGACGTCGAACTTCTTGCGCACCCGGTTGATCTTCCATTTCAGGTAGCGGTACTTGATCTCCGCGATCGGATGCATCCGTCCGCTCTTCAGGTACACGTATGCCACCGCGCAGCCCGCCGAGGTGCGTGGCGCTTGCGACGCCGCCCGAGTCGCCCAGCGACGAGAGGAACGCGATCGCGCCGATGATGGCGACGAATACGCGCGCCGGAATCGGGAAGACGAGCTACATGTAGATCTGGCGTTCCGGAAAATACAGCGCGTAGCGCGAGCAGCAGGCCGAAGATCGCGCCCGACGCGCCGATGATGTTCGCCTGATACAGCTGTCTGCGCGGCCGCGAACGGCAGCAGTGAAAACAGCACCGTGAGCACGCCGGCGCCGATCCCGGTCACCGCGTAGAACTTCAGGAAGAACGGCGTTCCCCACCGGCGCTCCAACTCCGTGCCGAACATCCACAGCGCCAGCATGTTGAAGACGATGTGAAACACACCGCCGTGGAGAAACATGTAGGTCGCGAGCTGCCAGACCCAGAAGTAGCGAACGACGAAGATCGGTCGCAGTCCGAGAACATCGGTCACGGCCGGCGCGACGAACTGCACCAGAAACAACGCGACGTTGGCGCCGATCAACGCCTTGATGGCGGTCGAGATGCCGCCTGGTCCGAAGGAGTATGACGAGTACGTGGCGTGAAGGATAGCGGCGCCATGTAGCGAGGATTCTAGAATCGTACACATATCCGGACGAAGTGGCCTATGCCGATCCGGCCGTTAGGCAGTCGAGCAACATTCGTATTTAAAAAGAGGCCCTCGACACTTTCGCGCCGAGGGCCTCAAGGAGGATGGATGAGAGGGCTGTTTTGCCGTCTCACCGGGGTTAGACGGGCGAACCTGGAAAAAGTTTAGAGCCGGTCTCACCTTCGACTGTGAGCGAGTGATCGGGGTCGGACCAGTGAGAACGGCTTCAGCCGGCGAGCCTGGCCCGCACGAGGTCGTTTACCGTCTTGCCGTCAACGGATTGGCCGGCCAGCTTGGCCATCGGCGGCCTTCATCACCTCGCCCCATGTCTTTCGGCGACGCGGCGCCGCGTCTCCTGGATGGCCTCGGCGACCGCGCGCTCAACGACGGCGGGATCCGCCGCCGCCGGCAGATACGTCTCCAGCACGCGCAGTTCCGCGGTTTCCTTGTCGACCAGATCCTGGCGGCCACCCTTGCCGAATTGATCGATCGAATCCTTGCGCTGCTTGACGAGAGCGGTCACGACCTGCAGCGACTCCGGGGCGTCGAGCGCGCGCCCGCGTTCGACCTCACGATTCACTGAGCGCGGCCTTCAGCATGCGAAGGGAGCTGAGGCGCACTGGATCGTGCTGCCGCATCGCGTCGGCGATGGACGCGGTGATTTCGTCGATCAGCGCCACCGGACTTAGAGTCCGCCTGGTCGCCGGACGGGGATGGGGTTTTTGGCCCGGCGCTCCGGGCGGCTGAGGCGTCGGCACCATCATGCCCGGGACGGCCACGCCGACCGGTGCAGTGGGCACGGCGGTGGGTGCCGGCTTGCTGCTGTGGTGTCGCCGCGCCGGGAAGGTTCATGCCCGGGCGGTGGCACGAACGTCTGTCCGTTTCCGGGCACTATGTTTCCTGGTGCGGTGTTCGGATTCACAACTTGAGGTTGCGGAAACGCGGTGAACACCGGACCGCGCGGAGTCGCCGGATTCTGACCGGGCGGCTGATCGTCCGGCTCGTCTTGCTGAACGGGCGCCGGCTGGAACGTCGGCGTCTGCTGGAAGACCGGTGCCGGCGCGGCACTCGCCGCGACCGCCGGCTGACGTGCCGCCGCGACCGTCGGCATGACGATGATGCGATCGAACCTCGACAACGTGGGCGACTGCCTGGCGCGCGGTGCGGCCAGATAGCCGCCTCAGCGACCGCATCAGGATTTCGAGGCCCGATCCTCCGGGACGCCCGTGCAGCTCGAGCGTCATCGGTCCGCCGGGAATACGGTCGACGTTGACGACCTTGGTCTGCCCGACACGCGCCCACTCGGCCATGATTTGCCGGAGCGTCGCGTCCTTCGCCACGATCGATACCTTGCCGTCCTGAATGGTGACCTGCACGTCCTGCGGCGGCCGGCGACACGGCCAGCAGCGACAGCCAGCACGATAGGACCGCGCTCGTGGTGACGAAATGTCCCAGTTTCATGACGCCCACTATTTTACCGCTTTCCTCTCACTTCTTTCGGAAGTAGTCGATGACCTGGACCAGGATGTCGTCCAGCCCATGTTTCGGCGCATAACCGATGAGTCCTTCCGCCTTCTGGAGGGCGGGGACGCGCCGGGGCATGTCCTCGAAGCCGGATTCGTAGGCCTCTTCGTAGGGGATGCACTTGATGATCGATGCCGACCCGCTCAACTCGCGCACCCGCTCGGCGAGTTGCATGATCGTCACTTCCTGAATATTGCCGATGTTGATGACCTCGCCGATGGCCTTCGGCTCCGCGACGAGCTTCAACAGCGCGTCGACGACGTCGGCGACGTGCGTGAAGGAGCGGGACTGCGTGCCGTCGCCGAACACCGTGATCGGCTCGCCGGCGAGCGCCTGCCGGACGAAGTTCGGGATCACCATGCCGTACTGGCCGCGTCTGCCGCGGGCCGACGGTGTTGAAGAAGCGCACGATGATCACCGGCAGCTTGCGCTCCTTCCAGTAGGCAAGCGCGAGGAACTCGTCGATCGCCTTGCTGCAGGCGTAAGCCCAGCGGTGCTTCGGCGTCGGACCCATCACGAGATCCGAATCCTCGCGGAACGGGCACATCGTCGCTCTTGCCGTAGACCTCGGACGTGGACGCGATCACCACGAGCTTCTTCTTCTTGTTCGCGTGCTTCAGCACGACCTCGGTGCCGTGGACGTTGGTTTCGATCGTGTAGACGGGCTGCTCGACGATCAGCTTGACGCCGACGCGCGGCGGCGAAGTGAAACACCACGTCGCTGCGATCGATCAGCTCGGCGAGCAGCGGCTCGTTGTTCACGGAGTCGATGAAATACTCGAATCCGGGCCGCCCCTTCAGGTGCGCTGATGTTGTCGATCGATCCGGTCGAGAGGTTGTCGAGAATGAGCACGTCGTGACCGCGATCGAGCAGGGTCTCCGACAGATGGGAGCCGATGAACCCGGCTCCGCCGGTGATTAGACGCACGCACGGAATCTCCTTGATTGCGGCCGCGACGTCGTCCACTTCGTCGTCACGCAGCCGTTGATGGAGCGGCAGAGACAGGACTTCGTCGCAGGCGCGAGCCGCGACGGGACACGCGGCTGGGTCGACGGCGGCGCAGCGCCGGCTGCGCCGGAATCGGCACCGGATAGTGCACCAGCGTTTCGATGCCGCGCGCCAGCAACTGACGCTGCAGCGTCCTGGCGCTGTCGGGTTCGCACGACGAACAGATGATAGACGTGACCTGGATCGCACTCCGGCATCACGTCGACCGGACCGCCTCGCACAGCCGCTCGCGATACCGCGCCGCCAGCGCGCGGCGGCGCTCGGTCCATGCGCGCAGGCGCGGCAGGCGCGCGCGCAGGATCGCGGCCTGCATTTCGTCGAGCCGCGAGTTGATGCCGGCCTCCTGCGTGCTGATAGCGATCCGTCTGCCCGCCGTTGCGCAGACGCTTGATCGCGCTCCGCCAGTCGCCGGATCGTTGGTGACGACGGCGCCGCCGTCGCCGAGCGCGCCGAGATTCTTCGTCGGGTAGAAGCTGAACGCTCCGGCGACGCCGATCGTGCCGACCGGCCGTCCGTCGGCGGTCGCGAGATGCGCCTGGCAGCAGTCTTCGACGCACGGCCAGCCCGCGATCGGCGGCGATGCGGGCGATGGCGCGTCATGTCCGCGGCCTGCCCGTAGAGATGGACGGGCACGATCGCGCGCGTGCGCGGGCCGATTGCGGACAGGATGCGATCGGGGTCGATGGTCAGCCGCACCGGATCGACGTCGGCGAACACGGGCCGCGCGCCGGTCATCATGATCGCGAGCGCGGTGTAGGCCGCGGACAGCGGCGAGGTGATCGACCTCGTCGCCGGCGCCGATGCCGAGCGCGCGCAGGATCAAGGCGAATCGCGTCGGTGCCGTTGCCGACGCCGATCGCGTGCGCCGCGCCGGACGCCGCCGCGAACTCGCGCTTCGAAGGCCGTCGACTTCGGGCCCGAGCACGAACCAGCCGCGCTCGATCGACGCGATCGATCGCGCGCTCGGATGTCGGCCGCATCGTCGCCCGGCACCAGCGACAGAAACGGGATCCGGGCCGGCCCTGAGCGTCGTCGAAGGGCGCCGGTCATGCGGAGGCGGCTCCCTCCGCCGGCTCGACGTAGTGATTGCAGATGCTCGCGGTAGAACGCGACCGTCCGCGCCAGGCCGTCGCCGAGCGCCACCGTCGGCGTCCAGCCGGTGACGCGCGTGAACTTGCTCGAGTCGGCGTAGAAGCTGCCGATGTCGATCGCTTTCTGTTCGGACGGCCACTCGACGTAGCGCACCGCGCCCGAACCGGCGCGGTCGATCGAGCAGCGTCGTCAGTTCGCGGTGACTGATCGGCCGATCGCCGCCGACGTTGAACACTTCGCCGTTGCACGCGTCGCTGGCGCCGGCGCGCAGGAAGGCGTCGGCCGCATCGTCGACGTAGACGAAATCGCGGAGCTGTGAACCGTCGCCGTAGATCTGAATCGTCTGGTTCTCGACCGCGAGGCGGATGAACCAGCCGATGAAGCCCTGGCGGTTGTGTTTGATCAGCTGGCGCGGACCGTAGACGTTGGTCAGTCGCAAGCGAGCAGGCGCGCACGCCGAACACGTTGTTGTAGACGAGATGGTAAGTGCTCGCCCGCCGCTTTGTTGATGCCGTTGACGTCGGTCGGCTCGCACCAGATGCGTTTCGTCGACCGGCAGCGATTTCGGTCGTGCCGTAGACCTGGCGCGTGCCGGCGAACACCACTTTCACGCGCGGGTTGTGATTGCGGCACGCTTCGAGCACGGTCAGCTGGCTGCGGCAGTTGATCTCGAGATCGGTGTAGGGATCCCGCATGCTGTCGATGTGGCTGACCTGTCCGGCGAGGTTGAAGATCACGTCGCGATCGCGGACCAGGTAATTCATCGTCGACTGCTGGCGGATGTCGGCGACGTTGACGCGCACGCGATCGGCGATGCCGTCGATGTTGAACAGGTTGCCGCCGTAGTCGGGGATCAGCGAGTCGACGAGCAGCACGTCGGCGCCCGAGATCGACGAGCTGGCGCGCGAGGTTGCTGCCGATGAACCCGAGGCCGCCGGTAATCATCACCGCGCGGCCGCGGTAGAACTCGCGATGGTCCACGGTCACGGTCGTGGCGGAGTCGGGTAGACGCGGTTCGACGAGATCCGCGGCGCGGTCGGCGAGCGGCGTGACGCCCGGCGCGCTGGTGCGTCCGCCGGACGACGAGCGCGTACCCACAGCAGCATCAGGTCGCGGGCGACGCGCGACCAGGCGGCGGAAGTTGAAGAACTGCGACGTGCCGTAGCGCGCGGTGGAAGTGATGCACCGGCACCTCGACGATCCGGAAGCCGGCGTCCTGGATCTTCTTCATCATCTCGACGCAGATGATGCCGCTCGGTCTTCTCGAGATTGATGCGCTCGAAGATCGTCCGCCGCATCAGCCGGAAGTCGCAGTCGACGTCGCGCAGCTTCAGGCCAGAACAGCAGGCTGACGATGTGGTGGTAGATCCGGCCGATGACGATGCGGTGCAGCGGATCGGCGCGGCTGATCTTGTAGCCGTTCACCAGATCCGACGTCCGCCGACATCCGCTGCCATAGCAGCCGTCAGCTCGGTCGGATCATGCTGCGCGTCGCCGTCGGTGTAGAAGATCAGCTCCTTGGTCGCCGCGCGGAAGCCGGTTTGCAGCGCCGCGCCGTAGTCGCGATTGATCGGATGGTGCACGGCGCGCACCTGCGGATAGGTATGCGCGAGCTCGTCGGCGATGTCGGCCGTGCCGTCGGCGCTGCCGTCGTCGACGACGATCACTTCGAAGTCCGGCGTCAGCTCCGCGGCGGTCTTGACGGTGCGGATCACCATGCTCGCGATGGTGCCGCTGTCGTTATGCGCCGGGAAGAAGACACTCAGACCAGCGGGCTTGCTGGAGGGCGCTGACATGTCCAAAAAGCGCCTAAACCATAGCACGAAGAAGGTGTTACTTCCGCCTCGATTTGGTGGCGATGAGGCGCCACGGCGTCAGCGCCGATTCGAGGAGCACGCCGCTCGACAGCTTCGATTCCCCTGCCGCCGTTCCACGAACGTGATCGGGACTTCGCGGATGCGCGCGCCGGAGCTGTGGGCGACGTAGAGCATCTCGGTGAGGAACGAATAGCCGTCCGACTCGAACTCGTCGAGCGGCAGCGCGGCGAGCATCGCGCGGCGCCAGCAGCGGAAGCCGGTCGTGCAGTCGCGCGCGGTGAGGCGCGTGACCGAGCGGATGTGAGGGTTCGCGAAGCGGCTGAGGAAGCGCCGGCGCTTCGGCCAGTTCACGCACGCCGCCGGGGATGTAGCGCGAGCCGAGCACAACGTCGGCGTCGGCGGTGCGCGCGCGACGAGCGCCGGCAGTTGTTGCGGATCGTGCGAGAGGTCCGCGTCCATCTGGCAGATCACGTCGAAGTTTCCAGAGCTGCCGCCCTGGTGTTGGATCGCGAGGCGGATGCCGTCGATGTGCGAGCGCCCGAGGCCGCGCCGTCCCGTGCGATGCAGCACTTCGATGCGGCCCGATGTTGACGCGCGCGAGCGCTTCGGCGACCTCGCCCGTCCCGTCCGGCGACGCGTCGTCGACGACGAGCAGACTCACGTTCGGGAGCTGCATCAGCTTGTCGACGAGCAGCGGCAGATTGTCGCGCTCGTTGTAGGTCGGGACGATGACCAGCGCCGTCACCGCCGCCCCTCGAAGCGCAGCGACGAGATCTGCTCGGAGACGAGGCCGACGAGGAAGATCACGACGCTCAACAGAATCAGCAGTACCGACGAGTTGGTGACGTGCGCCTGCGTGAAGATGGTCCACACCGCGTACACCGCGCCGACGAGAAACGCTGCGGCGCTGATCGGCAGGAAGATTCGCAGCGGGCTGAAGATCGTGATCACTTTGAGCAGGATGAGCAGAAAACCGACGCCGTCCGCGCCGAGGCGGATCTTCGAGCTCCCCTCGCGCTGCCGCGCCTCGACCGGCTCGAAGCGCACACTGTATCCCGCTTTGATGAACGCGAGCGTGGTCGTGGTCGGCGTCGAGAACCCATTCGGCAGCAGGTGCAGGAACTCGAGCAGCTGTTCGCGCCGCGCCGCGCGAAATCCCGACGTGAGATCGGGAATCGGCCGCTCGGTCAGATAGCTCGCCGTCCAGTTGAGGAAGGCGTTGCCGATCCGCCGCGCGGCCGTGGCCTGGCTCCCCGTCGAGCGCGCGCCGACCACGAGATCGTAGTCGTCGAGCTGCGCCACGAGCTTTACCGCATCGGCCGGACGATGCTGGCCGTCCCCGTCGACGATCAGGACGCACGCGCCGGTCGCGTGGCGGATGCCGGTTTTCACGGCGGCGCCGTTCCCTTTGTTGTACGGGTGCCGAATCACCGTGGCTCCGCCGGCCGACGCCCGCGCGCCCGTATCGTCGGTCGACCCGTCGTCGACGACGAGGATCTCGTTCCACGATCCGGCGCTGCGCAAGTCGCCGACGACCGACGCGATCGAGGCCGCTTCGTTGAAGGCCGGGATGACGACGGAGGTCGCCGCTGGATCAGCCATCAGCTCTGGCCATCAGCCATCAATCTGGCGACGACGCCATCCCAGGTGATGGCGCGGGCCCGATCGTAGCCGGCGTCGCCCATGCTGCGCGCACGCGCCCGGTCGGCGGCGAGCTGCGCGATCGCCGCGCCGATCGACTCCGGCGTCGGCTCGGCGACCAGTCCGTTGACGCCGTCGTCGACGAATTCCAGCGGGCCGCCGGCGTCGTTCGCGGTCACGACCGGTTTGTGCGCGAGAAACGCTTCGAGGGTCACGTAGCCGTAGTCCTCGTCGAACGGCGGAAAGACGACCGCGAGCGCGCCGGCGTAGAGGCGCGTCAACTGCTCGTCGTCGATGCCGCCGGTGAACGTGACGCGGTCGGCGACGCCCGCCGCCGTCGCCGTTTCGGCGAGCCGATCGCGCAGCGGCCCTTCGCCGACGACGAGCAGCCGCACCGCACGATCGGTGTGCGCGAGCGCCCGGATGATCAGATCGACGCGTTTGTTGGCCTCGAGCCGGCCGACCGACAGCACGTAGTCGCCGGACGGTCCGCCGCGCAAGAGTCCGGCGAGCGGCGGCGGATGATAAAGCGGTTCCGCGGTGATGCCGTTGAACTTCGCGGAGCCGCGCCGCGGTGTTTCGGGCATTCGTGAACAGCCGCGCCGACTCGGCCAGCATCGCGCGATCGAGCGTCATCAGCTTGTCACGCAGCCGGACGTCCGCCTCGGTATGCGCGAACTCGCTGTAGGGCGTCCCGCAGAGATCGTAGATCGCGCGGTACTGGTGGAAGAGCCACGTCACCTTGTTCGGATGGCGGACGAAGTAGGTCGGAAACTTCGTGGCGATGACCGTATCGATCCGCTCGCCGTTGGACTCCGACAGATCGACGAGACGCCATGCCGCCGCCTGTGAGAGCAGTTCTTCCTTCGGATACCACTTGAACGGAATCGACACCCGCTCGGCGAGGTAGCCATGACGACGGAGCTCGCCGACCAGCCCACGGACGTGCAGTTCGGCGCCGCCGTGCACGAACGGCACTTGCGCCTCGCACACGAGGACCCGCTTCGTCATGTCAGCGCGTGAAACAACCGCCGGGCGCGCCGAGGCGGTAGCGGTTGACGTGGGTTCCTCACCGGTTTATGTGGCAAACCGAAAATTGATGATGTCGCCGTCCTGCACGATGTAGTCCTTGCCTTCGAGCCGCACCTCGCCGTGATCGCGGCACGCGGCCATCGAGCCGCGCGCAATCAGATGGTCGTAGCTGACGACCTCGGCGCGGATGAAGCCGCGCTGGATATCGCTGTGGATCTCGCCGGCGGCGAGCTGCGCCGGTGTCGCGCGCGGAATCGACCAGGCGCGGCACTCGTCTTCGCCGACGGTGAAGAACGAGATGTAGCCGAGCAGATCGTAGCTGGCGCGAATCACGCGATCGAGGCCCGACTCGGTCAGCCCGAGGTCGGACAGGAATGCCGCCGCGTCGCCGGCTTCGAGCTGCGCGATCTCGAGCTCGATCTTCGCGCACACGGCGGACGCGGCCGTCGCCGGCGCGGGACAGGAACAAGGTCAGGCCGGCGGTTTCCGCGGCGCGATCGATCTGCGCCGCCGCGCTGCCGCCCGCCAGATCCCCTTCGTCGAGATTGATGACGATGAGCAGCGGCTTCGCCGACAGAAACTGGAATCCGCGCAGGCGCTTGAGATCCTCGCCCTTCAGATCGAGCGAGCGCAGCGGCCGCCCGTCTTCGAGCGCGGCCTTGCAGATCATCAGCACGTCGCGCTCGCGTTCGAGATCGGCGGAACGACTCTTCTTCAGATCTTTTCGAGGCGTTCGAGCCGCCGTTCCGCGACGCCGAGGTCGGCGAGGATCAGCTCGTCCTCCATGGCCTGCGCGTCGCGCGCGGGATCGATGGATCCCGACGGGTGCGGCACGGCGGGATCGCGAAACGCGCGCAGCACGTGCACGAGCGCGTCGGCGTTCTTGTAGGCGACGACGACGTCGACGAGCGCTTTCGCGCCGCCGGCGGCGCCCGTCGCCGCGAGATCGGTGAACTCGACGGTCGCCGGCACGCGCTTCTTCGGGTTGGCCATCGCCGTCAGGCGATCGAGACGCGCGTCAGGCACTTTCGAGATCCCGACCGAGGTCTCGCCCTTGCCGCCGCGCGCGGTTTCGCGCGCGCTGGTCATGAGCTGAAAGAGCGTGGTTTTGCCGCTGGATGCGAATCCGATGAGGGCTGCCCGGAGCATGAGTCGAGCCCGTGATGGTGCCACCGAGTGTCGCCGCGTCCCGGTCGCGACCGGGCCCTCCAACTTGTCTCCATTTATCTCAAGTCTGGCTGAAGTCAGGGCTTGTGACAATCGCGAGGGGCGAGCAAACGGCGAAAATATCGCGCGTAACTTACTGACGGGGTGGATTTTGCGGTTGACATCCACCTGAGCCCTGCCTACTATGACGGGTGGATTTTTGTGGGTAAAAGTGGGTTAAGAGTCGTGGTGTCTCGTGTTTAGGGGTCACGAGATCACGCGCATCGATGACAAGGGTCGACTCAAGGTGCCGGAACGTCTTCCGTTCCACCCTGGAGTCGAAGTACGGCCGCGAAGTGTTTCTGACGAGCCTCGACGGCCAGTACAGTCCGGCTGTATCCGATGCCGGTGTGGATGGATCTCGAAGAGAAGCTCGGCAAGATGCCATCGACGCACCCGTCGCGCCTGCGCTATCTGGACCGCGTCAACTTCTACGGCCAGGTCGCCGAGCTCGACGCGCAGGGGCGCGTGCTGATTCCGGTGCGTCTCCGCGAAACGGCGACGATGAACGGCGACGTCGACGTGCTCGGACAACTCTCCTATCTCGATATCTGGAACCACGAACGCTTCCTGACCAAGCTGCAGCGCGAGCCGTTTACGGACGACGACGCGCGCGCTCTCTCGGAGTTCGGGATCTGGTGGAGTGTATCCACTGAAGTAGTACTGGTTACAACGAGCCTTCGACCGCGCGATTTTCGGGCCGCGACAACGGAGCAGCCTGGTAACTATCCCAGGAGACAGGCCACTGAGTGGCGTGTATCAACAGCAGGTGAGGGCAGTACATCGAGACCTTGAACCGCGATCTCCGGACCGTTCCAACGGAACGGTCCGCTTTATTTCGAGAGGACACGCCACTAGTGGCGTACGACGATCGAACCGTGACGACCCACGTGCCGGTGATGACCGCCGAGGCGCTGCAGTTTCTGCGGCCCGAGCGCGGCGGGCTGCTGTCGACTGCACGGTCGGCCTCGGCGGGCACGCGCGCGCGATTCTCGGAGGCCGGCGCGACGCGTCTCATCGGCCTCGATCGCGATCTGGACGCGCTCGCGCGCGCGCGCGCGACGCTCGCTCCGTTCGGCGATCGCGTTCGTCTCGTCCACGCCGACTACCGATCGCTCGACGAGGTCCTCGATCGCGAGCACGTCGATGTCGTCGACGGCACGCTCGCCGACCTCGGCGTGTCGTCGCTGCAGTTCGACGCGCCGGGGCGCGGCTTCAGCTTCCAGCGCGACGAGCCGCTCGACATGCGAATGGATCGAGCGGCGGGGAGACGGCGGCCGATCCTGATCGCGCGATCGACCGAGCGCGATCTCGCCGACGCGATTTTCCAATGCGGCGAGGAGCGCTTCTCGCGCCGCATCGCGCGCGCGATCGTCGACGCGCGGCAGAGCGCACCGGTCGAGACCACCGGGCGCCTCGCCGCGATCGTCCGCCGCGCGATGCCGCGGCGGCCGGGCCGCGGCCCGATGCGGATTGATCCGGCGACCCGCACCTTTCAGGCGCTGCGCATCTGGGTGAATCAGGAGCTCGACGGCCTCGACCGCTTTCTCGAGGCGGCGGTCCGGCGGCTGCGCGACGGCGCGCGCCTGGTCGTGATCACGTTTCACTCGCTCGAGGACCGGATCGTGAAGCACACGCTGCGGGCACTCGCGCACCGCGACGACGCCGCGGTGCGGGTGCTGACGAAGAAACCGATCGTGCCAACCGAGGAAGAAGTCGCGCGGAACCCGCGCGCGCAGCAGCGAAGCTGCGCGCGGCAGAAGGGCGGACCGGCCTGACGGTTTGTAGCGACGGTCTCGAGACCGTCCCGGAGTGAACTATGGCTGAACCCTTCGAATACGCGATCAAGAAAGACGTGCGCAACAACCCGATCGTCCGCGAGGTGGACGAGGCGCGGCAGCGGGACATGTGGAAGTCGGTCGGCGTGGCCGGATTCCTCGTGCTCGTGCTGCTGTTTTCGGCCTGGCAGCACTTCGAGCTGCTGCGCCACGGAGTGCCAGATCGAGGAGCTGCAGCGCGAGCGCGCCGCCGAGGAGGAAACCGGGCGGCAGCTGCGCGCTCGAGATCGAAACGCTGAAGTCGCCGAAGCGGATCGAATCGCTCGCCACCGGGCAGCTCCACCTCGTCGCCCCGTCGCTCGAGGAAGCGATCGTCCTCGAGCGTGTCGTGCCGGCCGATCCGCCGGCGAAGTCGGTCGTCGCGCGCCGTTAGTGGTTGTGTATCCACTGAAGTCATGCTGGTTACAACGAGCCGCCGACCGCGATTTTGGGCCGCGACAACGGCGCGGCCCGGTAGTGATTCCAAGGAGATACGCCACTAGATGACCCCGCCGGCAGCAACGATTGGCGCGCCACGCTGAAGCGCCGCACCACGGTCGCGGCGGGCGTGCTCGTGTTGTGGACGACCGGCATCGAAGCGCGGCTCGTCTACCTGCAGATCTACCGCCGCGCCGATCTCATGGCGCGCGCCGACAAGCAGCAGTCGCGGACGCTCGAGCCGTCGGCCAAGCGCGGCGACATCGTCGATCGCCGCGGCCGCGTGCTGGCGACGAGCGTCGACGCGGACACCATCTACGCCGTGCCGTCCGAAATCACCCAGCCCGAAGCGGTCGTCGCCCGGCCTGTGCGATGCGCTGCGCGACTGCACGAAGAAGGAACGGCAGGCGCTCGCCGAGCGGCTCGAGCGCGGCGGCGCGTTCAGCTACGTGCGCCGGCAGATCTCACCGGAGCAGCGGAAGCGCGTCGAGGCGCTCAATCTCGACAGCATCGGCTTCATCAAGGAAAGCAAGCGCTTCTACCCGAACCGCGAGCTCGGCGCGCACGTGCTCGGATGGGTCGGCATCGACAACAAGGGATTGAGCGGCCTCGAGTACCGTACGATCCGCAGATTCGCGGCAAGCCGGGCAAGATCCTCGTGCAGACCGACGCCCGCCGCCATGCACTACAGCCGCGCGGAGTCGCCCGCGACCGCGGGATCGACGGTCGAGCTGACGATCGACGAATACCTGCAGCACATCGCCGAGCGCGAGCTGCACGATCGGCATCGCCGAGAACCGCGCCGGCGGCAGCGCCGTGATGATCAACCCGCACACCGGCGAGATCCTCGCGATGGCGAACGAGCCGACGTTCAACCCGAACGCGTTTCCGCGATTCGGACGAGAACGAGCGCCGCAACCGCGCCGTGCAGGATCTCTACGAGCCGGGATCGACGTTCAAGGTCGTGACCGCGTCGGCGGCGATCGAAGAGAAGGTGCTGCCGGTCGACTCGTGGATCGACACCAATCCGGGCCGCGTCTACATCGCCGGACGGCCGCCGATCACCGAAGACAGCGGCCGCAACTACGGCGTGCTGTCGTTCACCGACGTCATCGTCAAGTCGAGCAACGTCGGCGCGATTCAAGATCGGGTTCAGGGTCGGCACCGAGCGGTTTGAGCCGCTTCGTGGCGCAGTTCGGATTCGGCCGTCCCGTCTCGCCCGACTTTCCCGGGGAGAGTCCCGGCATCGTCTGGAGCGCGGCGAAGTGGACCGAGAGCGCGCTGGCGTCGGTGTCGATGGGCTATCAGATCGGCGTGACGCCGCTGCAGATGGTCAGCGCGGTGAGCGCGGTCGCCAACGGCGGCGAACTCGTCGGAGCCGCGCGTGATCCAGCGCGGTGTATCGCGACAACCGCCGCTTCGACGTGAAGCCGAAAGTCGTGCGGCGCACGATCAGCGCGGCAACGGCGGCGACGCTCGACCGCGATCATGGAGCAGGTGGTCGGCCCGCGGGACGGCGAAGAGGCGCAGATTCCCGGCTATTCCATCGCCGGCAAGACCGGCACCGCGTCGAAGCTGATCAACGGTCACTACTCGCACTCGGAGAACAACGCGTCGTTTGTCGGCTTCCTGCCGTCGCGCAGGCCGGCGCTGGCGATGATCGTCGTGATCGATTCGCCGCACGGCGAGCACGGACGCACGGCGGATCGGTCGCGGCGCCGATCTGGAAGCGGATCGCGCAGCCGGCGCTGCAGTATCTCGGCGTCGGCCCGGATGTCGATGCGGCGGCGCCGGTGCTGGTCGCGCGCAGCGATGAACCGGTGCAGGCGCCGGTGGACGGCGACCTGCCGTGGACGACCGACAAGACCGCCGGAAACCGCGACACGACGTGCGCCGACCGTCAGCCTGGTCGCGGACGGACCGCCCGGAACGGTTCCCGATCTGCGCGGACTGAGCGCGCGCGACGCGATTCGCCGGCTCGTGAAGCTCGGCCTGAACGCGCGCGTGTCGGGCGACGGCTTCGTCGTCTCGCAGGATCCGGCCGCGGGCGAGCCGCTCGAGCCGGGACGGTGTGCCGCCTCGTGCTCGATCGAAAGAGCCAGCAGCAGCAGCGATGACCTGGGCCGATCTGCATCTGATTCTTCGCGAACGCGGCGTGGTCACGCCGGCGATCCGGTGCGCGCCGAAGCCTCGGTCGGCGTCGTGACCGGCATCGCCTACGACTCGCGCGCGGTCGAGCGCGGCCATGTGTTCGTGGCGCTGAAGGGTCTGCAGCGCGGACGGGACCGTGTTCGCACACCAGGCGATCGACCGCGGCGCGCTCGCGATCGTGTCGGAGGAGCCGGCGCCGCCCGGCGTCCACGTGCCCTGGGTCACGGTGGCCGACGGACGGCTGGCGCTCGCCGTGCTCGCGGCGGCGTTCCACGGCGATCCGAGCCGCGACATGCAGGTCGTCGGCATCACCGGCACGAACGGCAAGACGACGACCGCGTATCTGCTCGCGTCGATCTTCGAGGCGGCCGACATCCGCTGCGGCATTCTCGGCACCGTCGCCTACCGTCTCGGGCCCGGCGACCAGACGTGCGCGAGGCGGCGCGGACGACGCCCGAAGCGCCCGACGTCCAGAAGCTGCTGCGCGAAATGGTCGATCGCGGGCTCGGGGCGTGCGCGATGGAAGTGTCGTCGCACGCGCTGGCGCTGCGGCGCGTCGACGACATGAAGTTCGCCGGCGGCGGTGTTCACCAACCTGACGCGCGATCACCTCGACTTCCACACCGACATGGAGGCGTAACTCAGGCGAAGCGCGCGCCTGTTCGAGATGCTGCCGACCAGCGCGCCGGCGCTGTTGAACGTCGACGATCCGCGCGGCGCCGCGCTGCGTCGACGCAGGCGGGCGGCCGGTGACCTACGCCATCAACAAGGCCGGCCGACATCACCACCGGACCGCTGTCGTTTTCGCTCGACGGCCTGACGTTCGACGTGCGGACGCCGCGCGGCGCGCTGCGCGTGCGATCGAAGCTCGTCGGCCGCCCCAACGTCTACAACATCCTCGCCGCGGTGGCGACCGCGACCGCGCTCGATCTGCCGTTCGACGCGATCGAACGCGGCGTCGCGGCGCTCGACGGCGTGCCGGACGCGTTTCAGCTGGCCTCCGGTCCGCAGGACGAAGTCACCGGTGGTGGTCGACTACGCGCACACCGACGACGCGCTCCGCAATCTGCTCGAGACGGCGCGGCACGCTGCGCGCGGGCGCATCATCACCGTCTCTCGGTTGCGGCGGCGATCGCGATCGCACGAAGCGTCCGCTGATGGGCGCCGTCGCCGGACGCCTCAAGCGACTTGATCGTCATCACCTCCGACAACCCGCGCAGCGAGGATCCTGCAGCGTAATCATCGACGAGGTCCTGCGCGGCATCACGATCAACACCCCGCAAGGACGAGGGCCAACTCCTGACGATCGTCGATCGGCGCGCGGCGATCTCGAAAGCGATCGAAGTGGCCAGGCCCGGCGATCTCGTGCTGATCGCGGGCAAGGGTCACGAGAGTGCCAGGTGATCGGCGATCGGACGCTGCCGTTCGACGACGTCGCGGTGGCGCGCGAGGCGCTGGCGCGGCGAGGGACGAATTCAGGCCCGTCGACCTCGCGCGGTGCGGGCGTGATGTGAACGGGATTCCCTTGACCGCAGCCTGGGTGGCTGCGGCGGCGGGCAGGACGATCGTCGCGGGCGACGAGTCGCGCGGAATTCCGCGGCGTGTCAATCGACACACGCACGATCGGCGCCGGCGAGCTGTTCATCGCGATTCGCGGCGAACGGTTCGATGGCGCGGAGTTCGCAGCCGGGGCGATCGACGCGAGCGCCGCCGGCGTCATCGTGCCGCGCGGGTGGACTGCGGATCACGGCGCGGCGGCGGCCGCCGGACGCCCGGTCGTGATCGAGGTCGCGGATACGACGGTGGCGCTGCGAGGCGCTCGCGCACGCGGTCCGGCGGGAGTCGGGGACGAAGTGTCGTCGCCATCACCGGCAGCGCCGGGAAGACGACGACGAAGGAAGTGACGGGTGAGTTTCTCGAGTCGCGGTACCGCGTGGTCCGCAACCGCGGGAACTTCAACAACCACATCGGGCTGCCGCCGTCGCTCATCGAGCTGCGGCGGCAGCCGGAGATTGCGGTCGTCGAGCTGGGCATGAACCACGCCGGGGAGATCAGCACGCTGGTGCGCGTCGCCGAGCCCGATATCCGTGTGTGGACGAACGTCGGCGAGGCGCACCTCGGCTTCTTCGCGTCGATGGACGCGATTGCCGACGCCAAGGCCGAGATCTTCGAAGGGGCGACGCCGACGACCGTGCTCGTCGCCAACGCCGACGATCCGCTGATTGCGGCGCGGCTGCCGCGCTTCGCCGGCCGCGTCCTGAGATTCGGGATCGACCGCGAGGCCGAAGTGCGCGCCACCGCGGTCGTCGATCGCGGGCATCGAGGGCACCAGCGCGCAGGTGGCGACGCCGCGCGGCGTCATCGACATCACGACGCCGCTGGTCGGCCGCGGCAACCTCGCGAACTATCCTCGCCGCGATCGCGGTGGCGCTCGAATGCGACGTGCCGCCCGCCACCGTCGCCGAGCGCGCGGCGACGCTGCGGCCCGCGGCGCATCGCGGGGAAGTCGTGCGTCTCGACAGCGGCGTCATCGTGATCGACGCACAGCTACAACGCCAACCCGACGGCGATGAAACGCGCGCTCGACGTGCTGGCGGGCGCGGACGCGTCGCGGCGGATCGCGGTGCTCGGCGAGATGCTGGAGCTCGGCGACTACGCCGCCGAACCTCCACGCCGACGTCGGCCGGTTCGTGGCGACGTGCCGCGTCGACCTGCTGTTCGCGATCGGCGGCGCGCCGGCGGCGGCGCTGGCCGGCGCCGCGGTCGACGCCGGCATGGCGCACGACCGCGTGCGTCACTTCGCGACGAGCGATGCCGCCGCCGACGCGGTGGCGGCCGTCGTGCAGCGCGGCGACGTGGTGCTGGATCAGCGGATCGCGCGGCGTGAAGACGGATCGTGTGGTGGATCGGCTGACGGCGGGGCGCGCCTGATGCTACTCACGTCCTCTACCAGTTTCACCAGCAGCTGTCGGCGCTCAACGTGACGCGCTACATCACGTTCCGCACCGCCGCGGCGAGCCTCACCGCGCTCGCGATCAGCCTCGCGCTCGGCCCATGGCTGGTGCGCAAGCTGCGCGAGTTCCAGATCGGCCAGGTGATCCGCGCCGAAGGACCGCAGACGCACACAGCCGAAGGCCGGGACGCCGACGATGGGCGGGCTGCTGATTCTCACGGCGGCGCTCGTTGCCGACGCTTGCTGTGGGCCGACCTGACCAACGTCTACGTGTGGATCGCGGTGCTGACCACCGCCGGCTTCGGCGCCATCGGCTTCGCCGACGACTACCTGAAGATCGTGCGCCGTTCGCATCACGGACTGCGGCCGCGCTACAAGATGGGCAACGCAGATCGCGATCGGCATCGCGGTCGGCGCGGCGCTGCTCGTCATGCAGCACTACGGCCTCTACAGCACGCGCCTGATCTTTCCGTTCTTCAAGACGGCTGATTCCGGATCTCGGGTGGTGGTGTACCTGCCGTTCGCGGCGTTCGTGCTGGTGGCGGCGTCGAACGCCGTCAACCTGACCGACGGCCTCGACGGCCTCGCGATCAGCACGTTTGCCATCGCGGCGGCGGCCTACACCGCGCTCGCCTACGTCACCGGTCACCGTGTGTTCGCCGACTACCTGCTGCTGGTGCGCTTTCCGCCGGCGGCGGAGCTGACCGTCTTCGGCGGTGCGCTGGTCGGCGCGTCGCTCGGATTCCTTTGAGTACAGCTCGTACCCCGCTGAAATCTTCATGGGCGATGTCGGATCGCTGGCGCTCGGCGCGTCGCTCGGCATCGTCGCCATTCTCATCAAGCAGGAGCTGCTGCTGCCGATCGTCGGCGGCATCTTCGTGCTCGAAGCGATGTCGGTGATCCTGCAGGTCAGCTACTTCAAGGCGACCGGCGGCCAGCGGCTGTTCCGGATGTCGCCGCTGCACCACCACTTCGAGCTGGTCGGCTGGAGCGAGCCGAAGGTGATCACGCGCTTCGTGATCGTCGGGATCATTTTTGCGCTGTTCAGTCTGGCGACGTTGAAGCTTCGATGACGGGATTCAGGAATTGGGATTCGGGATTCGCGAGCGGGGGCGGGGCCCCGCGAGCACAAAGAAATGTTTGACGTGACGAACAAACGCGTCGTCGTCGTCGGCGCGGCACGAAGCGGGCTGGCCGCCGCCGAACTGCTCGCACGCCGCGGCGCGCGCGTCACCTTGTCGGAGAGCCGCGCGTCGGCGCCGGAGAGCGGCGATCGTTGAAGAGCGCTCGGCGTCGCGCTCGAGCTCGGTGGTCATCAGCGCGGCACGTTCACGAATGCCGATCTGGTGGTCCTGAGTCCAGGCGTGCCTCCCGAGCAGCCGGCGCTGCAGGCGGCGCGCGATCGCGGCGTGCCGGTGATCGCGGAGATCGAGCTGGCGTCGCGGTGGCTGCAGGGGCGCGTGATCGCGATCACCGGGACGAAAGGCAAGTCGACGACGACGGTGTTGGCGGGGCGAATCCTCGAGACGGCGGGCTTCAAGGTGACGGTCGGCGGAAACATCGGCGCGCCGCTCAGCGCGCAGGTCGATCCAGTCGACGCCCGAGACGTTCCACGTCGTCGAGACGAGCAGCTTTCAGCTCGAGCAGATCGAGTCGTTCCACCCGTGGATCGCCGTGATGCTGAACTTCTCGCCGGATCACCTCGATCGCCATCCGAGCGTCGAGGCGTACGCAGCGGCGAAGGGACGGATTTTCGAGAACCAGACCGCTATGGATTGGTCGGTGATCAACGCGGACGATCCGGCGGTGCTCGCATTGGCGCGGCGCGGCCGCGCGCGCACGCGGCTGTTCTCGAAAGAGACCGCGCTCGCGGACGGGACGGTCGTCGAGGACGGCTGGATCGTCGATCGCCGCGTGGATCGCGCGGATCGACTGGTGCCGCTCCGCGCCATCCATCTGCTCGGGCCGCACCTGGTCAACGACGTCATGGCGGCCGCGACCGTCGGCGCGCTGGCCGGCGCCGCGCCGGCGGCGATGACCGCGGCGGTCGAGTCGTTTCGCGGTCTCGAGCACGCGATGGAGCTGGTGGCGGACGTGGGCGGCGTGCGGTTCGTCAACGATTCGAAGGCGACCAACGTGGAGTCGGCGCTGCGATCGATCGAGAGCTTCGATCGCGACCTGGTCGCGATTATCGGCGGCAAGTTCAAGGGCGGCGACCTCGGCCTGCTGCGCGCGCCGCTGCAAGCGCGCGCGAAGGCGGTGGTCGCGATCGGCGAAGCGCGGCCGATCGTGCGCAAGGCGCTCGAGTCGGCGCTGCCGGTCTACGAGGCGGAGTCGTTCAGCGAGGCGATTGCGCGCGCCTACGCGCTGGCGCAGCCGTCAGGAGTGGTGCTGCTCGCGCCCGCGTGCGCGAGCTTCGACATGTTCCGCGACTACGCGGAACGCGGACGCAGCTTTAAAGAGGAGGTTCGAAAACTGACAGCTGATAGCTGACCGCTATCAGCTTTCAGCTTGAGCGGTGAGCAGTCGTCAGTCGGCTTTGCGGAGAAGGATCGGCTGCTGGGAACCCGAACTGCCCCGGTTCGGGAAGCTGGTGCCTTCGCCCGAGGCCGACTGATGACTGCTGACCGCTCAAGCGATCGTAATCTGCCGGCCAGGGATTGTTTCGGTGGAAACGTGCTCGAGCTATAGGGGGCGCTGCAGGTCAGCCAATGGCGCGCAAACTCAAGTCCGACCCGGTGCTGTTCTTCGCCACGCTGCTCCTGATCTGCCTGAGCATCGTCATGGTCTACAGCGCCTCGGCGGTCGTGACGCTGGAGCGCTACGGCCGGCCGTCGATGTTTCTCGTCAAGCAGGCGATGTGGGCCGTGCTCGGCCTGGGCCTGCTCGGCCTGGTCACGCGCATCGACTACCGGACCTATCGCGAGCCGGTGTTCATCTGGACGGCGCTCGCGATCGTGCTCGTGGCGCTGGCCGCCGTGCTGTTCATGCCGCCGGTGAACAACGCGCGGCGCTGGTTCGGGCTGGCCGGCATCGGCGTGCAGCCGTCGGAAGTCTCGAAGCTGGTCGTGATCCTCTTCATCGCGGCGCTGCTCGAGCGGCGGGCGCATCGGATCAACGAGCTCGGGTATGCGGTGGCGCCGATCGCGCTCCTCGTCGGCTGTGTCTTCGCCCTGATCGTGCTCGAGCCCGACTTCGGCACGTCGATGTCGCTCGTGTTGATCGCGTTCGTGATGGTCTTCGCCGCCGGCCTCAACTACCGCTACATCGCCGGCGCGGTGCTGGTCGCGCTGCCGGCGATGTACATCCTGGTGATGGGCACGGCCTACCGGCGCCGGCGGATGCTGACCTTCCTGAACCCGTGGGAAGACCCGCTCGGCGACGGCTTTCAAATCATTCAGTCGCTGATCGCGGTCGGCACCGGTGGACTCTGGGGTAAGGGGCTGATGAACGGCGCGCAGAAGCTGTTCTACCTGCCCGGAGCCGCATACCGACTTCATCTACTCGGTCATCTCGGAAGAACTGGGATCTGGCTGGTGCGACCGCCGTCGTGCTCTGCTTCTGCATCGTGACCTGGCGCGGCGCGCGCGTCGCCTTGCGCGCGCCGGACGCGTTCGGCGCCTATCCTCGCGCTCGGGCTGACGACGATGATCGCGGTGCAGGCGTTCATCAACATCAGCGTCGTGCTCGGGCTGATGCCGACCAAAGGATTCCGCTGCCGCTCGTGAGCTTCGGCGGGTCGTCGCTGCTGATCAACCTGGTCGGCATGGGCATTCTGTTGAACGTGTCGCAGCACACGACGCCGTCGGCGGCATGAGGAGTGGTGAGTCTGCGCGCGTCGTCATCGCGGGTGGCGGGACGGGCGGTCACCTCTATCCAGGGATCGCGGTGGCGCGGGAGCTGCTGGCGCGGCAGCCCGACGCGCAGATCTCGTTTGCCGGCACGGCGAAGGGGATCGAAGCGCGGGTCGTGCCGCGCGAGGGGTTCGTGCTCGATCTGATTCGCAGCGGCGGCCTGAAGGGGAAATCGATCGCCGATCGCGCGCGCGGTGCGTTCCTGCTGCCGCTCGGTCTGCTCGATGCGTCGCGGATCGTCACGGCGCGGCGGCCCGATCTGGTGATCGGCGTCGGCGGCTACAGCTCGGGACCGGTGGTGATGATCGCCGCGCTGCGCGGCGTGCCGACGATGCTGCTCGAGCAGAACGCGGTGCCGGGCCTGACCAACCGGATTCTCGCGCGGTTCGTGCAGCGCGGCGGCGGTGACGTTCGACGCGACGGCGGCGTTTTTCGGCGCGAAGGCGTTCGTCAGCGGCAACCCGGTCCGGCCGGAATTTCTCGCGGCGGCCGGATCTCAGAAGGAGTCGGCATCCGATGAGCGGATCTCCGGCGCACGAGTCCTAGTTTTTGGCGGCTCTCAGGGCGCGCACGCGATCAACGTGGCCATGGTGGAGGCAGCGGCGCAGCTGGCGGCCGGCGGTCCGGCTGTTCGTCTCACGCACCAGACGGGAGAACGAGATGTGGAGATGGTGCGCGGCGCCTATCGGCAGGCGGGGCTTCAGGCCGTCGTCGAGCCGTTCCTCTACGACATGGGACGGCAGCTCGGAGAAGCGGACGTGATCGTCTGCCGCGCCGGGGCGACGACCCTCGCGGAAATCACCGCGGCGGGCAAGGCGGCGATTCTGATTCCGCTGCCGACCGCCACCGACGATCACCAGCGGAAGAATGCCGAAGCGCTGGCGGCGTCCGGCGCGTCCGAGGTGCTGCTGCAGAAGGACATGACGGGGGCGGTGCTGGCGGAACGGCTGCTGCGCGCTTGCCGCGCGATCGCGAGCGGCGCGCGCGGATGTGCGCAGCGCGCGCGCGATCGCTGGCGCGGCCGGACGCCGCAAAGGTGATCGTCGATCAAAGCCTGTGGAGATCGCCGATCGCGCGATCGGCGATCGGCGATAGGCCGTGCTCGGTAAAACGCGGCGGGTGCACTTCATCGGGATCGGCGGCATCGGGATGAGCGGCATCGCCGAGCTGCTGGCGAATCTCGGATTCGTCGTCAGCGGATCCGACGAGAAGCGATCGACGGTGACCGATCGGCTGACGACGCTCGGCATTCGCCTTGCGGTCGGCCACGACGCGGCGAATGTCGGCGAAGCGGACGTCGTCGTCGTGTCGGCGGCGGTGCGGCCGACGAACCCGGAGGTCGTCGAGGCCGGACGGCGGCAGATCCCGGTGATTCCGCGGGCCGAGATGCTCGCCGAGCTGATGCGGCTGCGGTTCGCGATCGCCGTCGCCGGCGCACACGGCAAGACGACGACGACGTCGATGATCGCGCTCGTGCTCGAGCGCGCCGGGCTCGATCCGACGGCGGTGATCGGCGGCCGGCTCAGCGCCTTCGGCAGCAATGCGCGGCTCGGCCAGGGCGAGCACCTGGTGGCGGAGGCCGATGAGAGCGATCGGTCGTTCCTGAAACTGTTTCCGACGATTGCGGTGATTACGAACATCGATCGAGAGCATCTCGAAAACTACGGCGGCTTCGACGACCTGCTGCAGGCGTTCGTCGACTTCGCCAACAAGGTGCCGTTCTACGGCGGCGTCGTCGCCTGCCTCGACGATGCGCATCTGGCCGGCCGTGCTGCCGCGCATGACGCGGCGCGTGACGACGTATGGACCTCGAATCCGACGCCGATCTGATCGCGACCGACATCGAGCTGCGGCCCGCTCAGCGTCACGGCCACGGTGAAGCGCCGCGAGCAGGCGCACGCGTCGACGCGTCGGTCAGTGACGGGCGAGTGCCGCGGCCAGCCGGGTCGGCAGCGCCACTCTGGGCCCGCTGACGCTGGCGGTGCCCGGCCGGCACAACCTGCAGAACGCGCTGGCGGCGGTCGCCGTCGGCATGGAGCTCGGTCTGCGGTTCGAGCGCGTCGCCGAGGGGCTGCGCGAGTTCCGCGGCGCGGAACGGCGATTCGAGGTCAGGGCGAAGCGAACGGCATCCTCATCGTGGACGACTACGGCCACCACCCGACGGAAATCGCCGCGGTGCTCGACGCGGCGCGCCCGCTCAACCGCCGCGTCGTCGTCGTGTTCCAGCCGCACCGCTACACGCGGACCGCGTCGTTGATGGACGCGTTCGGGCCCGCGCTGGCCAGCGCCGATCAGATCGTGCTGACCGACATCTACGCGGCGGGCGAGGATCCGATTCCGGGCATCACGCTCGACGCGCTGGCGTCGTCGATTCGCGAGCAGGTCGACGTGCCGGTGCACGTCGCGCCGACGCTCGACGACGTGGTCACGGAGATCGCGCGGATCGCGAGGCCGGAGACGTCGTCATCACGCTCGGTGCGGGATCGATCGGGCAGTGCATCCCGGATCGCCTGCTCGAGACGCCTGGCCATGAGTCCGGCGACCGCGCTCCACGGCCGATCATAGCGCTGGCCGCGCGCACCGTCAAGCCGGGACAGAAGCGCCGCCGCGCGCCGTGGAAGCCGCTCGTCGCCTACGCGGCCGTCGATCGCGGCGCGCTCGCGCTCGGCTGTTACCGCGTATCGATCGCGCTGCGGCGCAGGCGCACGTGCTGCAGGTGGATCAGCATCGTCGTCCACGGCAACGAGCGGCTGTCGAGGGGCGAGCGTGATGCGCGGTGCTGACCGGGCTGCGCGGCGAGAGCCTCGTCTGACCGATCTCGAGCACTGGCGCGCGCACCTGGCGTCGCCGTGGGTCGGCGACGCGGCGCTGCGCCGATCGCTGCCGTCGACGGTCGACGTCGATCGTCTCCGAGCGCCAGCCGGTCGGCATCGGCCGCATCCACTAGCGACATGCACTCGTCGACGATCGCGGGCGTGATCATCGATCAATACGGACCCCAGTACGCGGATCTCGACCTGCCGATCGTCGACGGGCCTGGCGGCGTCGCCCGAGCGACAGCGCGACGATGACCGACGAAAGCCGTGCCGATCTCGCGGCGCGCGTCATCGCGGCGCTCTGAAGTCGAAGCCGGTCGATCGCGCAAGCGCCTGTCGCAGATGGACGTGTCCGACGCGCACAACGCGTTCGTCATCCTCAGCGGCGATCCCGGCGGTGATTCAGCTCGGCGACGATCAGTTCCTGGCCGCGCCTGCGAGTCGTATCTGCAGCTCGCGCCCGCGCTACGCGAGCGCGTGGCCGACATCGATTACGTGGATCTGCGCTTCGACGATCGCATCTACGTGAGGCCCGCCAGGCGCGACGCAGGCGGAAGAAGGCGGCAACGTCGATGAGGCGCAGAAGCTAGGAAGGCGGAAGCCGGAAGGCGGAAGCAAGCAGGTAGCGCAGGCCTGTCGGGCCTGCCGAGGGAAGTTGAGTTGGCGCGAAAGGAGCGATACCTGGTCGGGCTCGACGTCGGCACCTCGAAGGTGACCGGCCGTCGTCGGCGAGATCATCGAGCGGCGGACGGCCTCGACGTCGTCGGCCTCGGCGTTGCCGAGTCGCGCGGCATCCGCCGCGGCGTGGTCGTCAACCTCGAGGCCGCGGTCGATTCGATCAAGAAGGCGATCGAGGAAGCCGAGCTGATGGCCGGCGTCGAGATCGACTCGGTGCACCTCGGCGCTGTCGGGGCCGCACATCAAGGGGTTCAACAGCCGCGGCGTGATCGCGGTCGCCGGCAAGAACCGCGAGATCACGCGCGAGGACGTGCGGCGCGCGATCGACGCCGCCAAGGCGGTCTCGCTGCCGACCGGCCGCGAGATCCTCCACGTCCTGCCGCAGGATTTCGTCGTCGACGAGCAGGACGGGATCGGCGCGCCGGTCGGGATGACCGGCGCGCGCCTCGAAGTCAACGTTCACATCGTCACCGGCAGCCAGAGCTCGACGCAGAACATCGTCGCGTGCGTGAACCGCGCGGGCGTCACCGTCGCCGAAACGCTCGTCGAGCAGCTCGCCGCGAGCGAGTCGGTGCTGACCGAGGACGAGAAGGAACTGGGCGTCGCGCTCGTCGACATCGGCGGCGGCACGACCGACATCGCGATCTACGAGCGCGGCAGCCTCTGGCACACGGCGGTCATCGGCGTCGGCGGCGATCACTTCACGAACGACATCGCCGTCGGCCTGCGCACGCCCGTGCCCGACGCGGAGAAGATCAAGCGCAAGTGCGGCTGCGCGCTGTCCGGCATGGTCGACGAAGACGAAACGATGGAAGTGGCCAGCGTGCGGCGGGCGCAAGCCGCGCGTCATGGCGCGGCGCATCCTCTCGGAAATCCTCCAGCCGCGCGCGAGGAGATCTTCCACCTCGTCTGGGACGAGATCCGCCGCGCCGGGTACGAGAAGAGCCTGAATTCCGGCATCGTCCTGACCGGCGGCGGCGCGATTCTCGACGGCGATGCCGGAGATCGCGGAACAGATTTTCGATCTGCCGATCCGCCGCGGCTGTCCGGTCGGCGTCGGCGGCCTCGCCGATCACGTGAACAGCCCGACGTTCGCGACCGGCGTCGGGCTCGTGCTCTACGGCTGCCGCAATTCGATGGGCGACGCGTCGCGTGCGCCCCTCGGCGCGCGGCGCGCTCGTGCGCGCCGCCGGGCGGCTTCGCGGCTTGTTCAGGGAATTTTTCTAAAGCGGGCTTCCAGCCACTGCTGCATAGGAGCGATGAATGGACGATTACACCAGCATCAATGACGAGGCGCGACGACTGCGACTGCGGCTCGACGAAGAGATCGTGCACGGGCGCCCGCATCAAAGTCAGTCGGCGTCGGCGGCGGCGGCGAGCAACGCCGTCAACCGAATGGTGCAGGCCGGATTCGACGGCGTGCGAGTTCGTCGTCGCCAACACCGATCTCCAGGCGCTGCGCGCCAGCGCGGCGCGCCGGTCGAAGCTGCAGATCGGCGGCAAGCTGACGAAGGGACTGGGCGCCGGCGCCGATCCGAACGTCGGGCCGGCAGGCGGCGCTCGAGGACACGGAGAAGATCATCCAGGCGCTCGACGGCGCCGACATGATCTTCGTGACGACGGGCCTCGGCGGCGGCACCGGCACCGGCGCGCGCGCCGGTGATCGCCAGCCTGGCGAGCGAGCTCGGCGCGCTGACCGTCGCGGTCGTGACCAAGCCGTTCAAGTTCGAGGGCAAGAAGCGCCAGATGCAGGCCGAGCGCGGGCCTCGAAGCGCTGCGCGACTGCGTCGATACGATCATCACGATTCCGAACGAGCGGCTGCTGACCATCATCGACCGCACCACGTCGATGACCGACGCCTTCACGACCGCCGACGACGTGCTGCGGCAGGCGATCCAGGGCATCTCGGATCTCATCCTGGTGCCGGGGCTCATCAACCTCGACTTCGCCGACGTGAAAACCATCATGTCCGGCATGGGGCTGGCGATGATGGGCACCGGCGTCGCCGAAGGGCCCGACCGCGCCATGGAAGCGGCGCGCCGCGCGATTTCGAGCCCGCTGCTCGAGGGCGCATCGGTCAACGGCGCGCGCGGCGTGATCATCAACGTCACCGGCGGTCCGGATCTGTCGCTCGTCGAGGTCAGCGAGGCGTCGTCGCATCGTCCAGGAAGCCGCCGACGAGGACGCGAACATCATTTTCGGCGCCGTCGATCGACCCGCAGTCTGAAGGGCAAGGTCAAGATCACCGTCATCGCAACCGGATTCACGACGGCGACGCGCCGCGCAACCGGTGGCTCCGTCCGCGCAAACGACACCGGTGGACATGACGCAGTACGTCGACTACGCGAGATTGCGCGCCGACATCGCTCCTGCTCCGTCGCCAGGCGGCGCCGGCGGCGCGAATGTCGATCGCGCGGCGTCCGCTGCTCGACATACCGATAGCTGTCAGCGGCGGTTCGGGGATGGCGGCGAGCTCGTCTGGTCAGGCGATTCAGGCCGGCAGCCAGACTCCCGTCGGCGCGCCCGGCGCCGACGCCGGCGAATCCGGGCGGATCACCCGGACGCGTCGATCCGGGCGGCGACTCGCACCACGGTCACGTGCCAGTCGATCCTCGACTTCGGACCTCGAGCATCGACCTTCGACGTGCCGGCGTTTCTCCGCACGTCAGGACAGGCTAGCCTGTCACGACTCCGGAGTCAGGCCTGCAGGCCCGCCCGAACGGCTCTTCGAAGTGGAACACGCTCTACGCGGGCTTTTCGTCAGGATCGGCGTTCTCGATGGTAGAGTAGATAGATCCACGGCACACGAGAACGCCGACGTCCGAGCGTGAGCGCCCGGACGCCCCGACCCGGCGCAGGACAGGCCGGATCACCGCATGAAATCCTGGGAACAACGCGAACGCGCACAACTCACCCTTTCGAAGGAAGTCGGCTACATCAAGAAGCCGCACGGCAGCCGCCTGCGCGTCGCCCTGGCGTTTCCGAACACGCACTGGGTCGGGATGTCGAACCTCGGCTTCCAGACCATCTACCGCCTCTTCAACGCCGAAGACGACATCGTGTGCGAGCGGTTCTTCCTGCCGCCCAAGCAGGAGCTCGCCGAGATGTCGGCGTCGAAGACGCCGCTGGTGACGCTGGAATCGCAGACGCCCGTCAGCGACTTCGACATGGTCGCGTTCTCGGTGTCCTTCGAGTGGGACTACGTGAACGTGCTCACGCTGCTGCGCCTCGCCGGAATACCAGCTTACGCCGCCGAGCGCTCCTCACGTCATCCGCTGATCGTCGTCGGCGGCGCCGTGACCTTCGTCAATCCTGAACCGCTCGCCTTGTTCGCCGACGTGATTGCCGCCGGCGAGGGCGAAGTCCTCGTGCCCGGCCTTCGCCGTTCGGTTGCGGCTGCCGTCGATCGCCAGCACCTGCTGCACCTCCTCGCCGCGGAACGCGGCTTCTACATTCCATCCTTCTACGAACCGCGCTACGCCGACGATGGAACGCTGGCCGGATTCGCGGTGCGCGAGGGTATCGATGCGCCCGCGACAGTGCGGAAGGCGGCGCTGAAGGTGACCGACGCCATCGATCCGCCTGCAACCGGCATCTTCACTCCCGACACGGAATTCGGATCGCGCTTTCTGGTCGAAGTCGTCCGCGGATGCGCAAACCTCTGCCGGTTCTGCTGGGCGGGCTACAACTATCTGCCCGTTCGTGCATTCCCCGCCGACCGCATCCTGCAGCTCGCGCGCGAGGCGCGGTCGCACTCGAGCCGCGTCGGCCTGGTCTCCATTGCGCTCTGCGATCATCCCGAGATCGAACGCATTCTCGCGAATCTTCTCGAGATGGGGCATCCATCAGCCCCGCGTCCCTGCGTCTGGACGATCTCACACAGTCGATCGTCCAGGTGCTGAAGGCGAGCGGCGAGCGAACGATCACCATCGCGCCCGAAACCGGATCCGATCGTCTTCGCCGCGTGATCAACAAGACGGTGACGAACGACGAAATCCTCGATCGCGCCGATCTGATCTTCGCGAACGGCATCGAGAACCTGAAGCTCTACTACATGATCGGCCTCCCCACCGAGACAGACGACGACCTGGTGGCCATTCGAGATCTCACCCTGCAGATTCGCGAGCGCATGCTGAAGCACGCCCGCTCCAAAGGACAGGTCGGACGCATCGTCGGCAGCGTGAACCCGCTGATCCCGAAGCCCGGCACGGCCTACCAGTGGATTCCCATGGAGGATCCGGCGGTGACCGACCGCAAGATCAAACGGCTCCGCGCGCTGACCGCCGGCATCGACAACGTCTACTTCAACATCAAGTCGGAGCGGCACTCCTACTTCCAGGCGCTGCTCTCGCTCGGCGACCGCCGCGTGGCGCCTGCGATCGCCATAGCCGAACAGAACGGCCAGAACTGGCGCGCCGCTGTCGCCGACGCGGGCATCGACGGCGACTTCTACATCTTTCGTGACCGCAGCAAGGACGCGGCGCTGCCCTGGGACATCATCGACGGCGGCATGAAGCGTCCTTTCTTCGAGGCCGAGTACGGAAAGAGCCTTCGAGAGGAGTGGACGCTGCCGCCCAAGCGGGCGCAGGAGAACCTCAAGCTGCTGCCGGTAATCCAGTAGGGCATTTGGTAATCGGATAATCTGGTAATCGGGTCATTGATTGGGCGATTGCCAATCGATTGTTCGATTACTCGATCACCCGATTACCCGATTACCCGATACACACCGCTTCAACTGGCTATCGCCGCGCGCTCCTCGTACTCCTGAAACGCCTCCAGAATCAAATCCCGCAGCTTGCTCTGCGCCGTGCTGTCGACAATCGGCCGCAGCAGCGCGAAGCTGCGGCGGTCGCCGTTGACCACATGCGATCGCGCTGGAAAGGTGACGTTGCGGCCGTTGCCGCCGCGACGCTCCCAGATAGAGAAGCCGACCAGCTTCAGCCCTTCCATCGGGCCGTCGCTGAAATGCAGCTCCGCTTCCGCGAGCTTTCCGGGCGGATTCCCCTTGTCGTTTGGCGTAATCTTGATCGTCATAACGACCAGGGACAATCAAGGCAGGTGCCCGCCGCGGGATTCACGCAGCGAGGTCGCAAGGCGCTGGGAACGCTGTGGTTAGCGAGCGGCGCCGGTCGGATCGCCTGGATGTGGCGTGCTTCGCACGCCCAAAGTGCCAACCGGCGTTGGCGTCAGTCGCCCAGGATCATGACCTGCGCCATCGCCAGCGCATCGGTGTGCGTGATCGTCAACAGAGAGGATCGCCCGCCCATCGTCGCGAATCGCCGGGCGGCTCCGCCATGCAACCGGAGTTGCGGCGGTCCGCCACGACGGACCACTTCGACGTCACGCCAGAGGACACCCTGCGAGTGGCCGGTCCCGAGCGCCTTCATCGCCGCTTCCTTCGATGCGAAGCGGCCCGCGAAGTGAATCGCCGCCTCTTTCCGCCGCATGCAATACGCGATTTCGCCTTCCGTGAAGATGCGCTGCAGGAACCGTGTCCATGCCCGGTCGATGGTGCTGACGATGCGGGGATCTCGGTGAGGTCGATACCCAGGCCGATGATGTTTGGCATGATCAGGAATCAGAACCGATGAATTCACAGCCTATCGATGGTTTCGAGTGGGTGCAAGCGGCGGGCGGCCCGTCGCTCGTCTGCGTGCCCCTCCGCCCGTTCGCCAATCACCTGTTTACGACGCGCGATTGGGCGCTGGGGTCCCCGCGGGCGGTGCGGACGCGGACTGGCAGCCAGTGGCGGCCTCGCTCGGCGTCGACGCGGCTCACCTTGTTCGACTGCACCAGGTCCACGGCGCCTCGGTCGTCATCAGGCGGGCCGGCGACGGCCGGCCGCTCCAGCCGCGGCCCGACGCCGATATCGTCGTCTCCGACGATCCAGCGGTCGCGCTCGCCATCCAGACGGCAGACTGCGTCCCGCTGCTGATCGCGGACCGCGCGACCGGCGTGGTGGCCGCCGCGCACGCGGGGTGGCGCGGCCTCGCCGCCGGCGTTCCGGGAGTCACCGTCGTCGCGCTTGCCCACGAGTTCGGGAGCGCGCCGGCCGACCTGATTGTCGCCGTCGGCCCTTCAATCAGCGCGGAGCGCTACGAGGTCGGGGAGGACGTGCGGACGCGTTTTCTCGCGTCGGGATGGCCAGAGGCCCGGCTCGAACGGTGGTTTCGCGCCGCCACGCGTCCCGGCCACTGGTTGTTCGACGGCTGGGAGTCGGTGCGCGACCAGTTGCTGTCCGCGGGCGTTCCGGGCGGCAGCATCTATTCGGCAGCGCTCTGCACGTCCGCCAACCCCGATCTCTTCTGCTCGTATCGCCGCGATGGCAAAGGCGCCGGACGGATCGCGGCCGCCATTCGACGATCTGCGGCCCTCGACTAACACCTACCAGAAAAAACCGCGGAGACCGCCAAGAACGCAGAGATAGATATGTCAGCGCGAGGCGGCGTCGTCCATCGCGGTGTTGGCCAGACGGTCCGCATGCGCGTTGAGCGAGCGCCCCACGTGCTCGAAGGTGACGCGGCCGATTTCGTGGGTGAGCACGCGCGCCTTTGCGTGCAGCGGCTGCAGCCCCGCGTTCTTCACCTTGTAGTTGCCGAGCATCTGTTGAACGAGCAGGAGCGAATCGGATCGCACGTGGAGCTGCTGGTGGCCGTGGCGCTTCGCCCACTCGAGCGCCGCCAGCAGCGCGCGATACTCGGCGACGTTGTTGGTCGCCACGCCAATCGACTCGGCGAACTCCTCGATCAGCGTGCCGTCCTTCTGTTCCACGCGAACGCCGAATCCCGCCGGGCCGGGATTGCCGCGCGCGCCCCCGTCGATGTAGGCGACAACCGGCCCGGCCGCGTGGCCTTCGTCAAAGGGGAGGGCCTGCCCTGAGCTGCGTCGAAGGGTCACGATGCCGGCTGAGGCGACGCATCCGGCGCGGCGGCCGGCGTCTTCACGGGCACGAAGAACAGGATTCGATTGCAGCTGTCGCACTGCACGATTTCTTCGTTGCGGCGCACGGTGTTGAAGACCTGCGGTCGCAGCCGCACGTGGCAGATCGTGCAGATGCCTTCGCGCGCCTCGGCCACGGCGACACCGTTGCGCTTGCGGGACACGGCGTCGAACGTGGTCAGCACCTGCCTGTCGAGGCTGCTGACCAATGCCGCGCGCTCGGTCGCGATCCGCTCGAGCGTCGCCTGCATCTCGATGTGCGCGGCGCTGCCGCTTTGCGCTCGGCGTCGATCGCCTTGGTCTCGGCGGCGAGCTGCGTCTCGGCAGACTTGAGCGCGGCCGTCAGATCGTCGGCCTCTATCATCCGCTCGAGCATCGTGTCTTCGAGTTTCTTGATTTCGGTCTGGGCGAAGGCGATCTCGTGCTGGATCGCGTGGAATTCCTGGTTGGTCTTGACCGCCATGCCCTGCTCGCGGAACTTCGAGAGGCGGCCCTGCTGCATGGCCACATCTTTCTCGAGCGCGCGCGCGCGCGCTCTTGTTGACCGCGACCCGGTCTTTCGCCGCGGCCACCTCTTGCCGGGCGGCTTCGAGCCGCGCTTCCAGCACGCGCTCGTGCTCGGGTTCCGATGCCAGCTGCTTCCGCGCGGCGTCCGCGGTGCTATCGAGCTTCTGAAGGGCGATGAGTCGTTCCAGGTCGGCGTTCATGAATATTTTGGGCCAAAAAAGGCCCCGCCAAAGCGGAGCCTGAAGTCTATATCGGTTTGTGTCCACCTTCGCCGCGTTGCGGCTTCGGCGTGACACCTTCGCGCGGGCTTGCCGCGCCAGAAGCTCACGCGCCAGGCGTGAGTGAAAGTGGGCCCACCAGGATTCGAACCTGGAACAGGCCGGTTATGAGCCGGCGGCTCTAACCGTTGAGCTATGGGCCCGAGGCAATTCTACGACGTCCTTCCTTCGAGAAACGCACGCAGCTTGCGGCGACCGCGACGGGTGGCGCAGCTTGCGGAGCGCCTTGGCTTCGATCTGCCGGATGCGCTCGCGCGTGACCGCGAAGCTCTGGCCGACCTCTTCGAGCGTGTGCTCGCTGCCGTCGCCGACGCCGAACCGCATCTTGATGACCTTCTCCTCGCGCGGCGTCAGCGTCTTCAGCACCGATTCGGTCTGTTCCTTCAGGTTCAGGTTGATGACCGCTTCGGCCGGCGACACGACTTGCCGGTCCTCGATGAAGTCGCCCAGATGCGAATCTTCCTCCTCGCCGATCGGTGTCTCGAGCGAGATCGGCTCCTGCGCGATCTTCAGGACCTTGCGGACCTTGGAGACCGGGATGTCCATCCGCTTGGCGATCTCTTCCGAGGTCGGCTCGCGTCCGAGCTCCTGCACCAGCGCGCGCGACGTGCGAATCAGCTTGTTGATCGTCTCGATCATGTGGACCGGGATGCGGATGGTCCGCGCCTGGTCGGCGATGGCGCGGGTGATGGCCTGGCGGATCCACCACGTCGCGTAGGTCGAGAACTTGTAGCCGCGGCGGTACTCGAACTTGTCGACCGCCTTCATCAGGCCGATGTTGCCTTCCTGAATCAGGTCGAGGAACTGCAGGCCGCGGTTGGTGTACTTCTTCGCGATCGAGACGACGAGGCGCAGGTTGGCTTCGACCAGCTCCTTCTTCGCCTGCTCGGCCTGGTACTCGCCGCGCAGGATCACGTCGAGCGTCTGCTTCAGCTCCTCGGGCGACTGCTCGAGGGTGTCGGTCATGCCCTTTGATCTTGAGCTTCAGCTCCTTGATCTGCCGCTGCGAGGTTCTTCTTTTCCTCTTCCTTGAGCTTCGATCTTCTTGTTCTTCGGGTTCAGCAGGCGGTCCGACGGCGTCGACCTCGCGCTGCACCGCCCGGACGCTTTCGACCGCGTCCTTCATCGTCCTCGATCAGCCGGCGCTTCACCGACTTCGGTGAACTCGATCTTGCGGATGAGTTGCGACAGCTCGACCTGCGCGCGCATCGTCAGCCACTTGCACTTGCGGTACTTGCGCTTGTCGCGGGTCGTCGCGCCCTTGGGCGTCTCCGGCCAGCTTCTCGTCGAGCTTCTCGTAGACGGCGCGCGCCTTGCGGACGTCGTCGATCTGCTTCTGCACCTGCTTCGAGCGCTCGACGATGCGCTCGTCGGTGATCTCCTCGTCGTTGAAGATCACCAGCTCGCGGATGGTGCGGTCGCCGGTGTGCAGCTGGTCGCCGAGGTGGATGACCTTCTTGGCGATCGAGCGGCGTGCGCGAGATCGATTTGATGACCGCCAGCTTGCCGCGCTCGATGCGGCGCGCGATCTCGACTTCGCCCTCGCGCGTGAGCAGCGGCACCGTGCCCATCTCGCGCAGGTACATGCGGACCGGGTCGTTGGTCTTGTCGAGCGCGCCCGGCGTCAGGTCGAGCTCGAGCTCCTCGGCCCCTTCCGACGTGCGGTCGATCGGCTTGACGTCGTCGCGCAGGTATTTCTGATCGGAGTCGATGACCTCGATGCCCGCGCTGCCGAACGTGTTGAACAGATCGTCGAGCTCGTCGGGCGACGTGATGTCGGCCGGCAGCAGCTCGTTGACCTCGTCGTAGAGGAGGTAGCCCTTCTCCTTGCCGATGTTGATGAGCTGCCGGACCTCGTCGTACTTCTCCTCGATCGAGAGGTGCGGCGCGCCGGGCGCTACGTCAGTTCCTCGATGCGATGGAGTAGGTCTTTTTTCCGCTGCCATAAAGTATCAATCTCTCGTCCGTGTTGAGTGGCGCCCAGCTCCTGTAGCCGGTCGATTTCCCGTTGAATGGCCGCCCGCTCGCGTTCCCATCTGCAGCCGTTTGATGCGCGCGGGCGCAGCGGCAGGTGGGGCCGTGGGCAACGTCGGTGGCGGCGATGCTCGTGACCAGCTGGGCGTTCACTGTAGCTTAGACGCTGCAAAAGCGTCGATGGTAAGAGGTCCAGCCGGCTCGTTGTGCAGGCTCCGCGCCACTTCCAGGATGTCGCGGCCGGCCAGTTCCTTCGAGATCGTCGTGCGTCCAGCTCGGCGAGCGCCTCGCAGCGCCGCGCTGGTATTGTGGATCAGTCCCCAGATCAGTGCTGTTTCCGGCGTGTTTGAGCTGTCCGAACGAGGGCAGCTCGCGCGTCGTGACGGCCGTCTGGCGGTTGACGGCCGCCTTCCGGATTTCCGCCCGCACCACGTCTTCTGTAATCCTCGCTTTGTGGGCGATCCGGTCCGCGAACTGGTCCCGGGCGGCGGCGTCCGGAATCCGCGGCCGCGACCGTCAGCATCTTGCCCGAGAAACTGCCGCCGGTTCGTCGTCGTGGCTGAAGTCCAGCCCGTGAGCCGCCTGATCCAGCAGGTATTCCAGATACGGCTGCGACGACTGTGCAACCGGTCTCGATACTGATCGCCGCCCTTGCGTCTGATGAACGTATCGGGATCTTCGCCTTTGTCCAGCACGACGACGTTGACGTCAAAGCCTTCCGCGACCAGCAGCTCGCACGACCGAACCGCCGCGCCGAGGCCGGCCGCGTCGGGGTCGAAGCTCAACACCACCTTCGACGTGAACCGTCGCAGCAGCTGCGCCTGCTGCGGCGTCAGCGCCGTGCCGCAGGAGGCGACCGCCGGGGCCGCCTGCGACTGGAAACACCTGGGCGAAGTCGAAATAGCCCTCGACCAGCACCGCGAAACCGACTTTCCGGATCTGCCCTTTGGTCAGATTCAGGCCGTAAAGCGTGCGGCCCTTCGAGTAGATCGGCGTTTCCGGCGAGTTCAGATATTTCGGGCCGCCCTGATCCGGATCCATCTGCCGGCCGCCGAACGCGATCGACCGAACCGGTGTCGCGGCAAATCGGCACCATCAGCCGGTTACGGAACCGATCCACTACTTCGCCGCTCTCGCGCTGCACGATCAGCCCGCTCTGCAGTAGTACGCCCTGGGCGAACCCTTGTTTCAGCAGGCGCTGCTTTCGAGGCCGTCGCGCGAATTGGGGGCGAAACCGAGGCCGAGCTGCGTCGATCGTCTGCTGGCGTGACGTCGCGCTCGGCCGAGCTGCGACGCGCGCGCGGCGCCGGCCGGCGACGCCAAGCTGCTCCGTGAAATAGGCCGCCGCAATCTCGTGCGCCTTCAGCAGCGCCTCCGCGAAGCGCCGAGTCGCGCCGGGCATCGTCCGCCGTCGCCTTCGGCCGGTTCGGGCAGCGCCACGCCGAATTTCTGCGCGAGCATCCGCACCGCGTCCTGGAAGCCGACCTTCTCGTGCAGCTCGAGGAACTTGAACACGTCGCCGCCGACGCCGCAGCCGAAGCAGTGGAAGAAGCCCTTGTCCGGATTGACGCTGAAACGACGGCGTCTTCTCGTTGTGGAACGGGCAGCAGGCCCTTGTACGACGTCCCCGCGCGCTTCAGCGGCACGTATTCCTGCACGACCTGCAGGATGTTGGCCTGCATGCGGAGATCGTCGATGAACTGCTGGGGAAAAGCCCATACACGGAAGTCAGGCGATTCAGCTCAGTCCTTTCAACTCCACCACCGTGACGCCGCCGCCGCCCTGTTCCGGCGGCGCTGTTGCGAAACCGCGCGACCAGCGGGTGCTGCTGCAGAAATCCGGTGAGCGCTCGCTTCAGCTGACCGGTGCCGTAGCCGTGAATGAGCCGGATGACGCGCTGATCGCCGAGCAGCGACTCGTCGAGGAAGCGCTCGGCGCGCGTGATCGCTTCGTCGACCGTGCAGCCGATCACGTTGAGGTCGCACCGAGGTCGTCTCGCGCGGCTGCAGCTCGACGTTGACGCTGACGCGAGCCGCGCGCCGGCGGCGGCCGCCGACGATCCGCAGATCGCGGACGCTGGCGCGCATGCGCTTGCCTCGCACGTCGAGGTCGGCTGTGCCGTCGTGCACCGCGGTCACCGTCGCTTCGAGACCGAGGCCTCCGACGATCACGCGAGTCACCGACGCACGACCTGGCTGAGGCTGCTGACTGGCGGACTGGCTGATGGCCGATGCGCTCAGGCGATCGGCTCGCCGGCGTCGGCGCGCGCCGGCGATGGCGTCGACAGCGTTGCGCGCCTCGCTGCGTGCCGTGCCGGTGCTCGCCCGTCGAGACGAGGCGCGGCGCCTTGGCCATCGCCGTCGCCTCGGGCCTTCAGCTGCGGCGATGACGTCGTCGATCTCCTTGCGCGCCTGCCGCACCTGGCGTTCGAGCTCGTCGTTGAGCCGGCTGCGTGAACGTTTCCTCGCGCTGGCGCAGCGCGTCCTCGCGCTGCTGCATCCGCGCTTCGGCGTCCTCTGCAGCGTCTCGCGCTCGCGCGCGGCGAGGCGGTGTTCGTGCTCGAGCGCGCGCATGTCGCGGTCGATCTTCGCCAGGTGCTCGGCGAGCTGCGCTTCGCGGGCGCTCAGGTTCTCGCGCGCGGCGGCGACGACCGTCGGGGTTCAGCCCGAGGCGTCCGGCGATCTCGAGCGCGAGGCTGCGGCCGGGGCTGCCGTAGATCAGCTGGTAGGTCGGCGCGAACGTGGTCGGTGTCGAAGCCGAACGCGGCGCTGGCCACGCCTTCGGTCGTCGAGGCGTAGGTCTTGAGCTGGTCGTAGTGGCTCGTCGCGACCACGCGTCGCGCCGCGCCGCCGGAAGTGATCGACGATGGCCGACGCCGAGCGCGCCGCCTTCGATCGGATCGGTGCCCGAGCCAACCTCGTCGAGCAGCACCAGCGCCGGCGATCACGAGCCCGCGATCCATCGACGCGATGTTCGTGATGTGCGCCGAGAACGTGCTCAGGCTCGCCTCGATCGACTGCTCGTCGCCGATGTCGGCGAACAGCGACCGGAACACCGGCAGCCGCGATCCGTCGCGCGGCGGGAATGCGCAGGCCGGCCTGCGCCATCGATCGCGAGCAGCCCGGCGGTCTTCAGCGCGACGGTCTTGCCGCCGGTGTTCGGCCCGGTCACGAGCAGGATCGTCGCCGGCGGAATCACCTTGATCGTCACCGGCACCGGGTTCTTGAGCAGCGGGTGCCGCGCCGCCTGCAGCTCGAAGGCGCCGTCTGTCGAAAGCGCCGGCTCGACGCCGTCGATCGACTCGGAGAAGCGCGCGCGCCCCTGCAGGACGTCGAGCTCGGTCGCGGCCGCGATGGTCCGCTCCAGGTCGCCGCCGCGGCGGCGGAACGCGTCGGTCAGCGCGAGCAGGATTCGCCGGACCTCCTCGGCCTCCTGCTCCTCGAGCGCGACGATGTCGTTGTTGATTTCGACCGTGCTGAGCGGCTCGAGAAACAGGCTCGCGCCGCTCGTCGACGTGCCGTGGACGATGCCCGGGAATGCCGCTGCGGTGCTCGGCCTTCACGAGCGAGCACGTAGCGGCCGTTCCGCTCGGTGACGACCTGATCCTGCAGGTACTTCGCGGTTTCCTTGCCGCGCAGGTACGACTCGAGCGTCGCTGCGCAGCCGCGTCTGCTGCTTGCGCAGGCGCTCGCGAATCAGCTGCAGCTCCGGGCTCGCGTGGTCGACGACCTCGCCCGACGGGTCGATCTTCTCGCGCACCTGGGCCGACTCGCCCTTGAACGACGCGCGCGCCGAGCTGGCCGCCTCGAGCAGCGGGAACGATCCGGGCGCGCGGCGGATGCCGGCGCGCGACTCGTCGATCGAGTCGAGGAAACGTCGCCAGCGCGAGCAGCCGGAGCGATTCGAGCGCGCCGTCCTTCGACGCCGAGCGCCGTCGAGGATCTGCGGCAGGTCGCTCGACGCGCGCAGCGGGAAGAGGCCGTGCGCGGTGACGAACGCGCACGGTTTCGGTCGTCGCCGCCCGCGACTGGGCGACCTGCTCCGGGATCGGTGGACGGCGCCAGCCGCGACAGGCGCTCGGCGCCCATCGGCGTCAACGCGAAGCCGGTCACAGCTTCGACAATCCGATCGAATTCGAGCCCGAGGGCGCTGCAGGGCGCATC
>ERZ1370068.1488-contig-11386_pt1 | contig 65347 bp, 111 predicted proteins | sample MGYA00561227_ERZ1370068 | MGnify/ENA primary metagenome ERZ1370068 (study PRJEB38410, sample SAMEA6850437) | metagenome | study: Metagenomic assessment of the ecological functions of the soil: analysis of the soil microbiota associated with the... | reverse complement strand
CTACGTATTGCTATTCCCCCTCCGAAGACCGCATTGGTACGGACAGTTAATGATCATGGTGCGAATTTTGGCATCCGTACCCCCTCCGGCAGAGAGTGCGGCGCGCCAGTGACCGATTGGTGCAGCTCTTAGAAAACGTCGGTCGATTGCGGAAGATCGCGGTGATGACATCGGCTTCTTTGCGTGCGTTCTGTGAACGCCATTGCGTCCCGATGGGCTCGGATGTTCATTCTGCGCGGCTCCAGAATGGCCGACGGTTCGAGTCGATCAGTTGGCTCAACCGAACCGGGCGAGCCTTTGCCAGGTCATCAATTACGCCGGTGTCGTCTAGGCCTTCTCGTCAGCCTGGTGAGTGAGTACTCGTCCTCGATCGTCGTCGTCGGAAGCTGTGTGACCTCAGCCGCCCTCGACGGTCTGCAGTCAAAGCAATTGAGTCTCGAGCCGCCAGTTGGCCGGGTGAATCGGCGGTGCGTGGCTTGGCATCGCCGCCGAGCAGACATGTTCACTTTTTCCCACCTGACGCAACGTTTGGTGCGTCAGTGGCGCGCCTGGCAACCATGATATGCCCTTAGTTAGGTACAATTAGGGCTATGACGGCGTTGGTGAGGGAAAGCCCGCTTTGCTCAGCGGCGCTACCGATTACGCCTACGGCCGTCCCCGCCTGTACTGCTACGACTGTGAACCCGCCCGGCTGGAAGATCGTTCGCTTGCCGCATCGGGTGAAGTTGCGCGCCTGTTCTAAAGCTGATGGCCTTCAGCGCCAAGAGGAAGGAGAACCAGATGGCCACAGTGGCTGAACTCCAGAATGAACTGCAGCGTCAGGGACGGGGGCCTGGTGCCTGCACCGCAGCTCGGCAGTCCGGCTCAAATGAGCCCAGCGGTTCGTCTCGCCTGCCGCGAACCGCCTTAGCTGAACTCGCTCCTGACCGACTTCCCAGCGGCTCAGAGCAGCTGGCGCAGAGGGCACGCGATCTGAGGACCGAGGCGGTGACAGCGTCCCAGCAGGCCGCTGCACGCCGCACGAGCGCCCTGACCACGCTGGGAGGGATCACACGGGCAACGCTTCGCCGATGCGGTCGCACAATGGCACGCACAAGGCCCGTGGCTTGACACGCCACCTGGTATGAGCTCGCCCGCCGGCGTTGGAAATCGCCGAACAGGCGCTAGGCAAATCGAGGGCGCATCGTTTACCAGGTCATGAATCATGCACCGCGGCTTTGGGGTTCCCGCCCAGAAGAAAGTCGCCGAGATCGTGGCGAGGTCGCGGCGCGCTACCCCATTGCCCCGCAGCTATGGTGGTGGCAGGCGTCGGACGCGGCGGCAGAGTTCGGGTAAAGGTTCAGCGCACATAAGTCGACGTACGGCACGCTGACCGCGGCCTACCGCGATTTCAACCTGTGTCACCCGTCGCCAATGTCGTCTGCGATCAGCTCGGTTACGGCTATGAGCGCTTCCCGATGGGCGCACCACGTTCAGTTTGTGCTGCGGCGCTGGCACCCGAGCTCGTCGATGACGGCACGTTCGCTCGCCAGCCTGGCGAGCACCCGGCTGCCGTATGCCATCGCGAAGGGCTTCGGGCCCGGACTGTGGGCACCTTCCGACGTCGAGGTGACAGCACGGCTGCCGGATCGGTCCTTCGGTGGGCGTCTGAAGAATCTCGGCATTGCAACCGGCGTCAACGTTTGATCTTCGCGCCGGCCAGACCGCAGGGCCGCGAGGTTGGTTGCCATAGCGGACTCTGGGGTATTCGTTCCCGCAGCCGGTGCCGAACAAAGTCGGGCGGCCCTACATATTCGTCTGAATCCGGCGTAGGGGTCGGGGCCGCTTCCGCCCAACGGCGTCAACGTCGCTGCCAGGCCGCGTTCTTTCGCGATTGGTCATCCGCGGCCAGTGGATCGAAGGTCGTCGAGGCCCCAACTCTTCTTGGGGCCGGTGACGCGGCCTGCGCCAGCTGAGACCCTGGCTGGCATGGCCCGGGGCTCTCTTTATTGCAGGTGTGCTCCACCGTGCAGCTCCTGTGGCGGGTTATGGGTTTGGCGGGCCTCGTCGTGGGATTCACGGCGAGTGCTCCTAGTTTGCTCCACTGGCCGTGGAGTGGTGGCTGGTTCGAGGCTGTAGGAACGTGGTTTGGTGGCCTAATGCCGTAGCGGCGGTGGTGTCAGCGGTGGTGGCTTTCAAATCCGGAGACTTCGCAAGACGACTAGAAGAGGCGCACAACCGGGACGAACGGGCAAAGCTTCAACAGGAAGCCGACCTGCGATGTGCTCACCACTGGGCAGCATTCAGGCCGAGCCGGGAATTCAGAAGGCTGAACAGATCGAGATCGAGGTCACGAACTGAGCGGCTACATGGTCACCAACGTGAAGTGTCGATACCCCATGTTCGTGATGAGCCGATCGGGTTGGCCGAGATGCTCCTGCCCGGTAAAGACACGTTCGAGAGACTCTGACTGGACCGCCGTTGCTGATGAGCTACCACCTCCGCGAGCTCTTTACGACGGCGCCAAGTTCACGTTCTCGCTTGGCAACGTCAACTGGTGGGGGCAATACGCGCAACCGGCGGAGAAAGCCCTAAGCGGATGCACCTAGCGGAATCGAACGTGTCTTCGCTACCGTGGATCGTGCCTGCTTAGGAAGGCAGAGCCCCGGGAGCCTGCACCCCAGGGCTCTCTTTGCTTTTCGGGAAGAAGAGTAATGGCCCCGGTTCGCGGGTGGGCAGGTAGTTTGCCGGGGCCATAGGCGGGCGTCTCCGCCGTTATCAAACGTCGCAGGTGGAAGAGACGCGAGGTGAGCATCCGGCCGATGGGTCGAAGAACTCTTGGTTAAGCCTCGATGTCCCGCCTGCGCTATTCATCCGGATCGTAGCTGTGGAGAACCTGAGAGTCGGGTCTGGCGGAATCGAATCGGTATTCGATACGCTGGAGGCATGTCCACGCCAGACCAGCTGCTCTATGTCCGCCCTTGCACGGCACCGCGATGCGCTACGCGGCCGAGCGCCGCAACCTCGACGAATCGATCGAGGAACTCCGAGACATCGCCGATGGCCGCAACGACATCCTGGCCCAAGCCGCAGGGATCACCGCGGGATCGTGGTACGCCTGGCCTTCCACACACATTGGCCATGAGCTGATCGCCGCCGGGATGATGATCCTCGCCGGAGGCGGCCGAGGTCTGCCACTGGACTACGACGAGCTGGAGCGGTGGACGCGGGTCGGTTCGAGCGTTATGAGATCGCGTAACGGGGAGCGGTGACCGGCGCTACTTTGTCTCTGCCGGGCTACCGCTGAATCATTGATTCGCTGGCTCGAGCCGCCGTAGATCGGGTCAGCGTGCCGATCGATCTTCCAAACGCCGTCTTCGGGCGCAAGATCATCGTAACCCTCGCAGATTGGATTTCGGAGTGACGGCCTCCCTGACCGCCAACCTTGGCCTTGGTCCGTTTCACTCCTCACAACGTACGCAAGCTCAGGGTTACGTACTTCATTACAGTCTCAACGTCAACGATCTCGCCGTCTCGACCTGCGATGCGGCGTGGTCCGTAATCGCAGCAACCTCCTCCCCAACCACGTACGACAGGGCCAGCGGGTTAGCGAGGGTTACGTCTTGTCGATGGCACAGCTTTTGCGGGTTCAGGGTTTCCTTTCTCAGGAGCTCACCCTGCGCCAGGGTGAATTGCTCTCGATCAATTCGTCAACGCTGTCTTCGCAGTCATCTAGACCAATTCTGCATATGAAGCCTACAGGCAAGCGGCTCCCCGCCAAAGTACGCCAATAACTGCCAGCGATGCCGACCCAGACGGTGCGTCTAAGGATCTCTGACGAGCTGGAGCGGTGGACGCGGGTCGGGTTCGAGCGGTACGAGTCACGTAACGGCGAACGGTGAAGCCCAGGTGACGCCGAGGTTAAGAGTGTTGTTGCACCTGTCGCGGAAGCTTCGTGCAGGTTGGCGCTCGCCCCGCCGGTCGCACTCTGCAACTCACCACCCCGAGGATATGACCCGGCCGGTGGGGCGTTGGCCTGAAGGAATCCATGGCGTTCAGGTCCTTTCGATTTGGGTTAGATGAAGCCGAACAGCCAGAGCGACTGCTGCTGCAAGGGCGGCAATGATGATGATGCCGACCAGCAGCTGGCCGAGGAACGCTCATGATTTCCCACAGCCAGCCGTGCGGCTGCGGGGTGGGCTGTGGCGCGGTCACAGCCGCCTCCGGGCTTTGATTTGGGCCAGCGTGGTGGCAGCTTCGGCGAACAACCTTGTGAGCATGGCCGCGACCTCGGGAAGTGTTTCGGATTAACGATCGTCGACTGTAGTGGCCAGACGATGCGGACGACGGCGGCATGTCGGTAGGTCGGATCAGCTGCATTGAAGCTCATCGGCACCGTTGATGGTGCCTCTTGCGAGGTCGGTAATGTCGTTCATTGGGGATCTGCTCCTTAACTGTGGTCGGATTCCCTAGGCCCGTCGGGAGTTCGCCCTCCTCGCGGGCCGCTCAAGTTCTAGCTGATCTTGCTCATAGAATCGGGTCACATCACCTCCTGGTGCCTATTTGGTGCCTGTCTGGCAACTTCGACGGTTATTGACACCTGTTGACTTTGTCGGTTCCGCGCCTAGTCAGAGGCACTCCTTAAACAGTTTTCCATCGTTACCAATTGTCTGTTCCGCCTCCGGAGGCGGAGCGCGAGTTCGAATCTGCCGGGGGCGCTGTGACAAAACACTGCGCTGACAAGGTGAAACTGTCCAAGTGACCGCCGCGGACGAGGGGGTCAGATGGTGCCAGGCCGCACACAGGCCGCAGAGCCGCAAGAGGCCGAAAACCGGCCTCACTTCAGGCCCCCTGGCCCCAGCCAGCTCGTGAACGCCATCAAAGAGAGCCGTGGACCCGCGAGCATGACGCCAACAGGGAGACGATCGCCCCGCGGGGGCGCAGTGGGTGCACTGCCGGCTGCAGCACGGCCCGGGCTTATGTGAGGTCGATCGTGCAGGCGCAGGACCGGCACTGCCCAGCATGGAAGCCCTTCGAGCGTACGGGTCAGGACGAGGTAGAAGGTGCTACAGCGGAGCCGGACAGGCTGCCCCCGAATGAGGAGTTACGGTGCGTGGGTGGGACATGCCGTATGGGGGCCCGCCTAGTGCTACCCGGAGCCTCCTGAGGACAAGCGCCCCCGCTTCAGGACAGGATCTCCGAGATCCGGCGGCGCCTGGCGAGGCTGCAGGCGACGCTCCGCGACCAGTGCACCCCGGGGAACACCGCCAGCCGCTGCTGACAAGTTCGCCACGCCATTGGAAGGGCGGCGGCGTCCCGCCACGGCGCGAACCCGCCGCCCACCCGCCGTACCAACCCTTGCTTCACCTACCGAAATTCGATAGATTCCCATCGCAATTCGACGGAAGGATGGGCCATGGGGAAGCTGACAGTGGGTGCGCTGCGCGCCGTGCTCGTGGTGGTGCTCGCCGGCACCGTGTTCGTTCAGGCATCGATGGTGTGGGCGTTGGCCACCGACCCGGAGGACGGATCGCTCCCGCTGACCCCGCTGCGCGTGATCACGATCCTGGGCATGGTGTCGGTCCAGGTCGCCCTGGTCTGCGTATGGCGGCTGGTGACGATGGTGCGACGCGGAACCGTGTTCTCCCACGCCGCCTTCCGGTACGTGGACGTCGTGATCGGCGCGATCGTGGCGGCTGCCCTCGTGTGGTTCGCGGTCACGGTCCTCAATGCGCCGGGCCAGCGGGCCGACCCGGGCGTCACCGTCATCATGGGCGGGGTTGGCGTGGCCATTCTGGGGGTCGCTCTCCTCGTGCTCGTGCTGCGGATGCTGCTTGCCCAGGCCGTCGCGCGCGACGTCGAAGCGGCGCAGATGCAGGCCGAGTTGGACGAGGTGATCTGATGCCGATCGCCGTCGACATCGACGTGATGCTGGCCAGGCGGAAGATGTCCGTGGGCGAGCTCGCGGACCGCGTAGGGATCACGCCCGCCAATCTGGCGGTACTCAAGAACGGCCGCGCCAAGGCGGTGCGCTTCGCGACACTCGCCGCGCTCTGCGAGGTGCTCGAGTGCCAGCCGGGCGACGTGCTGCGCTGGGAGGCCGAGGACGCCGCGGGCGGATGACGTGCCCCAGGCCGTGCGTGAAAACGCCTGGCACCACCGGCCCGTGACACGGCACGTGGACCGCATGGACGTGGATCGCCGATCATCCGCGGCACTGCGAGGGCGCCGCGACCATCGGTCTGGAACTGGCGGACACGGTGCCGTCGTTCTATGGCCGTCCTGATTGCTCTCGGCGGCGGGGCGCTGGCCACCGGCGCGGGTCATCCTGAACGAGGCCAGCAAGCACCGGAACAGCACGCGATGGGCGATCGCAATGTGCTCTTGGCTCACCTGATTTCCGGAGGAATCGGTTACGGTCTGAGCGTGAGCGAGCAGCGTTGGCCGTGGTTGGTGACGGCGGGCCTGATGCTGGCCGCGGCCGTCGCCGCCGCCTGGTCGACTTACCTGCATTGGCTGCCGTGCCAGGGGAGCATGTCGAGAGACGAGTGTTGGCGACGGATGGATGCGGGTATCTCCTTCACGGGTATGGGCTTCCCTTATCTACCCGATCTAGCCGAGGCGCCGCCGTGGGTGTCCGAGCTGGGCACCGCTGCGACGGTGCTCGTCGGGGTGGCCTGGCTCACGCTCGTTCTCGGGATGCGGTGGCAGCTGAAGACCAAGGCCGTTGCGGCTCTTCCAGGTCTGGCCACCCTTGTGGCGGCCTACGTCGGAACTGTCGACGATGCCTCAACCAGGGGCGACGCCTTCCTGGCGTTCGTCGCTGCTGGCCCTCCGGAGGCGGGAGCGCGAGTTCGAATCTCGGCGGGGCGCAGTCATCTCGATCACCCATGGTCGTGCTGCTGACATGCCCGCTATTCGCGGTCGCAAACCGACGCCTGGGCGAAGCGGTAGATCCAGTCGTCCCGGCAAGCCCGCCATCCTGGGGTGCGGCACGTATCGCCGCGGCGCAGCGGACCGCGCGCGCCCGCCCTCGAAGAGACACGTCGCGGACCGACGGTAGACCTCGCCGAGGACCACCACCTGAGTCGTCACTCACGCGGGCTTGACAGGCTAACGTTGTTAGCCTAAGTATGGCTAACAACGTTAGCCAGGAGGCAGTACATGAGCAAGGAACTGTTCAGCTCGATCGACATCGATGCGCCGGCCGAGACGGTGTGGCAGATCTTGATCGACTTCGCGGCGTTTCCGACCTGGAACCCGTTCATCGTCGGAGCAGAGGGAAGAGCTCAAGTGGGTGAGCGGGTGACGCTCCGGATGCAACCGGTGGTCGGTTCAGCGATCACGCTCCATCCGACGGTGGTAGAGCTGGTCGAGGGTCGGCGACTCCGCTGGCAGGGCCGGCTCGGTCTGCGGGGTCTGTTCGACGCCGATCATCTGTTCATCGTCGAGCCCTCCCCGTCGCGGAGTCCAGGTTCATCCAACGTGAGCGCTTCACCGGCGCACTTGTACCGTTCGTCCGGCGCTCACTCGACCGGGGACGTTGCCGGCGTTTCAGGCTATGAATGCGGCGATCAAGAATCGGGCCGAGAAGGCGATTGCTGTCGGTGTCTGATTCGCTCACGGTCCGCGCGCGACAGATCGTTCGGGTTGCCCGCAGCCTGTTGGAGAGTGAGGGCCCCAAGGCGTTGACCATGCGGCGGGTGGCTGATCAGCTGAATATCCGCGCACCGTCGCTCTACAAGCATTTCCCGGACAAGGAAGCGCTCGAGGTCGCGATCATGGTCGACGGCTTCGAGGAAGCGGCAGCGAAGTTCGAAGCTGCAGAGGCGGATACGGCTGACCCCTGGGCAACGTTCGCGGCTAGCTATCGAGACTTCGCCACGTCCCATCCGCACGTCTACAGGTTGATGACAGAACGGCCGCTACCGCGCGAGCAGCTGCCGGCGGGATTGGAAGCCCGTACGGCGGCCCCATTACTGAGGGCCACCGGTGACCCAGCCCGAGCCCGCGCAGCCTGGGCTTCTCCACGGACTCACCATGCTCGAGCTCAACGGCCGGCTTCCGTCCGACGCCCTCACCGAGCCCGCCTGGCAGATCGGGATACAGCAGTTCCGACCAGCACCTCACAAGAGCGGGGGTAACGGGAAGTAGCCGGCCATCTTCCGTGACCGCCGTCAAGGTTCAACCGACGTGTGTCATGCGGCTGGCGAGAGAGCTCACTGACGGGCACTATCCCGGCACCATCCGTCCAATGCTGATGACCGTCCGGCGGATGGCTGCGACGATCTCCGCCTCGCGCTCGCCGAGCCGCTCAATCGGGACCGAGCAGCTGATCGCGTCCGCGGTGACCGGGCCCAGCGTCATCGGCAAGGCAAAGCAGCGGATCCCGACGACGTTCTCCTCGTTGTCGATCGCATACCCACGGTCCCGCGTCGCGCGGAGATCATCGATGAGTGCGTCTCGACTGGTCAGAGTATGCGGCGTAAGCGGCGTGAGCTCTGTGGCAGATGGAGATCGATGCCGAGCTGTCCGTCTGAGGCGAGCCGTTCGGCCAGGGATCGACTTGCCTCAGGCGCTGTCGCGTAGGCAGGGAGCCGGCGGCCGACGCGGCTGTACGGCCGCACGTACTGCGTCGACTCGTGGGTGGCGAGATAGACGATGTCGGTTCCCTGCAGCCGGCCGTAGTGGATTGTCTCGTCCAGATGAGTGCTCAGATCGTTGACCTGTGGCTGGATGATGCGGAGCAGTGGATCCACATCGAGGTAAGTCGTTCCGGCGATCAACGCCTGGATTCCGATGCTGTACAGCGTTCCGGTCGCATCGGTCCGCACCCAGCCGTGGGCGACCAATGTGCGCAGCAGCGCGTAGATGCTGCTCCGCGGCGCGGCTGAGCTCCTCGCTCAGCTCACGAAGTCGGGCCGGCGTGTTGCGGCGCGCAGCGAGGAGCTCCAGCAGCTCGACCGTACGCGCAGCCGACTTCACCTCGCGGACGCCACTGCGTTCGGGCTCGAGGAAGTCGTCAGCTTGGCGTTCCGCCGCCGATGTAGTAACCGTCACAGTCATCTCCGTCGTCTCGGGTTTGACATGATTAACCGTATACCAACACAATTATCTATACATAGATGACGTCTACATATGTAGATGAAGGACGCAAGGACTCTCCAGAAAATGACCACCAACGGCCACCCCACCTCGCCGCTGCCGCCTCGCGCGGTTGTCGCCATCCTGCGGGCACCTACCGCCCAGCACTTCATCGCCGCGTCCTCGGTGCTGTGGGACGCCGGAATCCGATGCTTCGAGTTCACTCACCAGCGAAGGCGCACTCGAAGCCGTGGCTGCGTTTCGAGAGCGCCAGCCGGAGACGATCCTCGGCGTCGGGACTGTCCGGACCGTGGAACACCTCGCCGCCGCCCAGGACGCCGGCGCGATGTTTGCCGTCAGCCAGGTCTTTCTCCCGCGGCTTGTCGAGCACGCCCATGAGCTGCGTCTCCCATTCGTACCGGGGCCCTATCCCCCACTGAGATCGTCACCGCCTGGGAATCCGGGGTGTCGCTCGTCAAGGTGTCCCCAATCGGTCCTGTCGGCGGGGTGACCTACTTCAACGAACTCCGCGGGCCGCTGCCCGACATTGCCACGTGATGCCGACCGGCGGCGTCACCCTGGACGCAGCCGGGGCCTACCTGGACGCCGGCGCGGCCGCCGTCGGGGTCAGCGGCGCAGTTTTCGGCAATGCCCTGGTCACCGGTGATCTGACCGGGTTGGGCGACCGCGCCGCCCAGTTGGAATCCCCTGCTCGTCAGAGTCTGAAGGAGAGTGAACCCATTGTGAAGATCGGATTCATCGGACTCGGCATCATGGGCAAGCCAATGGCCAAGAACCTGATGAAGGCCGGGCATCAGCTGTCGTCAGCACTCGCAATGCGCCAGCCGCCGTGAGTTACCGGTCTCGGCGCCGACACCGCCGCCAGTCCTCGGGACATTGCTGAACAGGTTGAACTGGTGATCGCCATGCTGCCGAACTCTCCGCAGGTGAAGGATGTCGCCTTGGCCCCGGCGGAATCGTCGCGGCCGCACATCCCGGCCTCGTCTTCATCGACATGAGCTCGATCGCCGCTGCCGCCTCGAGATCCACGGCGCGCTGGCCGAGAAGGGCGTAGCATCTCGGTCCCGGTCAGCGTGCGGTGAACCGAGGCAACGACGCACCCTGTCGGTCATGGTCGGCGGCGACAAGGTGATCTTCGACAGGTCGTCGGCGTCCTGGATGCGTCACCGCCCGTGGTCCATGCTGGCCCAATCGTGCCGGCATGACGTTGAAGCTCGCCAACCAGGTCGTGGTCGTCCTGAACATCCAGCTGTCTCCAGGACTCGTCCATCGCCAGTCGCACCACCCTCGACCCGACACCCCGACGACCTAGACCCAAAGGAGTTCACGCATATGCCCATCCAGGCGCCGACTACCACCGCCATCGAGGCGCCAACCACCACCGCCGACCGGATCCGGCACGTCAAGCTGTCCACCCTCACACTGCCGCTCGATACCCCGATCAGCGATGCGAAGGTGCTCACAGGTCGGCAGAAGCCGATGACCGAGATCGTGTTCCTGTTCGCCGAGATCAGCACCGAGGATGATCATCACGGCATCGGCTTCAGCTATTCGAAGCGGGCCGGCGGTCCCGCCCAGTACGCGCACGCCAAGGAGATTGCCGACAACCTGATCGGCGAGGATCCGAACGACATCGGCAAGATCTACACCAAACTGCTATGGGCCGGTGCTTCGGTCGGGCGCAGCGGCGTCGCTACCCAGGCCATCGCGGCCATCGACATCGCCCTCTACGACCTCAAGGCCAAGCGGGCTGGGCTGCCGCTGGCGAAGCTGCTGGGGGCCTATCGTGACTCGGTCCAGACCTACAACACCTCTGGCGGGTTCCTGCACGCTCCGATCGAGGAGGTCAAGGAACGGGCCACGCAATCGCTGGCCGAAGGCATCGGCGGGATCAAGATCAAGGTCGGCCAACCCGACAGCAGCATCGACCTCGCCCGGGTGACCGCCGTACGCGAACACCTCGGTGACAGTGTGCCCCTGATGGTCGACGCCAACCAGCAATGGGACCGCCCGACAGCGCTGCGGTTCGGCCGGGTGCTGGAGCAGTTCGACCTCGTCTGGATCGAGGAGCCACTCGACGCGTACGACGCCGAAGGCCACGCCCAGCTCGCAGCCGCGCTCGACACCCCGATAGCGACCGGCGAAATGCTGTCCAGCGTCGCCGAACACATCGCCCTGATCGAGCACCGGTCGGCCGACATCATTCAGCCCGACGCTCCCCGGATCGGCGGCATCACGCCGTTCCTGCGGCTCGCCGCGCTGGCGGACCAGGCCAATCTCCAGCTGGCGCCGCACTTCGCTATGGAGATCCACCTCCACCTGGCCGCGACCTACCCGAGGGAGCCGTGGGTGGAGCACTTCGAGTGGCTCAATCCGTTGTTCAACGAGCGGCTCGAGATCCGCGACGGGCGCATGTGGGTGCCGAACCGCCCCGGCCTCGGCTTCACCCTGAGCGAGCAGGCGTACGCCTGGGTGTCCGAAACCGCGGAGTACGGCACAGCCTGACGGAGTCGGTATCGGCATCCGGGGTCGCGACCGTCTGGCTGTGTCTTTTGCCTATGTCTTTTATCTCCTGTCCTTGAATTGCCTGCGTCCTCGAATTGCCTGTGTCCTGAACCAGCACACCGCTCAACCGGCTAACGCTGCCGCAACTGACATGACGCGCCATCGCCACCATTCCAGGGTGCGTGTTCCAGTAGTACGGCAATGCCTCGAGCCCTTGCGTCGGGGCCCAACCCCTCGCCCGAGCCCAGGTTGAGTCGTCGGCGCCGACGATCGCACGGAATAGCGGACGGTACTCCGCCTGCACGACGTGGAACGCGCCCATGACGTTGCCGGCAGGATCGCCCACAGCGAGCCCGCCGAAGTCGATGACTCCGGTCAAGCTCCCATCCGTCGCGAGGAGATTGGCACCCATCAGGTCGCGGTGAACCCACACACCCGCTTCTGGCCACGCTGGCGCACTGAGAGCCGCTTCCCACACTTCGACGCAGGCTTCCTCATCGATGAGATCAGGCTCGATCTGTCCTGCTGCTCTCATCTGCAAAACCCCGTCGAGCGCCGCCCGTGCGACCTGTGTCGTAAGCGGCCACCGAGCCAGCTCGCTGCCCTGGCTCGACGGCGGGACCGCCATCGCTGTTGAGCGACTCCAGAGCAACGACGAATTCGGCCAGAAGCCGCGTTCCGTCGGCATCGAGCCCGTCGGGTGGCACCGGCAGGCCGTTCACCCACCTGCACACCATCCACGGAAACGGGTAGTCCGCTGCGGGATCGCCCGTAGCGCTGGGGACCGGTACCGCCAGAGGTAATGCGGGAGCGAGCCGCGGCAGCCACTCGCGTTCGATCATCAAGCTCCGCACCGCCGATGGCTTGCGGGGAAGGCGGATGGATAGCTCCGCGCCGAGACGAAAGATCAGGTTGTCGGTGCCCTGGGGCTCGACGGACTCGGAGCTGGAGACCGGCCATGTGCGGCATCTGCTCGTTGAGCAGCTTCTGAACCAGCCCTTGATCAATTGGCACCTCGTCGGGGTGCAGCCGATCGACCATGAATGCGATCCTTACTTTTGAATATGCCGTCACTGGCGACCTCGCGGCCACGCTCGTTCGAACCTATTGCGGGAGCTGGAGACGCAAATCCAGGAGCGCATTCCTGGTAGGATTCGCATGCGTTCTGTCCTCGACCGAGAGTTTCTTGCTCTGATGTGCACTTCCCCGGCCGAATCTGTGGGGTCGTGAATGAGTCGCCTCGTTGCCTGGTACGACGCGCACCGCGGACCTCCGGACGATCGTGATCGGTTGGTTCATCACTCGGTTGCTGATGTTGGTCATCCTGGCCAGCTTCGAGCGCTTCGTGGTGGGTGACGTCTTCTACTACCACCGCAAGATCAACGCCCTCTTCACGGTGGGACTGGACCGAACGCTCTTCGAGTACCCGACACCGGTGGTGTGGATCCTGTGGTTGCCGCTACGGCGCGTCCTTTGGCAACCGCGTCGGCTATCTCGTCGCCTTTGTCATCTTCATGCTCGTCCTGGATGCGCTGTTCACCTATGCACTCTGGCGAGCAACCGGGCGGCGCCACACCACAGCGATCGACTTCTGGCTGATCTTCGTACCGCTGATCGGTCCCCTGTCGTACCTGCGCTTCGACATGCTGCCGGCCGTGCTCGCCGGCGGGCTCTCCTCGCGGCCCGGCGCAAGCCATGGGTGACCGGAGCCCTGACAGGACTGGGCGCGGCGATCAAGCTATGGCCGGCGCTGCTCATCGGCGCATTCTGTCCTATCGAGCAGATCGCCGACAGGCAGGCATCACTTTCGTGATCGTGGGCTTCGGTCTCGCCTTGATCAGCCTGATCTTCGGAGGCTGGACGCGGCTGATCTCGCCACTGACCTGGCAATCCGATCGCGGTCTGCAGATCGAGTCGATTTGGGCTACGCCGCTGATGCTCGCGCGGGCTGTGAGACCTGAACACTGGCTCGTGGACATTTCCCAATACCAGGCGTACGAGATCTTCGGTCCGGGCGTTGCCGCCTGGATCACCATCAGCAACGTCGCGACGGTGCTGGGCCTCGTGCTGATCATCCTGCTCACCGTTCGTGCCTTCCGCGTACGACGGATCGACTCCGGTTGCGATCGGATTTGTCATCGTGGCCACGGTGGCGATCATGACGATCACCAACAAGACCTTGAGCCCGCAGTACCTGCTCTGGTTGGGTGGTCCAATGGCGGGCCTGCTGGTGCTTCGGCCTCACGCCTCGCCCGAGGAGCAAACCCCGATCAGCCGGATGGCCGGTCAGCTCTTGATCCTCGCTCTGCTGACCCAACTGGTCTATCCGATCTTCTACGACGGCTATCTCGGTCGCCAGGGCGAAATGATGATCATTCTCTCCACCATTGTCACGGCTGTGCGCAACCTCGCTTTGCTGTTCTTCACGGTGGAGATCCTGCTGGCTGGCCTGGCGCATGCTGGCCGCGCCCGCAAGGGATAGAACCGCCCTCACGCACCAGGAATGATCGTTGCAGACCCGGTCTCCTCAGACCGACGTGTGCTCGCCCCGACCAGCTACCTGGCTGATCTGCAAGCGTGGGTAGCCTAGGTAACGCCTGCTAGGAGCGTGCCGGGAGCAGGCCAAGAGGCGGGTTACCCGCGAGTAGTACGTATGAGGAAGAAGGCGACAGTGGCCATCGTGCCCGACCAATCATCCACCAGCGCGCCGACGGAAGCCGACTTCGGCGCCAACGACTGGCTGCTAGAGGAGATGTACGAGCAGTACGCCGCCGATCCCACCTCGGTGGACGAGACCTGGGCGGAGTACTTCAAGACCCATGGTGCACCCGTCACCGGACGCAGGAAACGGGTCAGCCACGGAAACGCAGCAACCGCAGCGCGAACAGGCAGCCCAACCACGTGCCGCCCAACCCGTAGCCGACTCGCGCCGAGGCAACTGCGACGAGAGCGGCTCCGGCGCCCGCTCCCGCACAAGCCTCTCAGGACGACGACCGGCCGCGAAACCCGAAGGTCAGGCGGCATCGTCAACGGACGCCAACCGTCAGAAGGCCCCGCCAGATCAAGGAATCCCGGCCGAGCGCTCCGGAGCGCACGCGGCGGCGTTCCGGCTGATCCGCCGAGCCCTCGATGATCGGCCCCGCGTCGCCGCTCGAACAACCGGTCAGAGACCACCTTGCGTGGGGCTCCGGCACGCACGGCGAAGAACATGGACATCTCGTTGTCGGTGCCGACCGCGACCAGCGTTCGATCCCTTCCGGTCAAGCTGCTCATCGACCAGCGTGTAGTGATCAACAACCACCTACGACGTGCGCGCGGCGGCAAGGTCTCCTACACCCACCTCATCGGCTACGCGATGGTGCAGGCCCTGAAGAGCGTCCCGGCCATGAACAACGGCTACGACGTCATCGACGGCAAGCCGACGCTCGTCGTACCCGCGCACGTCAATCTCGGCCTGGCGATCGACCTGCCGAAGGAGGATGGCACTCGCCAGCTTCTGGTGCCCAGCATCAAGAGCTGCGAGACGCTGGACTTCGCCCAGTTCTGGAACGGCGTACGAGCAGATGGTGAAGAAGGCCCGAGCCGGACGGCTGACAGTCGAGGACTTCGCCGGCACCACCATCACCTTGACCAATCCGGGCACGATCGGGACGAGCCACTCGGTCCCGCGCTTGATGCAGGGCCAGGGCGCCATCATCGGCGTCGGCTCGCATGGAGTATCCGCCGGAGTTCCAGGGGTCTGATCCTGATCGACTCAGCGAAATGAGTGTCTCCAAGATCATGACGCTGACCTCGACCTACGACCATCGGGTCATCCAGGGAGCGCAGTCCGGTGAGTACCTCGCCCGGCTGCACGCATTGCTGCTGGGTGAGGACGGCTTCTACGACGACGTTTTCGGCGCACTGCGCATCCCGTACGAGCCAATCCGCTGGGCGCAAGACATCAGCAGTGATCACGAGGACCAGATCCCCAAGCAGGCCAGGATCATGGAGATGATCAACGCCTATCGGGTGCGCGGCCATCTGATGGCCGACACCGATCCGCTGGAGTACCGGCAGCGGCGCCATCATGATCTTGACGTGCAGTCGCACGGCCTGACGCTGTGGGACCTGGATCGGGAGTTTGCGACCGGATCCTTCGCCGGCGGCCAGGGCCGGATGAAGATGCGAAAGATCTTGGGCATCCTGCGCGACTCCTACTGCCGGACCAGCGGCCTGGAGTACATGCACATTCAAGAGCCTGTGCAGCGCAAGTGGATCCAAGATCGGGTGGAGCGACCACATGAGTCGCTGCCCCGCGAGGAACACCTGCGAATCTTGGACAAGCTCAATGAGGCCGAGATCTTCGAGACGTTCCTGCAGACCAAGTTCGTCGGACAGAAGCGGTTCTCCCTGGAAGGCGGCGAGTCGGCGATCGTCCTGCTGGACGAGGTGTGCGAGCAGGCGGCCGAAGCTGAGCCTGGAGGAAGTCTGCATCGGGATGCCGCACCGCGGCCGGCTCAACGTGCTGTCCAACATCGTCGGCAAGTCGTACGAGCAGATCTTCCGGGAGTTCGAGGGCAATCTCGACCCGCGTACCGTGCAGGGCTCCGGCGACGTCAAGTACCACCTCGGCTCGGAGGGCAAGTTCACTGCGCTCAGCGGCGCGACGATCAAGGCCTCGGTTGCGGCCAACCCGAGCCATCTCGAGGCGGTGAATCCGGTGCTGGAAGGCATCGCCCGGGCCAAGCAGGACATCCTCGACCGCGGGCGCGGAGTTCCCGGTGCTGCCGGTGCTGATGCACGGCGACGCGGCGTTCGCGGGCCAGGGCGTCGTCGCCGAGACGCTCAACCTCAGCCAGCTGCGCGGCTACCGGACGGGCGGCACGATCCACATCGTCGTGAACAACCAGGTCGGCTTCACCACGTCGCCGACCGAGTCGCGGTCATCGATGTACTGCACCGACGTGGCCCGGATGATCCAGGCGCCGATCTTCCACGTGAACGGCGACGACCCGGAGGCCTGCATCCGCGTGGCCCGGCTGGCGTTCGCCTTCCGGCAGGAGTTCAACAAGGACGTCGTCATCGACCTCATCTGCTACCGCCGCCGCGGTCACAACGAGGGCGACGACCCGAGCTTCACCCAGCCGCGGATGTACGACCTGATCGAGAAGAAGCGCGTCGGTCCGCAAGCTCTACACCGAGGCCCTGATCGGCCGTGGCGACATCACCGTCGAGGACGCCGAGGCGGTGATGACCCGCTTCCAGGAGCGCCTGGAGAGTGGTCTTCAGGGAGGTCCGTGGGACGAGTCAGCCGCGCCAGGGACATGGACTACAGCCGCGTGCCGGCGTACCCGAAGAAGTCTGCGGCCAAGCACGGCACGCGCCATCAGCATGGAGACGCTGAAGAAGATCGCCGACGCGCACACCACGTTCCCGACGGCTTCACGCGTTCATCCCAAGGTGATGCCGCAGCTGCAGCGCCGGGCCGCGGCGATCACTCAGGGCCCGATCGACTGGGCGACGGCGAGATCGTGGCGCTCGGCTCGCTGCTGCTGGAGGGCCGCACGGTTCGGCTCACCGGGCAAGACACCCGGCGCGGCACCTTCGTTCAGCGCTTCGCCTCGATCGTCGACCGCAAGACCGGCGAGTCCTGGGTGCCGCTGAAGCACCTGGACGACGACCAGGGCAAGTTCCACGTCTTCGACTCGCTGCTGAGCGAGTTCGCGGCCATGGGCTTCGAGTACGGCTACTCCGTGGCGCAGTCCGGAGGCGCTGGTGCTCTGGGAGGCGCAGTTCGGTGACTTCGCCAATGGCGCGCAGACCATCATCGACGAGTTCATCACCTCCGGTCAGGCCAAGTGGACCCAGCAGTCCGGCGTCGTACTTCTCTTGCCGCACGGCTATGAGGGCCAGGGTCCGGATCACTCCTCGGCCCGCCTCGAACGCTTCCTGCAGCTTGCCGCCGAGGACGCGTTCACGGTTGCGCAGCCGTCGACTCCGGCAAGCCACTTCCACATGCTCCGGCAGCAGGCGTTGGGCGAGCTCCATCGGCCGCTGATCGTCATGACGCCGAAGTCGATGCTGCGCAACAAGCTGGCCGTCTCCGATCCGTCGGACTTCACCCAAGGATCGCTGGAAGCCGGTGCTCGGCGATCCGACGATCGAGGACCCGAGCCAAGGTCAACTCCGTGCTGCTCTGCTCGGGCAAGATCCGCTGGGATCTGGTGAACGCGCGCAGCCAGGCCGGCAAGGGATGGCGAGGTCGCGATCCTCGCGCGTCGAGCGGCTCTACCCACTCCCGGCCAAGGACCTCGCCAAGCAGCTCAGGCGTTTCGACCACGTCGAGGAGGTGCGCTGGGTGCAGGACGAGCCGGCCAACCAGGGAGCATGGCCGTTCATGGCACTGCAACCTGCCGCAGCGCCTGGCCGAAGTCGAGCCCGGCCGGAACTGGCGGCTGACCAAGGTGACCCGCGCCGGAATCCGTCGGCGCCGTCGGTCGGCTCGGCGAGCGTCCATCTGCAGCAGCAGCGTGCGCTGATGGAGGCCGCCTTCGCATAGAACGGCTGCCACGCGGCGAGCGTGGCGAGCCTGCTGTGATCGGAAGACATGTACTTCACGGACCGGGGTATCGAGGAGCTCCAGGCGCGCCGGGGCGAGGATGAGGTCACCCTCGCCTGGCTCGCTGATCAGCTACGCACCTTCGTCGACCTGCATCCGGAGTTCGAGACTCCCGTCGAGAGCGCCTAGCGACCTGGCTGGCCCGCCTCGACGACGAGGGACGAGCGAGTAGGCTCCAGGCAGTCGCGTATCGATCGCGAGGCCGCGATCTTGAGTCGCGGCTCGCGAATCGCCGACGACGCATAGCAATCGGTCGAGGCGCCTGAGTCCGCTCGTTCTGCACCACTTCGGTCAGTCGGCTCAATGCGAGCGGCACGCCTGACGCCAGCACGCGATCCGTGTCGTCTGGCTGCCGATGGCTGGCTCAGCGGCTCGAAGATGATCTTGCCGAAATGATCACCCGCGATCATGGTCGCGAATCCTGCCGCGGCATCCGCCAGCGGCAGGATCTCGATCGATCGTGCGGTCGTACGCCGGTGGCCACCAGCATCTGGGTCAGCGAGATCAGCTCATCGCGGAGTGCCCATGGTCGAGCCGATCACCCGAAGCGGCTTGAAGTAGATCTTGGTCAGCTCCGCTTTGGACGGATTGTCGCCCGAGGTCGCGCCGCAGATCACGAGCGTGCCACCGGGCCTCAGCACGTTGATCGAGTGTGACCACGTCGCGGCACCAACGCTCTCCATCACCGCGTCCACGCGCTCCGGGAGGCCGTGCGCCCGCCGGAAAGGCCCGGTGGGCACCGAGGCTGACGGCGCGGGCGCCGCGGGTTTCGTCACGCGAGGTGACCCACACCCGCATTCCGGCTTGCCGGGCGAGCACTATCAGCGCGGTGGCCACTCCTCCGCCAGCACCCTGGATCAGCACCGTGTCGCCGGGCCTAGCCCCGACTGCCTGAAGAGCATGCGGTACGCCGTCAGCCATGCCGTCGGCGAGGCAGGCCGCCTCGGCGAAGCTCAGCTCTGGCGGCTTGTCGATCAGGTTGGCTCGCGGGTACGCGGACCTGCGTCGCGAACGTGCCGGGATAGCGCTCGGAAAGCAGCGATCGCGCAGGGTCGTAGGTGGCATCGGAGCCGACGAAATCCGGAGCAGTTGATCACCGCGTGCACGATGACCTCGCGACCGTCGTCGGTGACACCCGCCGCGTCACAGCCAAGGATCATCGGGAGCCGGTCGGCCGGAAGGCCGACTCCGCGCAGCGACCAGACATCGTGCGTGGTTGAGAGCGGCCGCTCTCGACCTGCACCCTGGACCCATCCCGCACGGCACGCCCGGCGGCTCGATCTCGCCGACGACCAGGGCGTCCAAGCGGCGCTTCCGCATCCGCCCGAACAGCGTAGGCCGCCAACATGCCCCTCACCCTATGGGCGCGACGCGCGGCTTGATGTGGTCAGGCGATCTTCGCCGATACAGTGCGATGAGGTGAGCAACGACGCCTGAGTGCCCTCGATCGAGGCCTTCCGCGCTCGGGACCGGCCGGCAGCCAGCGGGGGTCTGGGCTGCGCCCGGCCGAGTCAACCTGATCGGCGAGCACACCGACTACAACGACGGCTACGTGCATGCCGTTCGCCCTCGCCCAGCGAGTCGTGATCGCCGGCAGCTCCGCGCCGACGACGGCATCTGGAGGCGTCACCTCGCTGAACAATGACTCGACCGAGGTCTTTCATGCCGCCGACCTGCAACCCGGGAATGACGGGCTGGCAGGCCTACGTCGCAGGCGTCGTCTGGGCCCTTGAGCAGGCTGGGCATCGGATTGGCGGAGCCGACCTCGTGCTGACATCCGACGTGCCGGTAGGCGCCGGCTCTGTCCTCCTCGGCAGCTCTGGAGTGCGCGGTGCTCACCGCGCTGGCCGACCTCAACCGACCTCGACATCGCCGGTCTGGAGCGCGCCAAGCTGGCAAGACGCTCAGAGAACGCCTTCGTCGGGGCACCGACCGGCCTGATGGACCAAGCCGCCTCCACCTTGTGCACCGCCGGTAACGCGCTGTTCTTCGACTGCCGGACCTACGCGGCCGAGCAGGTTCGGTTCGATACAAGCGGCGCAGGCCTGGAAATCCTGGTCCTGGACACCAAGACTCCGCATGCGCTGGTCGACAGCGAGTACGCCGCCCGCCGCGCCAGTTGCGAGGAGGCCGCCCGGCTGCTCGGCGTGGCAGCGCTGCGCGACGTCACCGATCTCGGTGCGCGCGCTGGAGCAGCTTTCCGATCCGGTGATGCGGCGCCGGGTACGCCACGTGGTCAGCGAGAACGCCCGGGTGCTGGAGGCTGTCGAGGTGCTGCGGGCGGGCCGGATCGCCGACCTGGCGCCGCTGCTGGACGCCTCGCACGCGTCCGATGCGCGACGACTTCGAGATCACCGTGCCGCAGGTCGACCTCGCCGTCGAAACGGCGCGCACCTCCGGTGCCCTCGGCGCGCGGATGACCGGGCGGCGGTTTCGGCGGCTGCATCATCGCCCTGGTCGCGGCCGGCGAGTCGGAGCGGATTGGCCGCGAGATCGCGCGCAGCTTCGCAGCCGCTGGATTCGGTCCTCCCGCAACACTTCACGGCCGTTCCATCCGCCGGCGCTCAGCGACTTCAATGAGCCCATCTCATCGTTTCGATCGGATTCCAAACGGACCGGCATCGATCAAACTGAGGCATCGCGTGGAAGGATTCAGTCTGTCCTCAGGATCCACATCGGCCATTGACAAAAGCGGTAAAACGCGTACAGTTCAGCCCAGGCTAACCAGGAGCCTGGGTTGGAAGGGAGCAGCACACAAAATGAACGTCCGGATCAAGCTCGGGTGTGGTCGCGGCCTCGGTCGCCGCATCTGGCGTTGAGCGCCTGTGGCTCGAGCTCACTGAGCGGGAGAGACCGGCGCGCTCAACCGCCCCGTCGGTCTCTGTCAGCCAGAACGTGGACCTTGTCAGCCAAAGCTGCCTGAGAGCATCAAGAACGCTGGCGTGATCAAGATCGGCGTCGACGCGAGCTACCCGCCGAACGAGTTCCTGGCCGGCGACGGCAAGACTGTGCCAGGGCATGGACGTCGACGTCTTCAATGCGGTCGCTGCCAAGTTCGGGGTCAAGACCGAGTGGCAACCCGGCCGACTTCGGCAGCATCATCAACGGCGTCAATGGCAAGAAGTACGACATGGGGATCTCGTCCGTTCACCATCAACGACCGAGCGCATGAAGCAGGTCAACATGGTCAGCTACTTCAACGCCGGCACCCAGTGGGCGACGGCGCAGGGCAACCCCAAGGGAGTCGACCCTGACAATGCCTGCGGTAAGAACGTCGCGGTCCAAAGCAACACTGTCCAAGAGATGGACGACCTTCCGGTGCGGCAGAAGAAGTGCGGCAGCAACAAGATCAACGTCTTGTCCTTCAAGGACCAGAGCCAGGCCACCGCTGCGGTGGTCAGCGGCAAGGCTGACGCCATGCTGGCCGACTCGCCGGTTGTCGCGTACGCGGTGAAGCAAGCCGGCGGCAAGCTCGAGGCGCTCGGCGACATCTACGAGGCGGCCCCGTACGGTTATGTGGTGCCGAAGGATGAGACCGAGTTCGCACAGGCCATCGTCGAGGCGCTCAAGGAGATCGACAAGGACGGCGCCTACAAAGCGGCCCTCGAGAAGTGGGGCGTTGAGCAGGGCGCTATCTCCGACTTCGCGGTAAACCCGACGTCATGACAACCACAACGAAGCCCGCCCGGCGGTCAGCGATGACCGCCCCGGGCTGATCCACGCCAAGCCGGTTCGCCACCCCGGCCGCTGGGTCGCCATCGCCGTGATTGCTGTGCTGACCTTGATGTTCTTGAACATGCTGATCTTCAACCCAGCGTTCAACTGGCCGCTGGTGTTCCAGGCCATGAACCAGAGCCCGGTGATCGAGGGCTTCTGGAAGGGCACCATCCTCGTCACCATCCTGTCAATGATCTTCGGTGTCGCAGTCGGGGTGCTGCTGGCGGTGATGCGGCTGTCCGACAACCCCGTTCTCAAAGGCGTGGCGTGGATCTACACCTGGTTCTTCCGGGCCATCCCCCGCTACGTGCTGCTCACGATCATGGGAGCGCTCGGCGTCCTCTTCACAGCAGGCCTGGCTCATCGGAGTGCCGTTCGACTGGAAGATCATCGACTGGCTCGGGCTGTACCGGTAACTGGCGCATCGCCACCTTTGACGCCAACGCGATCTTCGTTGGCCTCATCGGCGGCGTGATCGGCTTGGCCGCCTCCGAGGCCGCGTACATGGCCGAGATCGCGCGGCCGGCATCCTCAGTGTGGACACGGGTCAGATGGAGGCCGCGCAGGCACTCGGCATGAGCCGCTGGCAAGGCGATGCGCCGGATCGTGCTGCCCCAGGCGATGCGGGTGATCGTGCCACCGACAGGCAATGAGACCATTGCCATGCTGAAGGACACCTCGCTGCTGCTGGCGATTCCGGTGACGACCGAGCTGTTCTTCCAACTGCAGGGCATCGGTGCCCGGACCTTCCAGGTCTTCCCGATCCTGGTCGCGGCCACGCTCTACTACCTGATCGCCTCCAGCGTCCTGATGGTCGGCCAGGCTTACCTCGAGAAGAGGTTCGGCCGCGGCTTCGGCACCCAGGTGAGCTCGGAGAAGGAAGAGGCGGCCAAGCGGCCTGGCGGCCGGAGGCGCGAAGTGACCGCCACCTCGAGTGAGACCGACCACCTCGTACGCGCGCGTCAATGTCACCAAGTCGTTCGGCACCAACGAGGTGCTGAAAGGGATTGACCTCACAGTCGACGCTAAGGAAGTCGTCTGCTTGCTCGGCCCGAGCGGTTCGGGCAAGACAACGTTCTTACGCCTGATCAACCAGATGGAGATCCTGACAGGAGGAAGGATCTGGGTGGGTGGCGAGCTCATTGGCATCGAGGACCGCAAGGGCAAACTGTACGTGCGCAAGGACAAGGACATCGCACAGCAGCGATCCCGGATCGGGATGGTCTTCCAGCGCTTCAACCTCTTTCCGCACATGACTGCGCTGGAAAACGTGATGGAAGCGCCGGTGAAGGTCAAGCGGCAGTCCAAGGCGGACGTCAAGAAGGAGGCGCTCGCGCTCCTGGACATGGTCGGCCTGGCAGATCGGGCTAGGTACTATCCGTCGCAGCTCTCCGGCGGACAGCAGCAGCGCGGTCGCCATTGCACGAGCCTTGGCCATGAAGCCGGAGCTGATGCTCTTCGATGAGCCCACGTCGGCGCTCGACCCAGAGTTGGTGGGTGAAGTCCTCGGTGTGATGCGCAATCTCGCCGAGGAAGGCACCACCATGATCGTGGTCACCCACGAGATGGCCTTCGCGCGCGAAGTCGCCGACCGCGTGGTCTTCATGGATCAAGGCGTCGTCGTCGAGGAGGGCCCGCCGGATGCCGTGCTGCTGAACCCGCAGGAGGAGCGCACCAAGACGTTCCTCCGCCGTGTCAAGCACGACGCCGAAACCGAGGCCGCGCACGACGCCGAGCTGGCCAGGATTCTGGCGGAGGCTGAGGGATTGGAAAGCGGGGCTGAGGCCTAGGAAGGGCTTCGAAGGGCTCAGCCCGCATCTGCGCCGAGCCAGCATCTGCGCTCCGAGCCCGTCGAGCGCGCGGCCACCAGCGGCCAACCTTACCGTTGCCCCCTATCTGGCCGCCGGAGGCACGAAGACGGCCGTCGAGCGCGGGTGGAGCACACCAACCAATACAGCGATTGCAAGTGCGGCCAGGACGACCGAGACCCAGGTGGTGCTGCCGCCTTTGAAGCTCCAAGCGAGTGGCAGCAAGATCAACTGCGTGGCGACGGCGGGTCCCCTACTCCACCGCTTGCCCAGGAACACGCCACGGGCCACAAGAAGCAGCAACAGACCAAAGCACGGCCATCACGATCGTCACGCCAATCTCCGAGCCACAGCGCGTGTGCATTCGGACCTGGCCGACCTCGATCACCGCGTACGCCAGCGCGATGACGGCCTCGAGCGCCAGCAAAGCGGCTGCGACGATCAGCGTGAGCAGGGCGTCCGCTCGAGCGGTGCATCTGACTGAGTCATTTGTAGCTGTTTTGAGCCTGAAGAAGCGGGTACAACCGGTTTTGACAGCCCGCAGACCGTAACTGGATCGCAAATGTGAGGCACCGAACGCTCGAAACTCTTGTATTGCCTGTCAATACTTGAAAGTCTTGGGGAGCGCGAGTCAAGGCTCAGTGTAGAGGACTCGTGGCTTCCCCAGTACTGCGGGGTCTCGCCAGGGGCCCGAAGCAACCAGTTAGGAGTGTAACGCCATGGATTGGCGCCACAGGGCCGCCTGCCTGGATGAGGACCCGGAGCTGTTCTTCCCGATCGGAAATACCGGACCTGCCCTCCTCCAGATAGAAGAGGCCAAACAGGTCTGCCGGCGATGCGAGGTGAGGGACGCATGCCTGCAATGGGCGCTGGAAGCGGGTCAGGATCATGGTGTCTGGGGCGGTCTCAGCGAAGATGAGCGGCGAGCATTGAAGCGGCGCGCCGCACGCGCGCGAATCCGCACCGCATAGTCCAGGGGCTTCATCCAGCAGCAGAACGCCGGAGGAACCCTCCGGCGTTTCCCCAGCGTCCTTGCGTCTCAACCTGGGTCCGTCCGGATCGCGCCGGGCAGACCCAGGTGCCTCATCAATTCAGATTCGTTCGGTCAGCCTCGCGTGAACGCTATCGCGTCCTTGGCCTCACAGTGACGGTTGCAAATCCGGTGCTACTCACTACGACGGTCGGACCGTCGCAGGCCGTTGCCCGAATCCTTGTCGTGGATGACGTCGCAGTAGGTGCCCGTCGGGCAGTCCGGTTTGTACTGTGATCTGCTTTGCTGAGCGTCCCGTTGTTGAACGCCGCCCAGCCCTTGCCGTCCTTGCTGAACGCAATCACATTGGCATCGTCGGTGTAGAAGTTCGCCCGCTTGGCGTTGCCCACATAGTTGTGCCATTTCGACCATCGCCGACGATGCCCCGGTTGCGGTGATCGCAGGTCCATGCGCCAGATGCTGCAGTCAGTGTCGGTGATGATGCCGTTGCTGTTCGACGGGCGGTGAGTCGTCGCGTGGTAGCCCACGTCAAAGCTCGAGAAGACCTGCGGCGATCCGTAGCCCGGACGCCAGCAGCCACTCGTTGGCCAGGATGAAGCGTGCCCCGTCCTTGTAGCCCAGGTGCTCCCTGCGTTGCGCTCGGTGTCGTGGTTGGTGACGAAGGACATGCGTCTTCTCGCTCGATGTCAGGCCCGATCCTGCGCCGAACACCTCGAGTGTCGCAAGGCTGCCGATGTTGCCGCTGCCGCGGATAGCTCTTGAAGGCGTCGCCTGAATCTGCTTCGCCGCGTCGAGACCCGAGCACGTCTCCGGACCTGGTGAAGGCCTCCGGCGAGAGGATGCCCGGGCCACCACCGAAGACCTCGAGCGCCCAGTACGGCTTGACGCCGTCCTTGGTCTTGTTCAGCCGCGAGTAGATACGCGTCCAGGTCGTCCTGACCGATGTGCTTGGCCGCGTCCACCCGGAACCCCGAGACGCCATAGCCGATCGAGCTTGTTCAGGTACTCTGCCAGCTGCGTCTTGGACCTTGTCGGTCTCGGTACGCAGATCCTCCAGGCCGACCAGGTTGCACTTGAAGACTTGCAGCTTGTTGTTGAAGTCCTGGATGCCCCCGTCGCCTGAAGGACATTCGCCGACCTTGAAGTGGAAGTCGTCGGGGATCGTAGTCGGCAGTAGTCGTATGGCGTGTAGTCCACGCCGCCGTACGAGGTGTGCCCCTGGCCCGTCAGTGTGGTTGATCACGGCATCGACATAGACCTTGACACCAGCCTGGCGACACTTGGTCACCATCGTCTTGAACTGATCTCTCATTGCCCATCCGGCTGGTCAGGTCGTAGGTCGACCGGCTGGTAGACCTCCCACCACGGATGCAGGATCGTGTCGCTTCCGTTGCCTAGTTCGGTGCGTTTCAGCGAGTTCTGCGGTGGAGCGACCTGTACGCCGGTGTAGCCGTCCTTCGCGAGAACCGGCGCACTCCGCTGCGATGGACTTCCAGTTCCACTCCCAAAGATTGGCCGTGACACCTGGCTCGTCGACGGAGTCGGGTGCTTCTCAGGCGCACCTTCGGCTGCTGGCACGGTCAATGTGATTGCGCGCCGGCCAGTGCGCGTCGCTGCGAGCAACGACATTGGTCGAAGCAGTCTGCGGCGGGGTGACTGTCCGGTACTAGGTCGATCCACGGGCCCTCCTTTGGGCTGAGCGCCAGGGGCCCGAGCGCACCCCCGAGCTTGCCTGAAGGGATCAGCGCAACTTTCCCCGAGCCTTTTGGTGAGGGACGCGCGCAACGTCCCTCGAGTTTTCCTAGTGATCGCCCTACTCGAGTCAAGGATCTCGCGGCGTGGCTCACGACCAGATTCCGGCACAGCAGTTGGCGTAGGCCACGGCTGTCGACGGCAATCAGAGCGGAATTTCCACTACGGCCTGGGTTCCGGGCCTCGGCCTGGCGTGGCCTCAAGCTCGGAAAGAGCCCTCCATCTCGGCCACCAACGTGTTGACAATGGATAGCCCCAGACTGCGCGACGTGTGCCAATCAAAGCCGGGCGGGAGACCGCGGCCGTCGTCGCTGATCTCCATCCGAAGCCGCCCGTCGAACCGACTGGGTGCCACGCGTACCTCGCCGGATTGATGTGCCAGACCATGCTCGACGGCGTTCTGGCAGAGCTCGCTGATGATCATCGCCAGACTGGTTGCGACGTCTGCCGACAACAATCCAAAGCTGCCCTCGCGGATCGCCGACACGCCACCCCACGAGGCGGCGACGTCGCCGACCATCTGCAGCAGCTCGTCGGCGACCGCGTCGAATTCCACGATCTCATCGAACGTCTGCGACAGCGTCTCGTGCACGATGGCGATCGATGCGACCCGAGACATCGCGTCCGTCAGAGCGACCTTTGCCTCGGGCGACTCAATCCGACGGGCCTGCATCCGCAGCAATGCCGCGACCGTTTGCAGGTTGTTCTTGACCCGATGGTGGATCTCGCGAATGGTGGCGTCCTTGGTGACCAGCTCGCGCTCCTTGCTCCGGAGGTCACTCACATCGCGGCAGAGCACGACGGTGCCGACCCGCTCGCGGCCATCCGCCAGTGGCAACACCCGGACCATCAGGTGCGCCTCCCCGACACCAGTTCGCTCCTGCGCGCCGTGCGACCGGACAACACCGACTGCACCGAGTCGTCCACTGGGTCCGGACCGGTCGGGCAGCAGCTCCGCTGTCAGCGTCGCCAGATGCTCACCGATCAGATCGCCGCGCAGCCCGAGCCGGCGATAGGCGCTCAGCGCATTCGGGCTGGCGTACGTGACGTCTCCGGCGGGTCAAGGCGGATGAATCCGTCGCCGACCCGCGGGCTGAAGGCCAGGATGCGGTAGCGTCGCTGGGTATCGGAAAGGCTCCGACGCGTGATCATCCTGGCCAGCTCCGCTCGCGGCTTCCAGGTACGCCTTCTCCAACGAGCTGGGCGCCCGCACGCCGAGCTGGCTCGTGTGCTGCTCGACAACGGCGATCACCCGCTCGGCGAGCTTGACCGGGATGGCATGGGTATCGACCGGCAGTCCGGCTTGCAGTTTCCGTTCGCTGGTCTGCACGATCTCGCCGCTGAGCGAATGCCTGCGGACACCAGGTGCTCGGGCGAGTAGGCGATGAGATCGCCGACGACATCGTCGAACAGCGACGTCGATGCCGGTGAATGGGCGGATCTGCGCCGCGGCCCAGAAGACGTTGGGGTCGTGGTCGCGCACCCACAAGACCAGGTCGGAAAAGCTGAGATCGGCGAGCAGCTGCCACTCCGAGACCAGCAGCTTCAACCAGTGATGGTCGGCCTCGGAAAGGTCGGTGTGCTCGGAGATGATCTCCGACATGGACGGCATGTCGCAAATGTACGGCGCTGTCCAACAGCCGTCGGCCTTGAAGCGAATCCCGGATCGCGCGGCGCCGTGCTGAGGCGCGGCAGCGAGGTGGCACGTGCCTGCGCTCCTCAAGCGACGGCGAAGCAAGCCAAGCGCGATCACAGTGCGAGGTCCAGACTGCAGTGAACGTCGCAATCTCTGTGGCAGAATCAACGCGCTGTTGATCTCAGGAGGCTCAGATGGCAAGAGTGCCCGCAAGCGCCGCGCCCGCAAGAAGAAGAGCGCGAACCACGGCAAGCGTCCGAACGCCTGACGGTCGTTAGCCCCAAGACACGAAACCGCGCGGAGATCTCCCGTGGGGTTTGTCACCTGCCCAGGCTCACGGTGTCTTGCGGATCACCGTCAGCTGGGTAACGATCTTCGCTCGAAGGTGGCTCGGCGCTACCTCGCCGCCGCAGCGCCGGTGGACCAGGGACTTGACGGCTTCCTCGACATCGAACCTCTCAAGACACGGTTCGCACATGGCGAGATGGTGACGGATGGCGTCGCCGCTCGCCGCGTCGATCTCGTTGTCCAAGAACTCGTACACGCGCTCGAGCACATGCTCGCAGTCGTCGAAGCGATGCATCGTCTGGTCGTTCGACGTTCATGTCCTGCTCGCCTCCGCTCGCGTGACGCCTCGTTCCCGGGCGTAATCGGCCAACAGATTGCGCAGCTGTGTCCTGCCACGATTGAGACGCGACATCACCGTTCCGATCGGAGTGCCCATGATTTCGGCGATCTCCTTGTAGGAGAATCCTTCGACGTCTGCCAGATAGACGGCCAGTCGGAAGTCTGGGGCAAGCCGCTGCAGACGCATCCTTCACGTCGGAATCCGGCAGGTTTTCCAGCGCCACCATCTCCGCCGACTTCAGCCCACTCGAGGTGTGCGACTCGGCCCTGGCAAGCTGCCAGTCCTCCACGTTCTCGCCATCGGAGAGCTGCGGCTCGCGTTGCTTCTTCCGATACGAGTTGATGTAGGTGTTGGTCAGGATCCGATACAGCCACGCCTTGAGGTTCGTGCCCGGGGTGAACTGATGGAAGGATGCGTACGCCTTGGCGTACGTTTCCTGAACGACGTCCTCGGCGTCGGCTGGGTTGCGGGTCATGCGCAGCGCAGCAGCGTAGAGCTGGTCGAGGTATTGCAGCGCATCTCTTTCGAACCGCTCATGGCGTTCGTCGGCCGTCTCGACGTGGCCAGCGTCGCTCTGCGCCGCGGATGCCGAGGCACCGCTCGAGCCGGTGGGGATGCTCATCACGTACGAGAGTAGTGGCGAGGTGCGCAGCATCGACTGATTGTCCAAGCCGTCCAGCAACAACGGCACGTGAGGTGCAACGCGGTCATGATGTCGATATTCCCGCCACAGCGCCGATGAATCCGCTGACCTCGGATACGACAGTCGTTCGAAGATCGGCGGGCGTGAAGCGGTGACGCTTTTGCGATCCGTGTTGCATTGCTCGCTCCGCTCGCTGCGGATCGCGCTTTGAGGCGATCCGGTAACCATGGTCGGCTCCCGGCAACTCCACGACGGTAATGCCTGGCGCTGGCGCCGATCGCGGCGCGAGATCTCCTCTCGGCGTGCCGAAGCTGTCCTTGGTGCCCTGCAAGACCAGCCTTGGTGCAGTTGGGGCCAACAGCTCCGCCAGCGCGGGACTTCTCGGGCCGGCCCGGGAGATGCAGCGGGAAGGCGAGGCAGACGATTGCGGCGGGCTTCGTTTCGAGCGCGGTACGGCAAGCCACCCGTGCGCCGGCGCTCCTGCCCGCCCACGACCAGGGGATGCTCGGCCCACTCTTGCTCGACGAGCCAGCTCAGCGCGGCAAACCAGGCTTCGTCCAGTCGCGGTGGTGGTGCGCCAACCTTGCGCCCGGCCGTACGCCAGGGCTGCTCAAATCGCACCACGGTCGTACCCAGCTACAGGAAGACTTCGGGCCAGCAGCTCAAGATCAGCAGCGCCGACGCCGCCACCCGCGCCATGGCCAAGCACCAGGATCGAGCTCGCGTGCTCGGCAGCATCGACAAAGAATCTGCCCGGTCCCTGCGGCGTCGGCACCGTGATGACGCTCGGTGTCATGATCAAAGTCGAGGCCATGATCAAATCAGCGTCTCCTGATCAGGCACCAGGCTCGGCCTCGACGGTGATCGGCTCGACGAGCGACGGATTGTTGTTCTCAACGCTGTTGACGTCGGTGGAGACGCGCGTACGCCTCGAGCGCCGCTGCCTCGGTGACCGCCAGGAGCTCCAGGGCACGCTTCGGATCTGTGATCGTAGGATCCAGCCACGCGTCGATGGCCTCACGGGTGATCACCATCGGCATCCGATCATGAATGTGCCCAGCAGCATCGGTGGCCTCGGTCGTGATCACCGAGCAGGTACGCAGCCACGCCGAGTCGTCGTCCGGATCTTTGCGAGGGTCACGCCAGATTTCGTAGATGCCGGCCATGACCAGCAGGCCGCCGTCGCTCCGATGGATGAAGAACGGTTGCTTTCTGGGCTTGCTTCGGCCGAGTGCAGGACCGTCGGCCGGATCGGCGGCATACCACTCATAGAAGCCGTCCGCCGGCAGCAGGCAGCGGCGGGTGCTGAAGGCTCGACGGAAGGCAGGCTTCTCTGCCACGGTCTCGAGTCGGGCGTTGATCATCCGCGAGCCGATCGAGGCGTCCTTGGCCCAGGACGGAACCAGTCCCCAGACCAGCGGGGCCAGCCGACGCCGAATCTCGCCTGTGTCCTTGACTCGGCGCTCGAAGACGGCTGGCACCGCCACCGTCGGGGCAACGTTGTAGTCCGGTCCGGGCAGGCCGTCGAACAGATCGTCGACCTCGAACTCCTCCATCAGGTCCTGCGGGCTCGCGGAGGATGCATAGCGTCCGCACATGGATTCGAGCGTATCTGCAGGCTCTGACCAAACCTTCTCCTGAGACAGGAGACCAACACCTTCGCCGGAAAGTGGTTGTCGACGACATGGGTAAATCGAGGCGGATTGAGCGGACGACAGTGTCGCTCGCGCCACTTTCGGGTGAAGATGACCCCCGTTGGTTTGGCGAGCACAAATCACGGTAGGAATGATGTCATGAGCTTGCTGCGCGCTATTCCTCGGACGATGCTGGCTTCCTACTTCGTCGCCGCCGGAATCAAGGCAATCCGTGATCCCGAATCGCTAGTTCCCGCGGCCGAGCCGCTTGTCGATCGTGTAGTGCCGCTGGTCAAGGAGTACGCGCCCGAGCAGGTTGCCGGCTACGTTCCGGAAAACACGGTCACACTGGTGCGCATCAATGGCATCAGCCTCAGGTGGTGGGCGGCGCGGCCTTGGCTACCGGCATGGGACGCCGTCTTGGCGCGTTGCTGCTGGCCGGCTCGCTGATCCCGAGCACCATCGCCAAGCACCCCTTCTGGACGGTCCAGGATCCCGAAGAGCGCGCGCAGGACCGCAATCACTTCTTGAAGAACGTGAGCCTGCTCGGTGGCGTGCTGCTGGCTTCGCAAGACACCGAGGGTAAGCCGAGCCTGACCTGGCGCGCCCAGAAGGGGCGGACAGAGCATTGCCAAGGAAACGCGTCGAGCCTCCAGAAGCTCTCCAAGAGCACCAGCAAGGCCTCTGGGAGTGCCAGCGAGCTCGCTGAGGGCTGCCGTCGCGGGCGGCGCGGCACTGGTCGGCGCTGTCGCCGAGTCCTCACGAAGAGTGCGGAAGCAGGCGGCAAAGCAGTTGAAGGAAGCGAAGGCGCTGGCTGCCAAGCAGGCTGAGGAGGCTCAAGAGGCCGCAGCCAAGGCAGCCAAGAAGGCCAAGAAGGAAGCCCGCAAGGAGCTCAAGGTCGTAGCCAAGAAGGCCACGAAGATCGGCAAGAACGTCCACCTCGGCGAGAACTGACTCCTCTGACACCGACTTGTCAGCGTCGTCCAGAGGGCTATGGCCTGCTGAGACGCTGACAAGTCGGTGTTGAGTCGAGGCGATGACTACTTGGACGCCTAGGATCTGAGGGGTGTCTGGACTGCGACAATGGGCTGCGCCCGGGGCGTCTGCTCCCATCACCGCGACGAGTGGCACTTCCCGGCTCCAAATCTGAGACTAATCGGGCACTGATCCTGGCTGCTTTGGCGAGCGGGCCATCGGTGATCACCGGCGGCCTCGAGGCCCGCGACACCCAGCTGATGCGGGACGCGCTGCGCGCACTCGGTGTGGAGATCCTCGAGAGGATGATCGGTGGGAAGTCAGCCCGCCCGAGTCGCTTCGTCGCCGGCGGAACCATTGACTGCGGCCTTGCCGGTACGGTCATGCGCTTCGTTCCCCCGATTGCCGCACTCGCTGCACGGCACCGTGCGATTTGACGGCGACGAGCAGGCGTACGCGCGACCGATGGCACCGCTTCTGGGGGCGCTCAAGCACCTCGGTGCCCGGATCGATGGCAGTGGTCACTCGCTTCCGTTCAATCTCACCGGCAGTCCGCAGTTGCGCGGTGGCAGCGTGACCGTCGACGCTGCGGAGTCCAGCCAATTCCTGAGCGGCCTGCTGCTGGCCGGCGCCCGCTACGCCCACGGCCTGGATGTTCACCACATCGGGGAGTGAGATTCCCATCCCGGCGCACGTCCAGATGACCCTGGCGATGCTGCGTGCCCGAGGAGTCGATATTGACGACACCGCACGCAATCGCTGGGTGGTCTCGCCCGGCGCCATCCAACCGCTTGACGTAACGATTGAGCCAGATCTGTCGAATGCGGCACCGTTTCTCGCGCCGCGGCAGCGATCACCGGCGGCACGGTCACCGTGCCGAACTGGCCGAGCTCAACACGATCCAGCCTGGCGATGCGATCCGTGAGATCTTGCAGCATTTCGGCGCAGAGGTCGACGCACGAGGACGGCACTCTTCGAGGTGCACGGCACCGACCGCATCCATGGAGTCGATCTCGATCTGAGCGGCGCGGCTGAGCTGACACCGGTGGTCGCGGCGGTCGCAGCTCTTGCCGATGACACCAGCCACATCAGAGGTGTCGCACACATCCGCGGCCACGAGACCGACCGACTGGCTGCGCTCGGAGACCGAGCTGGATCGGCTAGGCGGCCATCGTGAGCCAGACCGATGACGGCCTGACCATCCACCCGACGGCTGCTCGGCGGTGATCTTTGGCACACCTACGCCGATCATCGGATGGCACAGGCGGGCAGCCCTCCTCGGGCTTCGTTGGTTCCCGAGATCGTGCTGGACGACATCGGCTGCACCAGCAAGACGATGCCGGAGTTCGAACAACTGTGGACGACGATGATCAACGACTCCGTGGACGCGAGTCAGCAGGCGAGGCGATCCCGCGGTGACGCACAGTCGGCCTGCGCGGCGACGAGTACGAGGCGTTCGACCGTCCGCGGGCGTCGCAGCAACAGGCCGCGTACGAAGGACCGACCTGACTACGCCGACGCCGAGACCGGCATGGTCGATCACGGTCGATCGTGGTCGCTATCCGACTCCTGATCTCTGACCGGGACAGTGACCGCCACCAAGGCACGGCAGCTCGGCCGGACGGGCGTCATCGTTGGTGATCGGGTCGGGGTCGTCGGCGATACATCCGGCGCCGAGGGCACACTCGCGCGCATCGTCGAGGTCGAGGAGCGCGAAACCGTGCTTACGGCGCACCGCCGATGACGACGACCCGTACGAGCGCCCGATCGTTGCTAACGCCGACCAGCTGGTGATCGTCACCGCGCTCGCGAGATCCGCCGCCACGCGTCGGGATGATCGACCGGCTGCTGGTTGCTGGCTACGACGCCGGCACTCGGGCCGTTGCTCTGCCTCACCAAGGCCGATCTGGCGGCACCCGACGAACTCATCGCGCAGTACGAGCCGCTCGGGGTCCCAGTGCAGGTGACCTTTCCGGGCGCCGATCTGGATCCGCTGCGCGGAGCGGCTGCGCGAGCATCGCAGCGTCTTCGTGGGCCACTCGGGGGTTGGAAAGTCCACCCTGGTGAACGCGCTGATTCCGGGAGCTGGTCGGGCGATTGGCGAGGTCAGCGCAGCAACTGGGCGCGGCCGGCACATTTCGTCCTCAGCCATTGCCCTTCGGCTGCCGGACTCGACCGACTCCTGGGTCATCGACACTCCGGGCGTGCGCTCCTTCGGCCTCAGTCACGTCAGCCGCAGCCGCATCATTGCCGCGCATTCGACGACCTCCGCGCCATCACCGAGAACTGTCCCCGCGGTTGCCGGCACGATGACGCAGCGCCGGAGTGCGCGCTCGATGCCGCCGTTGCCAACGGCGATCGCTCGCTCCGGCTCGGCTTGAGTCTTTCCGCCGGATGCTCGGTTCCGGACAGTAGCGTAGGCACATGCCCGTCCCCGACACCGCGAGAACAGGGCCTAGCGGATGCGCTCCATCGAGGTCTGACCGACGACCTTCGGCTGGCTCACCTGCTCGCCGATGACGCCGACTCGATCACCATGAGCCGCTTCCGATCGCTCGACCTGCACGTCACCTCCGAAGCCCGATCTCACGCCGGTCTCCGACGCCGACACCACGGCCGAGCAGGCCATCCGTCGTACGCTCGGCCGGGCCCGACCACGCGATGCGGTGCACGGAGAGGAGATGGCCGATACCGGCTGGGGGCCACGGCGCTGGGTCATCGACCCCATCGACGGCACCAAGAACTTCGTCCGTGGAGTGCCGGTCTGGGCGACCCTGATTGCCTTGATGATCGACGACGAACCGGCCGTCGGCGTGGTGAGCGCGCCAGCGCTGGGCCGCCGCTGGTGGGCGAGCCTGGCGGCGGCGCGTACGCCGGCAAAGTCGCTGATGTCAGCTACCCAGATTCACGTTTCCAGATGTGGCCACGCATGGAGGATGCGTCGCTGAGCTATGCCTCGATCTCGGCTGGGTCGAGGTCGCGTCAAGGCCAGCAGTTCGTCGACCTGCTACGACGATGCTGGCGGACCCGCGCGTACGAGGGACTTCTGGTCCTACATGCTGCTCGCCGAGGGTGGGCGTCGACATCGCCTGCGAGCCTGAGCTGGCGCTGCACGACATGGCGGCGTGTTCCATCATCGTCACCGAGGCCGGCGGGAAGCTTCACTGACCTCGATGGACGTCCGGGGCCGCTGGGAGCTGGCGGTTACGCCACCAACGGCCGGCTGCACTGATGCGGTGCTGGCGCAGCTCGCCCTCGACGATGACGGCCACGACGGCGGCCGGATGATCGATGATCAAGGAATCGGCACGCCGGCCTGAGCCTGACCAGGGTCGAACATCGCCACCGCTCGCATCTGCGGTGTGCTGCTCGCCGCTGGAGCCGGCCGTCGCGCGGGTGGACCGAAGGCGCTGCGGGTCGATCCGGACGGTACGTCGTGGCTGCTGCGCTCGATCTCGGTGCTGCGCGAGGGCGGCGCTGCGACGCCGTGATCGTGGTGCTCGGCTGCGAGGCTGCACGCGCGCGAGATCTGCTGGCCAACTCAGCCTTTGCCGCCAGTCCGATCATCACCGCCATTGATGCCCCGGACTGGCAGCTCGGGCATGGCCAGCTCGCTGTACAGCGGTTTGGCTGCTGCGCAGCTCACAGCAATGGCGAGCCGTGCTGGTGCACCTGGTCGACCTGCCTGACGTGACAGCTGAGGTGGTACGCCGAGTGATCGGGCAAGCTCCGCCTGGCACTGGGGCGCTGGCCCGCGCGACGTATGGCGGACGGCCCGGCCACCCGGTCTGCATCGGCCGGGACCATCTAGAGTCGATCATGATCGAGCCTGACCGGAGACACCGGAGCCAAGCACTACCTCGCCCAGCACGGCGTGCGTGGTGTGGAATGTGGTGATCTGGCCAGCGGCCAGGACCACGACACCTCGTGGCAGCGTTGACGCATAGCGATGAAAGGCGGGAACAACCGAACCGTGTTGACCTCCGCCACTCTCAGTCCCGCCGTAATCGGCGATGCGCTGCGAGCACGGGTTACCTTCCCAGTGAGGGGCTGTCGACCGTTGTCTTCCTCAGCGACCGCGATGAACCGGCCGCTGCTGCTCGAGGTGAGCCCGGCACCGGCAAGACCTCCCTTGCCGAGGCTTGGGCAATCGCCACTGCCGCCGAGCTCATCCGTCTCCAGTGCTACGAGGGCATCGAGGCCAGCCAGGCGCTGTACGACTGGGACTTCGCGCGGCAGATCCTGCACATCAGGGCGGTCGAGGCGGCCGCCGGAGACGATCTTGATGCTGAGGACGCTCGAGGAATCGCTGTTCGACGAGCGGTTCTTGCTGGAGCGCCCCATCCTGAAGGCGTTGCGATCACCCAATGCCGTGCTGCTGATCGACGAGATCGATCGCGCCGACGACGAGTTCGAAGCCTTCCTGCTCGAGGTACTGTCCACGTTCGCCGTGACCATTCCGGAGTTTGGGGAGGTTCGAGCAACTACCCCGCCGATGGTGGTGCTCACCTCAATCGGACGCGCGAACTCCATGACGCCCTCAAGCGACGCTGCGCTCTATCACTGGATCGATCACCCGCAGCTGGCGCGCGAGGTGGAGATCATCCGCACCAGATTGCCGGATGTGAGTGCGGAACTGGCGACCCAAGGTCGCCTCCGCGGTGCAGCGGATTCGAGCCAATGAAGACGTGCTGAAACCGCCGGGCGTTGCGGAGAAGCCTGGATTGGGCGCGCGCCCTGCAACGACTCGGGCACGATCATCTGGACGTCGCCGCTGCCGCGGAGACCCTCGGTGCGGTGCTGAAGTACCAGGAAGACGCCGAGCGTGTCCGGCGCGCCCTGGAAGCGATCACTTACGCGGTAGCCGACGATGACTGTTCAGGCAGGCCCAGCGCCGGAGGAGTTGCTCGTCGGCTTTGCCGACGCGCTTCGTAGAAGCGGGAATGGGCCGTCACAGCGGATCGAACCAGTGCCTTTGTCGAAGCGGATCGCCTTGACAGGCTTCGATGATCGAGCACTCGACCTATTGGTCTGGGCGCGCAACGCTGTGCTCGTCCCTGGACGACAACGAGCTTTACGACCGGGCCTTTACCGCATGGTTCACCGATTCACCCCAGGTGCCTCGCGCAGAAGGCCGCGTACCCACTGGACGGAGTGCCTCAAGCAGCCTTAGGTGGTGGGTTGACCTCCTGGGTCGAATTCTGGGGATCAACTTCCCGACGAGGCGCTTCGCGACCCGCGCGAGCACGGCCGAAGTGTTGCGTCACCGCGACGTCGCAACGCCTCACCGACCAGGAGCGAGACCCAGGTTGGCAACCCTCTTCGACGCTGCTCGACGTTGTTCCGCCCGCTGCGCCGCCGCGCTGCGACGCAGACCTCATCGTCGCGGCGCGGTCGACCTGCGACGTACGCTCCGTGCCCAACTGCGTACGGCGGGCGAGCTCACTCCAGCTCCGCCGCCGACGGCCCGAGGTGCGGCGCCGGCGGAGTTGTGATGTTGATCGACGTATCCGGCTCGATGGAGCTCTACGCCCGACTCGCTGCTGCGGCTGGCGCATCCGCATCGTTCGCGCTGCACCTAATCAGGTCGAGGTGTTCACCATGGGCACCCGCCTCACCCGGATCAGCCCAGCCCTGCGAGTACGGCAGGCAGACGAGGCGCTCGCTGCAGCCGGCCGGCTCGTACCTGACTGGTCCGGAGGCACTCGGCTGGGCGAGGTGATCGAGCGCATTCTTGAACCGCTGGGGCCGGCGCGGGCTGGCGCGCGAGCGCCGTCGTGGTGATTGCGAGCGATGGCTGGGAGCGTGACGATGCCCGGTTGCTGGGAGAACAGATGCGCCGGCTCGAGGCTGATCGCGTACGCGGTGATCTGGATGAACCCGCATCGGGGAAAGGCGGGGTACGCTCCGATCCAGACCGGTATCCAAGCCTGCTTGCCTCATCTTGATCGAATGGTCGCGGGGCATTCGTTGGCTGCATTCGCCGAACTTCTGGAGGTACTCGCCGATGTCTGACGGGCCCACCGATGCGTGACGTACTCCCCGACCTCCTGGCGTGGTGGCGGGCAGGCGAGACCGTCGGCATGGGCACCGTCGTCGGCACCTGGCGTTCGGCGCCACGGCAGCCGGGAGCTGCCATGTTGGTTGGGCCTGATGAGTCCGCGGTGGGCTCGGTATCAGGCGGCTGCGTGGAATCCGCCGTTTATGCCGCTTGCGCAGGAGGTGGTCGCGGACGGCCACCCGTCCTGCAGCGCTACGGGGTCAGCGACAACGACGCGTTCGCGGTCGGCCTGACCTGCGGCGGGATCCTCGACGTCTTCGTCGAGAAGGTGTCGCAACAGACTTTTCCAGAGCTGGCTGACATTGCAGCCGACATCCAAGCCGGCCGCCCTGTGGCCGTCGCAACGGTTGTCGAACATCCGGACCTCACCAGGCTCGGCATGAGGATGATCGTCCGCCCGGCCGAGGACTCCCCATCATCGGCTCGGTCGGGAGCGCGCGGGCGGATGCTGCCGTCGCGGACGACGTCCGTGGCCTGCTAGCCGCAGGCAAGACCGAGCTGCTCACCTACGGCCCAGACGGTCAGCGCCGTGGCGAGGGGATGCGTGTGTTCGCGGCCAGCTATGCGCCTCCTCCGCGAATGTTGGTTTTCCGGGGCGATCGACTTCGCAGCCGCTGTTGCTCGGCTCGGCAGCTTCTTGGGCTACCGGGTGACCGTGTGCGACGCGCGACCCGTCTTCGCGACCCGCGACTAGGTTCCCCGACGCCCACGAGGTGATCGTCGACTGGCCCCACCGCTACCTGAGCGGCGAGGTCGAGGCGGGCCGGATCGATGCTCGAACGGTCATCTGCGTGCTCACCCATGATCCGAAGTTCGATGTGCCGGTGTTGGAGATTGCGCTTCGACTGAGCGCAGGTCGGATTCATCGGCGCCATGGGATCGCGGAAGACCCATGAGGAACGTCTTCAGCGGCTGCGTGAGGCAGGGCTAACCGAAGTAGAGCTCGAACGGCTCTCGAGCCCGATAGGCCTTGATCTTGGTGCACGCACACCCGAGGAGACCGCCGTCTCCATTGCCGCAGAGATCGTCAGCCAGCACTGGGGCGGCCGCGGCGCCCGGCTCGCTGAGCTCAATGGACGCATACACCATTCGGCATCGTGACCAGCGCGGGTCTTTCCGGAGATCTCGGGGCTGCACGACGCGCTCGGCACCATCGTACAGCGGTGCACCATCCTTGATCAAGATTGACCGCCGAACGATGTGTTCAAGATCGGCATGAGCGTCCCCAAGACACGCCCGTACGTTGCTGAGGGCTTGGCGAGCCTGATCATCCGATGTCGTCGGACGACAACGTTGCCGGAGCTGTCGACACCGTTCTGACCGCCGATCACGATCAAATCGTGTCCGGCCGGGATATGTACTGCCTGGGTGAACGCCGGGTTGCTGTGAAGCTGTGCGGGATTGAGATAGCTGACCGAGTCCATGGTGAGATTCTCGCGATCTTAGTGCGGGACTGCGGCGCTCACCCCGGACTTTCCATGATCATCTCTGAGAGTTACATTTGCCTTCTAGGCCGGCACCGTCGCCAGCCAGCCGCGCATTCACGCGCTCCGGGGGCGACAAGTCCATCTGAAAGGGAGTGGCGCATGCGAATTTCAGTAGCTGTCGACGGAGTCACCTACGAGGATGACGTCGAACCGCGAACACTGCTGGTGCAGTATCTGCGAGACGGGCTGGGCAAGACCGGCACGCTGGTCGGATGTGACACAACCAACTGCGGCAGCTGCACCGTCCACCTCAACGGGCTGAGTGTGAAGTCATGCACCGTGCTTGCCGTCCAGGCCGACGGGTGCGAGGTCACCACCATCGAGGGTCATGGCCAGCGATGGTGAGCTGCATCCGGTACAGCGGGCCTTCCACGAGAATCACGCCCTGCAGTGCGGCTTCTGCACGCCGGGAATGATCATGCAAGCCGGCATCGCTACTGAACGAAAATCCTGACCCGTCGGACCGCGAGATTCGCGATGGACTCGAGGGCAACCTGTGCCGGTGCACCGGCTACCAGAACATCGTCAAGGCCGTGCGCCAGGCAGCGGGGAGTCATCGATGACCATCACAGAAGAACGTCCCGGAGAGCACCCTCGAGGTTGGCCGGGCGAGGCTCCGCAAGGAAGATCAGCGGCTGATCACCGGCCGGACTCGCTACACCGACAACATCACCGTCCCCGGCATGCTGCTACCTCGGCATGGTGCGCAGCCCTATCGCGCACGCGAAGATCACCTCGATCGACGTGACCCAGGCCAAGAGCTTCCCCGGCGTGGTCGCGGTCTTCACTGGAGCTGATCTTGCCGACGACGTAGGCCCGATGCCCGCTGCCTGGCCGCTCTCGCCCGACGACAAGGTCCCTGACTACCACCCTGTCGCGGTCGACGAGGTCAACTTCGCCGGCGAGATCGTGGCAGTCGTGGTGGCCCGAAGCGCCGCAGCCGCCCGCGACGCGATCGAGCTGGTCGATGTCGAGTACGAGAGACCTGCCGGTCGTCCTCGATATCGAGGCGGCCGCCGCCGGAGCCCTGTACGTCCATCCCGACTTCGAGACCAATGTCTCCACCCACTGGGTCTTCGACTCGGCTGAGGCAGGCACCGGGCACCGACGTCGAGGACGAGATCGAGAAGGCTCGTCAGGACGGCATCGTGCTGGAGCGGACCTATCCGGCAGCAGCGGCTGATTCCGGCATTCATGGAACCGCGCTCGTACGTGGTCGACCCGACCGGCGACCAGATCGTCTTCTGGTCCTCGACCCAGGTGCCGCACTTCCTACGCATCTTCACCTCGCTGGCGACGAACGACGTGCCGAGAGCGAAGATCAGAGTCATCGCACCCGATGTCGGCGGCGGGTTCGGCGGGAAGTTGCAGGTCGACGCCCGAGGAGTTCATCACCTTTACTGTGGCCAAGAAGCTGGGCAAGCCGGTCAAGTACACCGAGACCCGCAGCGAGTCACTGCAGGGTCGCTCACCATGGCCGTGATCAGGTGCAGCGGCTCACGCTGGCCGCGACCAAGGACGGCAAGGTCACCGGCGCTGCACGTCGACCTGCTCGCCGACATGGGCGCGTACCTCGGTTTGGTCGGTTCGGCCGTTCCCGATCCTCGGCGCGTACATGTTCAACGCGATCTACAAGTTCAACGCCTACCGCTTCGAGAACCGCAATATCTTCACCAACAAAGTCCGAACCGACGCCTATCGCGGTGCCGGCCGGCCGGAGGCGACGTACGCCATCGAGCGGCTGATGGACGACCTCGCAGTCGAGCTGGACATGGACCCGCTGGAGCTGCGCGAGAAGAACTGGATCAACGCACGACGAGTTCCCGTTCACCACGGTGGCGGGTGACGAGTACGACTCCGGGCAACTACGCCGCCGCGACAGACCGCGCTGTCGAGACTCTTCGGCTACGACGAACTGCGGGCCGAGCAAGCCGAGCGCCGGGCCAACAAGGACCCGGTACAGCTCGGGATCGGCATCTCCACCTACACCGAGTGTTGCGGGCCTCGCACCATCTCGGGTGCTTGGGAGACTGAACTACATTGCCGGCGGCTGGGAGCACGCCCAGGTACGGATGCTCCCAACGGGCAAGGTTGAGGTGGTTGCCGGGACCAGCCCTCACGGACAAGGTCACGAGACAGCCTGGAGCCAGATCGTGGCCGACAAGCTGGGCGTGGCATTCGAGGACGTGGAGGTGCTGCACGGCGACACCCAGGTTGCGCAGCGTGGCCTTGACACCTACGGCTCGCGATCACTGGTCGTGGGAGGTACCGCGGTGCTGAAGGCCGCCGACAAGGTGATCGAGAAGGCCAAGCCCGATCGCTGCGTACATGCTGGAGGCGAGCGAAGACGATCTTGAGTTCGCGGCCGGCCGGCTTCCAGGTCAACGGAACTGACCAGGGCAAGTCGCTGGCCGAGATCGCCTTCGCGGCGTTACAGCGCGCACGACTGGCCCGACGGGATCGAGCCGAACCTGGATTCCTCGGCGGCGTTCGATCCCGGTGAACTTACTCCTACCCGCACGGCACTCACCTCGCTGCGATGGAGGTCGACACCGAGACCGGTGCGGTGACCATCCGCAAGTACGTCTCCGTCGATGACATCGGCACGATCGTCAACCCGCTGATCGTCGAAGGTCAGGTGCACGGCGGCGTGGTCCAAGGGATCGCCCAGGCCTTGTTCGAAGAAGCGGTCTATGACGACAACGGCACGTTGATCACCGGGTCTTTCGTCGATTACCTCGTGCCGTCGGCAGCCGATTTGATCGACCTCGTCACCGACTACACGGTGTCGCCTTCGACGACCAATGTCCTCGGCGCAAAGGGAGTCGGCGAGACCGGCACGATCGCTTCCACTCCGGCGATCGTCAACGGGATCCTCGACGCGTCTGCGGCCGCTCGGCGTGAACGGACATCGAGATGCCTTGCACGCCAATGCGGGTCGTGGAAGTCCATTCAGGGCGCAAGACCGATGACCGAGGAGTCCGCGACACCTGGCGAGGCCCAACCTCACTTCGACTGCCGAAGGAGGCCAGGCATGATCCCGGCAGCTTTCGACTACAAGGCACCCACCAGCCTGGATGACGCGCTGCAGCTGCTCGCAGCGGCGGGCGACGACGCCAAGATCATCGCCGGTGGGCAGAGCCTGCTGCCGGTGCTCAAGCTGCGGCTCGCGGCACCCGAGCTCTTGATCGACTTGGCCAAGATCGACTCCCTGAAGGGTGTCCGCGACGACGGCGACGCGATCGTCATCGGCGCGATGACGCCGCATTTCGAGGTCCTGGGCGACCCGCTGGTTGCCGAGCACGCGTCATTGATCGCCAAGTGCACCGAAACGGTGGCCGACCCGCAAGTGCGACACCGCGGCACGCTTGGCGGAGCGTGCGCGCACGCCGATCCGGCGAGCGACATTCCCGCGCCAGCGCTGGCGCTGGACGCTGAGTTCGTGATCGCCGGGCCTGGCGGGCAACGGACGGGTACGCCGCAGCGGACTTCTTCCAAGATCTCTTCACGACCGCGGTCGGCGATGACGAGATCCTGGTCGAGGTCCGGTGCCGAAGTACACCGGCTGGGGTCCGCGTACGAGAAGTTCGTCCGGGTGGCTCAACAATGGGCGATCGCGGGCGTTGCGGCGGCGGTCCGGACCGATGGCGGCACGATCGCCGAGGCCCGGATTGCCCTGACCAACATGGGTCCGACGCCGATCCGGCGCGCGATCTGCCGAGGAAGCGCTGGTCGGGGTTGCCGTAGACCCCGACGCTGTCGCCGGGGCACTGAGCAGCATTGCGGACGGCACTTCCCCGCCGACCGACGTAAATGGCGACCCTGAGTACCGGCGGCACCTGGTGTCGATCTTGGGCCGTCGCGCGGTGCTTGCAGCCGCGCGCGCATAGAACACGCGCGGTGCTTGCAGCCGCGCGCCGATAGAACCCGCGCGGTGCTCGCAGCCGCGCGCCCGTAGCACACCGGCGGTGTTAGCGGCCGCGGGCATAGGACAAGATGAGCTTATGGACCTGACGCATCGCTTTAGCGTGCCCGCCCAGATGGACGAGGCCTGGAACGCCTTCAACGACCTGGAAGGTTTGGCACCCTGCTTCCCAGGCGCCACGATCACCAGCGTCGAAGGTGATGAGTTCTCCGGTTCCGTGAAGATCAAATTGGGTCCGATCGCCCTTGTTTACAACGGGTCTGGTCGATACGTGGAACGCAACGACACGGAACGGCGGGTCGTGATCGAGGCGCGCGGCAAGGACAAACGCGGCAATGGGACGGCAACCGCCACAGTGACCGCCAAGTTTGCCGGAAATGGCGAACAGACCCAGATCGAGGTGTTCACCGATTTGGCGATCACCGGAAAGCCAGCGCAGTTCGGCCGCGGCGTGATCTCTGACGTGAGCGACAAGCTGCTGGACCAATTCGTCACCTGCGTCTCCGATCGATTCGCCCAGGGCGGTCTCGATGCTGCCGCAAGCAGCTTCGGCGAATGAAGCCGCAGCTGCAACCAGCACAGCGCTTCAAGGCGACGAGTCGGACACCGAGCAGACAATCGAGCTCGAGGCGGTCCCCGCAGACGAGGAGGCGGCGGCCGTCACTGCCAGTGCCGACGTGAGCGCATCGGCACCGCCGGCCACTCCTCGGCACCGCCAACCACGGCACCGTCGCCTGCGCCAAACTCCAGCCCCAGGCTGGCACTCGTGAAAGCACCCTTGATGTGCTCGGAACGGTGGTCCCGGTAGTACTGAGACGGTACGGTCCGGCACTTGCCGTCGTCGCCTTGCTCGTCTTCGTCGTGATCAAGATCATTCGACGCAAGTCGTAGTGCATCGGTGGGCGGCGAGGTCTACGCGGTCACGGTCTGCGTGCTGATTCAGCGCGGTGACACCTGGCTGCTGGTAGTCCGGGCACCTACCGTCGGGTACGCGCCGAACAAGATCGGAATGATCGGCGGCCACGTTGAGGTGATCAATCCTATGGCCGACATTCTCGAGACGACTGCTCGACGCGAGGTTGCCGAAGAGGTTGGCCTCGATCTCTCCGCGGAGAGGCTGACGTATCTGGAGTCGGAGTTCTTCGTGACCGACGGCGGCGAGCGGCAGATTACGGTGACGTTCACGGCGTCGGCGCCGCGCGGAGCCGAACCGTTCGTGAACGCCCCGGATGAGCTGACCGAGGTCGGCTGGTGGACTCTCAGCGATCTTGAAGCCGATGTGCGGTGCCCGTCTTGGCTGCCACCCCTGATCCGCCGGGCCGCGCTCGCCTCGTAATGTGCCCTGAGCCTGTCGAAGGGCACAGTGCACGCTTCGACAAGCTCAGCGCACATTAATCCAGAACCCGGAGGCGTACGGTCTCGGGGAGATCATCCAGCTTGTCGATCAATTCGGCCGTCAGGCCGCCGGCTACGTCAGTGATCACATAGCCCAACTCGCCGCGGGTCGACAACACCTGGCCCTCGATGTTCACGTGGGCGTTCGCCAGCAATCCGTTCACCGTGGCAAGCACTCCGGGCACGTTCTGATGAACGTGCAGCAGGCGGCTCCGCCCGGCCGTCTTGGTGTCCGCCTGTACCTGGGGAAGGTTGACCGACATCGAGGTGTGGCCGCTGTCGGCGTAATCCCGCAGCTTGCCCGCGACGAATCGGCCGATATCGGTCTGCGCCTCCTCGGTCGAACCACCGATGTGCGGTGTCAAGATCACGTTTGGCAGACCTTGCAGGCTGGTGGCGAACGGGTCTCCGGCGCTCTTGGGCTCCTGCGCGAAGACGTCCAGCGCAGCGCCCGCAATGTGCCCGCTGGTCAAGTGCTCGCGCAACGCCTCATGATCAACGACGAAGCCACGGCACAGGTTGAGAAACAGACTCCGCCGGCGCATCTTGGCGAATTGCTCGGCGCCGAACAGACCGGCGTTGCCGGGTCGGCCATCGACATGCAAGCTGACCGTCTCGGCTACTTCCAGGAGCTCCTCGAGCGTCTCGCAACGCTTCGCGTTGCCGAGCGCCGAGCTTGTCGGCGATGTCGTAGTAGTAGACCCGCATGCCCAGCGACTCCGCGACGACCGAAAGCTGGCTGCCGATGTTGCCGTAGCCGACGATGCCGAGGGCCCGGCCGCGTACCTCATGGGCGCCCTTGGCCGATTTGTCCCAGACACCGGCGTGCATCTTCGCGTTCTTGTCCGTGAGATGTCGCGCCAGCGAAATGATCTCCGCGATGACAAGTTCCACCACACTGCGCGTGTTGGAGAAGGGTGCGTTGAAGACCGGGATGCCGCAGCCTGGCGGCGGCGAAGAGATCGATCTGGTTGGTGCCGATGCAGAAGGCGCCGATCGCCTGCAATTCGGGAGCCGCCTCGAGGGCATTCTCGCTCACAGTGGTTTTCGAGCGGATGCCCAGCAATTGCACTCCGCGCAAGGCGTCGATCAGCTCGGCCTCGTCGAGCGCACCCTTGACGGTTTCGACCTCGATCCCGCGCTCAGTCAGCAGGCGGACGCCTTCCGGGTGGATGTTTTCCAGCAGTAACGCCTTCATGGTTCCTCGATGTTCAGGGGCGAGTCCAGCCACCAGTGTAGGAATCGAGCTATCGCTCCTAAACCGATATCTCAGCCGACCACGGAGCGTGCCAGCTCGGTGTAGCTCTTCCAGGAACCACGCCCGCTCGCCGCTAGTACGCCGTCCATGCAGGCATCGGCGAAGACGTCAGCGGCTGCTTCGAGCAGTGAGTTGAAGGCGAAGAGCGAGCGAATCTGATCCTCTGCCACGGATCGGCGGGACGAGGCGAGGCAGAAGACGGTATCGCCGTCAAACATCGAGTGCACTGGCCGGATGGCGCGCGCCATCCCGTCATGCGCGACTGCGGCGACCTTGTTTGCTTGAGCCTTGGTCAGAGTCGCGTCCGTCATGACGACGCCGATCGTCGTTGCGGCGGACCGCTGTGCCCGAGCGCGGGCAGTAGCCAGCGCCTCGCGTTCGGGATCGCTGGGCGTCAGCCAGGAGCCGGCGCCGATCAGCCCACAGCCGCCCACTCTCCGAATCGACGACTGATCCGGCTGCATTCACGACGACGGCCGCGGCCACCGATACGCCGGACTCGAGCTCGGTTTCGGCGTAGCCGAAGCCTCCCTTGATCCCGCCGCAAACCGCACCCGTGCCAGCGCCCACCGATCCGGTCTCAGGTCGCTGGACGGTCGCAGCAGCCAGTGCCAGCTTCCCGAACTCATCCGTCGGTCTGTTGCCGAACACACCACCACGGCCGAGGTCGAAGATCACCGCGGCCGGCACAATCGGAACCACCTCGTGAGGCGCGAGACCGACCGGCCAGCCGACTCCCGCCGCCTCGAGACCAGCCATCACGCCATTTGCTGCCGCGAGCCCGTACGCGCTTCCACCAGTGAGGACGACCGCATCGATCCGGTCAATCACCGTCGTCGGGTGCAACAGGTCCGTCTCCCGAGTTCCCGGGCCACCGCCGCGTACGTCGACGCCGCCGATCGCACCCCCTTGCGCCAGCACCACTGTCGTCCCGGTCAGCCAACCGTCCCCATCGGCTGTGTGGTGGCCGATCTCAAACCCCTCAATCACCCACTCATTCTGCCGACTTGTCAGCATTACAAAGGGCTATAGCCCGCTGTAACGCTGACAAGTCGGTGAAGGTGAGAGATTTCAGACGGCAAATCGGGTACCAGTGAAGGAACCGGAAAGGGCGTTACGTCGCGTCAGAGTGGCGCGGCCGTCGCCCTTGTAGAGCACCAGGCGGCCGTCGGTGGTGCGCGCGATGACGTCTGCTTTGCCATCGCCGTCGAAGTCGCCGACCGAGGTGATGCTGGAGATGTCCGACCACCCGATGGCGAGTGTGACCGGCGCCGCGAATCCTCCCTTGACGCCCTTGTGTAACAGCAGTCGATCACCGACACGACTGATCAAGTCAGGCCTACCGTCGTGATTGAAGTCGCCCGGTCCACGCAGCCAGGAATGATCTTGCCAGCCGCTACTGATCAACTTTCGGCCGGCTCGACCCGTCTTGCCGTCGCCGTAATAGAGCCACAGGTTGCCGGCATCCGTGATCACCGCCAGGTCGGGATGGCCGTCACGGTTGGCGTCGCCAATGCTCGTGATGGCGCGAATGTTGGCACCGAACCCCATGCTGACGCCGGCCGCAAGCTTGCCGGTGCTCGTGCCGCGCCGGAGATAGATCTTCTGCTGCGGGGTGCGGACGAGCACGTCCTGGTATCCGTCACCGTTCCAATCACCGGCGTTGACGACATGGGTGAACGGACCGGCATTTGCAGCGATCATGACCGGGTGCTGCAGAACTCCCCTCACCACTGGGTATCGCTGCAGCGCACCTGCAGGGCTGATCAACAACAGATCCACTGCGGAGCCTGATTGGTAGCGACGCGGGAAGGTCGCGTACGCCGCAGCTGGCTTGTAGACCACGGCCCGTGGCAGGGCTCGCGGCGCCGCGCTGCGCGTCGTCGTGCTTCCGGCGATCATGTAGAGCGAGGAACGCATGCCGAACATGTGCTGAAAAGTGGTGCCTGAAACGGCTGTGGTCCGGGAGGTTCCGATGATCTTGATCGTCTTGACCCGACCACCCCAGGAGCCGGCGCCGTCGCGACTGGTGATCTGCAACCGCTTCACCGTCCCCACCGAGGGCCAGAATCGGCCAATGCTGCTGGCGCTGATCGTGCGGGTCCAGGCCTGAGACTTGATCACTGAGTCGTAAGGATCGCGGTGGGCAGCGAGATACGGGATAGTCGCCCCGGGCGCTGTAGCCACCGTTGGATGATGCGAATTGGGTGAGAGCCACCTTGCCGCGATAGGTAACGATCTTGCCGGCCGTTGCCTTCACGGCAGCATTGCCACTTGTGGGTTTCGCGAGTCACGTCCGCCGTAGACCTGACAGGCAGTGGTGTCGCAGATGTCAAAACCGGAGTACCCGCCGAAGTCTCGCAGCCGGACCGCGTACGAGCGCGCCGCGACCGCCTGCGCCCGCACCGCATCTGCCGCCCATGAGGTCGGCATTTCGGCTGGCACGACTCCTTCGACGTAGTCCTCGAGCAACACGTTGTTGATCGTTCGCCCGCCAGATCCTCTCTTGATCAGCGCGACGCTCCCCCGGTAGGACCGCACCGATCCACTCGGCAGCACGACCTTCACGATCTTGGAACGAGTCGAGAACGACCATGTGCCGGTCGATAGTCCGGTCGACTTCGTCACATAGCTGCCGCTTCTGGTCCGGTAGCTGAGGCGGTAGCCGGTGCCCCGGCGGCTGATGCGCCACGACGTGTATGGCCGTCCCCGTGGGCACGGTGTAGCGATGCCCGGCGGTGTCGCGCACGGCATGAGTCCGCTCGCGGGCAGGACCCGCAGGCTGCTGTCGTTGTCGGCGCTGATCCAGACCTTGATCTTGGTACCGGCGGGCATGGCCTTCAGCTGGGTGCCTCGATAGTAGAAAGCCAGGATCTGCTTCCAGGACAGACCTTTGCGAGCGGCACCTGTACGCGCCGTACTGGGACATGCCCCAGCCATGACCCCAGCCGGCGCCGTGGATTGTGAAGCTCCCAGACTTGGCCGAGACCGCGGTGTCCGCGCTGGCGGGGATGGTCGTTGCCGCTGCAGCCGTGACGATCACGATGAAAGCCACCGCACTACTGGCGAGCCGCCTGATCAAGGTGCGGACGAGCGCCGCCGCCGTGTGTCGGGGAAGAAGGACATGACCATTCCAATCGCGGGGAAGTGGCCATAGCCTGCAGGAGATCAGGCGCGGCACGCAAGTGAAGAAAAGAAATTAGTGTTACTAATGTGACGTTTTGGGCTGGCTACAGCTCGACGATGATCTCGTTGCCCTTCTCCGGCTGAGGCATAGCAGGCGTCGATGACCACGGCGCGGGCCAGCGCCTGCTTGCCGCGATGATTTGTGTAGTCACCAGAGCGCACGTCTGGTAACGAAATCCATGACACATTCGGTATGCAGTCCGTCGGGCGGCACGCTCGGATGCAGGGTCGCTGGCACTCAGACTTCTCGGTCCAGATGCTCAGCGTGCGGTGCGGATCATTCAGGAGCGCCCCATTCGATGCTGGCGCCGCCGTCGGAGCCGTACATCGTGACGTAGCAATGATCTTTCGGGATCCACTGCGCCCAACTCGATTCCAGCAGCAACGTCGCGCCGTCCTGCAGTCGCAGGAATGCGGTCGAGAGGTCCTCGACATCAAAGGCGCCGGGCTGCACCCCGGTCTTGCGCATGAGCGGCGACATCGAGCTGCCCTTGCCCTTTGGACCAAACTCGGCATACGTCGCCGCTGTGGCCGTCCGGACGGGCGGCTCTCCAACAGATAGAGCGCAATGTCGAGCATGTGCACCCCAGGTCCATCAGCGGTCCCCCGCCGGCCGTCGCCTTTCGGGTAAACCAGCTGCCGAGCCCGGGAATACCCTCGCGGCGCAACCACCCTGCCTTGGCGTAATAGATCTGCCCGAGCATGCCAGCATCGATGATCTTCTTCAGCGCTTGGACGTGCCCACGGCGGCGATGGTTGAACGAGACGTCGAGAACACGGTCGTTGCGCTCGGCAGCCTCCACCATCAACCGAGCGGTATCGGCGTTCTCAGCCATCGGCTTCTCGCAGAGCACATGCATGCCGGCATCCAATGCCGCCACCGCAATAGGGGCATGCAGGGTAGTCGGAGTGGCGATGCTCACCAGATCAAGCTGTCCATGATCAACGAGCTCTCTGCCAGTCTGGGTAGCGGTGGTTTTCCGCTATTCCGTAGGTGTCGCCAAGTTGCTGCAGAGCGTCGAACTCCATTCCAGATAGGGCGACAAGATCGACATTGACAGCCTCCGCGTACCCGCGCATGTGCTGTTGTCCCGCCCAGCCGAGCCCGATCACGCCGGCCCGAAGCCGATCATCGCCGCTCATGTCTGGGTGCCCTCGGTGGAACGGCGCCTGTCGAAGTGTGGCGCCGGCATGCTGACAACAGCGGGAGCCGCGATATCCGTGCTCTGCTCGGGGCGGGCCCACGACACCGCATTGGCCAACACGCGCTTGATGTCTGGGTGGTGGTAGATCGGGTACTCCTGATCACCTGGCGAGAAGTAGAACACCTTGCCCTTGCCTCGTCTCCAGCAGCAGCCAGATCGAAAGACCTCACCGCTGCTGAACGTCGAGAGAAAGATCAACTCGTCCGGCGCGGGAATGTCGAAGAACTCCCCGTACATCTCGTGCTCGTTGATCATGATCGGATGCGGAATACCAGCGGTGATCGGATGGGATGGATTGACGGTCCAGATCAGCTCGGTGTCGCGGGAGTTGCGCCAGGCCAGCGAGCAGGTCGTACCCATCAGCCGGCGAAAGATCTTGGAGAAGTGGCCCGAGTGCAGCACCAGCAGTCCCATTCCGCCCAGCACCCGCTCTTGCACTCGATCGACGACCGAATCCGCTACGCTCGGCATGGCTCGCATGTCCCCACCAGGTCAGCACATCGGTCCCCGCCAAGACGTCCTCCGTCAGACCGTGTTCTGGCTGATCTTGAGTGGCCAAGCGGACGGTGACGAAGTCACCAAGCAGCTCGTTCAGGCCTGCGGCTATTGCGCCGTGCATGCCGCTCTGGATAGCGCTCCGCCATGCCAGCCCGGTCGCGCTCTGATTGTTCGTGAAAGTTCTCGCCCCATACCGTGACGCGGATCGGTGAAGTCACGTCTGCCTAGTCTGCCCGAAGTCGTGGGAGCCGGCTGGGTCGCTGGCCGACGCGATGGTACGCGCGGACAGGTTGGGTGAATCATGAGTTATGGACTCAGAGACCTTCTCCCTGCAGCGGATGAAGCTCCGGGCATTCGACCTCAGTGACCGAACGATCAGCGCGGTGAAGCCTCCGCCATACGCCGTTTCGAGCGGTGGCGGCATGCGAGCCTTCATGATCATCCAGTGCGCGGTGACGGCCGGCGCTGCGTGGCTGCTGGCGAGCCTCCTGCTTGGTCATCAGTGCGCCCTATTTCGCCGCTGCGGCTGCCATCCTCGTCCTCGGTGTCGCGTACGGACAGCGGCTCCGTCGCGGGGTGGACGTAGCGATCGGCGTTACGGTGGGCGTCGCACTCGGCGACATCTGGCTGTTGTTCTTCGGCATCGGTGTGTGGCAGATTGCGCTGGTCTGCGCGATCGCGATGTCTGTGGCGACTCTGGTGGGAGCAGGCCCGCTGATGACGACCCAGGCGGGTGCTCAGTCCATTGCAGTGCTGGTACTGGCGCCCAGTCTCGGCTACGGAGTCGAGCGTTGGCTCGACGCGGTGATTGGCTGCGTGCTCGCGCTGTTGGTGGCGACCGTGGCGCCAAGCGGCCCGCTCCGTAGGCCCCGGGTAGTTGCATCCAAGGTGGTCGCGGGAATGGCAGAGACGCTCGAGGCTGCGGCCGATGCTCTGGCGAGCAATGACGAGAACGCCGCCAACGCAGTGCTGGATCGTGCCCTTGCAGCGGAAAAGGATCTGGCTGTCTTTGATGAGGCTGCATCAGAAGGCCTCGCGGTGGTGCGCCATTCCCCGTTCCGTCGCCGCCAACTCGGCCTGGCAACTGCACTGGCAGACTTGCACGCACCGCTTGATCATGCGAGCCGCAACTTGCGGGTCTTGACTCGCCGGTGTGCGGTCGCCGTGTGGCGTGGTGATGAGGTACCGGTTGCCTATCAGGATCTGATGCGACGGCTAGCGGAAGCGTGCCGGTTCATCGCCCGAGAACTGGCGGAACGCCGGTTCCCCACCGCCGCGCGGGATCAACTCCGAGAGATCGGTGAAGCCACCGCGCATCTGCAGCTCAGCAATTCCATGTCAGCTGTGGTGATCTTGGCTCAGACTCGCTCGATCGTGGCCGACATGATGGAACTCACTGGCATGAGCTATGTGGAGGCGCGGGAGCACATTCCTGACATGGACTAGTCAGCGGAGCGAGCCGGCGTGATCATGGTGGATCTGCGGCGGCTCATGTGGCAGTGCCCGGTCAAGTCATGATGATGATCTTGTGTGGACTGTCGTGGAAGCCGCAGTCGATGAGGTTGATGCGCCAGCCGGGCATTTCGGGGGACCTGGTTACTGCGAAGGGCGGCTCGCCGACCGCGTTTTCTCGGAGTACCGACATGTTTCAGACCTACGGAAACCCGTCCAAGACAAAGGGGTGCAGCGGGGCGCGATGCCGGGTTGAGTCAAGCCGCAACGATTTGGCTTGGCTGGCAGGCTGACGTAAGGGTTATTCACTGCCGACGCGGGGTGGAGCAGCTCGGTAGCTCGCTGGGCTCATAACCCAGAGGTCACAGGTTCAAATCCTGTCCCCGCTACTATAATCACCTTGTCAGAGTCCCTTTCGATTTCATGACGAACAGCGGACCCGGTCGATTCTTGGCAGCAATTTGGCAGCAACACCGGAACTTGACATCGGAAGCGTACAGACCCGGCTTCGACGCGGTAGCAGGCGCCTCACACGTGACTAGCTGTTCCCAGGTTGGCAGCCATCCGAGCTTAGTTGCCGCGCCCACGGCCCCGGGCGAGACCTTCGACTGGCCGCGTCCGACATCAGCGCCATCGTCTCGAGACGCCAGAGCGCGTGACGCGCCGGTTGGCGTGGGCGGTCGCTACCGGCGACCTGCGACCGCGTCGGCACGCTCGGTCAGCCTCGCTTGCTCACCACCCGGTAGAGGTGCCAGCGGTCGGGGATGCCATTCGTCGCGCTCGCCGACGTCCTCGAAGGTGAGACCCGACCCCCGCGACGAGGTCTCTTACGGTCTGAGAGACGAGGACCTCCGACGGGCCGGCCAGGATTCTTGTCGGGGACGCCATCGAAGGGCGAAGAGCGAGGTCGGACGCCTTGAACGGGTTCTTGCACCAGGCGTACGCTCCGGCCCGTGCTGACCTGTTTCTCCTGCGGTCACGAGAACCCTCTCGAGCAGAAGTTCTGCGGAGAGTGTGGGGCGCAGGCTCGTCGCGCCAGGTGAAATCCGTCGCCGTTTGATCACAGCCCTCTTCTGCGACCTGGTCGGCTCGACCGAGCTCGGTGAGCGCCTGGACGCTGAGCTCCTGCGCAAGGTGCTCGACCGCTACTTCCATGCGATGCGCGCAGCGATTCAGCATCACGGAGGGACGGTCGAGAAGTTCATCGGGGACGCCGTGGTGGGCGCCTTCGGCGTGCCGGAAGCCCACGAGGACGACGCGCTCCGCGCGGTGCGTGCCGCGCTCGAGATGCGAGAGGCCGCTGCCGAACTCGATGGCGAGATCGATGATCCCGACATCCGGATTCTCGTACGCATCGCCATCGACTGCGGCGAGGCGTTCGCCGACGAGGCCGCGGCCATCCAAGGGCGGATCGCGGCGGACGTGTTCAACACGGCGGCACGCCTGCAGTCGGCCGCCGAGCCGGGCGACGTGTTGGTCTCCGCGGCGGCCGAACGGATGCTCCGCGGCCGCGTGGATCTCGCGCCTCTGGGCCCGATCGAGCTCAAGCGGGAAGGCCGAGCCGGTCCACGCCCATAGGGTCTTGAGCGTTCGTCCGGCGGCGTCCCGGGTCGAGACGCCGCTGGTGGGACGCGACCGCCATCTGACGGTGCTCCGACAGGCGCTGGAGGACGCGATCGAGGACCACGCGTGCGTGCTCGTGACCGTCCTGGCACCGCCCGGAGTGGGCAAGTCGCGCCTGGCGGCCGCGTTCGCAGACGCGGTACGCGAACGAGCGACGGTCCTCGTTGGACAGACCCTTCCTACGGCGACGGCGTCACGTTCGCGCCGCTCGTCGAACTGCTCTCGCAGGCAGCCGGGCAAGCATCAGGAGAGGCCGAGGGGTCGCGGCGGCGCTCCGCGAACGGCTGGCCGCTCAGCCCGACGGGCCGGCCGTGGGCGACCGGCTCGCGCAGGTTCTCGGCGTCGGCGAGGCGCTCGCGTCCGACGCCTCCTGGGCGGTCAGGCGCCTGCTCGAGGTCCTCGCCTCGGAGCGACCGCTCGTCGTGGTGCTCGAAGACGTCCACTGGGCGGAGACGCCGATGCTCGACCTTGCGGATGCCGTCGTCGAGCGTGTCCACGGTCCCGTGCTCTTCTTGTGCCTCTGCGAGGCCCGAGCTCCTCGAACAGCGTCCCACCTGGGCGGCTGGGAAGCCACGGGCAATCACCACGACGCTTCCCCGCTCACGCCGGAGGATGCCCGGCTCGTCGCGGAGCACCTACTCGGGCCGCAGGCACCCATACTCGTCGTCGACCGGGTCTGTGACACCGCCGAGGGGAACCCCTTATACCTGGAGCAGCTTACGGCGATGCTCGCGGATCAGGGGCTCCTCGCGAACGGCCGGTGGGTGGGGTCGGGCGACGCCGACGTCGAGATCCCCGTGACCCTGCAGGCCCTTCTCGCCGCGAGGCTCGATCGACTCGATCCCGTGCCGCGTCTGATCCTCGAGCGCGCGTCCGTCGAAGGTCGCCGGTTCCGTATCGCGGCGCTCCGCGCCCTCGCCCCGGAGGTGAGCCCTGACGAGGTCGAGAGTGCGATCGCCTCGCTCGAGAGGAAGGGTCTCCTGCAGCCGGAGGACGAGGCCGGCGGTCGATGGCGCTTCGCGCACGCGCTCGTCCTCGAGGCCGCGTATCGAGGCCTCTCCAAGGAGCTGCGAGCGGATCTGCACGAACGTCTCGCCGACTGGATGATCGAGGAGGACGCAGACCAGCCCGACGTCGACGAGTCGGTCGCGCGACACCTCGAGCGCGCACTGCATCTGCGCGAAGAGCTCGGCGCGCGCGATGAGCGTTCGGCCGCCCTGTCGGAGCGCGCTGGCCAACTATTCGCTAACGCTGGATCGCGGGCATTCGCCGCAGTCGACTTCATCACGGCCCGCGACCTCCTCGGCAGAGCGGCGGCGCTCCTGCCCGAGCGATCCCCTCGTCGCTTGGACCTCCTCGCGAACCTCGGGGCCGCCCTCGCGGATTCGGGCAGGACCGAGGAGGCAGAGACCCTGCTTTCGGAGGCTGAGGAGCAGGCTCGCGCGGCGGGCTTTGAGCGCGACGCGCTCCGCGCTTCGGTTCAACTCCTCGTCAACCGTATCTACCGCTCGCCCACCGAGGCCGAGATCGAGTCCGCCGTCATCGAGGCGCGCGCCGCGGCCGACGCGTTCGAGGTGTTGGACGACGACGTCGGCTTGGCGGAGGCCGCGCTCGCCATCAGTTACCTCGAGGAGACGCGTGGACGCATCGCCGAGGCGCGGTTGTGGGTTTCCAGTGCTTTTCGTCACGCCCTCGCCGCCGGGCACCCCCGGGAGGCGAGACAGGCCGCCGGCGACCTGGTCGGGTTCGCGATCTTCGGGCCACTTCCGTTCGATCGGTTCGCTGCCGATGCCGAAGAGCTACTCTCGCTCGGCGAACCGATATCCGGCAGCGTCGCCCACGCCTTGATGGCGGCGGCCGCCCTCGCGGTGGGTGACGATCTCCGGGTTCCACGAGCACGAGGAACGATGGCAGGACGTTCTCGACCGCCACGGGCTGGCATGGTTCGCAGCTACCCATGGTCTGTGGATCGCCTTCGTCGAGATATCCGTGGGCAAGGCAGAGGCAGCCGAGCGGAGGCTCCGGGATGCGCGGGAGTTCCTCGCGACGATCGGCAACATCTGGTGGGTCGCCCTGGTCGACGAATTCCTGTGCGAGGCGGTCAGAGCGCAGGATCGGCCGCGCGGAGTTCCTCCGGCTCGCCGATGCGTTCGAGGCGTCCGTCCCGCTCACCGATCGGGGTACCCTCATCAGACGCCAACTGCTGCTCGCGAGGACGCACCTGCTCCGTGGGTCCACGGTCGAGGCGGAGACCGCCGCGAGGCGCGCGCTCAAGCTCGTGGAGCCCACCGACCACGTGACCGACCACGCCAACGCGTTGCTCATGCTCGCTGACGTTCTCGACGTGCGCGATCTGGGAGAGCACGCCGCCGCGGCGCGACGCGAAGCCATCGCCAAGCTTCGAGCCAAGGGGAACCTGGCTGCGGTCGCCCGCCTGGGCGCTTGACGTCTTCGTTGGGCCCCATCGTGCGGGCGACCTGACGAGTGCCAGGGGAAAGGTGTCCTGGTTACGAAGTTGGCTTGTGCGGTAGACAGTGACCCGTCGCGCCCCGTGTTCATCGCTTGAAGCATGTCGAGCGCCTCGCCGCCCCGTACCTCGCCGACGACGATCCGATCCGGTCGCATGCGCAGGGCGTTCCGAACCAGGTCGCGCACGGTGACCTCTCCACGCCCTTCCACCGAGGCCGGCCGACACCACCGTCCCCGCTGTGGCAGCCAAGCTCATCGACCGTCCGGCGAACTCCGCTCAGTACACATCGATCGAACGCGACTGGTCGGTGTGCGCGACCTTCAGGCCTATATTGACTCGCTGGCAGCCGCTTAATGACTGTCGGCACCATCGAGCGTCAGGACGCAGGCCGGGTGCCCACAACGAGCAGCATGGCCGGCGTCCGATTCTTTCTGAAAGTGCGGACTTTCCGCCTATTTCTTGATCTCGTAGCGCAGAAGGGCCACGCCGTTTTCGAACCCGGTGGCCTCGACCAGCTTCAGGTCTTGCCGATCCTCGAAGATGCGTGTTCCCTTGCCGCGTGACGCCGGGCAGACGAGCAGGGTGATCTCGTCGACGACGCCGGCGTCCAGCAGGGACTGCATGAGTTTCAAGCTCCCCCACAGCCAGATGTCCTTGCCGCGCTGCTTCTTGAGCTCCCGGATCGTGGCGGCCGGGTCGCGCGTCACGGTCGCGGCGTACATGCACAATCGTGACGGTGACCCACTGACCGCGGCACGGCTCTACGCCGTCGCCGCCCGATCTGCGCTCCAGCCTCCCGAATGCGACCACCTCACGCGACAGGCCGCAAGGCTCGACGCGCACTGCGCAATTAAGCGCGGGCCTGGGCATTCATCGGCCCGATAGGGACCGTTGATCGGTGATGTCTTGGTGATGTATCGAAGAACTCTGCCGCGGGATCCTGAAGAACGGAGTTCGCCACGGAACAATCTAGAAATCGTGTTTTACGAGTTACTGGGGTTGCCCAGTAAGCCTCTCTGTGCTTCATGGGCTGCCTTGCATTGGGGCTGCGGCGTCATCAGATCTGTGTAGCACTGTGTTATCCTCCTGGCTGGGGTCCTGTGGCCTCTTGCCCAATGTGTGAACCTGGGGATGGTACCTTCAACCGTCCTCTGGACATGAGTCAGTGAGCATGGGGCTGACAACTATCTAAAAGTCAAGTTAAGACATGTGATTAAATATAGTGTGATATGACTTACCAAGGAGATGAAACTCATTAGAAGATGTGGGCTGGATGTAGCTCAGCACATGCCAACGCCTCTGTGGGTTCTGTGGCTGTCTCTGTCCTCTCATGTGTGGGTTTTCTCATGAGCAACTCCAGTCCACATCAGCAGCCTCCAGTGCCTGTTTTACCACAAGAACTCATGTGTATCACCAGCTGGGGTGGGTATCAGGCATGTGGCCTCTGGCAGCCACTGTGACATCATGACACTCAGACTCATTTCACAGCTAACAGTGCCACCTGGGGTATGTGGGCATGAATCAAACACAGTGAGACCTCTAGATGGCTGTGAGATGATCATGTGCGACCACGGAATATCCACAGCTCTACCAAACACGCCAGCGCCCACTCAGGGCACTAAAAGTGCCGAAAGGCGTCAGATTCTCCACCATGAAGCTGAAGCTGGAGACAAATCGCCATCGAGCTGCGACAGCGGCCACCAATGGGGATATAACGAATCGCGAAGACGTCAGCATGGAGCCAGTTTTATAAGATCAATATCGTTTTGGGTTTGTGAGCACCGATCAGCAATCAATCGACCGTGGCTCAGCTGATGGGGCGAAGGCCAACCATTGCCATAACCGCGACGCCGCTGGACCTCAGGGCGGCATTCTGCATCTCTCACTGGCGCGATGAACCAGTAGTGGTATGTGCTCTGGTTATATCGACGCCTGGCGTCTCAGCGACCTGGCATGGGATGTGATGAACGGGGGTTTCACCTCAGCCACGTCGGCAGCGACCAGATAAAATAAAAGTGCCAGCATGGAAGCCTGAGATCATGACCTGCCAATCACAAGACCTGCAAAGACGTATCGTCATACTCACCTTTCCACCTTTCAGTGAAGAAACAATGTGGCGCCTCTGTGCGTATGTATGGATATGTTATCCTCCCAGTGTGGGTATATCTGTTAGAAGCAAGGACGCTCGATCAATCATTTTCCAGCCGACGTGGCTATAGCGATCGTGAAGATGTGCTCAAGGATCTCAGTGTAGCGATATATGAAGCGATCTTATGAGACGTATTAAGATGACGTATACGACGCTGCGACAATGAGTATTATGACTCTCAATGCGCGCACTTCATGTATTATACTATTAGGGAAACGAACTGATGACGTCGTTCTACCTCCACTTCGCATTACTCGCTGATCTCCTCCTGCGGGAACAGCATGTGGAAGAAGCGCTGTGGGCCTCAGATAATAAGCTGCAGCGCCAGATATGGCATAGACCAGAACTCTGCGTCTTTTGATCAGCGCTTTGATTACTGGAAATTTCGCGCGACTGATCAGTTCTCAGGGCGGAGCTGGGTGGAAATCGGCTCAGCGTGGAAACGGGAAACTCGAACAGTTTATCGTGGCGCGTGACGCTGGGCATTGGCGAGGCGCCGCGACTGAAGTCAACCGCAGGCCTCTAAACCACCATCACCGTAACACCGGAGGAGTACAACCGTGGCTGAACTACGGCAACGGGAACTACGCCCCAACGTAACCATCGATCATCGTGGCGTAGGTGGTGTAAGATCTACACGATAGATGGGTTCCGCCTGTGGCGGCTACTTGAAGGACGGATCCACCCACGGGATGTCGATGATCTCGTCGCGATCTACGTCGATCGTGTCGATCCGGCTACGCCACGCCGCGTAGGGCCTGGCGCTGAGTTCATCGGCACGTTTACGCCTGACCGAGTGGCTTTGCCACTGGCGAACTGTAGAGCCGGTGCCGGGACGGACCCAGGTCCGCCACTCCAGGGCACAATATCTAGCGCGAAGCGCGTGGTGTGCTCGTAGAACTCCCCGAACCTGCGGAGCGACTGTGCCCAGATCGAAGTCGGACCGGCGAGGTTGTCAAGCGACGCGCGACGTGCCTGCATCGCCGGGCGTCGCGAACGTAGCTGCCGCCCAGCAGCGCTCCGCCAGCGATCGCGCATAGTCGACGCCCACATAGCGGGACCGCGCTTCCAGCGGTACGCAGGCGAACGGTAGATCGGCGACGTTCGGCGCGGACGGCGCAGCCTGCCAGTGTCACCTGGGCGTCTCGGAACACCGCCGCGACAACATCCGGTAGATCACCAACGTGACCGTCGCCACTGCGGCCGGCGATAGCCTTCGCCCGCGCGCTGCCATTCCCCATCCGACCGCCACGCCTGAGCAGCGGTCCGAGGATAACCTTCTGCGGACGTACCGAAGCCGCGCGAGCAAGCCGTTGCGGTGCCCGATCAGGTTGGTCCCGCGCTTGGTCGTCTTGCCGCGAGCCAGCCAAGTGGAGCCATCAATGCTCCGGTCGACAGGATCCGGTACCTAACGGTTGGATCTCAATTCCGCGCCGCCGGGCGCGAAGCGAGCACTGCTGGCACCCGCCAGTGGCGTGGCGCCACCGTCGTCGACAACGCCGCGGCGGCCCTGTTCGAGCGCGCCGCCAGTGCGGCGCCCGCAAAACCCGCCGATCAGGGCGGCGAACGCAGGTCGCTCGCCTTCGGTGAGCAAAATCTGGCGACCGTCCTGCAGACATATCAGTGGGCCCTGATCCGCCGGTAATAAGGTTCACATGCGCCAGCTGCGCACAACGGCAGCGTACTCAGGCGAAAGCCAGACCGCCATAAGCACAGAACTGCGGGGCGGCGGGGATGCGCGTGGGGAGACGGCGCGGCCCCTCTGCCACCCGATGGTCACCTCTCGATCGCGGCCACTCGACAGCAGAAGCGCTCAATTGCCGAGATCCGTGCATCGCCTCCAGCGAGTCGTTCGCCCACTGCTCGCCAGGGGCACGGCGCTTGTGCCTCGCAAGGCTTCATCATGTGGCATCCCGTTGCCGCCCCGATGTGAAGATTTCTGACCGGACGGGTTCATCGGGACGGTCGACCCTCCGCTGGCGCACCCACGTTCCTTGTTTCCCGTGGGTGCTTCGTCAATCGGTCCGGGTGCGGAGGCTCCGCGCCAGAGTGGGGATCATCACCGTCGCAGCGACGAGGTGTAGCCCGATGAGGGCGGTGATGGTGGCAGTGTTTGCCCCGGAGAGGAGGGGCGGGACCAACGAGATCGCGGTCAACGACACTGCCGTCCACACGAATCGCTCGGCAGGGCGAGCGCTCCAGCGAAGAAGAGCGGCGGCAATGACGATGCCCACGACCGAGAAGAAGCCGGTCACCACGGCGAACCCGGACAACGGGATCGTTTCGCCACCATCGGGGACCTCGGAAGTCGACGCCAACGGCATCGGGCAAGCGCAGCGGCCAGGGTGGTGGCCACCATCGCTGCGAGCGCGGCAATGAAGCCGGTGACGGCGAGCCCGCGGAGTCGGTGGGCGTGGCTGGTCTGGCCCGATGCCGGGCCTGCGACGACCCCGGTGTCATTCATGCTGTTCATGTCGTTCCTCCATCATTCGGTAGCTGACGTGCGGGGTGTGTTGACTGGCACGTGATGGTCCTGGCCTGGGAGTGACGATGCGCACTTTCGCCGTGGAACGGCCGGGGTTCCGCAGGGCGCGGACGCCGGTGCCGCGGAGCCAGAACCCGGCGTCGCGTCCGAGGACCGGCCCGGGCTCGCCGTCGCGCAGCTCCAGCTGCACCCGCCCGCGGGTGACGACGCCGAACGCGTCGCACCACTCCGCCGCGACCACCGCGACACGCGCGCCACCGCGCAGCGCGAGCGTCCGCACTGGACTACTCCGTGCCGTCCGCCGGCAGGCGCTCCGGCAGCCCGAGCCGCGGGAACTGGTCGTTGTGGAATGTGACGATCTCGGTGATCGCCCCGCCGGTGACGCGCAGGACGTCGATCGTCAATGGCAGGTACGCGTCCTCGCACTTCCGCCAGAGGTAGAAGGCGACGGCGGGCTGCCGGTTCACGGAGGTGAGGACGCCGCGCAGGCCCTTCATGCCCTCGAAGCCATCTCTCGACCCAGCTCGTTCACCACCGTGTCGCGGCCGACGTACAGGCCCGGCGTGGGCGGCATCGAGCAGCGGACGTCGTCCCGCAACAGTGCGGCGAGCCCGTCGACGTCCGTGGCCACGCTGGCGTCGGTATAGCGGCGCACCAGCTCGCGCGTCCCCGCGTCCTCCTCGCCGCCGGTCCAGTCCTGCCGCTCGGCGGGCAGGTGCTCCCGCATGCCGGCGCGGGCCGCTGCAACGCGCTGTTCACGAGTTGACGGAGTCCCCGAGGAGCTCCGCGACGTCCTTCGCCGGCCAGCCGAGCACGTCCCGCAGGATCAGTACGGCCCGCGGGCGCGGCGCGAGGTGCTGGACCGCGACCAGATACGCCAGCTCGATCGTCTCCCCGCGCGACGGCGACGGTCTCCGGCTCGTCCGCGTCGCCCGCGGGCAGCTCGTCGAGCAGCCGGTCCGGGTAGGGCTGCAGCCACGGCACCTCGCCGCCGGTCGCGGGCTCCGGGCGGCGCTTGGCGAGCAGGTCCAGGCAGGCGTTGGTGGCGATCCGGTACAGCCAGGCCCGGAACGTCGACCGCCCCTCGAAGGTCTCCCGCCGCCGCCAGGCACGGAGGAACGTCTCCTGCACCGGTGTCCTCGGCGTCCTCGAACGACCCGAGCATCCGGTAGCAGTGCACGTGCAGCTCCCGCCGGTGCCGCTCCGCCAGCCCCGAGAACGCCGGCTCGTCGACCTCGCCCAGCCCGTTCACGCCCAGCTCCTCCAACCGCGTGTCCGCACTCATCGCGTCATCCTTCCGTCTCAGTCGTGTCCCGTCGTGAGGTGTGACGGGTGCGGGTGCGACAACTCATCACTAGCTAGAACACATCACCGGCAGCAGTCCGGCATTCATCGCTGATAGCTGCTCGCATCGAAGAGAGTCAAGACGCCGAGCACCGTTCCGCCAGGAGGTGATCGTCGCGCGGGACGCGCGCAGGTGGAACCCATCCGGCACATCCGGATCTGCCGCGATGAGGTCGCTCATGCCGATGAGCGTGCGTCACTCCGCCCAGTGAGACGCGCAAGAGTGCTTCGGATGCGGTGAGCTGGAACACTGAGTAGTGAGCCTATGTCAAGCTGCTCGTTCGAACCAGTCGATCGCGAGGTCGGCGACCGCGGCGGGGGCGTCGTCGGTGATGAAATGCGCGGCGTCGTCGACGTGAGGCGAAGCTCGACGCGATCGGCGTACCGCTCCGGATTGCGGCAGATACGCCCCATGAGCTCCTCGGTCAGGGCGGTCGCGGCGGCCGAATACCACGAGGGTCGGCACCGCGAGCCGCCGGCGGCAGTAGACGCCGCGCATCATGCGCATGCCTTCGGGCAGGACCATGCGGCGGCAGAGCGGACGCACCGCGCCGTCGATGTCGGGTCGGCGCATCGGGGCGAGGTGGGCTTCGACGGCTGCCTCCGGCATCGGGCGGGCGACGTAGTCACTCGGAGAAGACTCCGCGCAATGAGGCGCCCGGGCGGTGCCAGACGAACGGTGGCAGGTGCCGGAAGCCCGGGAGGAACTTCGGGCTGAACGTCATGAAGCCCGGCGGCACGGCGAGCTGCACTGCCGTTCGAACCCGCTCGGGGTGGTCGTAGGTCAGCTGCATCGCGGTGATGACGCCCATGTCGTGGAGACGAGGTGGGCGCGCTCGATGTGTAGGACGTCGAGGAGCGGCGAAGCAGGTCGCGGAGCCGGGTCTCGCGTTCGACACGCGGATCGTCGGCCACGGTCCAGCCGGCCCCGCGCAGGTCGGGGCAGAGGACGCGGTAGCCGCCTGCGGCGATGACCGGAGCGATCGGCGCGCCACTGCCACCAGTGCTGCGGAAATCCGTGCAACAGCACGACCGGTTCGCCCTCGCCGATGGCGGCGAGGTGAGTATGCAGTGCCGGGCGTCTCGACGACGAGATGGTCGAAGCCGGAGAGCCTCCGGCAGCGGCGGCGACCAGGCCGAGGCATCGACGGAACGGGTGATGCGGGGCTCGGGCGTGGGCATGGCGACCTCCTTCGTGCGGTGGAGTACTATGTTCATAGTAGACCTCTTGTGAAAGGAGCGTTCCATGCCGGCGGCTACCCGGGAACGCGCACTCAGAGGCGGCCGTGGAGCTGCTCGGCGCGGAGGGCGTGCGCGCGTTGAGCCATGCGCGGGTCGACGAACGGGCAGGGCCTCCCCCGGGTCGACCTCGAACTGGTTCCGCACCCGTCGGGCGCTACTCGGCGGAATTGTCGACTGGATCGCCGAGCGCGAGCGCGCCGACCTCGAGCCGGCCGCGATGCCTACGATCTCGGGAGTCGACGAGCTGATCGAGGGCTTGTGCGCCATGGCCGAACTGCAGACCGGGCCATTCGCCGCGCGCACCCGCGCACGCTATGCCTCTTCCTCGAACTCGCCGGCGACCCTGAGCTTGGCGAGCCGCTGCGGCGGCAGCGACGCGAGTTCGAGCGGTGGACTGAGCGGATCGTGATCGCCGTCGGTATCGCCGACCCCGTGCCGGCGACGAGGGCCCTCATGGCACTCGGCGACGGACTGCTCCTGCACAGGCTCACCGTCGACCCCGAAGCTTGACATGCGCCCCGCCATCGAACGCGCAGTGCGCGCGCTCGCGGAGTCCTGACCTGACGCTCCGGCGCAGACAACCAAACACCGCCACGACAGACCTTTGTTCGAGAACCGGATCGTCATCAACACCCTCCCAGAATCCTCAGGTGTTGCAACCACCGCGAGAACCTGGGGACCCCTTACCGGTAAGCAGCCGAGGCTTGTAGCCCGCCAGCCGCCATGCCAGCCCAGAACACCTGATAGACCTCAGAAACCCATCCGATAAGAGGAACCGCACCACAACACCCTCCGAACTAGGGATGTTGCGATCACTGCGGAGAACCCAGGGCTCGGCTACAGGAACACTCCGCTGAGGGTTTCCGTTAAGAGAGAGACGACATCGCGGTGATTGGCGGCGATGTGATCATGAGCAAGGTTGTGCTCGACATCAGCAGGGAAACTCGGCCACTGAGGCGCCGCAGTTCGACAAGAGCTGATTTCCCCACATCCGATGCGTCCCCAGAACCATATGCAGGGACGCCCGCACCCCCAGGCCGATCGCCAAGCGCAGCCCGCGGCAGGCAGCCGCGCCCGGCGTTGACGACCGGGAACTCTTAACGCCCCACGCCTGATGGCGAAGCCTGCCGCCACTGCGGGCATGGCGCAGAGTCGTACCGAGGATCGCGGCGCTGGTACGGCCACGGGGCCTGGTGACATGGTGTGGATGACACAGAGAGCGCGGGAGGACACATGTCGCAGCCCATCGTGTACGTCGATACGTCCGAGGTTCAGCCGGGACGACTAGAGGAGCTCAAGGTCGCCATGACTGACTTTGGCGCGGTTCGTGCAGGCGAACGAGCCGCAGCTGCTCGCCTACAACGTGTACTTCAGTGACGACGGGACCCGGATGAGCGTCCTGCACATCAATCCGAACTCTGCCTCGCTTGAGCGGCACATGAAGGTTGCAGGACCGAAGTTCCCACCGATCGGCGAGTTCATCAGACTGCTCTCCATCGATGTCTACTGGCCGACTGGATGACGGGCTGGTAGAAGGACTCCGGCAGAAGGCCAAAATGCTCGGCAGCGGGACAGTGCGCGTGCACGACCTCC
>ERZ1370068.8586-contig-7429_pt1 | contig 65381 bp, 88 predicted proteins | sample MGYA00561227_ERZ1370068 | MGnify/ENA primary metagenome ERZ1370068 (study PRJEB38410, sample SAMEA6850437) | metagenome | study: Metagenomic assessment of the ecological functions of the soil: analysis of the soil microbiota associated with the... | reverse complement strand
GTTACGTATTGCTAACCAATGAGCCGCGGCAGGTGACGCGTCAGCTAACTAAATCAGGCGCGTCCCCGTTTGCTAGCAAACGGGAATGTCCATTTAGCGGGAACCGCTCGCCAGCACGCTGCGACTCACCTCCCGACAGCATTTGGGAGATGGCAATGGACTGGCTCTTCGCGCGACAGATTCGTCCGTTCATGAAGCTCGCGGCCCTCGCGAGCCTGCTGCTGAACCTGGCGCTGCTGGCGCCTGCGCTCTACATGCTGCAGGTCTTCGACCGCGTATTCGCCAGCGGCAGCATCGAGACCCTGGTGATGCTGAGCGTGCCGCTGCTGATCATGCTCGTGCTCGGCTACTACATGGACGCGGCGCGCGCGCGAGTGCGCTGGCCGCCGCCGGGCGCGCGCGTCGAAGCCTGCCTCGCACCGGCAGCGCTCGGCAACGCCCTGCAGCAGCGCGGCCGCCGGCATGCGCCACGACCCGGAGGCGCTGCGCGACGTCGCGCAACTGCGCACGCTGCTCGCCAGCCCGGCGTGCGTGGCGCTGTTCGACGCGCCCTGGGTGCACGATCTATCTACTGATCATCACGCTCATGCACCCGCTGCTCGGCGGCATCGCCGCCCTCGGCGCGTGGCGCTGTTCGCACTGGGCGTGTTCACCGAACTACGCCACGCGCCGGCACACCGAGCGGGCGCATGGCCGCGGCGCGCGCGGCGCATCGGCAGGCGGAACTGCTGATGCGCAACGCCGAATCCGTGGTCGGCATGGGCATGACCGCGTCGGCCATCGCCGCGCTGGCAGGCGCGCTGCGACGACCAACACGCAGGCGCAGGACGCAGCTCGCCGGCATCAGCGCACGCGCTCGGCGCGCTGGCACGCATGTCGCGCCAGGGCCTGCAGGCGCGTGGCGCTCGGCCTCGGCGCCTGGCTGGTGATCGGCCGCCGAAGCGTCTGCCGGGCATCATGATCGCCGCCACGATCCTGCTGGGCCGCGCGCTGCAGCCGGTCGAGCTGCTCATCGGCGGCTGGAAGGCAGCTGGTCGAAGCCCGCGCGCGCCTGGCGCCGCCTGCGGCGAACGCGCAATCGCATGCAGCGCGAGGCGCGCTCTCGCCGCTGCCACCGCCGAAGGGCCGGCTCGACGTCGGAACGGCTGGTTTTCTCGCCGGCCGCCGGACGCGCACCGCGTGATCCGCGGCGTCGCGTTCTCACGCTGTTCGCCGGCGACAGCCTCGGCATCGTCGGGCCGAGCGCCTCCGGCAAGACGACGCTGGTGCGCCTGCTGCTCGGATCTGCGGTGCCGCAGGCCGGCAAGGTGCGCCTCGACGGCGCCGACATCGCGCGCTGCGACCGCGATCTGCTCGGCCGCGCCGTGGGCTATCTGCCGCAGGAGGTGCGAGCTGTTCGCCGGCACGCGTCGCCGCACAACATCGCGCGCCTGCAGCAGCTGGATCCGCAGGCGGTGATCCGCGCCGCGCAACTGCGCGCAGGCGCACGATCTCATCCTGCGGCTGCCCGAGGGCTACGACACCGAGATCGGCGACGGCGGCTGCCTGCTTTCGGGCGGCCAGCGTCAGCGCATCGCGCTGGCGCGCGCGCTGTACGGCGACCCGCGGCTGGTGATGCTCGATGAGCCGAACGCCAATCTCGATGAAGAAGGTGACGCGGCGCTGGCTGCGGCGCTGGCCGAGCTCAGGTCGCGCGGCGTCACCGTGATCCTGGTGGGCCACCGCCAAGCATCATGAAGCAGCTCGACAAGCTCGCCGTGCTGAACAAAGGCGTGTTCGAGTGCCTTCGGCCCGTCGGCCATCATTCTCGCGCGACTGCGCGACGCGCGCGAAGATCGTGCCCATTTCCCGCGGCCGAAGCCCTGCAGGTGCAGGCATGAGCGCGCCGATCTCATCCAGCCTGGCATCGCTGCTCGATGCGCCGCACCGACATCCGCCAGCTCCGCACGCTGGCTGAATCGCCGCGTCGTGCTGATTCCGCTGGCCGCTGGTGACGGCCACGCTGGGAATCTGGGCGTCGCTGGCGCCGATCTCGGGTGCGGTGATCGCGGCCGCGCGCATCAAGGTGGAGCTGGAGCGCAAGACCGTCCAGCACCGCGAAGGCGGCATCGTGCGCGAAATCCGCGTGCGCAACGGGCAGTCGGTGCGATGCCGGCGACGTGCTGGTGGTCGTGGACGACGTGCGCAGCGACGCCGAGCTCAGCCTGCTCGAAGACCAGTTCCGCGCCGAGCGCGTGCGCCATGCGCGCGTGAGCGCCGAGAGCACGCTGGCGCGCGAATTCATCATCGACGCGCAACTGGCCACGCGACCCGCAGAGCACGCGAGCACCCGGCGCGCGAACGCGCGCAGTTCGCCGCGCGCCGCCGCACGCTCGACGAGCAGACTCGACGCGCTGCAACTGCAGATCGCGCGAGTCGCAGGCACAGGCCGCGGCGCTCGCGAGCGCAGATCGGGTCGATCGACAGACTCTGGCCGGCTCGCCGCCGAGGAACTCAAGCTCAACGAGAAGCTGGTCGCGCGAAGGCTACCTGCCGCGCGCGCGGCTGTTGCCGCTGCAGCGCGCCGACGCCGACTCGCGCAGCCGGCTCGCGAATCGCGCGGAGACCTGGCGCTGTGCGCGCCAGCGCGCCGCCGAACTGCAGTCGCGCATGGCCGACGCGCGCAATCGCTATCAGCAGGCGGCCACCGAAGAGCATGAAGCAATCATCGGCGCGCTTGCGCGAGCTGGAAGAAAGGCTTCGTCCCGTCGAAGGACCAGGTGGACCGGCAGGCCATTCGCTCGCCCGTCGACGGCGTGGTCATGGGACCTGCGCGTCACGGCGACCGGCGAAGTGCTCGCCGCGGGCGCGGCCATCCTCGACGTGGTCCCGAGCAACGAAATGCTGGTGGTGGAAGCGCGCATCCGCCCGCAGGACATCAACCATGTCTTCGCCGATGCGAAGGCGCGAAGGTGCGGCCTGGCGGCCTACGACTGCACGCAGCACGCCGATGCTGCCGGGCCGCGTCACCTTCGTATCGCCCGGATCGCATGAGCGACGCGGCACACCGGCGAATCGTGGTTCGCGGCCACGGTCGAGGTGGACGTCGCCGCGCTCGAACACACTCATCCCGAGATCCAGCTCAAGGCCGGGCATGCCCGCGGAGCTGTTCGTCACGACTTCCGCGATCGCACCCTTTTCGAATACCTCGTGAGCCCGATCACGGCGTTCACGAATCGCGCCATGCGCGAAACCTGACACCGACCAAGCTACGGAGAACTTTCATGGCCGTCACAAGCACATTCAATTCCGAGCCAGCTGAGCGTCATCGGCGATGCGCTCGACAACAACGTCGACAGTCAGCCGCAATGCGGCCGGCGCGCATCCTCGTCAACGGCGGCGCCGTCGCCGATCGGTCGGCGGCACGCCGACGGTCGCCAACACCGCTGATCCAGGCGTTCGGCCTGGGCGGCAACGACGTCATCACGCTCAACGAGGCCAACGGCGCGCTGCCCGCAGCGCGAACCTGTTCGGCGGCGCCGGCAACGACGTGCTCACCGGCGGCTCGGGCGACGACCAGCTCTTCGGCCAGGCCGGCAACGACACGCTGCTCGGCAAGGGCGGCACCGACCTGCTGTTCGGCGGCGACGGGCAACGACACGCTGACCGGCGGCGACGCCGACGACCAGATGTTCGGCGAGGCCGGCGACGACCGCATGATCTGGAACCCGGGCGACGACACCGACCTGCATCGAAGGCGGCGACGGCACCGACACCGCCGAGGTCAACGGCGGCAACGGCGCCGAGCAGTTCACCGCCACCGCCAACGGCACGCGCGTGCGCTTCGACCGCGTCGACCCCGGCGCCGTTCTCGCTCGACATCGGCACCACCGAGAACCTCGTGCTCAACATGAACGGCGGCGACGACACGTTCTCCGCGACCGGCAACCTCGCGGCGCTGATCAACGTCACCGTCGACGGCGGCACCGGCAACGACACCATCCTCGGCAGCAACGGCAACGACACGCTGCTCGGCGGCGACGGCAACGACTTCATCGACGGCAAGCAGGGCAACGACACCGCGTTCCTCGGCGCCGGCGACGACGTGTTCCAGTGGGATCCGGGCGACGGCAGCGACGTGATCGAGGGCCAGGACTGGGCACCGACACCCTGCTGTTCAACGGCGCCAACATCGGCGAAGGCTTCGCCGTCTCGGCCAACGGCGCAGCCGCGCACAGCTTCACGGCGCATACGTCGCCAACATCACCATGGACCTCAACGACGTGGAGCAGTATCGATCTGCGCGCGCTCGGCGGTCAGGACCGTGCTGGTCGTCAACGACCTCACCGCCACCGACGTCACCAGAAGTCGTCGGATCTTCCGGCACGGCCGACCCCAGCAGCGGGGACGCCGCCATCGATACGGTGACTGCGCTCGTAACCAATGGCGCACGACACACGGCGACGGTCGCTGGCGAGCAGCGGCTGCCGGCGCGGTCTGCGGGCAACGGACCGGCCGCGGCTGACGAAATCGAGAACGCCAGATGCCACCGACGTGCCGCGTGGTCAGCGGTCAGGGCGGCGATGACGACATCATCAGCGCGTCGAACCTCGCCCTGGGAGCCGCTCACCACCGCCTCTGGCGGTGACGGCAACGACGTCGCTGACCGGCGGCTGCGGGCGGCGATCAGCTGTTCGGCGATGCCGGCAACGATAGCGCTGCTCGGCAACGGTGGCGCGACCTGCTGTTCGGCGGCGCGGGCAACGACACGCTGACCGGCGGCGACGGCGACGACCAGATGTTCGGCGAGGCCGGCAACGACCGCATGATCTGGAATCCGGGCGACGACACCGACCTGCATGGAAGGCGGCGACGGCACCGACACCGCCGAGGTCAACGGCGGCAACGGCGCCGAGAGTCTTCACCGCTCACCGCCAACGGCACGCGCGTGCGCTTCGACCGCGTCGACCCGGCGCCGTTCTCGCATCGACATCGGCACCACCGAGAACCTCGTGCGTCAACATGAACGGCGGCGACGACACGTTCTCGGCCACCGGCAATCTCGCGGCGCTGATCACAGCTCACCGTCGACGGCGGCACCGGCAACGACACCATCCTCGGCGGCAACGGCAACGACATGCTGCTCGGCGGCGACGGCAACGACTTCATCGACGGCCAGCAGGGCAACGACACCGCGTTCCTCGGCGCGGGCGACGACGTGTTCCAGTGGGATCCGGGCGACGGCAGCGACGTGGTCGAGGGCCAGGACGGCACCGACACGATGCTGTTCAACGGCTCGCGCCGGCGATGAGTCGTTCGAGATCTTCGGCCAACGGGGGCCGCGCGCGCTTCACGCGCGACGTGGCCAACATCACCATGGATCTCAACGACGTCGAGCGCGTGGAGCTCAACTACGCTGGGCGGCGCGGACACCGTCAACGATCGGCGACTCTGTCCGGCCACGCGACGTCCGCGAAGATCGCACATCGACTCTGTCGGCACGGACTGGCGCGGCGTGACGCGCAGTTGTTACTGCCAGCGGCCGCGCCACCGCGGACACTGATCACGCGTCGCCAACCACCGGCGCGGAAACCGTCGGTCACCGGACTTGCCGGCGCGCTGCGCATCACGAACGCCGGAACACGAACCGATTCAGCTGGTCCATCAACGCCGGCGGCGGCAACGACGCCGTGCACCGCCACTGCGCTTGCAGGCCACCGGCCCGTGATCGCGGCGATCGACGCGGGCGCTGGCAATGACACCGATGCCTCGGCAGCCAGCGGCGTGCGACATCGACTGCTCGGGCGGCGACGGCAATGACCGGTCTCGATCGGCGACCAACGGCAACGACGCCGCGCGGCTCGGCAACGGCAACGACACCTTCACCTGGGATCCAGGTGATGGCAGCGACCAGGTCGAAGGCGAGGCTGGCATCGACACGCTGATTTCAACGGCTCCGGCGCGCGGAGAACATCAACATTTCGCCAATGCCGGGCGCGCCACGTTTCTTCCGCGACGTCGCCAATGTCACCATGGACACCAATGATGTCGAGACGCCTGCGAGTTCGACGCGCTCGGCGGCGCCGATAACGTGGTCGTCGAACGACATGACCGGCACCGAGGTCACGAACGTGATCGTGAATCTCGGCGCCACCGATGGCTCCACCACTGGCGATGCGCGGCAGTAGATAGCGTGAGCGTGCTCGGTTCCGCGGCCGCAGATGCGGTGCAGATCGTCAACGCGGGCGCGGCGGTCGAAGTGCGCGGCCTTGCCGCCAACGTGCGCGTCACCGGGGCCGAGGCGACTGCCGATCGGCTCGAGGTCCACAGCGGCGCGGGCGACGACACGCTCGATGCCTCGGGGCCTCCACACGAATTCAGCTCAGCTTGTTTGGCGATGCCGGCAACGATCGCATCATCGGCAGCGCGGGCGCCGATTTCATCAATGGCGGCGCGGGCGTCGATACGGCAGCCCATGGGCGCCGGCAACGACCGCTTCCAGTGGAATCCGGGCGAAGGCAGCGACGTCATCGACGGCCAGTCGGGATTCGACACGCATGAGTTCAACGGCTCGAATCGCCGATGAGCAGTTCGCACTCAACGCCGACGGCGATCACGCCATCCTCCACGCGCAACCTCGGCAACATCGTCATGGACCAGAACAATGTCGAACGCGTCGAGCTGGATGCGCTCGGCGGCGCCGACCGCTTCGACATCGGTGATTTGCGCGCCACGGACATTCGCGAACTGAACATCAACCTGGCTGGCGTTGCGGGCGGCGGCGCGGATGGCCGCGAGGATGTGGTGAATCTCACCGGCGGAGCGCTGTGGAGAGTTCATCAATCTTCAGCGCTTCGGGAAATGACCTGGCGATCAGCGGCCTGGCGGCGGCGACGCGCATCGAGAACCTGGATGACGCGGCGACAAGGTCACGGTGCAGTGGCGGCGGCGGTGCGGATCTCATCAATGCCCTGTCCGTCGGCGCGGGGGTTGGCGGCGCTCACGCTGGAGGGCGGCAGCGGCAACGACATCCTCGATCGGCAGCGCTGGCAATGATGTGCTCAACGGCGGCACCGGCAATGACGTGTTGTTCGGCGGCGATGGCGACGACCTGTTCTCGGCGCCGACGATTTCACCATCGTCGATTTTCACGCCGGCGCAGGCAGCAACGATCGCATCGATCTGCGCGCCGTCTGCAGGACTCGACGACTTCGGCGACGTGCTGGCTACAGCTCGCGGAGTCTTCGGCGGTGTGGTTCTGGATTTCGGCGCGGACGAGATCACGCTGCTCGGTGTCAACGCCTCGCAGCTGCAGGCCGACGATTTCCTGATTTGAGGATGGGGGCAGCCCCGTTCCAAGGCAGGGGTCAGTCCTCCGAGGGCTGACCCCTTTGCCAGGAAAGGGGGGCTGCCCCCTATTCACTTACAGCTTGATGCGCCCGCCGCCGGCGGGCGGACCACCCATGCCGCCGCATCCGGCACCACGATGCGCGACGCCTGCTTCGCGGCGCATCTCGCGCGCTTCTTCGATGGCCTGCTCGATGGCGATCTTCACGGCATCGGGGAATTTGTTGCACGCGTCTTCGAGCGAGGCGGCTTCGAGCTCGAAGGCCAGCGGCAGCACGCCCGCCGGCGTCAGCAGCTGCGTCTGCCCGGAATACAACACCGGGCGCGAGGTGTCGGTGCTTGCCGTCGGCGAGCACGGGCACCAGGCGGCGCAATGTGCCCGCCTTGCGATCCGTGAAGATCTCTTCACGGTAGAGCTGGGTGACGTCTAGCTTGATTTCGGGGAGCTGCTGTTCTTGGGCCATGATGTTGTTCCGTCAGATTCGAGTCACGCAGGAGCGCGGATGATACCAACTGCAATGCGGCGATGAACGGACGATCCGCTTCGAGCAGGCGTTCCGTCGCCGAGCGCACCGACAATCCACCCACTTGAGCTGCTGGCCGTCGAGGCCCCGCGGCACGCCGCCTGTCACCGTCGCGCGCCACAACACGAGGTCGACCACGCGGTCCGGGTAATCGTGGGTGAGCGTCATGATTTCGGCGTCGGGCTCGCGCGTCGACGCCGAGCTCTTCGCGCAGCTCGCGTACCAGCGCCTGCGTGTCGCTCTCGTCCGAGCGCCACCTTGCCGCCGGGAAATTCCCACCAGCCGGCCATGTGCTTGCCGGCCGGGCGCTCGGCGATCAGCACGCGCGCTCGCGCGTCGAACAACGCCGCGGCCACCACGCGCAGCCGCGGCTTCGCCGACTGCTACTCGACTCCCTCGAGCACGCCGTGGCAGTTCTTGAATTTCTTGCCGCTGCCGCACGGGCACGGCTGGTTGCGCCCGACCTTGGGCGCGGCGCGCACCGGGCGCTGCGGCGCGGCATGCGGCGGCGCTGCGGCGCGCGCCGGCGAGCGCCCGGCGGTGCGGCGCCTGCGGCTGGCCTGCTTCGCCCGCGGCACCGAGCTGCGCGAGCGACGCGGCTTCGGCGTGCTGCGCCTGCAGCGCGCGATTGAGCCGCGCGCGACGCGCCTCTTCCTCGCGCTCGATCTGCTCGGGACTCTTCACCTGCACGTCGAGCGTCGCGAGGATCGTGACGGTGTCGAACTTGATGCGCTCGAGCATGGCGGCGAACAGCTCGAAGGCCTCGCGCTTGTACTCGTAGCGATAGTCCTTCTGCGCGTAGCCGCGCAGGTGGATGCCCTGGCGCAGGTAGTCCATGGCGCCGAGATGCTCGCGCCATTGCTGGTCGAGCACCTTGAGCATGATGTCCTTTTCGACGTGCCGCATGATCGGCTCGCCGATGCGCTGCCACCTTGGCGTCGTACATCGCGTCGATGGCGCCGATGACGCGGCCGCGCAGCGTCGATTCCTCGAGCTCCGGCTGATCCTTGCAGCCACTGCGCCGGATCCACCTGCGTCGCGAAGTTCTTGGCGATGGAGCGTCGCGCAGGCCCGCGAGATTCCATTCCTCGTGGCTGACGTTCGCCGGCAGGTGCTGGTCGAGGATGCCGCTGACGACCTCGGCGCGGATGCCGCGGATCGCGTCGGCCAGGTCGGTCGGCGCCCATGAGCTCGGTGCGCTGCTGGTAGATGACCTTGCGCTGGTCGTTGGCCACGTCGTCGAACGTCGAGCAGCTGCTTGCGGATGTCGAAGTTGTGCGCCTCGACCTTGCGCTGCGCCTTCTCGATCTGGCGCGTGAGCATGCCGCTCTCGATGACCTCGCCTTCCTTCATGCCGGCCATCTGCAGCCAGCGCTTCGTGCGATTCGGATCGCCGAAGATGCGCATCAGGTTGTCTTCCATCGATAGATAGAAGCGGCTCGAGCCCGGATCGCCCTGGCGGCCCGAACGGCCGCGCAGCTGGTTGTCGATGCGGCGCGACTCGTGGCGCTCGGTGCCGATGATGTGCAGGCCGCCGGCGGCGACGCACCTTGTCGTGGCGCGCCTGCCAGTCGGCGCGGATGCGCGCGGCGCGAGCTCGTCGAGCCCGCTTCGCCGGCAGCGGCGGCGGCTGCTCGAGCTCGGCTTCGTTGTTGCCGCCGAGTTTGATGTCGGTGCCGCGACCGGCCATGTTCGTGGCGATGGTCACCTTGCCCGGCATGCCGGCGTTCTCGACGATGTGCGCCTCGCGCTCGTGCTGCTTGGCGTTCAGCACTTCGTGCGCGAATGCCGTTCTCCTTGAGCACGCCCGACAGCAGCTCGGAGGTTTCGATGGACGTGGTGCCGACCAGCACCGGCTGCTCGCGCGTCACGCAGTCTTCGATGTCCTCGATGATGGCTTTGAACTTGTCGCTCTGCGTTGAGGTACACGAAGTCCGGCGTTGTCCTTGCGGATCATCGGGCGGTGCGTCGGGATCACCACCACTTCGAGGCCGTAGATCTGCATGAACTCCGGCGCTTCGGTGTCGGCCGTGCCGGTCATGCCGGAGAGCTTCTTGTAGAGGCGGAAGTAGTTCTGGAAGGTGATCGACGCGACGCGTCTGGTTCTCCGCGCGCACCTTCACGCCTTCCTTCGCTTCGACGGCCTGGTGCAGGCCGTCGGACCAGCGCCGGCCCGGCATCGTGCGGCCGGTGAATTCATCGACGATGATCACTTCGCCGTCGCGCACGATGTATTCCACGTCGCGCTTGTAGATGCGCATGCGCGCGCAGCGCCGCGTTCAGGTGATGCATCAGGCGGATGTTCGGCGGGTCGTAGAGGCTCTCGCCTTCGCGCAGCAGCCCGGCCTCGGCCATGAGCCGCTTCGACGCGTTTCGTGGCCGGCTTCGGTGAGGTGCGTCTGCTTCTGCTTCTCGTCGACCGAGAAATCGCCGGGGCCGTCTTCCTCGTGCTGCTTCGTGAGCCGCGGCACCAGCGCGTTGACCTTGACGTAGCAGATCGTCGTTCTCTTCGGCGGGGCCGGAGATGATCAGCGGCGTGCGCGCTTCGTCGATGAGGATGGAGTCCACTTCGTCGACGATGGCGAACGCGAGGCCGCGCTGCACGCGATCTTCGAGGCTGAACGCGAGGTTGTCGCGCAGGTAGTCGAAGCCGAATTCGTTGTTGGTGCCGTAGGTGATGTCGCAGCGATAGGCGGCGCGCTTTTCGGTCGGGATCCTGCTGGTTCTTGATGACGCCGACGGTGAGGCCGAGGAAGCGGTAGATCGGGCCCATCCAGTCCGCGTCGCGCTGCGCCAGGTATTCGTTGACCGTGACGACGTGCACGCCCTCGCCGGTGAGCGCGTTGAGATACGCGGCGAGCGTCGACATCAGCGTCTTGCCTTCGCCGGTGCGCATCTCGGCGATGCGGCCTTCGTGCAGCGTGAGGCCGCCGATGAGCTGCACGTCGAAGTGGCGCATCTTGAGCGTGCGGCGCGCGGCTTCGCGCACCACGCGCAAATCCTTCGGGCGCGAGGTCGGCGAGCGGCGTGCCTTCGGCGAGCCGCTTGCGGAATTCGACGGTCTTGGCCGCCAGAGCCTCGTCGCTCAATGCCTGCAGCGCGGTCTCGAATGAAGCCGCCTTGCGCACCGTCGCTTCATAGCCTTTGACGATGCGATCGTTGCGACTGCCAAAGAGTCGCGTCAGAAGATTGAGCACTTAGAGAATCCTTGCGAGAAACTTCAAGCTGGACAGCCACTTAGGATAGTGCGCCGCGCAGCCGGGCCGGTATTCTACGGATAGACCTGAGCGCACGGTACTGGTTTCCGAGTGACCCTGCGTATGGTCGATGGCGCAGCGCTTGCAAGGCGGTCATGACGGAAGCTGGTGACATGCGAAACGGACGCCGCCGCTTCGGCGGCGTTCGGAGGGCCGTCGCAGCGCGCTTGCAGGATTCCGTATCTGCGGCCGATGAACGTCAGCGGATCGATCTGCCGGCCGTTCTTGAGCACTTCGAAGTGCACGTGCGGGCCCGTCGAGCGGCCCGTGGAGCCGACGAAGGCCAGGGTGTCACCACGGCGCAACGGTGCGGCCCACGCCGACCGCCAGGCCCTGGTTGTGGCCGTAGCGCGTGATCAGGCCATTGCCATGGCTGACCTCGACGAGGTTGCCGTAACCGGCCTTCTCGCCGGCGAACGTGACCACGCCGGCCGCGACGGCGATGACGTCCGAACCCTGCGGGCTCGCGAAATCGATGCCCTTGTGGAAGGCCTGGTGACCGTTGAACGGATCCTGGCGCTCACCGAAATACGAGGAGATGTGGCCTTCGTGCACCGGGCGGCCATCGGGGCGGATCTGCTCGTCGAGCTTCTTCGACAGCAGCGCGTTCTCGAGCGCCGCGAGCTGCGCGTCGCGCGAGGAAATCTTCTGTTCGAGGCCGTTCAGCAGCGAGTTGAGATCCGGCGCCTGCATGGCGGCACCGATGTCCGACTCCGGACCGCCGACGGCCGGCTGGCTCTCGAAATCGAATTCGCGGTTGTCGATGTTCGCCATCTGCGTGAGGCGCTTGCCCAGCGCGTCGAGGCGGATGACGTGGGCGTTCATCTGGCCGATACGCATGGCGACCGCGTCGACGCGGCGCTGCAGCTCGGCCTTGAGTTCCTTGATTTCGGCCTGCTGTTCGGCGAGGGTCGCGGTCCACGTAGCGACCCCACGCGGCGCGCTGCTTGCTCTCACCGATCTTGAATCCGAGGCTGAAAGCGGTGGCCAGAATGGCGACCAGCACGGCCGCAAAGGCCGCGACGGCGAACGGGTGGGCCGAGGTTGAAATGCCGGGCACGACCTTCACGGCGCGAGAAAAAGATGATGTTCATCGCGCCAGCTCCAGAGCCATGGGGACAATGCGGATCTTTACGATCCTGTTCTTTGTAGCTTCAAAGACTTGCACCTCGCTGGCATCCTCGTCGTCCACTCCCTGAGAATCTTGACCGGCAAAACCATTAGGCCCAGCAGGCGCGAAACTATGCCCAAAAGACCTACCCGAAACAAGCAAACCGTCCGCCCGGGGTCCAAACCCAGGACCGCGGGAGACTTAATCTCGGCGCGTCTGCCAGCTCTCGCCCAGCGTGCCCTTTCGGCGCCCGAGGACGTCCGTGTGGCAGGTCGCAGTAATGAAGGCGTTGGGACCGGAGCTGGCCAATAAGGTAAATCGATGCACCCTCGATAGCGGAAGGATTACGGTGATCGCGGAATCCTCTGCCTGGGCCGCCCGGATGCGCTTCAGCGCTGGCCGAAGTCGGAGCCCGAGCTGCGCCGCCGTGACGCCCGGATATCGCGAGCTGATCGTGCGTGTGCGCCCACGGCAGCCGGCGCCACGACCTGGGCACCCGCGGAAGTCATCCCGGTAAACACGCTTCAGATCTCGCCTGAGGCGAGCAGGTCCGCGGCGTAGTTCGCGGCCCGCGCGGACAGGGCCATGTAGGTCAGCGAAGGGTTCACGCATGCCGGACGAGGTCATGCACGAGCCGTCGGTGATGAAGAGGTTCGGGACGTCGTGCGCCTGGTTGTGGCCGGTTGAGCACCGAGGTCGCCGGATCGAGCCCCATGCGCGCGGTGCCCATCTCGTGGACGCGACTGCCCGGCGGCGACAGATGCGCGATCAGCGCGCGGACGTTCTCGCAGCCCGGCGGCCACCAGCATCTGCGCTGCGCGTCCTTGTCGCGCGCTGCGCGCCGAGCGGCGTTCGTTCTCGCCGTGCGTGCAGTCGATGTGCACCAGCGGCAGTCCCCAGTCGTCGGCTTGCGCGTCGCGTGCAGCGTCACGCGATTGTCCGCGCGCGGCAGCATCTCGCCGAAGCCGAACAGCGCCATTCTGCCAGGGCCGGGCTCGCGCAGCCGCTGTCTTGAGCTCGGCGCCCACGCCCGCCATCGTCGAGCGCGCGATCCCAGCTGCGTGCGCTCGCCCTAGCCCTGGAACGCCGCAGCCGCGCACGATAATCGCCGCGCGCCGTCTTCGGTGACGTTGACGTAGCGCGGAATGATAGAAGCCCGTCGGGCGGCGGCCGTAGTAGTAGCGATCGAGAAATCCCGGATGCGTGCCCGATGGCGCCGATGCCACACACGTGATCCATGAGATTGCGGCCGACCTGCGTCCGAGCGATTCGCGAGACCGTTCGGGAAAATTCCGATTGCGAGTGCAGCAGGATCTGCGCGCGTGCCGATGGTCGAGGCGCACAGGAACACCACGCGTGCCTGGTACGACCTGCGCCTGCTTCGTGTTCGCGTCGATGACGCGCACGCCGGAGATGCGGCGCTTCGCGTGGTCGTAGTCGAGACGCTCGACGATGGCGTCGGTGACCACGGTGAGGTTGCCGGTGCGTTCTGCGCCGCCGGCAGCGTCGCGCGACAGCGTCGAGAAATATCGCGCCATATCCGCAGCCGCGCTCGCAGACGTTGCGCAGCTGGCAGGGACCGCGCCCGAGCGCGATGTGCTCGGCGGTGGGCTCGGTGAGATGCGCGCAGCGGCCGACGGTGACGCGGCGCGTCGGATGGCTCGCTCTCGAGCTTGCTGCTTGAACGTCGAGTTCCAGCGCAGTTGAGTTCCATGCGGCTGCAGGAACTGCCCGTCGGGCAGCTGCTCGAGTCCTTCGCTCGCGCCGGAAATGCCGGCGAAGCGTCTCGACGCGGTCGTACCACGGCGAAATGTCGGCGTAACGAATCGGCCAGTCGACGCCGTGGCCGTCTTTCTGGTTGGCGCCGAAATCGATAGTCGCTCGATGCGATAGGTCTGCCGCGCCCCAGGTGATCGACCGGCCACCGAGGTGATAGCCGCGCATCCACGAGGATACGGCCGATCCGCCGGCGTGCAGATACGGATGCTCGCTGTCGCTGCACCCACCATTGCTTGGTGGCGGAATTGAACGCGTGGCAGGTGCTCTGGATGGCGTAGTGCTGCGGCGCGCTTCGTCCTCCGGCACCTGGCCGCGATTCGGCACCTCCCAGGGCGCGGCGAAATCCAGGTAGTCGGTCGTGTGAGTGACGTGACGGCCGCGCTCGATCAGCAGCGTCTTCGCAGCCCGCGCTCGCACAGCTCCTTGGCGGCCCAGCCTCCGCTGATCCCCGAGCCCACGACGATTGCGTCGAAGTCCATGCTGGCTCGCGTACCAGTCAGAACGCGGACGCGCGTCCGACTTCCGCTGAGCGGCAGGCAGGAGCGCCAGGCGCCGGGCACGAGCTCGATAGCGCAATTCGCGCGTCGCGCCGACTTCGGAGTGGTAGTAGCCGATCAGCACCAGCGTGCTTGAACTTGCGCGTACGCGCCGTCGCTGCGCGCCAGCGACTGCCGCATCGAATGCGCTGCATCACTTCGAGGCGCCGCTCGGCGGGCAATTTCGAGGAACGCCGCGCCGAACTTGCTCCAGGCCTGCTTCTCGATGGCCTCGAGCACGCTCGGCAATCTCGGCGCGCGTCGCTGCGAGCCCCACTCCGCCAGCATCTGCCGGATGAACGCCGGCACACCGGCGCCGATGGCGCCGGGCGTGTCGGTGGCGGGAATGATCATTTCGCTCACCTGCTCGAGCAGCGCGAACTGCTCGGCGCGAGAGCACCGGCCCGATCCCGCGTCGGCATGCCGCCGGATTGACGCGCGAAGCGCGTCAGCGCCGCGGCGCCGCCCAGCAGGAAGACCGCGCCGAGCCAGCAGGCGCGACGATTGAGTTTGTCGCTGTTGCCCGATTCCACGCCGAAGGCTGTCCTCCGCCCGATCTATCGGCGACGTTGCTTCGAACTGAATTTCGAGCGTGCGCCGCGTCAAATTCCGGGCGCATGGAACACGGACTGCAGCGCGGCAAGAAATTGCCGCGCGAATCGCGCGGTGTCTAGATGGCGGAGCCGACCGCGACCGGCGGCGGCTGGACGTAGGCGATGGGCGCGTCGGAGGGCTTCTCGAACGTCACCGCTTCCCAGGTCGGAGGTCTCGGAAATGAGCTTGCGCAGCAGGTTGTTGTTCAGCTTGTGGCCGGACTTGTAGCCGCTGAACTCGCCGATCAGGCTGTGGCCGAGTAGATAGAGGTCGCCGATCGCATCGAGGATCTTGTGCTTCACGAACTCGTCCTCGTAGCGCAGGCCGTCTTCGTTGAGCACGCGGAAATCGTCGAGCACGATGGCATTGTCGAGATTGCCGCCGAGCGCGAGATTGCGCGCGCGCAGCATCTCGAGGTCGCGCATGAAGCCGAAGGTGCGCGCGCGCGACACTTCCTTGAGGAACGAGGTCGTCGAGAAATCCATCGACGCCTTGCTGCGCGCGGCGCTTGAACAGCGGATGGTTGAACTCGATTTCGAAATTCACCTTGAAGCCGTCGAAGGGTCGGAACTCCGCCCACTTGTCGCCGTCTTCGACGCGCACGCGCTGCTTGATGCGCACGAATTTCTTCGGCGTGCGCTGCTCTTCGAAACCCGCCGACTGCAGCAGGAACACGAACGGGCCCGCGCTGCCGTCCATGATGGGCACTTCGGGCGCGCTGACGTCCACGTGCGCATTGTCGATGCCGAGCCCGGCGAAGGCGGACAGCAGGTGCTCCACCGTCGAGACGCGCGCCTCGCCATTAATAAGAGTGGTGCCGAGCTGGGTGTCGCCCACGTTCTCGCGCGTGGGCGCGGACTTCGGCGGGCGGATCGAGATCGGTGCGGCGGAAGACGATGCCGGTGTCCGGCGCCGCGGGCCGCAAGCGTCATCAGGACCTTCTGGCCGGTGTGCAGGCCGACACCCTGGGCGCGGATGGAGTTTTTGAGAGTGCGTTGTCCGAGCATCTGAAACTATCTCCGGCTGCCGTTGATCACGGTGCGCGGGTAGCGCCACCTGTCCTGGCAGGACCCGGAGGCATCGGGGAGCGGCCGCATCGCCATGATCACGGACTGGCGGCACCGTGCCCCAAAAGGGGCGCTACCGTAACACAATTGCCTTATTCAGTCTTCGGCGTCAGTCGGCCTGGCGCCGCAGAAAGGCCGGAATATCCAGCACATCCTCGGATTCCGCGGCTCGCATGCAGGCCATCGCCCACGGCTCTTTGACGCTGCACCGCCGGCTTGTCCAGCGCCGGCGTAGTCGGCCGCCGTCAGCGGACGGCGCGGCACGACGCGCATCGGCGGCTCCGCCGCCGGCGCTGCCGCCTGCGGTGCTGCCTTCGACAGGGTGGGCACTTCGCGTCCGAAGGGCGAGCGGCCACTGACCGCGATCTCGGGCTTGCCGAGCCCGGTGGCCACCACGGTGACCCGCATTTCATCGGACAGCTCCGGGTCGATGACGGTTCCCACGACCACGGTGGCGTCATCCGAGGCGAACTGCTTGACGATGTTGCCGACTTCCTGAACTCGCCGATCGACAGGTCCATGCCCGCGGTGACGTTCACCAGGATGCCGTGCGCGCCCGACAGGTTGATGTCCTCGAGCAGCGGCGAGGAGACGGCCATCTCGGCCGCTTCCTTGCGCGCGGTTCTCGCCGCGCGCCACGCCCGAACCCATCATCGCCATGCCGGTCTCGCTCATCACCGTGCGCACGTCGGCGAAGTCCACGTTGATGAGACCCGGACGCGTGATCAGCTCGGCGATGCCCTGCACCGCGCCCTGCAGCACGTGGTTGGCGCTCTTGAACGCGTCTAGCAAGCGTGGTCTTGGCGCCGAGCACCGTGAGCAGCTTCTGGTTCGGAATGGTGATCAGCGAGTCGACGTACTTGCCGAGCTCGGCGAGCCCGTGATTCGCCACCAGCGTGCGCTTGCCGCCTTCCATCTCGAACGGACGCGTGACCACGGCCACCGTGAGGATGCCGAGTTCCTTCGCGACCTGCGCGACCACCGGCGCCGCGCCCGTGCCCGTGCCACCGCCCATGCCGGCGGTGATGAACAGCATGTCGCAACCCTCGATCATCTCGATGATGCGATCGCGGTCTTCCATCGCGGCCTGCCGGCCCACTTCCGGATCGGCGCCGGCGCCGAGACCCTTGGTGATGTTGCAGCCGATCTGCAGCGCGGTCTTCACCTTCGAGTGCTTGAGCGCCTGCGCATCGGTGTTGATGCACAGGAACTCCACGCCCTCGATGCCACTCGTGACCATGTGCGCGACTGCGTTGCCGCCGCCGCCGCCCACCCCTATGACCTTGATTACAGCGTTCTGGCTGTAAGCATCCATTAGTTCAAACATTGTGTCGCTCCTTCACTAGTTAATCAAAGCTGTCAGCTTCGTTTTCGAACATCATCAGCCAAAATTGCCCTGAAACCAGTTCTTCATGCGCTCGAGCCATCGTGCGCGCGTTGCCCGAGATCGACCTGCCGCGATTGCCGCGCGAGCGCGTTGTCGCGCGCGTACAGCAGCAGCCCGGCGCCGGTCGAGTAGATAGGATTGCGGACCACGTCCGAGAGGCCCTTGATGTGCTGCGGCACGCCCGAGCCGCACCGGCACGTGGAACACTTCTTCGGCGAGCTCGATGGCGCCTTCCATCTTGGCGCTGCCGCCGGTGAGCACGATGCCGGCGGCGATGATTTCCTCGAAGCCCGAGCGGCGCAGCTCTTCGCGCGCCAGGCCGAACAGCTCCTCGTAGCGCGGCTCGACCACCTCGGCCAGCGTCTGGCGCGCCAGGCGCCGCGCCGGGCCGATCGCCCACCGCACGGCACTTCGATGCTCTCGTCGGGATTGGCGAGCTGCGACAGCGCGCAGGCGTACCTGCACCTTGATGTCCTCGGCGTACTGCGTCGGCGTGCGCATGGACACCGCGATGTCGTTGGTCACCTGGTCGCCGGCGATCGGGATCACCGCCGTGTGGCGGATGGCGCCCTGCGAGAACACCGCGAGGTCGGTGGTGCCGCCGCCGATGTCGATGATGCAGACGCCGAGTTCGCTTCTCGTCGTCGGTGAGGCACGGCGAAGCTCGACGCGAGCTGCTCGAGCACGATGTCGTCGACCTCGAGCCCGCAGCGCTGGATGCACTTCTCGATGTTCTGCGCGGCGCTGCTCGGCGCCGGTGACGATGTGCACCTTGGCTTCGAGCCGCACGCCCGACATGCCGATGGGATCGCGGATGCCTTCCTGGCCGTCGATGATGAATTCCTGCGGCAGCACGTGCAGGATCTTCTGGTCGGCCGGAATCGCCACCGCCTTGGCCGCGTCGACCACGTGCTCGCACGTCGACGTGCGCTGACCTCGCGGTCGCGGATCGCGACCACGCCGTGCGAATTCAGGCTGCGCACGTGGCTGCCGGCGATGCCGGCGAACACCGAGCGGATCTCGCAGCCGGCCATGAGCTCGGCTTCTTCGATCGCGCGCTGGATCGACTGCACCGTCGATTCGATGTTGACCACCACGCCCTTCTTCAGGCCGCGCGAGGGCTGCGATGCCGATGCCGATCACTTCGATCGAGTTGTCGGCGCTGACCTCGCCGACCAGCGCGACGACCTTCGAGGTGCCGACGTCGAGGCCGATGATCAGATTCTTGTCGGGTCGCTTAGCCATTATTGAGCCATTAGAAGTGCCATCTGAGTTGTCATCCTCCGGCTGCCGCTCGCGACGCGAGCGCCGCCCTGGCGCCAGCCGATTGCAAACCGTTCGTGTAACGCATGTCGATGTAGCCGATGTCGCTCGGCATGCGCGGCGATCTGGCCGACGCCGGCGGCGACGAAGCGCGCGAAGCGCTCGTCGATCTGGCGGCGCCCGAGCCGCACCGTGATGCCGTTGTCGAGATCGAATTCCCAGGCGCCGCGCGCATCGAGGCGCACGGCGGTCAGGCGCATGCCGGCCTCGATGAGCTGGCCCTGCGCGGCGAGATAACGGCGCGCGACTTCGCGCCTCGGTGCCGCTGCGGGCCCGAGAGCCGCGGCAGTTCCGGCGGAATGTGCCGCGGCCTCGGAAATGAACAGCTCGCCGCGCGTGTTCAGCAGGCCGTTCGCGCCCCAGCGCGCCGCCGCCACCTGCTCGGCGACGCGGATGTTCAGCGCGCGCGGCCACTGGCGCTCGCACGCGTGGCGCTATCTACCCAGGGCAGCTGCTCGACCGCGCGCGCGCACCGCGGCGAGGTCGACGCTCACCAGGCCCATGTCGCGCACGCGCGCCTTGCACGGCCTGCTCCACCTCGACCGGCGACACGCGCTGGAAGCGGCCGGTCACCGACACCTGCGTGATGTTCTGGTCGAGCGCGACCCAGCGCGCAGCGTCGCCGCGATGCCGAGCACCGCGAGCACCGCCGCCGCGATCCGAACCGCGCCACGCAGCGCGCCGGGCAAGCGGAACGCCGCCCTTCGCTCTTGCGCCGGTTCTTGGGTTTGCCCAACATCAGGCGATGACTCGTCCTCGGTGAACGAGGTTTCGAGCACCTGCCAGACGAGCTGCTCGAAGCTGATGTCGAGCGCGCGCGCCGCCATCGGCACGAGGCTGTGGTCGGTCATGCCGGGAACCGTGTTGATCTCCAGCAGATAGGGCTTGCCGGCCTTGTCCATCATGAAGTCGGCGCGGCCCCAGCCCTCGGCGCCCACGGCGGCGAACGTGCGCCTGCGCGAGGTTCGCCAGGTGCTTCTCGGCCTCGGCGGACAGGCCCGACGGGCAGTGAGTACTTCGTGTCGTTGCGGAAGTACTTCGCCTGGTAGTCGTAGAACGTGGCCGGCGTCTCGATGCGGATCGACGGCAGCGCGCGGCCCTGCAGGACGGCCACGGTGTATTCGGCGCCCGTGATCCACGGCTCCGCGAACACGTCGGGCTCGAGCATCGCGGCGCGCCTGGTAGGCGCCTAACAACTGATCGGCCTTCTCGACCTTGGTCATGCCCACCGAGGAACCCTGCGTCGCGGGCTTCACGATCATGCGGCAGGCCCAGGCGCTCGATGCAGTTGTCGAGATCGGCGGGCGAGCGCAGCACCATGTAGTCGGTGGTCGGAATGCCCACGGCCTGCGCCAGGCGCTTGGTGCGCAGCTTGTCCATGCCGATGGCCGAGCCCATGACGCCGCTGCCGGTGTACGGCAGCCCGAGGAATTCGAGCGCGCCCTGCAGCGTGCCGTCTTCGCCGCCGGGGCCGTGCAGCGCGATGAACACGCGATCGAACTTGCGCGTGACGAGTTCGCTGAGCGGCTTGTCGCGTCGGATCGAACGCGATGCGCGTCGACGCCGCGCTTCAGCAGCGCCGCGAGACAGGCGTTGCCCGACTTCAGCGAAATCTCGCGCTCGCTCGACGTGCCGCCGAGCAACACGGCGACGCGGCCGAACTCCGCGCGGCTCGGTGACGTGACGGACGATCTTGGGGTCGTGACGCAGGCGCATCAGAGCGGCTCCCCGACGATGCGGAATTCAGGTGTGAGCGCGCACGCCGAACTTCTCGCTGACGACGTCTGCTGGATATGCGCGACGAGCTTCTCGACGTCGGCGGCCGTCGCGGCCTCGACGTTGACGAGGAAGTTCGCGTGCTTGGGCGAAACCATGATGTCTCCGATGCGAAAGCCCTTGAGGCCGGCCGCTTCGATGAGACGCGCGGCGTGATCGCCCGGGGGATTGGTGAACGTCGAGCCGCAGCTCCACTCGCCGATGGGCTGCGTTTCCTTGCGCTTCGCCAGCAGCTCGCGCATCGCCTCCTCGGTGATGCCCGGCCGTGCGTCGAACTCGAGCGATGCGGCGAGGAAGAACTCGTCCGGCGCCGGCGGCATCGACGTGGCGATAGCCGTACGAGTATTCGCGCGGCGTCGCGGCGGCGATCGACGCCGCGCGCGTCGCACACATCGACGCTGCGCACGCGCGGCCAGGTCTCGCCGCCGAACGCGCCGGCGTTCATCGCCAGCGCGCCGCCCAGCGTGCCCGGGAATGCCGGCGAGGAATTCCGCGGGCGCCAGGCCCCACTTGATGCACTGGCGCGCGAGCCGCGCGCAGGGCACGCCGGCCTCGCAGGTGAGCGTGGTGTCGTTGACGCGTTCGAGGCGCGTGAGGCCGCTCTGCGTGTCGATGACCACGCCGCGGATGCCGCCGTCGCGCACCAGCAGGTTGCTGCCGAGCCCGAGCCAGAACAGCGGCGTGCCCTCGGGCAGCGTGCGCGAGAAACGCGAGCAGGTCGGCGCGGTCGCGCGGACTGAAGAACACGTCCGCCGGGCCGCCGACGTGCCACGACGTGTGCCGCGACATCGGCTCGTCGCGCTTCACGCGCGCCTCGAACTCGGCGTCGACCATGAGCGATGCCGTCGCTCATGACTGCGGCCTCGCGCGACGGTTTTTGAGCGCGCGCGCACGTCACGCTGCCTCCGGGCCGCGGCGGCCCCTAACTTCTCGGCAGCGCGTGCGACACGGCGCTGATGGTGCCGGCGCCCATGGTCACGAGCACGTCGCCGGCCGTGAGCACGGCGCGCAGCGCTTCGTGCAGCGTCTCCACCTTCTCGACGAACACCGGCTCGACCTTGCCGCGCGTGCGGATCGGCGCGGCAGATGGCGCGCCCGTCGGCGGCGGCGATCGGCGCTTCGCCGGCCGCGTACACCTCGGTCACCAGCAGCGCGTCGCCGCCGGACAGCACGGTGGCGAAATCGTCGAGCAGGTCGCGCGTGCGCGTGTAGCGATGCGGCTGGAACGCCAGCACCACGCGGCGGCCCGGCGTAGCCCTGGCGGATCGCATCGAGCGTCGCGGCGATCTCGGTCGGGTGATGGCCGTAGTCATCGACGATGGTGACGGCGTCGCCGCCGTCGCGAGCAGTCTGACGTCGGCGACGTGCGTGCAGGCGCCGGTCGATGCCCTGGAAGCTGGCCGAGCGCGCGCTGGATCGGCCTCGTGCGTGATGCCGATTTCGAGCGCCACCGCGATCGCCGCCAGCGAGTTGAGCACGTTGTGCAGGCCCGGCAGGTTCACGGTGACCGGCAAGCGCAGCTCGTCGGCGCGCGCGCACCACCTCGAAGTGCGTGCGCAGGCCGTCGCGCGCGCAGGTTCTCCGCGCGCAGGTCGGCGCCTCGGCGAGAAGCCGTAGCCCACCACCGGGCGATTCACCTTGCGCGAGGATGCTGCGGACGTGCGCGTCGTCCACGCACAGCACCGCGAGCCCGTAGAACGGCAGGTTGTGCAGGAACTCGACGAAGCTCTGCTTGAGCCGCTCGAAGTCGCCGTCGTGCGTGCCGAGATGATCGTTGTCGATGTTGGTGACGATGGCGATCATCGGCTGCAGGTGCAGGAACGAGGCGTCGCTCTCGTCGGCTTCGGCCACCAGGTACTTGCCCGCGCCGAGCCGCGCGTTGGTGCCGGCGCTCTTGAGCCGGCCGCCGATGACGAAGGTCGGATCCTCGCCGCCCTCGGCGAGGATCGACGACGTCAGGCTGGTGGTCGTGGTCTTGCCGTGCGTGCCGGCCACCGCGATGCGCGTAGCGGAAGCGCATCAGCTCGCCGAGCATCTCGGCGCGCGGCACCACCGGGATGCGGCGCTGCAGCGCGGCCGCGCACCTCGGGGTTGTCCTGCGACACGGCGCTCGAGATCGACCACCACGTCGGCGTCGCCGACGTTCGTCGGCGCGATGGCCGATCATGACGCGCGCGCCGAGCTGCTCGAGCCGCTCGGTCACCGGCGTTCGGCTTGAGGTCGCTGCCCTGCACCTCGTAGCCGAGGTTCACCAGCACCTCGGCGATGCCGCTCATGCCGCTGCCGCCGATGCCGACGAAGTGGATGCGATGGATGCGGCGCATGCGATCGCTCATGCGGCCTCCAGCTGCTCGAGCGCAGCGCGGCCGCGCAGCTCTTCGGCGGCGCGCGGCTTGCGCCAGCCAGCGCGCGCGCTCGGCCATCGCCAGCAGTTTGCCGCGCCCGGCGCACAGCATCTTGCAGCTCGGCGGCGAGCCGCTCGGGCGTCAGGTCGCGATCCGCGATCAGCACCGCGGCGCCCTCGCGCACCAGGAACTGCGCGTTGACGGTCTGGTGGTCGTCGACCGCGGCCGGAAACGGCACCAGCATCGCGCGCCACGCCGACGGCGGCGAGCTCGGAAATCGTCAGCGCGCCGGCGCGGCAGATCACGAGGTCGGCGTCCGCATAGGCCTGCGGCCATGTCGTCGATGAAGGGCGAGACGTCGCGCCGTGCACCCGCGCTCGCGCGTAGGCGGCGCGCGCGGCGTCGATGCCGCGCTCGCCCGCCTGGTGGCGCACCTGCAGCGTCGAGGCCTGGACTGCTCGCATGCGCGAACGGCACCACGGCGTTGAGGCGCGACGCGCCCAGGCTGCCGCCGACGACGAGCAGGCGCAGCGCGCCGTCGCGCCGCGCGAAGCGCTCGGCCGGCGGCGGCTGCATGGCGATCTCCGCGCGCACCGGATTGCCGACGACGCTGCGCTTCGATGCCCGGCGGGAAACGCCTTCGGGAACGCTGCCAGCACGCGGCGCGCGAGATGCGCGAGGCAGCGATTCGAATAGCCGGCGATGGCGTTCTGCTCGTGGATCACCAGCGGCCGGCGCGTGAGCCAGGCCGCGACGCCGCCGGGACCGGTCACGAAGCCGCCGAAGCCCACCACGAGCCGCGGACGGCGGCGGCGCATGACGCCGCAGCGCCTGCCAGATGCGAGTGCAGCCAGCTTGAACGGCGCGGCCAGCAAGGTCAGCGACGCCCTTGCCGCGCAGCCCGCTCATCGGCGAGCCACTCGATCGGCGATGTTCTCGGCCGGCACGACGCGCGCCTCGAGGCCGCGCCGCGTGCCGAGCCACACGACTTCGTGCGACGCGGCGCGCAGCAGCGCGCGCCAGCGCCAGCGCCGGAAACACGTGACCGCCGGTGCCGCCGGCCATGATGAGGATCGGGCGCGTGCGCTGCGCTCATGCGCACTCCCGCGCGCGCGGCGCGTCGTCCTCGGACGCGACGCGCGCTGGCCATGCCGCGCGTGTTCTGCATGGCCTCGTGATACACGCGCAGCAGCAAGCCGACCCAGGCCAGCGTGACGATCATGCTCGAGCGGCCGTAGCTCATGCAGCGGCAGCGTCAGGCCCTTGGTCGGCAGCACGCCCATGTTCACGCCGATGTTGATGAGCGCCTGCGCAGCCCAGCCACAGGCCGAAGCCGGCGGCGAGGTAGGCCTGGAACTGCAGGCCGGCGTCGCGACGCGAGCTGCGCGATCCGAAACGCGCGCCACACCAGCGCGATGAACAGCGCCAGCGTCGCCGCGCACGCCGACCAGGCCCGAGCTCCTCGGCCAGCACCGCGAACAGGAAGTCGGTGTGCGCCTCGGGCAGATAGAACAGCTTCTGCACGCTCTCGCCGAGCCCGACGCCGAACCACTCGCCGCGGCCGATGGCGATCAGCGACTGCGTGAGCTGGAAGCCGCTGTTGAACGGATCGGCCCAGGGATCGAGGAACGAGGTGACGCGCGCCATGCGGTACGGCACGAGCATCACCAGCAGCGCCATGCGCCGCGCGGCGCCAGCGGCAGCCAGCAGACACGTAGCGCAGGCGCGCGCCGGCGATGAACAGGATGCCGAAGCCGGTGACGAACAGCACCGTGGCGGCGCCGAAGTCGGGCTCGGCGAGCAGCAGCAGCGCGACGAACAGCGAGCAGCGCCATCGGCTTGATGAGCCCGTGCGCAGTGCTGCGCAGCTCGTCCTCGCGGCGCACGGCGTAGCTCGCGATGAAGATGAGCGCGAGCACGCGCGCCAGCTCGGACGCCTGGAAGTTGAAGCCCAGCACGCGGATCCAGCGCCGGCTGCCGTTGACCACGTGCCCGAGCCCGGGATCGAGCACGAACGAACAGCAGCGCGACCGCCACGATCAGCAGCGGCCAGGCCATCTTGCTCCAGGTATTCGGTGCGGCACGCAGAACACCGATGCGCGGCCAGCACGAAGCCGACCAGCGCACAACACGCAGCTGGCGCTCGAGGTAAGAGAACGGGTCGCCGCGATTCGCTGCTCGGCGATCGAGATCGACGCCGACGTCACCATGACCAGGCCGAGCAGCACGATGGCCGCGACCACCAGCGACCGAGCGCCGACCGGCGTGCGAGCGCATGCACGGTCCGGCGTGCCGGCGCATCATGCGCGAGCTCCTGCACGGCGGCGGCGAACACGTCGCCGCGATGCGCGTAGTCGCGAAACATGTCGAGGCTCGCACAGGCCGGGCGACAGCAGCACGGTGTCGCCGGGCTGCGCGAGCGCGCGCGGCGGCGCGCACCGCTTCCTCCATGCGTCGCGACTGCGCGACGTGGCAGCATGCCGGCGAGCGCGCGTCTCGATGAGCCCGGCGTCGCGGCCGATCAGCACGCGCGGTGCGCACCTTGCCGCGGAACGCCGCCGCGAGCGGCGTGAAGTCCTGGCCCTTGCCGTCGCCGCCGGCGATCAGCACCAGCGGGCCGGCGAGTCCGCGCGACCGCGGCCAGCGTCGCGCCGACGTTGGTGCCCTTGGAATCGTTGATGTAGCGCACGCCGTTGATGTCGGCGACCCACTGCGGCGCGATGCGGCAGTCCGGTGAAACTCGCGCAGCTCGTCGAGCATCGGCGCGAGCGGCAGGCCGCAGCGCATCGCCCAGCGCCAGCGTCGGCGAGCGCATTGGCCGCGTTGTGGCGGCCCGGCGATCTTCAGCGCCGCCACCGGCAGCAGCGCGTCGCCGCGGCGCGCCAGCCACGGCTGCGCTGCCGGTCGGCGTCGCGCAGCGCAGTAATCGGCCGTCGCGTCCGTCAGGCTGAAGCGTGATCACGCGCTGCCCGGCGCGCGGCATGCGCATCGACCTCCGGCTCGTCGGCGTTGACCACGGCGGTTTCGCAGTTCGCGTAAGATGCGCGCCTTCGCGTCGGCGTAGTCGTCGCAGCGTCGCGTAGCGATCCATGTGATCCGGCGGTCACGTTGAGCACCACCGCGGCGCTTGAGCTGCAGCGAGTGCGTGGTCTCGAGCTGGAACGACGACAGCTCGAGCACGTAGCAGGTCGGTCGGACCGCGATCCAGCAGGTCGAGCGCCGGCTGGCCGAGATTGCCGCCGACGCGCACGCGCACGCCGGCGCGCTCGGCCATGCGCGCCTAACAAGGTGGTGACCGTGCTCTTGCCGTTGGTGCCGGTGATGCCGACCACCGGCGCGTCGGCCGCGCGCGCGAACAGCTCGATGTCGCCGACGATGTCGAGCGCCGCGCGCGCGCGCCTGCACGAAGAACGGATCGTCGAGCGGCACGCCGGGCGAGCGTCACGACGATGTCGGCCCGCTCGAGCAGCGCGCGCGTCGAAGCCGCCGGTGCGCGTCACCACGTCGGCGCCGAGCGCCTGCAGCGCCGTCGAGCTCGGGCGGCGCCGCGCGGCTGTCGGTCACGGCGATCCGCGTAGCCGCAGCGCTGCAGATGGCGCGCGCACCGACAGGCCGGTGCGGCCCATGCCGACGATCACGGCACGCTGCGCGCGTTGGCTGCGTGCGTGCGGTCATCGCAGCTTCAGCGTCGCGAGGCCCGCGCAGCACGAGGATGACAGTGATGATCCAGAAGCGCACGATGACCTTCGGCTCGGCCCAGCCCTTGAGCTCGAAGTGATGATGGATGCGGCGCCATGCGGAAGATGCGCTTGCCGGTGAGTCTTGAACGAAGCCACCTGCAGGATCACCGAGGCGGTCTCGACCACGAAGATGCCGCCCATGATCAGCAGCCACGAGTTCCTGCCGCACGATGCACGGCGATCGCGCCGAGCGCGGCGCCGAGCGCGAGCGCGCCGATGTCGCCCATGAACACCTGCGCCGGATAGGTGTTGAACCACAGGAAGCCGAGGCCCGCGCCGACCAGCGCGGCGCAGAAGATCAGCAGCTCGCCCGCGCCGGGCACGGCGGGAATCTGCAGGTAGCTCGCGAAGTTCGCGTTGCCGCTGGCGTAGGCGAACACGCCGAGCGCGCCGCCGACCATGACCGCCGGCATGATGGCGAGGCCGTCGAGCCCGTCGGTGAGGTTCACCGCGTTGCTCATGCCGACGATCATGAAATACGACGAGCACGATGAAGACGACCGCGCCCATCGGCACCGCGAAGTTCTTGAAGAACGGGCACGATAGAGCGTGGTCTCGGCCGGCGAGTCTGCGCGGTGTAGAACAGGAACGATGCGCGGCGGCGAGCCCGACCAGCGACTGCCAGGAATACTTCCAGCGCGCGATCAGGCCCTTGCGGATTGCTCTTCGACGAGCTTGCAGGTAGTCGTCCCAGAAGCCGATCAGGCCGAACGCGAACGTGACGCCGAGCACGACCCACACGAAGCGGTTGGCGAGGTCCGCCCACAGCAGCGTGCTCGACGAAGATCGCGACGAGGATCAGCGCGCCGCCCATCGTCGGCGTGCCGGCCTTGGACAGATGCGATCTTCGGACCGTCGTCGCGCACCACCTGGCCGATCTGTAGCCGAACCTCAGCTGCTCGATCATCCACGGCCCGAGCAGCAGCGCCGAGCGCCAGCGCCGGTGATCACCGCGAAGATCGCGCGCACGGTCAGGTACGAGAAGACGTTGAAGCCCGAGTAGTGAGGCGTCAGTAGTTTGGCGAGCCAGTACAGCATTGCTCAGTGGGTTCCGTAGTTGCCAGCACGTGCGCGCGGCCGGTGAGCGCCTGCGACCACGCGCTCGAGGCGGTTCGATGCGCGAGCCCTTGACCAGCACGCACACCTCGCGCGTGAGCTCGCGCGTTGACCGCGCGCGCCAGCGCGTCGGTGTCCGCGAACCACTCGCGCGCCCGCACCGAAGGCCTCGACCGCGAGCGCCGACAGCTTGCCGGTGGCGAACAGGCGGTCGATGCGGTGATTGCGCGCGAAGCGGCCGATGCTCGCCATGGCTGTCGTCGGCGAAGTCGCCGAGCTCGCCCATGTCGCCCATGACCAGCCAGCGCCGCGCATCGACGCTGCGCCAGCACCTCGATGCCCGGCCTTCATCGAGCTGGGATTGGCGTTGTAAGAGTCGTCGACGATCCAGGCGCCACTCGGCGCGGTTTTGAACTGCAATCGGCCAGGAACCGGGCGCATTGTGGCAAGGCCGGCGCGCGACGTCGTCGAGCGCAGGCGCCCGCGGCGCGGCGGCCGCGGCGGCGCACAGCGCGTTCAGCACGTTGTGGCGCGCCCGCCAGGTGCAGCTCGATCGGCATGCGTCGCCGAGCGGCGCGCGCAGCGTGAAGCGCGTGACGAAGCCGCTGCGCGTCGATGCCGGTGTGCATGTCGTCGCGCGAGAAATCCGCCGGCTTGCGCGACGCCGAAGGTCGACGATCGCGCGCCGCGCGCCATGCCGCGCCACAGCGTCGGCGAAGTCGTCGTCGGCGTTGATCACCGCGGTCGCCGCCGGCGTCGAGCCCCGCGACCATTTCGCCCTCGGCGCGCGCCACGCCCTCGATGCTGCCGAAGCCTTCGAGGTGCTCGGCGCCGGCGTTGGTGATGAGGCCCGACGGTCGGGCCGCGCGAGCTTCACCAGGTCGGCCACTTCGCCGGCGTGATTCGCGCCGATCTCGATCACCGCGCAGCGGTGCGTCGCCGTCGAGCGCGGTGCAGCGTGAGCGGCACGCCGATGTGGTTGTTGAGGTTGCCGCGCGTCGCGAGCGTCGCGCCCGCGCGCTCGAGGATCGCCGCGATCATTTCCTTGACCGTGGTCTTGCCGTTGCTGCCGGCGACGCCGACGACGGGCATCGCGAAGCGCGCGCGCCAGGCGGCGGCGGAGCGGCTCAGAGCGCAGCTTGCGTGTCGGCGCACGACGATCTGCGCGCAGCGGCCGGCTCGACGCGGCGTGTCGACGACGGCGCCGGCGGCGCCGGCGCTTGCGGCGGCGCGCGACGAAATCGTTGGCGTTGAAGCGCGGCCCGCGCAGCGCGACGAACAGCTCGCCGGGCTTGAGCGTGCGCGTATCGGTCGACACGCCGGTGTAGGCGCGATCGGCGCCCATGCAGCGTGCCGCCGCAGGATCGCGCGAAGTCGGCCAGCGTGCGGCTTCATGCCGCACCGCCCGCGCGCGCGGCCAGTGCGGCCGCGACGACCTTGCTGATCGCTGAAGGCGCGCCGCTCGCTGCCGTAGATCTGGTAGTCCTCGTGACCCTTGCCGGCGATCAGCACGACGTCGCGCGGCCGGCGCTCGGCCAGCGCCTCGCGGATGGCGCGCGCGCGATCGTGCTCGATGCGATACGGCTTGCCGGCGGCGAATGCCCGCGGCGATGTCCGCGGCGATCGCTGCGGCGGATCCTCGGTGCGCGGATTGTCGTCGGTGATCGACGATGTCGTCGGCGAGCTCGCGCGGCGATCGCGCCCATCATGCGGGCGCTTGCCGCGATCGCGATCGCCGCCGCAGCCGAACACGCACGACGAGCCGGCCGGCGCAATGCGCGCGCGCCGCCGAGCAGCGCCTTGCGCAGCGCGTCGGGCGTGTGCGCGTAGTCGACGACCGCGAGCGGCGCGCGCGTGCCGCCGAAGGTTTCCATGCGGCCGGGCGCGGCGCGCACGCTGCGACAGCGCGCCGACGACCTGCTCGAGCGCGCAGGTCCCAGTCGAGCAGGCACCGCGATGACCGTGAGCAGGTTGTCGACGTTGAAGTCGCCGACCAGCGGGCAGACGAGCGCGCCGGTGCCCCAGCTGGAGTCGAACTCGAGCTCGATGCCGCGCGTCGACAGCGTGACGTGCATGGCGCGCACGAAGCCCGCCGGCGCTGCGCGTGTGCGACTGGTGGCCGCGGCTCGTGACGACGAGCGCGGCCGCGCCCGCGCGGATCGATGGCGAGCTGCGCGGCCGAAGGCGTCGTCGACGTTGATCACGCGCGACACCAGGTCCGTCGCGCGTGAACAGCCGCGCCTTGGCGGCGCCGTAGCTCTCCATGGTGCCGTGATAGTCGAGGTGATCGCGCGTGAGGTTGGTGAACGCGGCGGTGCGGAAGCGCACGCGCGCCGACGCGCGCCTGGTCGAGCGCGTGCGAGGACACTTCCATCGCGACGCTGCGCGGCGCCGCCGGCGCGCAGACCGGCCAGCGTGCGCTGCACGGTGATCGCATCGCCGGTGGTGAGCGCCGCTCGCGATCGAGCGCGTGCGGGCGGCCCGGTGCCGATGGTGCCCATGTAGGCGGCCGGGCGGCCGGCAGCTTCGAGCGCCTGCGCCAGTAGATAGGCGCAGGTGGTCTTGCCGTTGGTGCCGGTGATGCCGGCGACGGCCAGCGCGCGCGAAGGCGCGCCGAAGAAGCGGTCGGCGATCGTGCTCGGCGTGTTCGCGCAGGCGCGGCACCGGCGCGACCAGGATCTCCGACGGCAGATCGGGAACCACCGCGCACCGGCGCGGGCTCCCACAGCACCGCGCGCGCGCCGTTGGCGACGGCCTGCGGCGCGTACTTGAGGCCGTGCTCGGCGCTGCCGTGCACCGCGAGGAACGCGCTGCCGGGCGCGCGCGGCGCGGCCATCCTGCGTGAGATCGCTCGACCGCGACGTCGCGCGGCAGCGCGGCGATGCCGTCGAGCAGTCTGGCGAGGCTCTGCGGAGCTGGCGGCGCGCGTTCATCGCGTCGCCACCTGGCGCGCGGCGCTCGGCTGTCGTCGCGTGACCGGCGCGATCGGGCGGCACGGCGAGCAGGCGCAGCGCGCCGCCCACGACGCCGGAGAACACCGGGCGCGGCGACGTCGCCGCCGTAGTACTTGCCGCGCACCGGGCTCGTCGATGATCACGACGGCCGCGAGGCGCGGATTGCTCGCCGGCGCGATGCCGCCGAACACCGCGAGATATCGATCGGTGGCGTAGCCGCCGCGCGGTGGCCTTCCACGCGGTGCCGGTCTTGCCGGCGACGGTGTAGCCGGGGATCGCGGCCTGCTTGCCGCCGCCATCCGGCGCGACCACGGCTTCCAGCAGGTGGATCAGCATGCGCGAGACGCTCGGGATCGAGCGCGCGCTCGCCCGCGGGCGGCGTCTCGACGCGCAGGAACGAGATCGGCGCGCGACACGCCGAGCGCCGCCACGGTGGCGTAGCGCATGCGCGAGCTGCAGCGGCGTGATCGAGAGGCCGTAGCCGCGCGACATCGACGAGATGCCCACCGGGCCGCCAGTGCGAGTAGTGAGGCAGCAGGCCGGCCGATTCGCCGGGATAGCCGCTGGTCGGTCACCTGGCCGAAGCCGAGCGCGGTCAGCGTGCCGTACATCTGCGCGCGGCTCGAGCGACAGCGCCACCTTGGTCATGCCGACGTTCGAGCTCTTGGCGAGGATGGTCGCGAGATCGATCGCGCCGAGGTTGTGCGGATCCTCGAGTAGTTTGGCGCCGACCTTGATGTAGCCGGGGTTGGTGTCGATGATGCTGTGGTCGTTGAATCTGCCCGAGGCGAGCCCGCGGCCACCACGAACGGCTTGATCGATCGAGCCCGGCTCGACGATGTCGGTGACGGCGCGATTGCGATACGTCTTGGCCGTGATACTGGTCGCGGTCGTTCGGGTTGTAGGCCGGCTGGTTGACCATCGCCAGCACTTCGCCGGTGGCGACGTCGAGCACGATCGACCGAGCCCGACTTCGCGCGCTGGTCGCGGATCGCGGCTTTCAGCTCGCGATACGCGAGATACTGGATGCGCAGGTCGATCGACAGCACGAGGTTGCGGCCCGGGCGCATCGCGCGGATCTCTTCGACGTTCTGCACGATCTTGCCGTAGCGATCCTGGATCACGCGCTTCGCGCCGTCCTCGCCCGCCAGCCAGTGATCGAACGCGAGCTCGAGGCCTTCCTGGCCTTCGTCGTCGACGCTGGTGAAGCCGATGATGTGCCCGGCCACTTCGCCCGCCGGGTAGTAGCGGCGGTACTCGCGCATCAGGTACACGCCGGGAATTTCCAGCGCGCGGATCTTCTGCGCCTCGGCCGGGCTGCATGTGCCGCGCGAGGTACAGGAACTCGCGATCGAGATTCGAGGTGACGCGCCGCGCGAGCTCGTTCTTGTCGCGCTTCAGCGCCTTGGCGAGGCGCGGCAGCTGATCGCTGGCGAGCGCGAGTTCCTTGGGATTCACCCACACCGAATCGACGGGCGTGCGACACCGCGAGCGGCTCGCCATAGCGGTCCGTGATCGTGCCGCGCGTCGCGGTGATTTCCGCGACACGCGAGAAGCGCGCGTCGCCCTGCCCGGCCAGGAACTTGTGATCCTTGAGCTGCAGCTCCACCGCGCGCCACACGAGCCCGAGCGCGCCGCACACCAGCAGCGCCAGCACGAAGTTCGCGCGCCAGCGAAAGCTGCTGCGGATCGTCGCGCGTGCCCGCGCCGCGCGTCGCCGCCTGGCCGCGCCCGCGCCTCGCGGCGCTTGCCGGGAAGACCTTCATGGACGAGCCACGCGACAGCTCGATGTCCTTCGGCGGCGGCATGCCCATCTTGAGCTTGGTGCCGGCGACGTTCTCGACGAAGGCGTGCGTCGACCAGGCGCTCTGCTCGAGCTGCAGCTGGCCCCACTCGATCTCGAGGTTGTCGCGCTTGACGTTGAGCGCGCTCGAGCTCGACGAACAGCTCGCGCGCGCGATGCTTCGAGTAGATAGCCCCGGCGGCCGACGCGAGCGCCGCGACCCACAGCAGCGGGATCGCCAGCGATCAGCAACTTGTTGGAGGGCGCCGGCACGCTCAGCGCGCACCTTCTCGGCGACGCGCAGCACGCTCGAACGCGCTGCGCGGATTGGCGGCGAGTTCCGCTTCGCCGGCGCGCATCTTGCTGACCGATGCGCGTCAGCCGCGGCTGCGCGGAGTCCGGAATCATCGGCAGCCCGGCGAACACCGGATCGACGGTGGAATGCGCCTGGATGAACTGCTTGACGATGCGGTCTTCGAGCGAATGGAAGCTGATCACCGCGAGCCGGCCGCCGACGCGCGAGCAGCTCGAGCGCGCGCGCCGAGCGCGCGGCGCAGCTGGCCCGAGCTCGTCGTTGATGTGCATGCGCAGCGCCTGGAACGTGCGCGTCGCCGGATGTCTGCCGGGCTCGCGCGTGCGCACTGCGCGCGCGACGAGCTCGGCGAGCTCGCAGCGTGCGCGTGAGCGGTTGCCGGGAGCGCGCTGCCACGATGTCCGCGGCGATGCGCCGCGCGAAGCGCTCTTCGCCCAGTGTCGCGATCACCTCGCGAATCTCAGGCTCGCCCGCTCGCGCGAGCCATGCGGAAACCGGTTCGCCGCTCGTCGGGTCCATGCGCATGTCGAGCGGGCCGTCCGCCCGGAAGCTGAAACCACGTGCGGGGTCGTCGAGCTGCGGCGAAGAGACGCCGAGGTCGAACAAGATGCCGCGCACGGGCCGGCTCGAAACGAGCTCCGGCACGCGCGCGGCGATATCGGCAAACGGCGCGCCGACGAGCGCAAGCCGCACTTCGTCGGGAAAACGGCGGTGGCCGGCCTCGATGGCCGCCGGGTCGCGGTCGAACGCGAGCACGCGCCCTTCGGGACCGAGTGCCCCGAGGATGAGTGCCGTGTGACCGCCGCGCCCGAACGTCGCATCTATGTATAGGCCGTCCGCCTGCACCGCGAGTGCTTCGAACGCTTCCCGGGCAAGCACCGGTACATGCGCGTCCAAACACTCACTCCTGTTCAAGCGGCTGTCAGTCCGCCCCCGTTTTATCAAGCGCCGTTGCCATGGACGAAATCGCGCACTGCGGCACTCGTCCCACCCCATGATCTTCTCGTCAAGACATCATCTAACTACTCAACGACCTCACAGACGTGAGCGAATCGAGCTCCGCAGGCAGACCGGTCTCGGCAGCTTCGTTGGCGAGCCACAGGGCGCGGCGCTCGTTCCAGCGCGTCTCGTCCCACAACTCGCAGCGATTGCCCTGACCGATCAGCATTCCGCGCCGCTCGAGCAGCGCGAACTCGCGCAACTCCGGCGGCAGCAACAGTCGTCCATGCCCGTCGAGGTCCAGTTCGGTGGCGTGACCCACCATGAGCCGTTGCAGCCGGCGCGCCTGCGCGTGCAAGGACGGCAGGCTCATCAACTTCCGCTCGATCTGTTCCCAGTCGGGCAAGGGGTAAAGGAGGAGGCATTGATCCCGGTCCACGGTGACAACCAGCTTTCCCTGGCTTCTTTCGAGCGCGTGCTCGCGGTACCGGGTGGGTAAAACCATCCGGCCCTTGTCGTCCAGGGTCACTTTTGCTGCACCGCGAAACATGGATGGATAGGCTAGTTAGGCCCATTTCTCCCCACTTTTTCCCACTTGCCGCCACTATAGGAATGGCGGGGGCGCGGTCAAGACAATAAGTCACGAGATTTTCCGTAGGCGACAGCGACTTACGTCGGATTTGGCTGTCCGGAAGCGTCGAAGATGTCGCAGCCAGTCGCTTACCGATCAGTGGCTTGTCATCGCTATGTTCATACAGTGGGTCACGAACGCGAGCCACTGTATGGCGCGCGGAGATGAAGGCGCCCGGCTCAGCGATGCCGGGCGCCAGTCGCACGATTTTGTCTCCAATGGGCTAATTGACAGCTATGGGAATCAATTGATCCATAGCTTCGGGACATATCTGCCACGAGCACGACCGTGAGCGATTGCACTCCGTCGGTTGTGGAGCACCTTCAGCGTCGTCAGTGTCGCCGCAACTTCCTGGGCTTGAGCGTGTACATGGCGCCGGTCGCAGGATCGACCGCCAGCATGCCGATCAAGCCACCGAAGATGATGTTGCCGAAGTACCAGCCATTGATCGCGCCGTCGATCTTTCAACTCATGCGGCTGGAATCCTTCCTTGTTGATCCGCACCGTGTAGGTCTCCGGCTTGAAGTAGCCACGGCCCTTCTTGAGCGTCACGCTCTATCGGTGTGTTCCCGAATGCACCGCCACGCCGGACGCATTCGTAATGCTCACCGCGGCGCCTGTCGGCACGCTGCCCACGATGATCGTCTGGCTGCTCCTGGCTACGATGGTCGCGCAGCCGCCTGACGAGCCGGCACAGCGCCGCGGACCGCGAGTGCGCGGCTATATGTCTGATTGCATGATGCTCCCTGTTGTTATTTCTTCGAACGAGCAGTGGTTAGACCAGCGGAGGGGAACTAGCAAGATGGAGTCGGCCTGTAAGCCGGGTTCTGTCGAGGACAGATCATTCATCTGGGATCGCCGTCACCGGCGACCTCAAGCGGCCTACCCGGAAGCACGCGGGGACACCCGCTGCCACTTGCGTGGCGACTTCCCTATTTGGCCTTGCTCCAGGTGGGGTTTGCCGTGCCGCCGAATGTTGCCACCGGCGCGGTGCGCTCTTACCGCACCGTTTCACCCTTACCGGCGTCATTGCTGACGCTTAGGCGGTTTGTTTTCTGTTGCACTTTCCGTCGGCTCACGCCGCCCAGGCGTTACCTGGCACCTTGTCCGCAGGAGCCCGGACTTTCCTCCACATTTCGCGAGAAATGCAGCGACCGTCCGGCCGACTCCGGCGCGCACCATAGCGGCATGACCGCCACGTTCACAAGTTGTTAGTCTGCGCGATGCCTCTGCTGCGCTCAGGCCTGCGCCTTCGCGAGCTCCAGCGCGCGCGCGTACGCGTCGTTGCGTTTCGCGCCGGTGAGCCGCGCGGCGAGCGCCGCCGCCTTGCTCGGCGCGAGCTCGCTCAGCAAGCACCGTCAGCGTCGCATCGAGCTGCGCGCGCGGCGTCGCGTCCGCGGCAGCGCGCGGCGCGCCTTCGACCACCACGGTGATTTCGCCGCGCGTGAAGTTCGCGTCGCTGCGCGCCTGCGCGTGCAAGCTCGGCCAGCGTGCCGCGATACACGGTCTCGAACACCTTGGTGAGCTCGCGCGCCACGGCCGCGCGCCGCGTCGCGCCGAAACGCCGCCGCTCATGTCCTCGAGCGATTCGGCGATGCGATGCGGCGCTTCGAAAAACACCAGCGTGCGCGCTTCGCGCCGCGAGCTCGGCGAGCGCGCGCGCGCGCTCGCCGAGCCGCGCCGGCAGAAATCCTTCGAACGTAAATCGTTCGGTCGGCAGACCGGCGATGCTGAGCGCAGCGGTAATGGCCGAGGGCCCGGCACCGCGACCACGCTCATGCCTTCCTGCGCGACGCGACGCACCAGCTCGAATCCCGGGTCCGACAGCAGCGGCGTTCCCGCGTCGCTCACCAGCGCGATGCGCGCGCCGGCGCGCAGCTTCTCCAGCAGTTCGTCGATGCGTTCGCGCTCGTTGTGTTCGTGCAGCGACACCAGCGGCCGCGACAACCCGAGCGTTGTCAGCAATTGCCCCGTCCGGCGCGTGTCTTCCGCCGCGACCAGCTCCGCGGCCGCAAGTTCATCGCGCGCGCGCGGCGAAAGATCGCCGAGATTGCCGATCGGCGTCGAGATCACCGCAAGACGCCCCGAGTTCGCTGCCACTATACTTCTCCACCGCGCCTGGACTGCGCAGGCATCCGCGAAGGCTATTCGACGCATGACGCCTAAGAAAGCTCTGGCAAGATCATTCTGGCGCTTTGGTCGTCGTGGTCGCGACGGCGCTGCTGCTCGCGGGTTGCCCGACCACGCCGCGCCGCGGCGGACCGCCGAACGTCGATCGCGCCGAAGCAGCTGACGCGCGCCGGCGATCATGCCGGCGCCGCCGCCATCTACGAGCGCCTGGCAGCGCGAGACCACCGGCAGCGACAGCGCCGAATTCCGCCTGCGCGCCGCGCGTGCCTGGCTCGCCGCCGGCCGTGCCGCCGACGCGGATCGCGTGCTCGCGCTGCTACCGGCCGCGGCTCACGCAGCAACAGGCGCTCGAGCAGAGCCTGCTGCGCATCCAGTCCGCGGTGGCTGCAGGGCCGCGGCGATGAGGCCTGGCGCGAAGTCAGCGCCATGCAGGCGCCCGACCGCGCCCGGCTGCCGCCGCGCGTTACTACGAAACCCGCCAGCAGGTGGCCATCGCCACCGGCCACCTGCTCGATGGCATCCGCTCGGAGCTCGCGCGCGAGCGACTCATCGGCACCGGGCGATGCGCACTCGCGCGCTCGGAGTTGTTGGCGCAGCTGCGTGCTGCGGCGGAGCGCGGTGTCTCGCTCGACGCCGCCACCCGGCAGCGACGCCACCGTGCGCGGCTGGCTCGAGGCCGCCTCGGTGGCGCGCGGACAACGCGCGCAATCCGACACTCGGCGCCACGCGCCTCGCGGCGTTCCGCGCGCGTTATCCCGTCGCATCCGGCGCTCGCCGCGCTCGTCGGGCGAGCCCGGCGTCGGCATCGAGGAACCGGCGGCCAGCGCTCGAAGCCGCGCCGCACCTGGCGCTCATGCTGCCGCTCAGCGGCCGCACCGCGGCCGCCGGCGGCGCAGATCCGCGACGGCTTCATGACGGCTTACTACCAGCTGCCGGCCGCCACGCGCGCCGCGGCTGCGCGTCTACGACACGCGCCATCGACGTCCGATCGCCGACACCATGGCGCAGGCCGCGGCGGCCGGCGCCGAGTTCATCGTCGGCCCGCTGACGCGCGAAGAAGTCGTCGCCGCCGGCCGATCTCCTAACTACCCGGCCGCCGTTGCTGGCGCTCAACTTCCTGCCGGCCGACCGGCCGACGCCCGAACGTTTCTACCAGTTCGCGCTGTCACCGGAAGACGATGCGCGCGCCGTGGCGCGCTACATCGGCGCCAGCGGCCGCCGGCGCGGCGTGGTGCTCGTGCCCGAAGGCGACTGGGGCACGCGCGTCGCGGCGGCGTTCGACGAAGAACTGCGCGCCGCCGGCGGCTACCGTGCTCGGCCAGGCGAGCTTCAACGCGCGCGCGACAACGACTACGGCGCCAGCATCATGCAGGTGCTGCGCACCGACGACAGCCGCACGCGCCAGCAGCGCATCCAGGCGACCATCGGCCAGAAACTCGAGTTCGAGCCGCGCCGCCGCGCCCGACATCCAGTTCATCTTCGCGCCGAGCCAGCCGCGCGCCGCGCGCCTGCTGCGGCCGCAGCTGCGCTTCCACCTGGCCGGCGACATTCCCACCTACACGCTCGGCGACGCGTACGAACCGCATCCCACCGCCAACCAGGAAATCGACGGCGTGATGTTTCCCGGACATGCCGTGGATGCTGGGCGACGACGGACTCGTCAGGCGAGGTGCGCGAAGCCGCGCGCGCAGGCGTTCGGCGATTCGGCCGCGCGGCGCGGGCGCCTGTTCGCCTTCGGCTACGACGCCATGCGCATCGCGGGCTCGCTGCAGCGCGGTGCGCCGATCAATCCGCAGGGCCTCACCGGCACGCTCGTCGATCGACGCGCAGGGGCGCGTGCGCCGCGAGCTCGATTGGGTGCGCATCAAGGGCGGCGCGCCGGCGCCGCTCGACGACAACAGCCGCGCGACCACGCCGCTCCGACGCCCAGCCTCAACCAGACGACCGGGCGATGGCATGGACCGCCGTCAGACCGGCACGCTGGCGGAAAACAGCGCCTGCGCATTTCTCGAAGCGCAGGGATTCACCATCGTGGCGCGCAACTTCCTGCGCCGCGTCGGCGAGATCGACGTGGTCGCGCGCGCCGGCGATCTGCTGGTGGTCGCCGAAGTGCGCACCCGCGCCAGCGAACGCTTCGGCGGCGCCGCCGCCAGCATCAGCCGCGCCAAGCAACGGCGCATCGCCGCCACCGCTGCGCTGTTCCTGCAGCGACACCGCGAGCTGCGCCAATGCCGTGCGCGCTTCGACGTGATCATCGTTCGGGACGGGCGCGATCGAATGGCTCAAACACGCGTTCGACTGAGCGCCGCCAGACCTCCGGACCTCCGCTGTTTGCCAAACCAGTCACGCGCACGTTCAAGATCGCGCCCAGCATGCGAAACACTCGACGATCTCTTCAAGAACAACCGCGAATGGGCCGAGCGGATCCACGCGCCAGGATCCCGAGTTCTTCGCCAAGCTGTCGCGCCAGCAGTCGCCCACCTATCTGTGGATCGGCTGCGCCGACAGCCGCGTGCCGGCCAACCAGATCGTCGGCCTGCTGCCCGGCGAGCTCTTCGTGCATCGCAACATCGCGAACATGGTGGTGCACACCGACCTCAACTGCCTGTCGGTCATGCAGTTCGCGGTCGACATCCTCAAGGTCGAGCACATCATCGTCGTGCGGCCACTACGGCTGCAGCGGCGTGCAGCGCCGCGCTGCGGCGCGACGCGCGTCGGCCTCGCCGACAACTGGCTGCGCCACGTGCAGGACGTGCACGAGAAACACGAACACAGCGCTCGCGCGACTGCGCCGAGCGAGACGCCGCGCGTCGGACCGCCTGTGCGAGCTCAACGTCATCGAACAGGTCGCAGAACGTCTGCCAGACCACCATCGCGCGCGATGCCTGGGAGCGCGGCCAGGAGCTCGCACGTGCACGGCTGGATCTACGGCATCGCCGACGGCCTGGCGCGCGATCTGCGCACCACGGTCACGGACTTCCGCGAAGCCGCGCCAGGTCTACCAGTCGGCGCTCGCAAAGCTCGCGGATCCACGCCGCGTCAAGGAAGCATGATCTCACGGCCACGCGCAGCGCCGCGAGTTACGCCGCGGCTGCACGGTCGCGCGCATGTTCGTGAGCATGTGGATGACGCGCGAAGTGCTCACGGTCGACCCCGCGGCATCGCTCGCGCATATCGCCGCGCTACCATGGCGCGCGCAGCGCATCCGGCGCCTGCCGGTGCGTCAGCGCCACGTCGCCGAAGGCGCCGCGGCTGCTCGGCATCGTCACGCACTCGGACGTGCTGCACGCCTTTCCGGCCGACATCAATCCGTTTGCGGCGAACGCCGCCGACAGCGTCGCCGATGCTCGAGCGTAGCCGCAGACCGCGCACGCGTCTACGCGGCGGACCTCATGGCGCGCGACCCGCTGGTGACCACACCCGACGCGCCGATCGAATCCGCCGCGCGCGTCATGCGCGACCGCAAGATCGGCGCGCTGCCGGTGGTCAGCCAGCACCACGTCTGGTCGGCCTCATCACCGAGTCGGACATCTTCCGCGCCATGGTCGAGGTGTTCGAGGCGCCCGACCGCGCGGTGCGCATCACGTTTTCGCTGAAGCCGGGCGAGGACGTGCTGCCGCTGGTGGCCGAGATCGCGCAGCGCCGCGGCATGCTGCGTCACCAGCTTCATGGCGTTGCCGCGCCACGAGCCGCCGGTCTGCGTGGTGCAGCTCGCCGGATGCGAAGATCGACGAGGCGCTCGACGACGTGTGGAAATCGCAGCACCGCGTGATCAACGTGGTGCAGCTGGTTCCCGAGGATCAGCAGAAGCCTGACTACTTGACGACCTTGAGCTGCGGCCGGCGGCTGCCGTCTTCGGGCGGCGCAGGCTTGGTCGGCGGCTCCGGCCCGAGATCCTGCTCCGAGAACACCATGCCCTCGCCGGTTTCCCGCGCGTAGATGCCCAGCACCGTGCTCACCGGGATGCGCACGTGGTGCACGACGCCGGCGAAGCGCGCTTCGAATTCGATCCAGTCGTTGCCCATGACCAGCCGCTGGGTGGCGGTCGGACGAGAGATTGAGCACCACCTTGCCGTCCTTGACGTAGGCGCGCGGCACTTCGACTCCGGGCTTCTCGGCGTCGACGATGACATGCGGCGTCTCGCCGTTGTCCATCATCCAGCCGTGCATGGCGCGAATCAGATACGGGCGTTTCGAATTGCGCGCACGATCGTTCATGCCGAGCCGCATCTCCCGCTCGTTCTCCGAGAGGCTGGCGCGAAACGCCGGGCGCGAAAAGATCGTGCTGGCGTACTTGAGGATGGGCTGCGCCTGCGGCGGCAGGTCGATCTCGTAGCGCGGCAGGCGCCACAGGATGGGCGCGATGGTCGCGTCCACCATCGAGAACTCATCCGGACAGGAAAAACGGCTTGAGCTTGAACAGGTCGGCGCTGCCGAGCACGTTGTCGCGCAGCACCTTGCGCAGCTGCGGCATGTCCTTGGCTCCGGCTGTGCGTCCATCTTGCGCGCCAGGTCGTACCAGTCGTGTTCGATCTGGTAGAGCGCCAGCCGCGCGCGCGCACGCGACACCGGGTCGACCGGCATCAGCGGCGGATGCGGAAAACGCTCGTCGAGGTATTCCATGATCACGCGCGAATCGTAGAGCACGAGGTCGCGGTCGATCAGCGTCGGCGTGGTGTGATACGGATTGAGGTCGAGCAGGTCTTCCGGATATTTGCCGGCGTCGACGTCGACGATTTCGATGTCGATCGCCTTCTCGGCGATGCACGATGCGCGTGCGATGACTCCACGGGTCATCGGGCGCCGAGAACAGCGTCATCGTTGCGCGGCGGCTCGACACTCAGTGCCCTCACTCGCCAGCAGCGAGTCGACTCGACGAGGCGCCGGAACGGCTCAGCGGACGTCCTTCCAGTATTCCTTCTTCAGCATGTACGCGATGCCCGTGAACATGAGAAGGAACAGCACCACCCAGATGCCGAGGCCTTCGCCGCTCGAGCTGCGTAGGATCGCCGACGTACTGCAGGAAATTCACGGTGTCGCGCGACGAACTCGTCGTACTGCTCGGCGTGCAGGCTGCCGACCACGCCGGGCTCGAACTTCTCGAATTCGCGCGTACGTGACGCGGCTTGCCGTCTTCGCCCTGCGTGCTCGACATCGCGTCCAGACGGCGTTCTGCACGCCCTGCACGCTCGCGAGCACGTGCGGCATCGCCGTGCCCGGCAGCTGCAGGTTGTTCACGCCCGTCTGGCGGCTGGCCGGATCCGCGTAGAAGGTCGTCAGGAAGTTGAAGATCCAGTCGCTGCCGCGCGAACGCGCCACCAGCGACAGGTCCGGCGGCGCCTTGCCGAACCACTCCTGCGGCGTCCGCCGCTGGCATCGAGGCCTTGATGTAGTCGGAGAACTTGTCGCCCGGCTGCACCAGGAACTGGTCACGCAGCGTCGTCGGAGATCTTGAGATCCTCGGCGAGGCGCGAGTAACGCATGAACTTCAGCGAATGGCAGCCCGAGCAGTAGCTCATGAAGTTGCGCGCGCCACGCTGCAGCGACGGCAGGTTGCGCGACTTCGTTGTCGGCCTCAGCGCTGCCAGCCGGCGTGCCCGCCTTCGTTGGCCGAAACGGCGCCCGCGCCCGAGCAACAGCGCGAGTGCCGCGACGACGCATGCAAACTTAGTGGGCATGGTAGGTCACTCGTTCGGGAACCGGGCCGTTGCCGTCGGCCTTGGATACGAACGGCAGCAGGATGAAGAACGCGAAGTACAGCGCCGTGCAGATGCGCGCCAGCAGTCACGTACAGGCCGTCGGCGGGCTTGCAGGCCCAGCCACATCAGCACCAGGAACGTGACGAAGAACGTGCCGAGCAGGAGTCTTCGAGGCGAGGCCGCGATAGCGGATCGACTTGTTCTTGCGCGCGATCGAGCCACGGCAGGAACAGGAACGCCACGCACCGACAGCGCCATCAGCAGCGCGCCCAGACGTCTGATCCGGAACCGCGCGCAGGATCGCGTAGTAAGGCGTGAAGTACCACACCGGCGCGATGTGCTCGGGCGTCGACACCGGATTCGCCGGCTCGAAGTTCGGCGCTTCCATGAACAGGCCGCCGAACGTCGGCACGAAGAACACCACGATGGCGAACAGCGTCAGGAACAGGCCGACGCCGACGATGTCCTTGAGCGTGTAGTACGGATGGAACGGGATGCCGTCGATCGGCTTGCCGTCGGCGCCCGAGCTTTTCCTTGATCTCGATGCCGTCGGGATTGTTCGAGCCGACCTGGCGCAGCGCGACCAGGTGCAGCAGCACCAGCAGCGCGATGATGAACGGCAGCGCGATCGACGTGCAGCGAGAAGAAGCGGTTCAGCGTGGCGTCGCCGATGCCGTAGTCGCCGCGGATCCACTCCACCAGGTCCGGGCCGATGCCCGGGATCGTGCCGAACAGGTTGATGATGACCTGCGCGCCCCAGTACGACATGTTGCCGCACGGCAGCACGTAGCCCATGAAGGCTTCGGCCATGAGCGCGAGGTAGATCAGCATGCCGATGACCCACAGCAGCTCGCGCGGCGCCTTGTAGCTGCCGTACAGGAACGCGCGCGCCATGTGCAGGTAGACGACGATGAAGAAGAACGACGCGCCCGACGGCGTGCATGGGCTGGATGCAGCCAGCACGTACGGCACTTCGCGCACGCATGTACTGCACCGAGTTCGAGGCCGTGGTCTCACCCGCCTTGAAATGCATGGTGACGAAGATGCCCGTCACGATCTGCATGACGAACACCAGCAGCGCCAGCGAACCGAAGAAGTACCAGATGTTGAAATTCTTCGGCGCGTAGTAGCCGGTGAGCTGGTCGGCCATGAACTGGTCGACCGGCAGGCGCTTGTTGAGCCAGGCGCGGAAGCCGCCCTTGCTCTTTTCGATCGACGGCGGACATCAGGCCGCTCCTTTCTGCAGGCGCGACATCGACGCCGATGACGAGCTTGTTGTCGCCTTCGAAGCTGTACGGCGGGATCGCGAGGTTCACCGAGGCCGGCGAGCCCTCGAACACGCGGCCCGCGAGGTCGAACTTCGAACCGTGGCAGGGGCAGAAGAAGCCACCCGGCCAGTTCGCCATGACGGTGGCATCACCCGGCGTGAAGCGCGTCTTCGGCAGGCAACCCAGGTGCGTGCAGGTGCCGATGAGCACCAGCACCTCGGGCTTGAGCGCGCGCGCATCGTTCTTGGCGTATGCGGGCTGGTCGGAATCCTCGGACTTCGGATCCTTGAGCTCGCCGTCGTGCGACGTGCAGCGACGCCAGCATCTCCGGCGTGCGCTTGACCACGTAGATCTGCTGCTTGCGCCAGAAGATGGTGGTCATCTGGCCCGGTTCGATCTTCGACAGATCGACCTCGGTGGGCAGACCCGCCGCGCGGGCGCTCTCGGAGGGATTCCACGATGCCACGAAGGGCACCGCGGTCAGCACCGCGCCAACCGCGCCGGTACCGGCGGTGGCGGCTATCAGAAACTTGCGCCGACTCTCGTCGACTTCGGGGACGGTATCGTCGGCCGCGTGATCGCTCATTCATGGACCTCAGGATCGTTCATTCGCCCCGGCGCGAGGCCGGCGCAAAATGCGCCGCTGCGAGACCGCGGGAGGCGGCGCATTATACACATGCGGATCAACGCTAAGGCCTTCGCCCGACGAGGAATATCCGACTCATGTCGACCCGACCAATCCTGCGAATTCCTGACTTTCATCTCCGCCTCGGCGATCGTCGGACTCGCCGCGGCGTTCATCGCCGTGGTGGTGCGGCCGGAGCTCATCGCGCGGCGCGCGCCGCCGCGCAGCCGCCGCACCCGCGCCTGCCCGCACCCGCTCGACACACCGTGCGCCACGTCCGTGCAGTGCAGCCGGTGTCGCGACCACCGCGCCGCGCGCGTGAACTCTTACGCCGAAGCCGTCGAGCGCGGCCGCGCCGGCGGTGGTCAACATCTATACGGCGCGCCTCGTCACCGAGCGCATCCAGCCCAATCGCCATCGAAGAGTTGTTTGGCGACGCGCGGCCCCGCTATCGCCAGCGCGCTCGAACAGAGCCTGGGCTCCGGCGTCATCGTGGATGCGCGCCGCGCACGTGATCACCAATCACCACGTGATCGCGACGGCCGACCTGATCCGCGCACAGCTCGCCGACGGGCGCATCGCCGATGCGAAGATCGTCGGCCGCGATCCGGACACCGACCTGGCGGTGCTGCAGCTCGACCTCAAGACGAACGTACCCGGTCATGCCGCTCGGGCATTCCGACCGGCTGCGCGTCGGCGACATCGTGCTCGCCATCGGCAACCCGGTCGGCCTGTCGCAGACCGTCACGCAGGGCATCGTCAGCGCCACCGGCCGCGGTCAGCTCGGCGTGGCCACCTTCGAGAACTTCATCCAGACCGACGCGCCCATCAACGTCGGCAACTCCGGCGGCGCGCTCGATCAACGCCAACGGCGAACTGATCGGCATCAACACGGCGGTGCTCGCCAAGAATCTCGGCGTCGAAGGCATCGGCTTCGCCATTCCGGTGAACCTGGTGCGCGGCGTGATGAACGAGATCCTCACCAAGGGCCGCGTGGTGCGCGGCTGGATCGGCATCGTGCCCGCCGACATCGATGCAGATCGAGGCGCGGCGCTTCAACCTGCCGCAGGCCGGGCGTGGTGGTCGCCAAGCTCTACGTGCGACAGTCCCGCGGCGCAGGCCGGCATGGAGCCGCGCGACATCATCCTCACCGTGAACGGCGTGAAGGTGAAGAGCGCGCAGGACACGCTGACGCGCATCGCCAACGCCAAGCCGGGCGAGAAGGTGAAGATCACGGGATTGCGCGGCGCCGAGAGCTTCGCGACCGACGTGCTGGTGACCGAGACGCCACGCAGCAGTACTTGACAGGCGCTGAGCGCGCCACGACGGAAAACGCCGGCCAAGGCCGGCGTCCGTAATCGTCGACTAGCTACTGCAGGCAGACCACGACGTTGGCGGCGTAGCTGCGCCAGTTGATCGGGATCACGAACGAGCGGCCCGTGGTGGCGGCGGCGGTGGCGGCGTTGTTGCGATCGCAGATGGTCGGCGTGCTGATGACGAAGTTGCGGCCGAAATCGCGGCGCGCATTGCCCGAAATGGTGTTGGCGACTTCGCCCACCAGGTCGCGCACGTTCTGCTCGCCGGTGTCCGTTTCGTTCATGCACATCAGCATGACCGACAGCATGCCGCGCGGCGCGGTGAAGTAGACCTTGCCTTCGCGATTGCCGGAAATGCCGATGACGCCGGCGTAGTCCTGGACCACGGCCGACTTGTCGATGCACAGGTAGGGCGAACCGACCGTGGCGGGATGACCCGTGGCGGTCTCGAAGAAGTGCACGGTGCCCTGCACGAAGGTTCGAACTTCTTCAGCGTCCAACATTTCTCTTACTCCCCAATCAACTCGGCGAGAGCTTCATTGAGCTGGTCGTCCGTAAACGGCTTACACAGAAATCCGTTCGCGCCCTTTTCGATGGCTTCCACTGCCGTGGCTTTATCGGCCAGCGCCGACACCACGAGTATAAGCACATCGGGCTTGATTTTGATGACGTGCTCGACGCACTCGATGCCATCCATCTCCGGCATGGTCAGGTCGAGGGTCATGACGTCGGGCAGCAGCTGCTTGAACTTGGTGACCGCGTCGAGACCGTTCACCGCGGTACCGACCACTTCGAGCTGGTCGTTCTGCTGGGAACGCTCGATGCGACGCCGCATCACGTTCGAGTCGTCGACGATCATCATGCGCATTGGTTGGCGCGGTTTGGGCACAGCACTCATGGTCTAAAACACTCCTCCCTAGGCAGCCACGACCCCGGCCGCATTCGCGCTGGCCGGGAACGACAAGGACAGGCGCATGTTCTTGCCGATTTCGGAATTCAGCGAGATGCGGCCCCCGAGACGGGCGGCGATCTCCGCGATGACGTCCATGCCAACGCCGCGGCCCGCGTCACGGGTGACGCCCGAGGCGGTCGAGAAGCCGGAACGGAACACCAGCATCATCGCCTCCTGGTCGGACAGCGCGGCCGGCGTCGTTCTGGGAAATGATGCCCTTGGTCACCGCGGTCTTGCGCAGCTTGTCGGGCGTGAGGCCGCGACCGTCGTCCTCGCACTGCATGCGGAAGGCGCGGCCGTTCTCGATCATCTCGAACTGGATGCGGATGTGGCCTTCGGGCGACTTGCCCGGACGCCTGGCGCTCGGCCGGCGTCTCGATGCCGTGCACCACGGCATTGCGAATGAGCTGGATGAGCACGTCCTTGACCGGGCGGCGATAGGTCTCGGGCACCTGGTCATGACCGCGGCAGGTCACCACGACCTTCTTGCCGTGATCGTTGGCGATGCGATCGGCGAGCTGCTGCGCGGAGGCGACGAAGCCTTCGCGAGCCGAACGCTGCAGCGTCGCTTCGGCGGCCACCGCGTCGGCGGTCGAGCGTCTGCGCACGCGTGGTGGTGTCGCCGGTGGACGCTGCGCGGCACCGCCGCCGGCAGCCGGCGCGTGCTTCTGCCGGCGCCGAAGCTGTCGCGGAAGCTCGCGAGCTTCGTGACCATTTCGCGCACCGACTGCGAGTGCGACACGAGGTCGTCGAACTTGGTGAGCAGCGGCAGGAAGTCATCGCCGGTGAGGTCGGTGCGTTCACGCAGCGCGGCGAGATCGCTCTCGAGCGCGTGCGCACGCTGTTCCATCGAACCCAGGCCGATGGCCGAAGCCTCGCCCTTGATGCTGTGGATCTGGCGGAACAGGCCGTCGATCTTGCGGCGGAACGAGGCGCTGTCGCGCGCCGGATCACGCAGCGTGGCGTTGATCATCTTGAACGCGACGTCGGAGTCGTCGAGGAACGAGCTCAGCTGGTTCGGATCCACGTGCAGGATCGAGAGGAACGCGTCCATCTGCGTCTGCGCGTTGTCCTGCGCGCCCTTGAGCTGCGCGGCCAGTGCCACGCGCGCGGTCACGTCGGCCACGGACACCAGCACGTGAGTGATCGCGCCATCGCGACGCACGCGGTGGAAGTTGAACTCGAGGTAGCGGGTTTCGCCCTTGTCCTGCTTGCCGTCGCCGCCGGTGATCACTTCCACTTCGTTGAGCGGATTGATCGAGCGGATCAGGTTTTCCTTGGTGCGCTCGCTCCACAGCACCTTGACGAACTTGGTGGCGATCGCCAGCGTCTTGGCGGACACCAGGTTGCGCAGCAGGTCTTCGAAGGTGATGCCGGCGATCGATTCGCGCTGGAACAGCTGAGCCGGTCGCGTCGGAGTGAATCTCACCGATCTTGAGGTCGGCGTCGAGCAGGAACAGACCTTCGCGCACGGTGCGCAGAATGTCTTCCGTCTGCTGACGGGCGGCCGCGGCGGCCGCGGCCTGTTTGCCGCGTGCCAGCGAGAGGTAACCGACGAGTGCCGCCAGCGCGGCCGCGAGGCCTACGCCGATGAGCACCACCGAACGCAGCGCCGTCGCCAGCGAATCGGAAGAGCTCTGCAGGCCGGTGATGATCTGCGCGAGGTTCTTCTCGAGCACCGGCGTGTACGCGCGCGCCTGCGTGGCGGCGTTGGTCACCGAGCGCTGCAGTTCGCGGCCGTCCATGTTGAGCTGCGTGCCTTCACGCTCGCTGTCCGAATACGGGATCGCGGTGAAGTTGGCGACCGGCGCCGAGCGCCGGCTGGTACTTCTTCCACGCCTGCGGTCATTTCGTTGATGGTGTTCTGCACGTCGTCGTCGCTGCCGAAGCCGCCGATGCTCACGCCGCCGCCGCCGACGAGAGTGCCGCGGTCGAGTTTCGAACTGCTGCGTGGCGCGCTTCAGCTGCTCGATCGAGTCACGCACGAATCCGCGCGCGCGCAGACGGTCCTGGATCGAGTTGAGTGCCGCCTGCATGCGCGAGGGCTGCTGCTGCAGTTCGCCGATGGCGCGGACCGCGGTGTTGTTCTCCACCAGGCGTCCGGCGAAGTACCAGGCTGGCGCAAGCACGCCGACCAGGAACGCCAGGGCCAGGATGCCCACCGCCACCCACACGGCGCGAGCGCCCTGCATGCGTGACGAAAACTTCTTGCCAGCTTTTGCTTTGTCTTTACTCACAGAGCTCACCCTCCATCACTCCGGCTTGAACACGATGCGCTGAACCGCGAGGCGCGATTCAGTCGACTCGAATTCCTCAAACCGCGCACCTTCCATCGCCGAGATTGCCGCCGGCGTCGAACAGGCCCGCGGGCTCGCTCGACAACACGCGCACGCGTTCGGTGCGGCCTTCCGGCGTCACGTAGAACTCGACGCGCACCCAGCCCTCGACGCCCTTGGCGGACGCCGGATATTTCGGACGCGGCGGGCGCGTCATCTTGAGCGGCGGCAGTTTGGGCGCGGCAGCGGCCGTGGCAGCGGCCTGCTGCGCGTTCGCGACGCGCGGCGCGCAGGTCGCCGAGATCGGCGTCGCCGCCCGAGGCTTTCGGCGGCATCGAGCAGCGCGGCGGCCTCGGCCGGCCTGTTGGCGCTGCAGGCGCGCGCGCGCTTCGGTGACCAGGCGCGCGCGCACGTCGCGCACCACCTGCACGGTGGTCGGGTTGCGCACGTCGAGCAGGCGCAGGCGCTCGGCGTTCGAAACCGCCGAATCGTTCGCCGGCGTCGAGCAGGTTGCCGCTCGCGAGGCGATCCTGGGCCGCCTTGGCGAAGCGCGCGATGTCATCGTTGGTGCGCTGCTGCTTCTGCGCGGCAGCGGTGATGTCACGCTGCGCGGCGTTGATGGCCGCAGCCGACACGCCGTTGTCGCGCGCCGCGGTCGAGATTGGCCTGCACGCCGGCCTGGTCGCCCTCGGCGGCGGCATCGCGCGCGGCGGCGAGCAGACGCTGGTTCAGATCGTTGTTGAGACGCGTGACGAGTTCCGCCGGAGCGCCCGCTTCGCGCAGCGCCTGGATCGCATCCTTCGCGGACTCGTCGTTCGGCGTCACCAGGCGGCCATTGGCGAGGCGCGACTTCGGCGCTCGCCACCAGGCGGCTGACGACGACGGAGCGGCGCTTGCCATCGAGATCCTTGGACAGCTGCGCGATCTGCGCGGGCGGCAGCAGCGCATCTTTCTGCGCGGCTTCGAGCAGCGTCTGCGCGCGATCGAAGTTCTGCGCGGCGAGCGTCGCCTGGATCTGCGCGAGCGCAGTCTGGGCGCGCATCGAGTCGAGACGCGCGTCGACCTCGACCAGGCGCTGATCGTTCGGATCGATGCTGCGCGCGGCTTCGAGTTCGGCGAGCGCGTTGTCGAAGCGGCGTTCATCGAGCGCGGTGCGGGCGCGGGCGATCAGCAGGCCGCCGAGGCGCTTCGAGGCCTTCGGTGGCTTCGGCGTTGCCCGGCTCGAGCTGCAGCACGGTGCGGAAATGTTCGAGGGCGTTGTTCTTGGCAGGCTCGATGTAGCGGCGCTCGTCCATGGCGAGGCGCGCCTTCTCGAGCACTTCGTCGAGCGAGGCGGCCGGCGCGGTCGCAGCCGTCGGAGCCTTGCCGCGCAGCAGGCGCGCGCGGCAGCGCGGCGCTGACGTCCGGCAGCGGCCGGCGCTGGCGCGAAGAACCCTTCGACATGAAGAACCAGCCGCCAGCGGCCAGCGGCGAGCACCGCGACCACGACGCCGATCATGCATGACCGGCGACTTGCCGGATTTCTCTTCGCCGCCCGAGCTCGCGCTCGAGGGCGCGGTGACCGCGCTCAGCGCGTCGGCGGTCGAGGAAATGCGCGCCGCGTCGTTGATGGCGCGCAGCATCGGCGGCGGATTCGACCGGCGAATCGACCAGCGCCTGGATGTCGCCCTTCGAGCATCAGGGCGTCGACCATGCCGGCCGAGGCGGCATCGCGGATCGCGATGACGACGGGGTTGTGCGGGCTGGCGGAAATCGGCGCGAAGTCTTCGGGATTCATGCCCGCGCAGGTCGGCGACCAGGATGGTGCGCGTGCCCGGCTTGAGCATGGTCGCGGCGCGTACGCGAGGCTGTCCGCGTGCCGCAGCTGGCAGGTGGATTCGAGCATGGGCCCGAGCTGCGCCCACAAATCGAGGTCAGGCGTGGCGATGAGCGCCAGCGGACGTTTCGACTTGAAAGAGCTGGCTCCCATATTGTTGCCCCTGACCTGCGGTGTCAGTTTGCGCGGTCGCGCCGAATTCCGAACGTGCTTGCATGGACCCTCGACCTCTCATCGAACTGGTTTGCGACGATGGCTCTTCCTCGCGGCGCCAGGGCCTCCTTGGCCCGTCTCCGGGGAACGACAGTGAGGGGCAGTATTAAGTCAGCGCGTTGCCGGTGAACGGCACTGAGTCACATCCGGCACACGGCAGCCCCTCGAGAACGGCCGGATCGCGACCTGGATCACAAATGGTGCGGGGGGACATTCCTTGGTTCCGGGGCAAAGGGGACGTGCCTCTCGGAAGCGCGGCAAGCCTTTAAATGCAGTACAAAACCGCGTTTGAGGCGCGTCCCCTTTTGCCAGGAAACGAGGATTGTCCCCACTGCTCTCCGGTCAGTTCAGGGTACGCGCCGGATCTGGGCGCCGATCTGCGCCAGCTTTTCCTCGAGCGCCTCGTAGCCGCGATCGATGTGATAGATGCGCTCGATCTCGGTGCGGCCTTCGGCCACCAGGCCCGCCAGCACCAGGCTGGCCGAGGCGCGCAGGTCGGTGGCCATGACCGGCGCCGCGGTGAGCTTGGGCACGCCCTGGATGATGGCGGTGTTGCCCTCGAGGCGGATCTCGGCGCCCAGGCGGCGCATCTCGAGCATGTGCATGAAGCGGTTCTCGAAGATGGTCTCGACGATCGTGCCGACGCCGTCGGCGATCGTGTTGAGCGCCGCGAACTGCGCCTGCATGTCGGTGGGAAACGCCGGATACGGCGCGGTGCGCACGTCCACCGACTTCGGCCGCTTGCCCTTCATGTCCACTTCGATCCAGTTCGGGCCGATGCCGACCTTGGCGCCGGCCTCGCGCAGCTTCGCCGGTGACGCGCGTCGAGATGTTCGGGCTCGCGTGTTCTTGATGCGCACGATGCCCGAGGTGATGGCGCCGGCCACCAGGTAGGTGCCGCCCTCGATGCGATCGGGCAGCACTTCGTAGCTCGTGCGCGCGCAGCTTCTCGACGCCCTGGATGACGATCTTGTCGGTGCCCGCGCCCTGGATCTTCGCGCCCATGGCGATGAGGAAGTTCGCGAGGTCGACGACCTCCGGCTCGCGCGCGGCGTTCTCGATGATGGTTTCGCCGTCGGCGAGCGTCGCCGCCATCATGAGATTTTCCGTGCCGGTGACCGTGACGGTGTCGAGATTCAGCCGCGCGCCCTTGAGCCGCCCGGCGCGCGCGCGGATGTAGCCGCCTTCGATGTGGATGTCCGCGCCCATGGCCTGCAGGCCCGCGACGTGGATGTTCACCGGGCGCGCGCCGATGGCGCAGCCGCCGGGCAGCGACACGTCGGCCTTGCCGAAGCGCGCCAGCAGCGGCCCGAGCACCAGGATCGACGCGCGCATGGTCTTCACCAGCTCGTAGGGCGCGAAGCACTCGCGCGTGGTCGTCGGATCGATCTCGATGCGCATCTTCTCGTCGATGGTGACCGAGACGCCCATGCGCCCTAACAACTCGATCATGGTGGTGACGTCCTGCAGATGCGGGACGTTGCGGATGGTCACCGGCCCGTCGGCGAGCAGCGCGCCCGCGATGATCGGCAGCGTCGCGTTCTTGGCGCCGGAAATGCGCACCTCGCCCTCGAGCGGGATGCCACCGTTGATCTGCAGCTTGTCCACATGTCGTCTCCTAATCGCCGTGCTCGGAAACTTCTTCGGGCGTCAGCGCCTCGATCGACAGGGCATGGATTTCCCGGCCCATGAGCGCGCCGAGCGCCTGGTAGACGAGCTGGTGGCGGGCGATCGGCCGCAGGCCCGCGAACTGCGCCGCAACGATCCGCGAGGCGAAATGGGTGTTGTCGTCGGACTCCACGCGCACCGCGGCGCCGGGCAAGTCCGGCGCGGATGAGGTCCGGCGATGCGTTCCGGGGTCATGGCACTCGAGTTCATGGCGCGTTATCTTAAGCGTTATGATCGCCGCATGAATGCCCAGCTCAAGACCGATCCGGCCGTCGCTGATCGCCGCCGGACGCCGGGCGCTCGAGATCGAGGGCCGGGCGCATCGCGGCGCTGGTGCCGCGCCTCGACGCGAGCTTTCGCGCGCGCCTGCACCATCTGCCTCGACTGCCACGGCCGCGTCATCGTCACCGGCATGGGCAAGTCCGGGCACATCGCCGGCAAGATCGCCGCCACGCTCGCCTCCACCGGCACCCCGTCGTTCTTCATGCATGCGGCCGAGGCCAGCCACGGCGACATCGGCATGATCACGCGCGACGACGTCGCTGCTGGCCATCTCCAACTCCGGCGAGACGGCCGGAAGTGCTGCTGCTGATCCCGCACCTGTCGCGCCTCGGCGTGCCCATCATCGCCGATGACCGGCAATGCGGATTCGACGCTGGCGCGCGCCGCCACGCGTCCACCTCGACGTCAGCGTCGCCGAGGAAGCCTGCCCGCTCAACCTCGCGCCCACGGCCAGCACCACGGCCACGCTCGCGCATCGGCGACGCGCTGGCCGTGGCGCTGCTCGAAGCGCGCGGCTTCACGTCGCAGGATTTCGCGCGCTCGCATCCGGGCGGCGCGCTCGGCCGCAAGCTGCTGCTGCACGTCGCCGGACGTCATGCGCACCGGCGACGACCTGCCGGTCGTCAGCCCGCGACGCGCCGCTGGCCGAGGGCCTGGTCGGTCATGTCGAAGAAGGGCCTCGGCATGTGCGTCGTCGTCGAGGGCGGCCGCATGCTCGGCGTGTTCACCGACGGCGACCTGCGCCGCGTGCTCGACCGCGGATCCAACGTGCACAAGACGACCATGCGCGAGGTCATGACCTCGCCCGGCAAGTCGCGTCGCGGCCACGGAGCTCGCCGCCGAAGCGGCGCATCTCATGGAGAAACACCGCATCACCGCGCTGCCGGTGGTCGATGCGCAGGGCGCGCTGGTGGGCGCGCTCAACGTGCACGACCTGCTGCGCGCCGGAGTGCTGTGAGCGACGCGAGCGCCGATTGCCAGCCCGGCGCTGCGCCGCGTGCGGCTGCTGGTGCTCGACGTGGACGGCGTGCTCACCGACGGCCGGCTCTTCTACGGCCCGAAGGGCGAAGCTGCTCAAGGCGTTTCACGTGCGCGACGGGCACGGCATCAAGCAGGTCGCCGCGGCCGGCATCACCGTCGCCATCATCTCCGGGCGCAAGTCGGCCGCCGTCGCGCGCGCGCGCGCGAGCTGGGCATTCGCCACGTCACGCAGGGCGCGACCGACAAGCTCGCGCGCGCTGCGCAAGCTCGCGAAGGCGCGCCGGGCTCGCTCGGAAGACTGCGCCTGCGTCGGTGACGACACGCCGGATGCGCCGATCCTGCGCCGCGGCGGGTCTCGGCGTCGCGGTGGCCGATGCGCACGCAGGACGCGCTCGCGGTCGCGGACCTGGTCGACGACGCGCGCCGGGCGGCCACGGCGCGGTCCGCGAGGTCTGCGACTGGCTGATCGCGGCGCGCAAGGCGTCGCATGAAGAACTGGTCGCGCCGCTGAAGTACCTGGTCGGCCGATCGCCGTGATCGCGCGTGGCCTATTTCATCGGCGTCAGGCGGGCGCGACGACGATGACGCCGACGCCGCGAGCGCGATTGCGCCCGATCCCGGCTATGCGGCGCGCGACGCCGCAGGTCATCGAAACCGGCTACGACGGCCGCGAACGTTACCGGCTCAATGCGCGCGGTCATCCGCCAGCAGACCGAGTCCGGGGTCATCGAACTCGAGCGACCTGGAGATGAACTACCACTCGCAACGCGCAGGCAAGCTGCCGGCGAAGCGCCGGCGATCCGCCGCGCAGGCGCCGAGCGAAGTCTGGCATCTCACCTCCGATCACGGCGAGGTGCGCGCCGACGGCGACGACGTCGAGCTGAACGGCAACGTGCGCGTCACCGGCCCGGCGCCGCGGCGGCGGCGAACCGCTGTCGCTGACCACCGACAACCTGCGCATCAACACGCCCACGGAGTTCATCGAGACCGACGCCCCGGTGAAACTGCGCTGGTCGGGCCACGAACTCGACGCGCGTCGGCATGCAGGCCGATTTGAAGGCCGGCACGCTGCGTCTAGAATCGGACGTGAATGGCCACTTCTCACCGAAATAGTAACCGTCGCTCTTCGCGCGGCCGTCGTGCGCGCTGCTCGCCGCCGGGTTGTTAGGCGTGGCCGAGCGCGCGCCGGCGCCATGCGCCGAACCGGAAGATCGTGCTCGAAGCCAAGCCGCTCGAGATGGACTACCGCAACAACAACGCCGTGCTGCGCGACGTGGTGATCACGCAGTGCGAGCGTGCGCATCCAGGCAGCCGAGGCGCGACATCAAGGGCGGACTCGATTTCGAGAACAGCCACATGGACCATTTCCGGCGACGTGCGCATCACGGCCGAAGGCGGCAGCCTGAGTTCCGACAAGGCCGTCGTCTGCGTTTCGCAACAAGCTCATTTCGCGCGCCACCATCACCGGGCGCGCCCGCGCAGTTCGAGCAGCAGCGCGAGGACGGCACCACCGCGCGCGGCCGCGCCAACACCATCGACTACGAAACCGCGAGCGGCACCGTGAGCTTCAATGACCGACGCGTGTCTGTCTGATGGCCGCAATGAAATCACCGGCCAGCAGCTCGTCTACAACATCCGCACGCAGAGCGTGCAGGGTCAGGCGAAGCCCGGCGCCAGACACCGGCGATGGCCGGGTGCGCTTCGTGATCCAGCCGGACAAGCCGGCGACAGCTTCCCGGCAAACGACGAAAGAGCAAAGAGAAGAAACCGTGAGCGTGCTGCGCGCCACCCATCTCGCCAAGAGTTACAGAAAGCGCCAGGTGATCTCCGACCTCTCCGTCGAAGTGGAGAGCGGGCAGATCGTCGGCTTGTTAGGCCCGAACGGCGCCGGCAAGACCACGGCGTTCTACATGATCGTCGGGCCTGGTGCCGCCCGATGCCGGGCACGGTCACCATCGACGACCGCGACATCACCCACCTTGCCGATGCACCAGCGCGCGCACGCCGGCATCGGCTACCTGCCGCAGGAAGCCTCGGTTTTCCGCAAGCTGACGCGTCGAAGACAACGTCATGGCGATCCTCGAGACTCGCGACGACCTCGACGAAACCGCGCGCCAGGAGCGGCTCGAGCAGATCCTCGGGCGAGCTGCGCATCGCGCACGTGCGCAAGAGCCTCGGCATGGCGCTGTCGGGCGGCGAGCGCCGGCGCGTCGAAATAGCGCGCGCGCTGGCCGCGGAGCCCCGTTTCGTGCTCCTCGATGAACCATTTGCGGGCGTCGACCCGCTCTCGGTCATCGACATCCAGCGCATCATGCACCGAGCTCACCGCCAAGGGCATCGGCGTGCTCGATCACCGACCATAACGTCAGAGAAACCTTAGGTGTTTGCGGGCGCGCTTACATCGTTTCCGGGGGAACCGTGATCGCCTCAGGAACTGCCGAAGAAATCCTTGCCAACCCCCAAGTCCGTGAGGTGTACTTGGGCCAGTCTTTCCGCATGTAGCAGTTCTGGGCGACGCCGGAAAACTACTTCATTTCATAGCGTTGGGGACACCTACGCCCGTGTCGATGATGAAGCCGTCACTGCAGCTGAAGCTGGGTCAGACAGCTGACGATGACCCCGCAGCTGCAGCAGGCGATCCGCCTTCCTGCAAATGCCTGCGCTGGAGCTGCAGGCGCACATCCGCGAACAGCTCGAAAGCAACGTCATGCTCGAGCCGCGTGGACGAGTACGAGGCCACCGGCACGTTCGAAACGCTCGAACCGCATCCGATGCCGGAAGAGAAGCGCGTCGACGCGCAGGCCGGCACCGGAAGTCGCCGTCGAAGCCGAAGTCATCGAAGACGACTGGAGCGAGCGCAGCGCCGGCTCCGACTCCTGGCGCGATGACGACGAGCGCGCCGCCGAAGTCGCCGACGATGCGCAGCTGTCGCTGCAGGATCACCTGGTCGGGCAGCTCGAATACGCCAACCTCGCGCCGCGCGACCTCGCGATCGCGCGCGCCATCGTCGATGCGATCAACGACGACGGCTACCTCACCGACTCGCTCGACGACATCGCCGCCACGCTGCTGCCCGAAGTCACCGCCGACGCCGACCGAAGTCGAGCGCGTGCTGCGGCTCGTGCAGACGCTCGATCCGGCGGGCGTCGCCGCGCGCTCGCTGGGCGAATGCCTCGCGCTGCAGTTGCGCACGCTGCATCCCGACACGCCCGGGCTGCGCCTCGCGCTGGCCATCGCCGACAAACATCTCGACAAGCTCGCCGATCGCGAGCTCACGCTGCTGCGCCGCGAGCTGTCCGCTTCCGACGACGAACTGGCGCAGGCCGTCGCGCTGGTGCGCGGCTGTCATCCGCGCCCGGGCGCCACCGTCAGCAGCGCCAAGGCCGAATACGTGGTGCCCGACGTCTTCGTGCGCCGCACCGATCGCGGCTGGACCGTCGAGGTGAACAGCTCCACGCTGCCGCGCGTGCGCCTCAACCAGAGTTACGCCGACATGCTCGGCCGCGGCGCCGGACATTCGTCCATGCGCGCCCAGCTGCAGGAAGCGCGCTGGCTGCTCAAGAGCCTGGAAATCCGCAACGAAACCCTCATGAAAGTGGCACGCAGCATCGTCGAGCGCCAGACCGCGTTCCTCGAGCACGGCGAGGAAAGCATGCGGCCGATGATCCTCAAGGACATCGCCGCAGGCCATCGACATGCACGAGTCGACCATCTCGCGCGTCACGTCCAGCAAGTACATGCACACGCCGCGCGGCGTGTTCGAGCTCAAGTATTTCTTCTCGAGCCAGGTCGAAGCCGCCGACGGCGGCGGCGCGTCCTCCACCGCGGTGCGCGCCAAGATCCGCAAGCTCATCAAGGAAGAGGACACCGGCAATCCGCTGTCCGACAGCCGCATCGCCGAGCTGCTGTCCGGCGAAGGCATCGCCGGTCGCGCGCCGCACCGTCGCCAAGTATCGCGAGGCGCTGGGGCTCGCGCCTTCCAACGAACGCAAGGCAAAGGCCGCAGCACAGATAACCGATCAGACATCGCAGAAGTAGATAGGCCAAAAAGGAGACGGATCATGCAATTGTCGCTTTCCGGTCATCATGTCGAAGTCACCCCGTCGATGCGCTCGTACGTCGAGAAGAAGCTCGAGCGCATTTCCCGCCATTTCGACCACGTAATCGACGTGCATTGCGTCCTGACGGTTGAGAAGCTCCGACAGAAGGCCGAAGCCACATTGCATGTGCGCGGCAATGCCATCCATGCCGACGCCACCGAGGAAAACATGTACGCCGCCATCGACCTGCTGGCCGACAAGCTCGACCGGCAGCGTGCTCAAGCACAAGGAAATGAAGGCCGACAAACACGCCGCCGAAGCGCGCAAGGTCGATCGGCAGGAGCTGGAAGCTGCACTGCCGATGCGGCTGATTCTCGTCAGCGGGCTGTCGGGATCCGGCAAGAGCGTGGCGCTGCACATGCTCGAAGACGCCGGGTTCTACTGCGTCGACAACATCCCGGCGGCCCTGCTGAAGCCCTTCATCTCCCACACGCTGCGCAACAACGAGGCGCAGTACTCGCGCGCGCGCCGTGGGCGTCGACGCGCGCAATGCCGCGGCGGAAATCGAAACCGTTCCGCCGCTCATCGAAGAGCTCAAGAAGAGCGGCATCCAGTGCGAAATCATCTTCCTGCTCGCCAACGACGACGAACTGCTGCGGCGTTTCGCCGAAACGCGCCGCAAGCATCCCATCAGCACCGACCACGTCTCGCTCAAGGAAGCCATCGCCATCGAGCGGCGCCTGCTCGAGCCCATCCTCAACGCCGCGGACCTGGTCATCGACACCTCGCGCATGGGCGTGCACGACCTGCGCGAGCTCATCAGCCAGCGCGTGGAAAAGCGCAGCGCCGGCCGGCTGTCGCTGCTGGTGGAGTCCTTCGGCTTCAAGAACGGCATTCCGGGCGACGCGGACTTCGTGTTCGACGCGCGCTCGCTGCCGAATCCCTACTGGGATCCGTCGCTGCGCGCCCTCACCGGCCGCGACGCCGGACGTCATCCGCTTCCTCGAGGCGCAACGCAGCGTGCCGCGCCTGGCCGAAGACATCCTGCAGTTCGTCGCCGCGCGCATCCCCGAGCACCAGGCCGCGAACCGCCGCTACCTCACCATCGCCATCGGCTGCACCGGCGGGCGCCACCGCTCGGTGTATCTGGCCGAGCGCATCGCCGAACGCCTCGCGCACAACTATCCAGTCGTCGCCATCCGCCACAACTCGCTCGGCGAAATGCGCTCCATCACGCGCGCACCCACGCTCGCCGGCGCGCAGTCGCGTAATCGCGCTGATGCGGGCCACTCCGCGCTTCGCTGGCAAATCGGGCGACGTCGAAGCTCACGGCGCCCACACGACGGCGTCCGCGCGTCCAAATCCAACTACACTCCCGGCGCGTCATGGCGAGAGCGACCCGCACACCCGACAAGGAACGCCGCCTCGCCGCGCTGCGCGGCGCGCTGCGCGAAGGTTCGTGGCGTGGCGCGGCGCGCATGATCGCCGCCATGCATCCGGCGGAGATCGCGCTGCTCATCGAATCGCTGCCGCCCGCGCAGCGCGAGGTGGTCTGGAACTTCGTCGAGCCTGAAATCGAAGGCGACGTGCTCGTCGAGCTCAACGAAGACGTGCGCCAGGCCTTCATCGAAGGCATGGACGCCGGATGAGCTGCTGGCCGCCGCCGAAGACATGGAGCTCGACGACCTCGCCGACCTGGTCGGCGACCTGCCCGAGGCCGTGTCGCTGCAGCTCGTGAAGTCCATGGACCACGCAGGACCGCGAGCGGCTGAAGACCGTGCTGTCCTACGAGCCGACGACACCGCCGGCGGCCTCATGAACACCGACACGGTGAGCGTGCGCGCCGACGTCACCGTGGAAGTCGTGCTGCGTTACCTGCGCATGCGCGGCGAACTGCCGGACAAGACCGACCGCCTGTTCGTGGTCGATCGCGACGATCGATTACCTCGGCACCGTGGCGCTCACCCGGCTGCTGACCGAGGACCCGGAAAACCCGTCGGCGACATCCTCGACCCGGAGGCGCCGCGCATTGCGCCCGAAACCACCGCCAACGACGTGGCGCAGCTGTTCCAGGATCGCGACCTGGTGTCCGCCGCCGTGGTCGACGCAGCACGGCAAGCTGCTGGGCCGCATCACCGTCGACGACGTGGTCGACGTCATCCGCGAGGAAGCCGCGCACGAAGTCATGTCGCGCGGCCGGCCTCGCGCGACGAGGAAGACGTGTTCGCCGGCGTCATTCCCGTCCACGCGCCGCCGCCTGGTGTGGCTCGGCATCAACCTGGTCACCGCCTTCATGGCGGCGGCCGTCGTCAGCCGCTTCGAAGGCACCATCGAAAAGGTCGCCGCGCTGGCCGCGCTCATGCCCATCGTCGCCTCGCATGGGCGGCATCGCCGGCACGCAGACCGTCACGCTCATCATCCGCGGCATCGCGCTCGGTCAGGTCGAGTGGGTCAACGCGCGCTGGCTGCTGTGGAAGGAAATCGCCGTCGGCGGGCTCAACGGCCTCATCTGGGCGGCGGTCGTCGGCGCCGTCACCATCGTCTGGTTCGGCACCTGGAAGATCGCCGCCATCATCGCCGCCGCCATGCTCATCAATCTGCTCGCCGCCGCCGCCGTGGGCGTGCATCGTGCCGCTCGCTGCTGCGGCGCATGCGCATCGATCCGGCGCTGTCGGCGGGCGTGATCCTGACCACCTTCACCGACTGCATCGGCTTTACGCCACGTTGTTAGGACTGGGCGCGCTCTTCCTGACCTGAAGTGGCGGCTACCAGCATAAGGAAGTCGGGTTGCAACTCGTAGTCGAGCGCCACTGCCGGCAACCGGCGAAACACCGAGATGTCGTGGTGGCGCCCACGGATTGCTGGCCGCGATCGCCATCGGGTGCTGTTCGCTCGGTTGCCTGCCAGAATTGCCAGCGCGCAGGCTCATGGAAGGGGCATGGCAACCTTGCCCAGCTGGCCGGCAGCGCCGAACTCGAAGAGGAGATTCGGCGAAGGGCCATCAGCGACTACCCCGTCGCCTTGAGCCAGGCCTTGAGTGTCCAGAGACGGTAGAAGTGTCGCTGCTGATCTGTCGCGGGAAGCCCGCGAGTTGACGGGCCTCGGTGGCGGTGAAATATCCGTGCAGCCAGCGCCAGCGGTGCCGCGCGCGCATCCAGGCATTCCACGTCCACCTGCGACCTGGCCGCCTGAGTCAACGCCATCGCCACCAGCTTTGAGGTGTGGAGTGTTTGAGCTGCGACGGCCCCGTGAATTCGGGTGCGAGCTCCGGCTTGCCACGTTCGCCCGCCACGAAACCAGTCAACCAGGCGCGTTTTACCGGCGCAGCAACGAACCAGCACACCGAGCGTTTTGAAGGGCGCGTCACGGGAGATAGTGCGCGTGTTCATCCGATTGAAATCGCGCGGCGCATTCCCGCTCGCCTGAGTCGAGCAATGCCGCAAATGCTTCGACCAGCGACTGATCGCTGCCTCCGGTCGAAGCGAGCCAGGCGTGCAGCTCCGGAGGTGGGCAGTTTCAAGGCTCGAGCAGCACCTGCTCAGCTCATCGCGCCTGGCCGGCGATGTCGCGGAAGCCACCCCATCTCGATGAGCTCACGATTGTACCGGATTCGAACATCAGGTAACTCGCGAGCAGTCCACCGGCCGCGCCCGGGCGCCGATGATGCGCATCAGCGCGCGCAGGCTCACGGGCAGCGATGTCGAGGTGGCGCACGGCGAGTCTGCGAAGGATCGACGCTCGGCGCGATCAGCATCGGTGCGGATCTGGCGCGTGCCGGTCAGCGCCGCCGGCCATTGCCGACAGCCGGTTGATGCGGTTCAGGTTCTCGAGGTCGGCGGAAATCTGGTCGCTGAACAGCGTGTCCAGCATGTAGCCGAACAGCTGCCCCGGCGTCGGCGGCGAATCCGAGGCGACGAAGCGCGGGATCAGATCGAGGTGCGTCGGACGCACGCCCAGCACCAGCACGCGATCGGCGCCGAGGTGAATCGCCGGGCTGACAGCGGCGCGGTCTGGCGCATCGCGCCGTCGCCGAAGTATTCGCCGTGCAGGCACATCGGCGGAAACAGGAACGGGATGCCGAGGCTGCGCCATCAGGTAGTCGAGCGACAAGCGGCACGCGTTCGCCGTGCCGCTGCGCGCGCGACCATTCGCTGATGGTGGTCTCGGCTTCGAAGAACGACACCGAGCGCGCGGTGAAATAGCTGGTGGCGCACAGCGCCAGCGCGCGCAGGTCGCCGCTGCGCCACGTTGGCGCGGATGGCGTCGAAATCGCGTGACGCTGCGACAAGCAGCTCGCGCAGCGGCGAGTTGTCGAGCAGCGATTTCGGCGGGCCGATCATGCCGCCGGTGAACAGCGAACCCATCCAGCGGGCGCCGGCCCTGAGCATGGCCATGGCGTCCGGAACGGAACACCTGGGCCACGTGGAAATTCGCCCAGACCTTTTCGATTTCGACCACCGACTGATGCCAGCGCGTCACGTTGCCCGCCAGGATGCTGGCCGACACGGCGCCGGCCGAAGTGCCCACGATGATGGGAAACGGCCATTCGGGGCTGGCATGGATCTCGGCGAGCGCCTTGAGCACGCCCACCTGGTAGGCGGCGCGCGCGCCTCCGCCGGTCAGGATCAGACCCGCGCGTCCCGCATTTGCCTTGCTAGAATCCGCTTCCCACGACCCATCCATTTTCACGGAGAACAACATGCTCGCACTTCGAAGGACTTTGGTCACCGCCCTGATCGCGGTGACTGCAAGTGTATGCGCTCAGGCGTCCCGCCGCGTCGCCCGCCGGAAGGCACCGCCGCGCCGGCGCTCAAACTACAGGACCAGGCCGGCAAGTGGCAGACGCTCGGACCAGTACAAGGGCAAGTGGGTGGTGCTCTATTTCTACCCGAAGGATTTCACCGGCGGCTGCACCACCCAGGCCTGTGAGCTGCGCGACAACATCTTCGCGTTCCAGAAGGCCGACGCGGTCATCCTCGGCGTCAGCGTCGACGACGTCGACTCGCACGAAGAAATTCGCCGAGGAACACAGCCTGCCGTTCGACATCCTCGCCGACCCGACCAAGGAGGTGTCCAAGAAGTACGGCGTGTTGACCAGCCTACGGCACTGCTCGAGCTCGCGAGCCGCCAGACTTTCCTCATCGGCCCCGACGGCAAGATCGTCAAGCACTGGGACGAAGGTGGATCCGAAGGGCCACTCGGACATGGTGCTGGCCGAGATCAAGCGCCCATTCAGCGGACAAGGCGCCGGCCAAAGCTAGCTGATCCTGAAGGCCCGGCGCTGACCTGGCGCCGGGCGTTTTGCTTGTCAGGATCGCGGCTAACTGCGGCGACTGGTGCCGCGCGCTGAGCTCACGCATCGCGCGGTCGAGCCCGTCGAGCGTCAGCGGGAACATGCGTCCGCCGACGAGCTCGCGCGTGATCGCGACGCGACGGCGTCCATTCCCAGCGGTCTTCCGGCTCCGGGTTGAGCCACACCAGGCGCGGGAAATGCGCGGCGATCCGCGCCATCCACACGCGGCCGGACTCCTCGTTCCAGTGTTCGACGCTGCCGCCGGGCTGCTCGATTTCGTACGGGCTCATGGTGGCATCGCCGACGAACACCACGCGGTAGTCGGGGTTGAACGTGCGCAGCAGCGTCCAGGTGTCGGTGATCACGCTGAAACGCCGGCGGTTGTCCTTCCACACGCGTTCGTACGGAAAGTTGTGGAAGTAGAAGTACTCGAGATGCTTGAACTCCGCGCGCGCGGCGGAGAACAGCTCCTCGCAGACCTTGACGTGCGGATCCATCGAGCCGCCCACGTCGAGCAGCAGCAGCAGCTTCACGGCGTTGCGCCGCTCCGGCTGCAGCTTGAGGTCGAGCAGCCCGGCGTTGCGCGCGGTGGCGTCGATGGTGCCGTCGAGGTCGAGCTCCTCGGCCGCGCCTTCGCGCGCGAAGCGGCGCAGGCGCCGCAGCGCCATCTTGAGGTTGCGCGTGCCGAGCTCGACGCCGTCGTCGAGATTGCGATAGTCGCGCGCGTCCCAGACCTTGACCGCGCGCCGGTGGCGCGAGCCCTGCCTGGCCGATGCGCACGCCTTCGGGGTTGAAGCCCTGGTTGCCGAACGGCGAGGTGCCGGCGGTGCCGATCCACTTGTTGCCGCCCTCGTGCCGGCCCTGCTGTTCGCGCAGGCGCTTGCGCAGCGTCTCGAGCAGCTTGTCCCAGCCGCCCAGCGCTTCGACGCGGCGCTTCTCTTCCTCGGTCAGCAGCCGCTCGGTGAGCTGCTGCAGCCATTCGGGCGGCAGCTCGGCGATCAGCTTCTCGAACAGCTTCTCGGCGCCCTCGAAATGTTCGGCGAACACGCGGTCGAAGCGGTCGAAATGCCGCTCGTCCTTCACCAGCGCCATGCGCGCCAGGTAGTAGAACTCCTCGGCGCGACAGCGAGGCGACGCGCGCTTCGAGCGCCTCGAGCAGCGACAGGAACTTCGGGCAGCGTCACCGGCACGCCGCCGGCGCGCAGATCGGTGAAGAAGCGGATCAGCACTGGCCTCGAGCCGCGCGTCAGCGGCCCGCGCGGCGATTGAGGAACACGAGCTGCTCGAACAGGTGCACGTCCTGCTCGTTCTTGAGCAGCGCGCCGTGCAGCGGCGGGATGATCTTCTTCGGATCGTCGCCGCGCAGCGCCTCGGGCGGAATGTCCTCGGCGAGCAGCAGCTTGATCCAGTCGAGCAGCTCCGAGGTCGAGGGCTTCTTCTTGCAGCCCGGGCGTCTCGCGCACGTCGAAGAACGACGTCGAGCGCCTCGCGCAGCAGCTCGCTTCTTGAGGTCCGGGAAGTGCACGTCGCACGATCTTCTCCATCGTCTCCGCGTCGGGGAAGCGGATGTAGTGGAAGAAGCAGCGGCGCAGGAACGCGTCCGGCAGCTCCTTCTCGTTGTTGCTGGTGATGAGGACGATCGGGCCGGTGCGCGCGCCTTCACCAGCTCGCGCGTCTCGTAGACGAAGAACTCCATGCGATCGAGCTCGCGCAGCAGGTCGTTGGGAAACTCGATGTCGGCCTTGTCGATCTCGTCGATGAGCAGCACGCGGCTGCATCGTCCGACTCGAACGCCTCCCACAGCCTGCCCTTGCACGATGTAGTTGCGGATGTCGTGCACCTGCGCGTCGCCGAGCTGCGAGTCGCGCAGGCGCGAGACCGCGTCGTATTCGTACAGGCCCTGCTGCGCCTTGCTGGTGGACTTGATGTGCCACTCGTACAGCGGCCGCTCGAGCGCCGTGGCGATCTCCGCGGCGAGCTGCGTCTTGCCGGTGCCGGGCTCGCCCTTGATGAGCAGCGGCCGTGCCGAGCGTGACGGCGGCGTTCACCGCCATCATGAGATCGGGCGTGGCGATAGCGGTCGGTGCCACGGAAGCAGGCTTGCGTTCATGGACGCGGCTACCCTGTGGCCGCAGCTGAGCTTGATGCGCTGCAGGCCCGGCAGGAATGGCGTCGGCGCGTCCGGCTGCCCAATCCTCGAAACCGCTGCGATAAAACGGCGACAGCGGGTGCCGGATGGGCCCCCGGGAAGTTCGAGGTAGCCGTCCGGCCTCGCGCCCCGGCGATACCGCGAAGGCCCGACGCACCGAACTGCCCCATCCTGCACGCGCGGCATGTGGTGGTCGCCACCGAGAGCAATACGTAACTGAACGAAGTACAAC
>ERZ1370068.565-contig-10515_pt1 | contig 65390 bp, 96 predicted proteins | sample MGYA00561227_ERZ1370068 | MGnify/ENA primary metagenome ERZ1370068 (study PRJEB38410, sample SAMEA6850437) | metagenome | study: Metagenomic assessment of the ecological functions of the soil: analysis of the soil microbiota associated with the... | reverse complement strand
ATGTACTTCGTTCAGTTACGTATTGCTGGCGCTGGCAGAAAGACGATCGCGAAAGGATCACGGAGTCCACGGATGAGGTCCTGGCATAGAGGGCTCACCACAAAAGCTTTCGGGGACTTTGTCGGAGCCGCCCTGGGCGACGACCCGCGAGCCGACTATCGGCTCTTACGAGAGGAAAGGTGACTAAGTCTATACCACGAAACGAATCCCCTTCAGAAGAGGAAGTCGAACCTGGAACTGGAACATCCGCGGCGGATCGATGTTCGCGAGCGCGGGAAGCGCGTTGGTCGCCGTACTCAACCGCGACGACGGCTGAATCGTGATGGGATTGACCGTGGTGGTGTCGCCGCACCGTCGTTGCGCGCGTCCCAGGATGTTCGCGTGGTTGAGCAGGTTGATTGTCGCTCTTAGCCTTTCTCGCGCGTGTCACTCAGATACGCCGCGACCTGCGCGCCGGTGGCGAACCACACGCCCGGCTTCGACTTCATGTAGGCGACGAACTGCGTCCAGGTGCCGCATCGGCGCGCGATGGCCGCTCAGATATGGGTGCAGCGTCAGCACGAACAGCGTCCCTTCCTCGTAGGCGCCGTCGAATTCGTCCTTGTAGCAGCTGGATAGAGCAGCGCCGGTGACGGCATGCGGCCGTTCTGTCCGAGAAACGGCGTCTCCGGTCAGCGTCCAGTCGATCGCCAGTTCGACGATGCCCGTGTTCTTGCCGCGCGACACGATCTCGCATGGCTCGTCGAGAGCCTGCAGGCTGCTGTCGTAGAGAAAGCCCTTCTTCTGCAGAAGGTCGAGCGTCGACGCGCTGAACGCCCAGGACGGCGCACGGTACCCGACGGGCCGCTTGCCGGTGGCGTTCGTCAGGTACGCGATGGCCCGATCGAGCAGCCGCTCCCTCTTCGCCACTCGTCGAGACGCGGGCGTGAACTCGTGAATCCATCCATGAACGCCGACCTCGTGGCGCCCGCTCTTCAGAATCGCCGCGAGCATGTCGCGGGTGCAGCAGCATGGCATCGACGGCCGGTCATGAAAAACGTGGCCGGAATCTGGTGGCGGATCGAGCATCCGCAGGATGCGGGGCGTGCCGCTTTCGGCGCCGAAGTCCGATGCCGACAAGCGTGGTGGGCGATGTCGTGCCGTCGCGGAGCAGCGGCGCTTCGGTGTCGGTGTCGAAACTCAGGCACACCGCCACGCGTGCGTCGTTGGGCCAGCGCGCTGGAGTGAGTTTCGGCCGACCCGCGCCAGTTCGACGGCCTGGCGCAGCTGCTCCTCGGTCCACTTCGTCCCGGGCTGGTTCCGGACCCTGCTGGCCGCTGGGCGGCTGGCGCCAGCACCCCAGGGATGAACGCGGCCAGTACGAGCGCAAAACGCCGGAGTGAAGGGTGCGTCGGTGAAGTGAGCATGGCCGCATTCTACGGGCACCGACTACGGAAACAGCAAGCGGCGGACCCGGCGATCGCCCTCGCGATCGTAGCGTTCGCACCGATTGTCGCAGCCGGCGTTGATGGAACGTGATAGGGAGTGCGACTACGTCGCTCGTCGCTCGCGATCGAAGCGGAGAACTCGGCGCTGATGACTCACCTCCGAACAGCACGGCGCACGCGAAAACCCTTGAGCTTGAAGCACTGCAAGGCTCCAGTCCGAGCAATGAAGGAAGAGTTGAGGCGGCAGCTCCTCCAGCTGGTGAGCACGCCCAGGTTGTGACCTCGCGACGGCCGCTTGTGGGAGGTGCAAACGTAGAGCGCACGCTGATGCGGCTCCGCGTTCGTCCATTGCTCGCGCTGTTCGCACGTCACAGTACGCGCAGCAGCCGACTCCGCCCCGACGCCGACAGCCGCGCGAGACGTCGACGCCGAGACCGGCCTGCGCCCCGACTCTGCGCCGACGATGACAGCACCAGGACGACGACGCCCAGAGGTCGACGTCCCCGAGGACGCCTCCGCACGGAGCGAAGGCGCCGGAGCAATAACGTCGCGACCCGAGCGGCCCCCAATCCTGCTCCCGTTCCCGCCGCCGATGCCGCCGGTGGCCGGCGGCGCCTGACGTCTCCTACGCGTTTCAGACCGAGTGGAGTCTCACCGCGCCCGCCGCGCGATCTCTATCGTGTCCGGCCCGGCAGAGCCGTTCAACGTCCGCAGCTGTATCCATTCGGCGGCGGGTAGCGGCGGCGGCCATGTGCAGGGTCGTCGGCTACTCGGATCCCGAGCTACTGGACGCCGCGGATATCAGAGCGCGGAACAGCTCCCGCCTGCGCCGGCATTCGGCATGCCTCACGGCTGGACGGCTGACGCCTGTCGTCCGCACAGGTGTGTTGCATGGACTCGTATTACGCCGGCACTCGTCGCGGACGTGGACCGGCGCGCGCCTGACGCCGGGTCGCCGGGCCGCATCGAATCGAGATCCGCGCGCAGCACTACAGAGCCAGTGGCCTTCGATGTGCGGATCGATCCGAAACGACCTACCATCGCCTCATCGCGCCGCGCTCGACCTGATGCAGCCTGCCGCGCCGTGCAGCCGGTTCTAGACGGATATACGTGATTCCCGGACTGTTACGCCGGCAACATCGCGCCACGCGCCGAACGACTGCCTGCCGGCTGCAACATCAAGCTGGTGCAGATTCTCGTGGCGTCAATCACGCTGAGCCCAGCTGATCGGAAAATCGGTCCGAACTGCTCGGTCGATCGCGCAAATCGACTCGACGATCCGCTTCGCGTCGGCCATGCCTGGGCAGCGGCGGCCCACGAGCATGAGCGGTTCGTTGCCGTAGCGGATGTTGCCGATGTGGTTTTCCTTGTCCTTGTCCAGATCGGGATCAGGGGTCGACGAAGCCCAGCGACTCTCCGCAGGCGCTCGATATCCGCGGGGGCGCGCGCTTGTCAGGAACGTCCATCCGCGCCCGACGCCATGCGCGCACGACTCAGCGAGCACCGCGGGCGTGGCCGTGCTGCGGCGCTCGAGCGAGATCGAGTTACAGAAGATGTCGCGCGCCCATCCGTCGCCCGAGCAATTTCTGCACCTGCGCGGGTTCGTGCGTGATGCCCGGGGCAGATCCCGGCGCATGCGGCGTGACATGAAATTCGATCGCGACCACCTGTCGCCACAGGTCGTCTGTAGAAACGCACCAGTCGATTCTCGTGCGTCCGCAGGCTGACATTCGGCAGGTGCCGATCGCGCGGATCCGTTCGCGCGGCGTCGGCGGCGCCAGAACTCCAGGGGGCCGCTTCACCATCGGGGCGTTGTCCCTGCTGAGCGTGTCGCTCATCAACAGCCAATCGGCACAATCGTGTGCCCGTTTCGCCGCGTCTTTACGCCGACGTGATGCGTTTCACGAACGAACGTGCCCTCGAACGCATGGAGGATCAGCATCGTCCCGAACGCGAGCAGCTAGGCGGCAATCAGCCACAACACTGCCAGCGCGCCCGCGCCCGGCCGCGCGATGAGTGGCGCACCGAACGCGATGGACGCGAGTCCGGCCAGTCCCCAGCCAGAGTTCGCCCTCGATCTCCTTCCGCAGATGGACGGCAGCCACGATCTCCGATGATCCCGATGGCAATCGCCCAGATGGCAATGAGTAGAGCAGCGTGAGCGCGCGTGGCGCCCGGGCTGAAGAAGGTCAGGACGCCGGACAGCGATGCCGGCGGAGACCCGCGGAGCAGGAGGACCCACCAGCTCTGCGACTCTGCCCGGGTCACGCCGAACGCGGCAACCACGTTAGCCCGCCGTCGGCCAGGAACAGCAGAACCAACCGATCAGGATGAGCGAGAGAGAGCGACAGGCCGGGCGGCAGTGGGCGATGATGAGCGGCGAACAGAATCCAGAGAGCCCCGCGGAACAGAGTCGTCCACCAGAAGCGCGAAAGAATATTGAGAGCATTGGCGCCTCTGTGCGGCGGGTCTGCTACAGGGAACACACAAGAGGCTTGCCCTCGAAAACGTCGGACTACATCGACGAGAGCATGCAGGGGTTCGCCATGCCGTCCAACCGGCTGCCATCGAGCACGAGATCGTTCAGTCTCCGGGTTGGCAGCCTAACGCACCACGGCCGCGCTCTCTACATGGTGCATTTTGTGCCCGCATGAGCTCGTGCGTTGCGGCGATTCGCGATCGGAACAGGAAGCGGCACCTGGAACTGGAACATCCGCGGCGGATCGATGTTCGCGAGCGCCGGAAGCGCGTTGGTCGCCGTCGCCACCGCGACGACCTGGCCGAACGTTGGATTCACCGTAGTCGGTGTCGCCGTACGTCGTCTGCGCGCGCGCCAGGATGTTCGCGTGGTTGAGCAGGTTGAATCCTTCCATGCCGCAGCAGATCGAGTGCGCGTCCGCCAGTCTTGACCCGGCCCTCGACGAACAGCGCCGACGTCCTGGGTGCGCGGTTCCGCGGAACGCGGACTTGGCGATGCACCGCGCCGTTGACGACCGGCCGATCGTTGTTGGCGCCGTCGCCGTTGTTGTCGACGCCGGTCGTCGGCGTTGAACGGCCGCGCCGACGCGAATTGCATCAGCGTGCCGGCGGTGATGTTGTGCGGCAGCGCGTAGCTGGCCGTGATGACCGCGCGATGCCGCTGATCGACGACGCTCGGCCCGCGCTCCTCTTCTCCCAGGCGCGCGATGTTGGCGTCGTTCGATCCGATGCCGTTGCCGTCGGGCTCGGTCGTGTTGGTCGCTTTCGAGAGCGTGTAGCTGAGCGCCGCCTGGAGCTTCGCTGCTGCCGCGATAGCTGATCTGCGTCTGCAGCCCGTCGTAATCGGCGGTGCCGAGGTTCATCAGCACGTTGACGTTCCGCACGCCGCCGTTGACCGGCACGATCGGACGCGTCGCGTTCGCCGCCGCCACGCTCCGACGTCTGACCGCGATCGCCGTGCGATCGAGACGGCGTCGGCGCGTTCAGGTCGATGCTGCGATCGAGGTCGGTCCAGTGCTGGTGCACGTAGTCGGCGCCGGCGAAGAGGCCGTGCATGATCTCACGCTCCGCGCCGATCGACGTGACCTGGCTGCGCGGATTCAGGAACTCGTCGGGATAGTTCGGCAGCAGATCGAAGTTGAGTCCGTAGCTGGCGAACTGCGACCGGTAGAAATCCCGCTGTCCCGCGCCGGACCGTGACGTTCCGCGCCGGCTGCTGCGCCAGCGGCAGCGTTCGCGGATCGAACTGCACCGGGAGGCACGATCCGGTCAGGCAGGTCGGAAATCCCGGTCTGCCCGGGCGTGGCCGTGTAGGTGACGAGAGCCGTCGAGCCCGCCGGTCAGCGCGCTCGCCAGCGCGTTGGCGCGAATCTGCGTGTAGTACATCGCGTAGCCGCCGCGAATCGACGAGGTGCGCGTCGGCGCGCGGATGCCAGCGCGAAGCCGAGGCGCGGCACGAGGTTCGTTCGTCGCGTCGGTCAGCGTCTGCCGGTCGTAGCGGACGCCGGCGTCGAGCGTGAACTGATCGCTCACGCGGAACTGATCCTGCACGAAGCGCCACCGACATCCATTGCGACAGCTCGTAGCTGGTGATGCCGTAGCTGATCGGCTGCGAATACTGCTGGACGTCCGCGAGCGTCAGCGCGGTGAACGGGGCGGTCGTGGTGTTCACGAAACGTGAAGGTGCCGAGCGTCGCCTGGCCGGGTTCGCTGCCGCTGCCGCCGGTCGTGTGGTCGGATCACGCTGCCGCCGAACCGCAGGTTGTGGTGGCCGCGCACCCACGAGGCCGTGTCGGCGAACTGCACCTGGTGGCCGAAGATATCGGCTGCGCGCGACTCGCCGATCGTGAACGGCACCGATCCGGCGCGGGTATAGGTCGTCGACGGGTTCTGCGCCTCCCAGAGGGTGACGGGCGCGCCATCGAGGTACGCGAACCGCACCTCGTTCAGCAGCGTCGCGCTCAGGACGACCGTGTCGTTGACGCCAATCGACCGTGAGCCGCGCGTATAGCGGCGGGCGACCGTTGGCGCACTCGGTGCCGACGACCGCGTCGTTCGGGTTGGTGTCGTAGAAAGTGATCGTAGTTGCCGCGGACCATCAGCGTCTGCGACGGCGACTAACTTGTGATCGAGTCTCCCGTTGAAGAGCGTCTGCCGGTAGTGGCCGACGTATTCCGAGGCTGCCGTCCGCCGGCAGCACGAACGCCGGCAGCGTGTTCGAGAGGAAGGTCGTGCGGTTCTGCGCCGTGTAGTCGGCGGTGACGAACGCGAACGTCTTGTCCTTCGCGACCGGCCCGCCGATCGACCGGACACCTGGTTCAGCTCGTCAGGCAGATCCGCTGGATTGATCGCCGCCAGCGTGCGTCGGCGTCGTGCAGGTCGACACCGACGGCGCGCAGTAGCCCTTCGGTCGACCGAAGGTTTTCGCCTGCATGCCGCCGGGACGCGCGAGATAGAGGCCTTCACCGCGCACGCTGTTCGTGCCGGACTTGGTCACGATGTTCATGGCCGGACCGGCGGTCCAGCCGAACTCGGCCGAAAATGCGTTCGTCAGCACGGCCGCTTCCTGCACCGCGCCGATCGGCACGGTGGTCGCAGCATGGTCTGCCGGCCCCAGCCCTCGTCGTTGCTGGCGCCGTCGAGCATGAAGGTCGTCGTGCGCCGGCTGCCCGAACCGGTGATGAAGTAGAGTGGCGTTGACGAAGAGATCGCCGGTGCCCTCTGCCCTGGCGGAACGCGCGAGTTGAAGAGCGGCAGCGTCGTGATCTTGCGCCCGAGGATGGGCGTCTCGTCGATCGTCGCGCTGTCGAGCCGCCGGCCGATCTGCGGATCGGCGCGGACGCCTTCGGCGGTGCCGTAGACGGTCACCCTCGGTTTTCTCGGTGCCCACGAGCAGCTTCACCTTCAGCGTCGCCGTTTCGCCCGCCGCGCAGCGTGACGTCGTTGCGCTCTTCGCTGCCGAAGCCCTCTCTTCGACACAGCGACCGTGTAGCTGCCCGTCAGCGACAGCGCCGCGAACGATGGCGATGCCGTCGCTGCCGGACGATCGCCTCGCGCACGGCGCCGGTCTGGTTATTGACGACCGATACCTTCGCGTCCTGACGACCGCGCCGCTCTGGTCGGTGACGAGGACGACAATCGTCGAGGCGTTCGGCGACTGGGCGACGGTGCGGGCTGAACTCGCGACACAGGGCGATCGCAAAGATCAGGTAGGCCACGAAGGCACTGAAGTCACGAAGTCTTTAAAGATATGGTCTTGCCAGTGATTCAGTTTCTGAGTCTGTTGTCATTTCGTGGCTCACCACAGTAGTCTTTGAAGTAGCTGGTTGATATCGGTTTTCGCCCACAGCCCGACCTTGCCGGCGACCGGGGGCGCAGCACCGGGTTGTTGGCAGGAATCAGATCCGGGTTGGGCGGCGCGTTGTTGCGTCCGGCCCCGGCATGCTGCCGAGCGTGTACTCGAGCGCCATGCTCGCCATCGAGCCAGGTCTTCAGGTCGGCGCCGTCGATCGGTCAGCTTCAGCTCGTGCCACGCCGCGCGATCGAGCATGAACTTCTTGCGCGCGATCGCTGAATTTCATGTTGCGGCGCATGCCGTTGTGGAACTCCCACAGCGCCGACGTTGTTCTCGGTGTCGTTGTAGCGGACGGCGAGCCAGTCGCCGTTCGGCTTGACGTTGAAGAGGATGCCCGACGCGCGATCGGCGTCGCCGGCGACGGTCTTGAACTTCATGCGTGATCGTGCCGTTGGTGAAGTTGTCGACGCCCTTGCAGCACGGCGACCGGGAAGTAGGCGAACTGCTTCGCGTTGTCCATCAGCTCTTCGTTGCTGCGTGCCGTACAGCTTGCGCGCGCTCTCGATGAGCAGCTTGGTCGGGTTGTCCTTGCTCGCCACCCACGGGCGGCCGTCGACCATGATCACCTTGTCGGCGCCGTCCTGCGCGACGACCCAGGTGCCGACCATCGGCTCGAACGTCGCCGGCGGCCTGCCGACGACTTCCTTTGCTCAGATCCACTTTCACGTCCGCCGCGAGCAACGCGGCGCCGACGAGCGACGAGCGCGGCGATCGCGTGGCTGATCGCAGGTCCAGCACTCGCCTTCGACTGCGCATAGCTGCGCTCCCGCTTCATGAGAGAAATGGCGGCGGCGGCGACGAGCCGCCGGCCACACGCCGTAGAAAATCGTCGCGGCCGCCGCGCGGTGGGACGGCGAGCGGATGCCCGCGGAACATCGACCTCGTCATCCTCGACCGGCGCGGTCACCCCGGCCAGCTGCGTAGATCGTCTCCAGCGCCGCTTCGGCCGTCGTCGCGCGGCTCATCGCCTGGCGCCCGCCGAGCTCGTACCAGATTTCGCCGTAGTGCGGAGCTCGTCTGCTCGAAGCAGGCCGATGGACGTGCGACGACACGTAGCGGACGCGCATTTTCGGCATCACGCGCCGGAGCTTCGACAGCGCCCGGTGATCGAGAATCGACGCGCCGCGGATCCTCGGGCGCGAGATGCACTTCGATCGACAGCGGGCCGCGGATGCGCGCGAGCGTTTCCTCGTCGGCTTCGGCGAACGAGTTGGCGCGGCTTTCGGAGGTGTCCCAGCTCGGCGTGACCAGCGTGCACGCGAGTCACCGCGGCCGCGGCGAGCGCGCCGAGCGCGGCAGACTCGTAGCCGCGCTGCCGGACCGCGACGCCGAGGCGCATCCAGATCGCCGCCAGCGCCAGGCCGAACAGCGACGAGGATCAGCGCGATGAGGACGACGTCGAGGCGGATCGAGGCCGTGCTGGAACTCGGCGACCATCGCCGTCGGCGTGTAGCCGGCGGCGCGTTCCCAGATGCCGCCGTGCACGGCGGCGATGAAGTTGAGAATCCACGTGCCGACCGTGACGCTCAGCGTGAGGATGGCCGCGGTCGACGGATGTTCGGTGACGGACGCCGCTCGCCGCCGCGAGCGCGATGGTCAGGCCGGCGTTGAGAAGTGCCCGAGCGATCGACCGTGGCCAGTTCCGGTCGCGTAGATGACGCCGCCGTAGCTTCGCCACAGGATCGACGGCGACCGCGGGCGCCGCCATCGCGGCGATCCACCACCGCCAACAGCACCAGCGACTTCGCGCGCGATCCGCGTGAACGCCGACATCTGATGCTGCAGCTCGATCTTGCAGCGCGCCGCTTTGCCGGTCGCCCGGCGACGAGGCGGATGCCGACGAAGGGCAAGAGGAACGCCGCCGCCAGCTCGCAGCGCGCTGAAGGTCGGCGCCCAGACGCCGACCAGCGGCGAGAACGCCTCGCCGACGCCGGCCGCCGTGCCGTTGAAGCCGCTCGCTTCGGCGTACGTGCGCACGCTGCTGATGAAGGTCACGCCGACCAGCGGCCCCATCGCGAGGAGGAGCACCCACCACGCGCGCGACGACACCAGCTCGCGATACTCGCTTGTCGAGGAGGATACATGAAAAGGCCGGGCGCATGCATAGCCACATGAGCCCCTCGGACCGGGGACGTCAACGATTGCGAAGATTTGCGGACAGTTTCTCTGCGTGTCTTGTGCGGCCTTCATGACGTCTGCCCGCCACGTGAGCGCAAGGAAGACCTCTTCCGAGATCCGCCGCCGGCGCGCCGTGCGCCGCCCGCCACCTGCCGGACAACTCGTCGAACGTGCCCTCACCGCGCACGCGGCCGCCGCTCAGCAGCACGAAGCGATCGCCAGACGCGCGCGGCGTCGGTGATCTGATGGATCGACAGCACCAGCGTGCGCCCGGTCGCCGCGTGCGCCCGGAGCGTGCGCGCGACGTCGGCTCTGGCGCGGGTCGAGGCCATCGAACGGCTCGTCGGCGAGCAGCACGGGTTTCGCGGCGTCGGGAGGCTCGAGTCGCGAGCGACGGCGCGCTTGCGCTGGCCTTTTTCGAGCGTGCCGATCGGCGTCGTCGGCGCAGCGGCGCCCGAAGTCGAGATCTGCGAACAACCTCAGCCGTGGACGCTCCGTGGCTGGAACCGGACCCCGTTGAGTCCGTGGGGTCCGCCACCCCAGCCGGACCTACCGGCGTCCAGGGCGACCACGACGGTGAAATCGAGCGCCCAGCTTGAGCGGTCTCGTCGTGGGCCCATGCGGGCGGATTCAAAAATCGCGGCAAATAGAACATGCGCCGCCGAGCGCTCACTTGCGCCGCATCCCATGCGCAGCCATCAGCCCTGCCCTGAGCCGGCTCTGAAGGGCGCGAAACGCGCCGAAACGCTCATCCGCCGGGCAACACTTCCGCCCAGGCACTCGAGCGCCGACGTCGCCTCTTGCCGGATCCGTTGGGACCGGTCAGGCCGAGCATTTCCTCAGAACGGCCGGATGACGAAGGACGCGTCGCTCAGAGACTCAATTGTGAGCCGGCCACCGGCCGCCCGATGCATGACCTGTGGCTGGGCGCAGGGCCCAATGCTGAACGTGGGCGGCGGTTTGCACTACTACCCAGCCGTGCGTAGGGGTTAGGGCTCCAGCCTAACCCCTGACCGCGCCACCAGATGCCGCGGCGAGTGCATCGTCTTCGCCGGAGCGTTGCTTGACGTCAGCCGTCGGTGCCCGGTTAGAGGCGCTCGGCGAGCACAGAAATGCGGCAGAGTTTCCCCGGGCACGGCCGTGAGCCGATGCGCTCTCGAACCGGCCGCATCCCCAGGCCGGACCAGTTCCATGCCGTGCCCTTGATGGCCGCGTAGACGCCGCTCCGAGTTGAAGTCGGGGGACGTGCCGGTGGTGATCGATCATCTGCGCCCGTGCATCAGCAGAATCGGATCGCCGATCTGGTTCTGCGCCGAACCAGAACGGCGGCATGTGTTGCCAGATGTGAGCGTCCGTCGCCTCCCGGACACGTGCGGCGCTCGACTCTGGACCAGAGCGGCGTCAGCGCGCGCGGTTGTAGGCGCTTTCGCTACTCGCAGCAAACCCGGCGCGGAAGAAGCGCCGAATCCCGCCAGCAGATTCGCTGGTCATCAGGCCGCCGTAGCTCGTGGCCGCGCCGGATGCCCGATCGTGATCGCGATCTGGCGACGCCCCATCTCCACGACGCATGTCCGCACGCACACGCGCGCTCGCGACCAGGTGCTCGACATCAGGTGTCGTTCGCCGATTCTCCTCGGCCGATGGGCCGGCATCGTCGGGTTGTCGAAGATCGCGTAGCCGGCGGGCAGCAGGAACATGCGCGACGCGCCGCGGCGCTGCAGGGCGTGTTGGGCGAGCCGGTGACCTGGCTCCGCCGGGTGGCGTCGCCGAGCTCGCGCGGCGTCAGGCCCGCATGATCACCCGGCAACCGGTGCCTCGCTCGTAGTCCGGGCGGCAGGTACCAGCGCGTGCCGACCAGCGTCGCGCCGAAATCAGCTCCGTTTCGCGGGGGCGAATACGTGCTGCCGCAGGATCCCTGCGCGATCTGCGGCACCGCTGGATCGCTCGAATGTGGTGACGGCACAGCTTGGCGTCGGCGCTCGAAGTCTCCGCGCACGTAGAAGTTCCCGGCGCGTCCGCTTCTGCGTTTCGTTACCGCGTCAGGAACTGTCGTCATCGTCATTCAACGGCGCGACGAACGGCTCGAGACGATTCAACGACGACCGGGCCGGAACAGGCGATCTCTTTTCCGCGTCTCGAGCGTTCGAACCGCGATCCGAGAAGCGGCGCGTATCGCCGTCCGGCGAACGCGCCGTCACCCGCCGCGCGTAATCGCCAATCGCCGCGTCTGCAGGATGACCCGCATCGGCCCGCCGCGTCCGCCGTAACCGCCGGCCAGTGCCGGATCGTCGCGATCGCGTGATCGGCGAGCCAGGGTTGTCGTTCGGCCGCGCTCTGCCAGCGCGTTCCACACCGCCTTGCGCGGCGCCGCACCCCCTTCGAGGACCCAGCTGCGCGTCGTCCGCGACGCGCGGTCGCTTTCAGTCAGCAAGTCCGGTACCGCGGTCGGTGCCAGCCGATCGAGCGTCTCAGCGCTCATTCGGTCTTCGGAGACCTCCGCCGGCTGACCGGTGAGGGCGCCGCGAGCTGCCACGATCTTGTCGCCGGAACGGCACGCTTCGCGCGCCGAAGTCGCCGCCGTCCGGCGCTTCGACCCACAGGAGCGTCGCCGGCATGGATCAGCCGCGCCACCTGGTAGCTGCGCGGCCCCGGCTCGGACGCCGGTCAGCCGTCGAGTGTACCTTCGCCTGGCGGCGGCAGATCCGCGACAACCCTTTCGCGGCCTCGCCGGTGCGGGTCACGGCGTCGACACTCGCCGTGGAGAGCCCGACATCGGCATCAGATGCGAGAGCGACAAGCTCGGTTTTACGTGACGACGCGCGAACTCGCCGTTGCAGGCGACCGGCGTCTACTGCTGCTCGGGGATCGCCGGAGCGCCGGCCTGCAGCTCTCGCGCCGCTCGTCGTGTTGATCCGTCGCCGAGCGGCCTCGTGGTAATGAGTCGTAACAGGACCGTCGTCGTGCACCGTCGCCGAGCAAAGTCCTCGCCGGGTGGGCGCCGGGCGCCGGAACGCCCCTTCGTGCTCGATGGGCAGGTGATCGGTGCCCGTCGGCACTGCGGGCTCCATCGGCGCCGAAGCCCGTCCCATCCCGGACGGCGCGTGCGAGATCCATCGTGACGTTGTCACGCAGCCAGAAGTCGCAGGAATCGCCAGCGGTCAGCGCTGATGCGGTGCGTTGCCCGTCACCGCTTTCAGCTGCCGCCGGTTCGTCGGTGTCCGCGACCCACAACTCCACGATCCATTCTCTTCGGTTCTGCGGGAACGCGAGCCGCGATACCATCTCGGGCGAGGACTCGGCACCGACCGCGACGCGCGGCTGCGGCGAGCATCGATCACCGCCTGCATCGGCGCCGCTCGATCCGCTTCAAGCGTAGATCGTGAGTAAACGCCCCGTGCCGAGGCTGGCCGGTCGATCGATGCGGGCCGAAATTCTGCTGGATCTGATGCGCGGCCCGGCCAAGCCCCGGTACATCGGCACCGCGCAGCTCGGCGATGCTCGGATATGGCCTTACCTTCGTGAGCGCCACCGTCTGCCGATTCGGGTTCACCAGCGTCTGCGGCAGGAACTCCGGATCGAACGCGTCGGCTGATCGGGCTTCGGCGGCAGCGCGCTAGCGCTGGTGTTTCAATTCGCGCTCGGCACCTGCGCGATCGAGCACCGGCGCGAACAGCGGCGAAGCGCGATGACGGCTGAGGCCAGTACCGGCCGAAATGGCGTGCACGGGCCGCTCCTTCTGCCGCGGCGTCCGGCGACCAGCCGGGCCAGGAGCAGATTGTTTACGCGCGCGGGCGAAGGAGGGCGGGAGACGAGGGCACGCCGCTGGACCTGGCGTCCGGACGCGACGATAAAAATGGTCGTCAGGTCAATCGCCGGATGGTGCATATGGCAGCCGGCCGGTCGAATCTCACCGATCCAGCGCCGGTCCCGCTGGTGCCGGCGACGTGATCGCCAGGATCAGGCCGCCGTCGCCCACCGAATGGTTGTCGCAGCGCCTGCCGCATCGTGTCGCGCGGCGAGGTCTCGACGCGCCGCCGGACGTTCCACACCGTTTCGGTATCACGTCAGTCGGCTGCCATGGGTTCATCAGCGCCAGATGCCGACCTAGCGATTCGAATCTTCGATCAGGCCGCCGCATCAGCCAGGCTGGAACAGGAAGGTTCTGTTCCAACCTCATCAGTCAAACTCGGTTGGCGCTGGCGCGCGGCGCCGAAGGTTCGTGCAGTCATCAGAGCCGCTCCGAAGTGCCCGTGGGCTGGCGCTGTGCATTCGCCGCCGTCGCTGCTATCAGCTCTTCCGGGATCGGCAATGGGCATCCCGCGCTCCGTGTTAATCGTTACAGTGCTGTTGAAGAACAGCATCAGTGCCGCTCGCCGAATCTGCCAGCCGCGGAGATTCAGTGCGCGTAATCGGCAGCCGCAGGCGTTCCAGGTTGCGGCTGTCTCGTCGCGCCAGCTTGCCTTCCAGCGCCGCGCGCGAATCGGCCTGTCTCGAAGCCGTCCAGGTTCGGTGTGCGCCGATCTACGACCGTCGCCGTCGATGTCGATTACGCGCCGTACGCGCTCAGGCGTCCGGCAGCCTCAGGAACCTGCATCTTCAGCGGCGTCGTGCCAGCTGGCGCGGCAACGCACGGGTGCGGCGATCACCGACCCCGTTTTGCACGCATGCTGGCTGCCGGCGCTCGCGTCGGCTGCTGACGCGGCCGCCGGCCGTCGAGCGGCGCATCTCGGCCGCGATGTTGCCGCCGCGGCGTTCCTCGATCATCGCGCCGTGGACGGTACAAACGCGCGATCTGACCGGTGACGATTCATCCCAGCCTTCTCGCGCTACGCGCGCGACCGGCGTTCCGGTTGTTGTGCGGCCAGCCTCCAGGTCGGCCGGTTTTCCGAGATTGGATTCGACAATCCACGCGGTGTGTTCGGCGAGCCCGTTTTGCGTCGTCGCCGTGCCGGTAAGGGGCAACGTGGACGTTGGTGATCTCGTGCATCCGAACACGCACCGGCGCTGCCGGGCGTCATGCCCAGAAACGGTGACCGTCGTCACACTGGACTGATCAGATCTCGGCGCGTCACTGCAAGCGCTGTTCGTGCGATGGAGCGCGGGCGGCGTGCGCTTCGGGATCGCCACGGGCCGATCGACGCGGCGATCTACTACTACTTCGACGCACCTGGGCCTCGCCAGCGGGCTCCGTCGCCCAGCGGTCGCCGATGGCGGGTCCTTTCCGATCCGCTTGTTTTCTTCGTAACGTCGAACGAGTTTCGGCGATCAGGATCGTTCCACGGCGATTTCTGTCGACGTGTTCGACATCGTGCGGCTGCTGCCGCCGAGGCCTGGCAGGAACCGATCGCCGCGCCGTCGGATGGTGGATTTCGATCGCGACGGCGTGATCACATTACCACGATCTGGATCTCGCGATCGGTGGTGGTCGAGAGGCGACAAGAACAACCCGATTGCCGTGCCATCCCGGGAGCGGCGCGTCAGCGTGACACCACGGCGACGCAGCCGCGACGCTCGAGTTCCGGGACAGCTCGACGCTCAGCGTGCCGCGAGCATTTTCGGGCGCGTGCTCGATCTCGAGCGCGCGCGGCGACATCGCACGTGGAATCGTGCACACACGTCGATCGTCGAGAAGCGTCGACCTGTCACCGGAAACTGGCGCGGCGCTTCGTGGATCCCACGATTGCTTCAGCGTCGCCGGCGGCGCCGGCGCCGTGTTCTATCGAGCGCAGCCGCGGTCGCAGGATCGTTTCACCCGTCTCGCGCTCCGACAACATCGCTCGCGCGCCGATCGCCTACACGATGGCCACGTTGCGCCGCATGATTGGCATCTTCGTCACGGTCGGCTCGGAGAGCGCTGACACGGCGCATCAGTTTGCGGGCAGTCGCCTGTTGTACGTCGCCGGGAGCGTGGTGTCGCTGTCGGTTGTCGTGCTGCTCGTTTCAGGGTTCGTGATCAGGGCGCGGCGCGGCGGCGACGTGGATTGCCGTTGGCGGCGGTGTTCTGCAGCACGTTCCGTGACGATTTCGCCGCTACTTGACGAACCGCGCGCTACGCGTTGTCCCGCCCAGCCGTTTGTCTTTGCGTTGGTTGCGATTGCGCTGGTCGCGGCGTAGCGACGCGTGCGGTTTCAAAACCGGCGTACCGCCCGCGTTCAGACCGGCACTCCTTGACGCGTCAATGAAAGCGCCGCGCGCGTCTCGACTGGCTGAGTGGCTGCGACCTTGCGCTGCTGGCGTTGGGTCTCGGCCATCCACGTTTTTGTGCTCACCCACAGCATCTGGGGAGATGCGGCGTACCGCGCGCGCAGATTTGCAGAACTGCTGCACGGCCGGCTCTCGACCTTCAAGTATTCCTCACGCGGGGCCGCTCTTCTCGGCCCTGCTGCTCTGAGCTCGACAAGCTCCCCAATCAGGGCTGGTGGTTCCTGCCACTGGTTCAACCTGTTCTCTGCCGATAGGCGCGTGCGCAACGCTGTATGCGGTGCTCCACGATCGCGTCGACCGTCCGCTCCTGCGCGTGTTTTCCTGATCTTGATCACCGGCTCGATGTTCCCGTACCACCTCACCGCGTTTTACGGAGAGGTTTTCGGCGCGGCGGTAGGGGACCGCCATCGTCCTGGTCGAGTTGGGGCACCGAACATCAGGCTGGGTGCTCTTGGCTCTGGGTGTGTGGAACATGCCGCCGATGGCCTGGGCGTCGGCGTGGCGGCGCTGATCAAGGCCCTCGAAGAGGCGTATCGGCCGCTGCATTCCCGCTGGCGGCTGGCGCGGCGCTGGTGATGATTGAGGCGTGGATTCGCCGCGGCAGCCCGTTCGATCTGGGCTACTACGATGACGGCATCGGAAACCCGGGGTTCATGCCGTACACCGGTAGACCCGGCTTCAGCTTTCCGCTGTTGTTCGGGATCCTCGGGCTGCTGTTCTCGTTCGGCTGCGGCATCCTGTTCTTCGCTCCGGGCCTGTGGCTCTCGTTCTTCGAACGCGAGAGGTCCGCGCTTCGAGTCGGCGCGTATCGCCTCCTGGATGGTCACGCTTGCGGGGTTGGTGGTCGTTTACGCCAAATGGTGGTCGTGGCACGGCTCGGTCTTCTGGGGGCGCGCGCTTTCACGTCTTCGCGGCGCTACCGGCGAGCTATCTCGTGCGCCGCCCACGTGCGACGAGAAGGCCAGGCCGCGTGGGTCAATCTCGCTGCGCTCGCCGGCCTGGCGGCGATGATCTGGGTTGGAATCGATGGGGTTGCCTTCGGCATCGGGGGATGTACCCAGGACGGTGCTCAACGACGTCGATGGCGCGCTCTGCATTTATGCTCCCGAATTCAGTCCGCTCTTTCACCCCTGGGTTCAATGGTCATCGCCCCATCCGAGCGGATGGATCTTCCTCGCCTACGGCGCGTCTGTCTTCGTCTGGCTGGGCGCGAGGCCGGCGGCGCTCGTAGTTGGCCAGGCGACTCGTGCGTTACATGGTGCTCATGAGCCACCGGGAGGCTCTCCAGTGGCGGCTGTGATCTCCCCGACTGCCCGCGACGTTGGTTCCGCGATGGATCGGCGAGAATCCGGCACTGCCGTGGGGTGTTCTCTTCGTCGGCGGTCTGTCTCCGGTGTGACGCAGTGCGGCAGCACCAACGCGCAATCGCGGTATGCCATTGCGGGGCCATCACCGAGCGTCACGTTCTCTTTATCGATGATTACCTGGATTGGACGCTCGATTGGGCGAGGGCGCCGAACGGCCATTTCTATTCGAACAAAGCCCCGGGTCCCGTTCTTCGCTCGGCTTGCCGGTGTTCGCTCTGACCGATGTGCTCGCGCATTACTATTGACGCGCCCCGCCTCGATGGTCATCGGCGCCTGCCGTGACCCGAGATATGTTCAGCAACTGGCCCAGATCCTGTGGCTGCAGATCGTGCCTTTCTTCGTGCTCGTGCTCTGGGTATGCCGACGGCTTCTGAAGGACGGAGTCGATCTATCTGCCGTGCATTTCTTCGCCTTGGCTTCCTTCTTCGGAAACACGGCCGCGATCTACATGAACAGCAACTTCGGTCACGGCGTGGCGGCGCTGCTTTCTTCGGGCGCCGTCTTTTCTGGAACGAGCGTCGTTACCTCTTGACCGGAACGTTTCTCGGTTTCAAGCCTCGTGTCCGATTACGGCGTCGTCTTCGCCCTTCCTTTCTTTCTGATTGCAACGTTGTGGCGAGAGCGTGGGATCACGAGCCTAGTCGAGATCAGGGCGGGCGCCGTTCAGCCCGCCGCGCTGTGGATCTGGTTTCATTCGACGGCGTTTGGAAGCCCATTCGTGACCGCCAATCAGTTCACGAACCCGGCTCGCGGCAGGCGACTATTCTTCGATCCCGTCGCTCGCGTATGTGTCGCGGTTGTTGTTCAGCCCGTCGCGCGGCCTGCTGTTCACGCAGCCGTGGGTGTTCGCCGTGTTCTCATTGCCGTTCCCGCCGGCAGTCCAAGGGCGCGCGGGATGTCGCTGCTCGCTGTGGGCTCGCTCGCAGGCTTGCTGTGGATGAACGGGGGTTTCAGCGGCTGGCATGGCGGCTGGTGCGTCGGTCCGCGTTATCTGTCGGTGGTGTTTCCGGCGATGGCCTTTGCGCTCGCGCTGGTCTGGAGGGACCTTCCTGCGTGGGCGCACGCGGGGCTGTGGATCCTTCTCGGGGTCGCACTCGCGTTCCGCATTCTCGTATTTCCGTTCTCCAGTCTCGCTCCGGAAGTAAACCTCTGGACGTATCACCTCTCAAGTTCACCGAGGAACATTCGGCAATCTCCTTGGTGCGTCTGGGGATGGCGATTGTTTTCACCGGTACGACTCTGCTCTGGCTGCGTCGCCGGACCGATGTCGTGCACCAAAACCGCGGCGCAATGTAATCTGGGGCCACGGTCACAGAGACCGGGGCTGTCGACGCGTCCGCTTTGCCGTTATTCGCCTTGACGGCGACCTGAAATGAGCCGCGTTTGACATCGGGCGTGGCGCGCACGTCACCCGATATCCGAGGACCCAACGCGATGGATTTTGGGGTCTATAATCCGGCCAGTGCGGATACGGCAAAGGAGTCGGTCATGAAAAGAGCGCACGTGTTGTCTGCCGGCGCACTCGCGATCGGCATCTCGCTGGTCCTCGTCGTCGCGCGCGCCCCGATGCACCGCAGGCCAGGCGTCCGGCGACGCGGTCCGGATCGACGCCGACGACATCGGCGGCACCGTGACCGGCCCGAACGGTCCCGAAGCCGGCGTCTGGGTGATCGCCGAAACGTCGGATCTCCCGACCAAGTTCGTGAAGATCGTGGTCACCGGCGAGGGCGGGCGCTATCTGATTCCGGACCTGCCGAAGGCGAACTACAACGTGTGGGTGCGCGGCTACGGCCTCGTCGACTCGCCGAAGGTGCAGGCGGCGCCAGGCAAGGCGTTGAACCTCACTGCGGTCGTGGCGCCTAATCGCGCGCGGCGGCGGAGATTTACCCCGCGGGCTACTGGTTCTCGCTGATCAGAGTGCCTGAGAAGAGCGAGTTTCCCGGCAACGCGCCAGGCGGCAACGGTATCTCACCGAACATCAAGACGCCAGGCCGAATGGATCCGGTTGATGAAGTCGGGCGGCTGCACGGCGTGTCATCAGCTCGGCACGAAAGGCACGCGCGAGATGCCGAAAGGGGCTCGGCACGTTCCACAACTCGGCGGAGGAGTGGGATCGGCGCATTCAGTCAGGGCAGGCCGGCGCGCAGATGGCCGGTGGTCTCAATCAGATGGGCAAGGATCGCGCGCTGCAGATGTTTGCCGACTGGACCGATCGCATCGCCGGCGGTGAAGTGCCGGCCGCGCCGCCGCGTCCGCAGGGCATCGAGCGTAACGTCGTGATCACCCAGTGGGACTGGGCGGATCCGAAGGCCTACCTGCACGACGAGGTGTCCACCGACCGTCGCAATCCCACGCTCAACGCGAACGGTCTGATCTACGGATCGCTCGAGCTGAGTGCCGACTATTTGCCCGTGCTCGATCCCGTTCACCACACCACCAGCCAGGTGAAGCTCACCGTTCGCGATCCGAAGACACCGCCCACGCCGGCGACGATGCCGCAGCCGTCGCCGTACTGGGGCGAAGAAGCGATCTGGACGAGCAAGAACAATGTCCACAACCCTATGTTTGATGAAAAAGGGCGCGTCTGGATCACGTCGGCCGTGCGCCCCGCGCCGAATCCCGATTTCTGCAAGGAAGGTTCGACGCATCCGTCCGCGAAGCTCTATCCGATCGCGACCGCCGGGCGCCATCTCGCCGTGTACGATCCGAAGACGAAGGAAATCACGCCACATCAGCACGTGCTTCGGCACGCATCACCTGATGTTCGCCGAGGACGCGAATCGCACCCTGTGGACCAGCGGCGGCGGGCAAGTCGTCGGCTGGCTGAACACGAAGATGTTCGAGGAAACGCACGACGAGGTGAAGTCGCAGGGCTGGACCGCGCTCATCCTCGACACCAACGGCAACGGCAAGCGCGACGCGTACGTCGAGCCGAACCAGCCGCTCGATCCCGCGAAGGACAAACGGTACGGCAACGCGTTCTACGCGGTGGCGCCTGCGCCGGACGGATCGATTTGGGGCAGTGTCCTCGGATTCCCCGGCGCCGTCGTGCGCCTCAATCCCGGAGCGAGTCCGCCGGAGACCGCGCTGGCGGAAGTGTTCGAGCCGCCGATGCCGGGCTATTCACCGCGCGGCGGCGATGTCGATCGCAACGGCGTCTACTGGACGGCGCTGGCGAGCGGTCATCTGGCCAGCTTCGATCGCCGCAAGTGCAAAGGCCCGATCTGAAGGGACCGAACGCGACCGGCAAGCATTGCCCCGAAGGCTGGACGCTCTATCCCGAACCGCTGCCGCAGCTCAAAGGCGTCACGCGATCCGCGGCAGCGCAGAAGCGAGCTACTACACCTGGGTCGACTGGCACGATTCGCTCGGGCTCGGCACCAACGTGCCGATCGACACCGGCAACGCCTCTGGAAGGTCTCCTCGCGCTGAAGGACGGCAAGTGGGTCGTGCTCCGCGTGCCGTATCCGACCGGCTTCTACACCAAATGGATGGACGGCCGCATCGACGATGCGAAGGCGGGATGGAAGGGACGCGGTCTCTACGCCACGATCAGCACGCGCACGCCGTTCCACATGGAGACGGGCAAAGGCACGACGAGCAAGGTGATGCACTTCCAGATGAGGCCGGATCCGCTGGCGAAGTGATCGCCGATCGCCGATCGTTCGGGCTGTCGGGCATCCTGCTCGGCGTGCTCATCGCGCTGGTGTGCATGCGGAGCTGGGTGCCGGTTCGCACCTACGCGCATTTCGATTCCGACCAGGCCGTATTCGGCTTGATGACCAGGGATCTCGTCGCAGGCCGCGGCTTTCCGGCTGTTCATGTATGGGCAGCGCTACATGCTCGCTGTCAGCGTCTGGCTGTGCGCGCCGCTGTTCGCCTGGATCGGCGCCTCGATCGCCACGCTCTGCTGCCGCTGTTCCTGATGAACATCGCCGTCGTAGCGATGATGCTGGCGCGGCCTGAGCCGCGAATCGGGGCTGGGGCCGTGGGGCACGCTGCTGGCGATCCTGCCGTTTGCCATGCCGAGCGCCGTCATCAGCAGCCGCCTCGTCGAGCACCGCGGGGGCAACATCCGAACCGTTCGTGTTCGTGCTGGCGATGTTCTTGCTGCGCCGGCGGCCGATCGCGCTCGGCAGCGTACTCGGGGTGGCGTTCCTGAACCGCGAGTTACTCGTTGATCGGATTCTTGGCGCTCGCTGCTGATGGATGCCGTGCAAAGGCGCGCTCCGCCGCAACCTCAAACGCACATCTGATGACGGCCACTGCCTTTCGTGGTTGTCGCGGCGGTGCGCACGTTGGCGCACTGGTCCACGCGTACACCGGCGGCGACGTGCTCTATCGTCGTCCAGGCTGGGACAACGTGGTCAGGTTCTTCGGGCAGCAGCTCCCGACCGCTTCATCGGAGGGGCGCCGCGCGCCCTGATTCACTACAACATCATCAGCAACCTGACTGTGGGTCACGGCGTGGTCTACGTTGCCGTCGTCGCCTGGTTGATCATCGCTGGTCGGTGACATTTGCCCGGCGGCCGTGGATCGAGCGCCGCGAGCTCGATGGCATGTCCACCTACCTGGTCCTCGTGGGCCTCGGCCAGGCAATGGCGTTTCTGCTCCTGTGCTACGCGCCGCTCGACCAGATGCTGGTTCGCTACGTGCTCTTGACCCTGCTTGCGTTGTGCGGGCTCGCGGCGTTCGCGTGGCGCCGCCCGGCGCTCCGAACGGTCGCCGCCGGAATGATCGTGCTGGATGACGGGCATCAACCTGGCCGGCAATGTTCGTCTGGTGCGGGATGCGCGAACGGCGCGCCGCCGCGCGATTTGAATGTGCTTGCCGACGCGCTGGTGCAGCGAGGGTCCCGTTATGCCGAAGCGGGCTACTGGACGGCGCTTCGACGTTGCCTTCGTGACCGGCGAACGCGTGATGGCCTCTACGCCGCGTGGCGGTCAGGCAATCGCATTGCCCCGCTTCACGTTGACGAGCTCGACGCGCATCGTGGCGAGGTGTTCACCATCACGGGCGGCGCGCGTCCGGGCTGCGAAGCGATCGGGCGCTGGCATCTGTGTCCGCCGCCGAAATCGGCGAAGTAGTTACGGCGCGTTGCCGATGCGGCGTTCGAAGTCCGCGAACCCGGGATCCGCGCGAATCGGATCCCAGACGGGCTCGCCCCTGTAGAAGTCTCCGATCGACCTGACGGCGAAAGCCACGATCGAGCCACGAGAACGCCAGTTCCTCGTCGTCCAGAGCAGCGTAGATCTGGCGATCCAGTGCGCCTGGCTCAAGCGTTTCACCGGATCGCGCTTCGAGCTGCGCGGATGACGTCGAGCGCCAGCGGCCAGCTTGCCCTGCGCCGCATGCACCAGTCCGGTCTGAAACAGGAGCATCGGGTCGTTGGGCCAGCGCGTCGCGCTGCGCGCTGGAGGCCCGCGCAGCGCCTCGTCGAATGCACCGCTCTGGATGCACACGCCGATCTCGATCGGGATGATGAACTGCGACCCGAGGGCGTCGGCCTGGTGGAGGATCTCGAGCGCGCCGAGCGTAATCGCGCTTCAGCAGAAACGGCAGCGACGCCGCGCGCGCGGAAATCGGCGAGAGCGGATCGAGCGCCTGCGCGCCTTCGCCGTTTCCCGCGATGGCGGCGTCGAATTGACTCTGCCGGTTGTGCGCGACGCCCTGGTAGTTGTGGGCGGCAGCCAGGTTCGGATTCAGTGTCGTGGCGCGCTGGAGCTCGCGCTCGACCAGCGGGAAATCAGTGCGGAGTGAAGAGCACGAACACCGTAGCCAGCGCGACGTGCGCCTCAGCCAGACCATCATCGAGCGAGAGCGCTTTCCGCGCGGCCGTCTCCGCCTGGCGACGTCCTTCAAGCGGCGGAACATACGCGCGGATGCCGAGCGCCGCGTAGGCGTCCGCGAGGCCGGCGTGAGACGAGCGCGTAGTCGCCGTCTTCGGCGATGGCCTTTTCACAGAACTCGACGGCCTTTGAGCAAGTCCTCGCGCGTGCGCCGGTTGGCAAACGCCCGGCTCTGCATGTATACTCGAACGCCTTGAGCTCTTCGTCGGCCGTTTCGCGAGTTGCTGCGCTTCCGCGCCGGTCAGCTTCACCCGCATCTGTCCGGTGATGTCGGCGCGTCATCGACTCCTGCAGCGCGAACACCTCAGCGAGACGACTCGGTATGCTGCTGTCCCCAGATCTGGCTGGCTGTCCTTCGCGTCGGACGAGCTCGAGGCTGACTGGCCGAGGCTGTCGCCCCGCCGGGCGAGGCGGCTGGTGTGCACGCCTCGCACGCTGAGCGTGCGTCCGACCTCGCGGGCGTCGTTGTCGCGGCCTTTGAATCGAAACACCGAGTTCCGCGACATCACCTTCAGGCGAGGAATCTGCGAGAGGCTGTTGATCAAGCTCTCCGTAATGCCATCGGAGAGTGCATCCATGGAGGGATCGTTCGTCGCGTTGACGAGTGGCAGCACCGCGACGGACTCAATCGGTCCACCGCCGGTGTACCAGACGACGAGGCCCGCGCCCGCCAGCGCCACCGCGCCGATGGCAGCCGCAATCCACGGCAGCCGACGGCCCGCAGGCGCGCGCCGCGGCGACCGCGCCGCCGCTCTGCGAGATCTTCGCTTCGAACTCGAGTTCCTGCTGCTGGCTCTTCAGATCCAGCGACAGCTCTTTCATTGACTGGCATCGCTCGTCGCGATCCTTGCGCAGCGCTGTTGTTGACGATGCGCTGCCAGTTCGGCCGGCGCGTGTGGCGCGACCGCGCGAAGCGGCGGCGGTTCGCTCTTCAGAATCCCGCTGACCGCATCGAGTCCGCTCGTTCCCGAAAACGGCGATCGCCCCGCCGACCATCTCGTAGACGATGATGCCGAGGCTGAAGATGTCGCTGCGCGCGTCGACCTCCTCGCCGCGCGCTTGTTCAGGCGACATGTAGCGCGCCGTGCCCATCACGGTGCCCGGCGCGCGTCGCCCCGCGATCGATGGTGCCGGCGTCGGTCAGGTTGTCGGGGACGCCCGGTTCCGTCAGCTTCGCGAGGCCGAAGTCGAGGACCTGACGATGCTGTCGCGCCGGATCATCACGTTGTCCGGCTTGAGGTCCCTGCGGATGACGCCCGTGTCGTGGGCGGTTCCGACGGCCTCGGCGATCTGGCGCGCGATGGTCAGCGCCTGATCGAGCGGCGGGCCGGTGCCCTGCTGCGCATCCGGGTCGATCCGCGCGGCCAGCGTCTCACCATCGACGAATTCGAGGAGCAGGAACTGAACGAGACCGTGATCGTCGTCGGGGCAGGCCTCTTCCAACCCGTAGATCGCGCCGATGTGTGGATGATTCAGCGCGGCGAGGATCTGCGCTTCGCGGATGAAGCGCGTGGCGCGATCGCGATCCTGCGCCACGCCGGCGGGCAGAATTTTGAGCGCGACGTCGCGCCCGAGCTTCACGTCGCGCGCCCGGTACACTTCGCCCATTCCACCGGCGCCGATCAGCGCCACGATCTCGTAGGCGCCCAACCGACGCCCGGTCTCAGCGTCATGCAGTGAGGGCGGGATGGTAGCATCGTCGAGAAACGACGGCCGTGGCGCGTGAAGCCAGCAGACCAACTGATCGACATCTTGAGGCCTCCTGCCGAGAGACGACGTTAACATCGTCCTGCTTGACACGGGTGTGGCAGAATCCGCGATGGGTTTGCTGCGAACACGCCCATGCCGCTGACGATCGGATCCCGTCTCGGTTCCTATGAAATCGTCGGAGCCATCGGCGCCGGTGGCATGGGCGAGATCTATCGCGCGCTCGATACCAAGCTCGATCGCGATGTCGCGATCAAGGTGCTGCGCCGTCGCGTCTCGCCGACAGCACGTCGGCGCTCCTCCGATTCGAGCGCGAAGCGAAAGCGGTCGCCGCGCTCGCGCACCCGAACATTCTGTCGATCTTCGACTACGGCAACGACACCGGCGTCGTCTACGCCGTGATGGAGCTGCTCGAAGGCGAAACGTTGAGCGAAAAGCTCCATCCGCCCATTGATCGTCAGCCATCAGCCATTGGCCATAAGCCATCCCTGGGCGTTCCGATCCGCAAGGCGATCGACTATGGCGTGCAAGTCGCGCGCGGGCTGGCCGCGGCGCACGACCGCGGCATCATCCATCGCGATCTGAAGCCGGGGAACATCTTCGTCACCAGCGACGGCCGCGTGAAGATCCTCGACTTCGGACTCGCGCGTCAGATGTCGGCGCCGGCGGATGCCGACCCGACCGAGGTGCCGACGTTCGAGCGTCAGACCGATCCGGGGACGGTGCTGGGCACGTCGGGATACATGTCGCCTGAACAGGTCCGCGGCGAATCGGGCGACCATCGATCGGATCTGTTCTCGTTTGGCATCGTGCTCTACGAGATGGTGGCGGGACAGCGGGCATTCCGTCGCCCGACGTCGCCGGAAACGATGCTCGCGATTCTTCGCGACGATCCGCCGGAGATCGCCGCGGAGGTCGCGGCGGCGATGCCCGCAGGCCTCCTGCGCGTCATCCACCACTGCCTCGAGAAGAACCCGGCGGAGCGGTTCCAGAACGCGAGCGACATCGCCTTCGCGCTCGAGGAGCTGGCGTCGGCGCCGTCCGTGCCTTCGTCGTCGACGGATCGGCGCGCGCGATCGCGGCGATGCCGGCGCGCAGCGACCATCAGTGGACGCGAACGGCCGTCCTGGCGGCGCTGTCGCGATGGCGATCGGCGTCGCCGCATTCGTGGCGGGTCGCGCGACCGATCGGCCGGCAACCGGCGAGTGGCGTTCACGCCGCTGACGCTATCAGCCGGAGACGATCTTCGCGCGCTGTTCGCGCCGGACGGCAAGACCGTCATCTTCAGCGCCGCGTTCAGCAGGAACCGAGGTCGAGATCTATTCGCTCGCGTCAGACTATCCCGAACCGCGCAAGCTCGGACTGCGGCAAACGCAGCTGTTGTCCGTGTCGTCGAAGAACGAGCTGGCGATCCTCACCGGCGCGCGCGTTCGTCGCTCATCGGCTGTTCCTCGGCACGCTGGCGCGCGTGCCGATCGGCGGCGGCGCCCGCGCCAGATTCTCGAGAACGTGCGCGAAGCCGACTGGGATCCCGGACGGCGAGAACCTCGCGATCATCCGCGAGGTCGAACGGCCGCGATCGGATCGAGTATCCGATCGGGACGACGCTGTTCGAAAGCGCCGGATATCTGAGCGACCTTCGCGTGTCGCCGTCCGGCGATCGGGTGGCGTTCTTCGAGCATCCGATTCGCTACGACGACCGTGGCGGCGTCGCCGTCGTCGAGCGCGGCGGCAAGAAGACGACGTTGTCCGACGGCTACTGGGGGCTCGAAGGGCTGGCCTGGTCGCTCGACGGCAGCGAAGTGTTCTTTTCCGCCGGCCTCAGCTACGCGCAGTTCAAGATCTTCGCGGCGACCTCACCGGCCGCATCCGGCAGGCGCTGCAGAGCGCCGGCGGGCTGACGGTATGCGACGTGTCGCGCGATGGCCGCTGGCTCGCCGCACGCGAGGACGTCGGCTTCATCGATGCTCGCGCGGCCGCCCGGCGGGACGAGCGAGGTCAACCTGTCGTGGCTCGATTTCTCGCAGGCGATCAAACTCTCGGCAGACGGCAAACAACTCCTGTTCACCGAACAGAGCGGTGTCGTCGGCAACACATACGCGGTCTGTTTGCGTGGGACGGATGGGTCGCCGGTCGTCCGCCTCGGCGACGGGCAGGCGTTCGATCTCTCACCGGATGGCAAATGGGCTGTCGCGAACAATCTGGCCACGCCTCAGCGATTGGTGATCTACCCGACCGGCGCCGGCCAGCCGCGGCAACTCGAGCCTGGTCCGATCGTGCAGTTCACCGTGGCGCGGTGGTTCAGTGACGGCACGCGGCTGCTCGTGTGCGGCGCCGAAGCGGATCATTCGCAGCGATGTTACGTGCAGGACGCAAACGGCGGCGCGCCCAAGCCAGTCACGCCTCTCGGCACACACAGCGGCTCAGTGTCGCCGGACGGGACGACCTACTGGTGCGCAGCGGCGGTGGCACCGCACGGAGCATGATGAGCTCGGCGTCGCTCGATGCCAAGTTCGAGCTCTATCCCATCGCCGGCGGCGAGCCGACGCCGGTCGCCGGCCTCAAATCGGACGATGTCGTGATCCGTTGGGAAAAAGACGGCCGTTCCATCGTCGTCAGCAGCGGGCTTCTGCCGACACGCGTCGAGCGGGTCGATATGCGGAGTGGACAGCGCGACCTGCTCCGCACGATCGCGCCGACCGACGTCCCCGGCGCGCTGAACACCGGCGGCCTGACGATCAGCGACGACCCGAACGTCTACGTGCGTACATCAACCAGGAGCTCTCGCGGCTCTTTCTGATAACAGGGGCGCGCTAGCGCGCGTGGGATCGGGTAGGTCGGGTGAGTCGGGCAGGTTTACCGACCAGACCCCTAGACCTACTAGACCCACTCGACCGCTGCGTCACGGCTTGGGACCGAAGACGTCGTCCACTGCGAGCGTCTTGATCGGCCCCAGGTTCAGCGCCTGAATCTTCGGCTCGATCACCTTCTGATCGCCGACGACGACGACGGCGAAGCGGCCGGGGGTGATGTACTTCTGCGCGACGCGCTCCAGGTCGGCGGCGGTCACCGCCTGGATCTTCTGCACGTAGGTCGAGAAGTAGTCGTCGGCCAGGTGATAGACGAGTGCGTCCTCGAGCCGGCGTGAGATGTCGCCGGTCGTTTCGAAGCCGCCCGGGTAGCGGAGTGCGATGTAGTTCTTCGCGCGCGTCAGCCCTCGGCAGGCACCGGTTTGAGGATGCCGTTCAGCTCGTTGAAGAACTCGGTGAGCGACTCGGCGGTCTTGTCGGTTTGCACGCCCGCCGCCGCGTAGAAAGGCCCGCGGAGTCGCGCATGTCGAAAGTCGAGCTCGCGCCGTAGGTGTAGCCGTGGACCTCGCGCAGGTTGTTGTTCAGGCGCGATGTGAACGACTCGCCGAGCACGGTGTTGAGCACACGAAGCGGGAAGTAGTCCGGCGTCGAGCGCGGGACGCCGATCCAGCCGATGCGGATCTGCGACTGCGCCGCCCCCGGCTTGTCGACGAGATAGATGGTTCGGGCAGCGTGCTGATTGACTGGCGGCAGCGATGGCGTCGGCTTCGGCCCGGCGCCCGCTTTCCACGCGCCGAAATTCGACTCGAGCAGCGGCAGCATCCGCGCGGCGGTCACGTCGCCGACGACCAGCAGCGCCGCGTTGTCGGGTCGGAAGATCGACGAGTAGAACGTCTTGAGATCGTCGACGGTGAAGGCCTTGATCGTTTCGGCCGTCCCGAACGTCGGTACGCCGTAGCGGTGCTCGGGACCGAAGAGCACGCGCGCGAAGGTGACCGCGCTGATCGTCGCCGGGTCATCGCGCGCCTGGAGCAGGCTGGTGAGGCGCTCCTGCCGCTGGCGGTCGAGCTCGTCTTTCGGAAACGTCGGCCGCAACACGACGTCGGCCACGATCGGCAGCGCCTCCGCCACGTGCGAGACGGGCACGTGGAGACGCACGGCCGTCGAGTCGAAGCCGCTCGACGCGGAAGATCGGCGCCCAGGTAGTCGATGGCGTCGGCGATCTCGAGCGCCGAGCGCGAGCCCGCGCCCTGCTCGAGCATGGCGGCGGCCAGGCTCGACGCGCCGAACCGCTTGCCGGTTTCGTTGGCGCTGCCGCCGAAGACGACGAGATTGACCTGCACGACCGGCACTTCGTGCAGCTCGACCAGCCACACCGGCAGGCCGTTGGCGAGCTTCTGCTTCTGAATCTGCGGCAGGCGCAGCGTCGGCGCCGGGCCGAGCTGCGGAGGATGCGAGCGATCGGGTGGCTGCTGCGCTGTGAGCAGCGTTGACGCGGCGAACACGACGAACGTGACACGCAGAACACGCAGAACTCGCGGAGCAGTGTTTTTCTGCGTGTTCCGCGTGTTCTGCGTGATACGTAGTTTCGGGTCACTGTTTCTTCTCCGGCTCGACAATCAACTCCACCCGCCGATCGAGCGGCAGAAACTCCGCGGCGGCCGCCCGGATGTCCGACGGCGACAGCGCGCGGTAGCGATTCAGATCCTCGTTGAACCAGTCGGGATCGCCGGTCTCGCTGAAGTAGCCGTTGATCTGATCGGCCTTGCCGCCGAAGCCGCCGAGCCGTTCCATCCGGTCGTAGAACGACGCTTCGATGGTGTTCACCGAGCGCTCGATCTCGCGCGCCGCGGGATCCTCGCGCTGCAGCTTCTGCAGTTCCTCGTCGATCACCTTCTGCAGTTCGGCGAGCGTGTGGCCCGGCCGCGCCGTCGCGACAATCTGGAACGATGAGGACAACGCGGCGGAGCCCTGGAACGCGCTCACGTCCTGCGCGATCTGCATGTCGTAGACGAGCCGCTTGTAGAGCCGCGCGTTCTTCCCGCCGGCGAGCACGTCGGCGACGACGTCCAGCTCCGCGTCGCCGGGCGTGAGATGCGGCGGCGTGAGCCACGCCAGATACAGGCGCGGCAGCTGCACGCGGTCGGTCAGCGTCTTTTTCTGACGCCGGTCAGCGCGACGCCCGGAATCGTCATCGGCTCCGGCCGCGGCGCCGCCTTGACGTCGCCGAACCATTTCTCGACGAGCGCGCGCGTCTTCGCCGGATCGATGTCGCCGGCGACCACCAGGCTCGCGTTGCTAGGCGCGTAGTAAGCTTCTTGAAGAAGTCGACGACGTCTTCGTGGCTGGCCGCGGTGAGGTCCGGCATGTAGCCGATGACCGGCCAGTGATAGGGGTGGCCTTCGGGATAGAGCATCTCGCCGAGCGTTGGCTGCGCGAGCCCGTAGGGCTGGTTCTCGTAGCTCTGACGGCGCTCGTTCTTGACGACGTCGCGCTGCGCGTCCACGGTCTTGGGCGTCATCGTGTCGAGCAGATATCCCATGCGATCGGATTCGAGGAACAGCGCGAGGGTCGAGCGCGTTCGACGGCACGTTGATGTAGTAGTTCGTCCGGTCGTTGCCGGTGGACGCGTTGTTCTCCCCGCCGGCCGCCTCCGAGCCACTGGTCGAACTCGCCGGGCTTCACGTGCCCGGACCCCATGAACATCAGGTGCTCGAACAGGTGGGCGAACCCGGTGCGCCCCGGCTTTTCGCGCGCCGAGCCGACGTGAAACCACGTGTTCACGGTGGCAATCGGCACGCTGTGATCCTCGTGAAGGATCACGCGCAGCCCGTTCGGCAGCGTGAACTGCGTGTAGGCGACCTCGATCTTCTTCGGTGTCGATGCCGGTTGCTGCGCGTATGCGCCCGACGCACAGGCCAGAGATAGAAATGTGGCGAAGGCCTTTCATGCAGCAATTTTAGCCACGAAGGCACGAAGACACGAAGACTGTGATGAAATAGGCGCCCGTGACTGAAACTCAACCACTCGTCGGCATTTTGATGGGCAGCAAATCGGATTGGGACGCGATGCGGCAGGCCAGCGACATCCTGACCGAATTCGGGATCGCGCACGAAAGTCGCGTGCTGTCGGCACACCGGACGCCGACGGTGACCGCCGAATACGCGTCGAGCGCCGCGAGCCGCGGCATGCAGGTGATCATCGCCGGCGCGGCGGCGCCGCGCATCTCGCCGGCGTCGTCGCGGCGCACTCGGTGCTCCCGTGATCGGTGTCCCGATGCAGAGCGCGCTCAACGGCCTCGACTCGCTGCTCTCGACGGCGCAGATGCCGAAGGGCATTCCCGTGGCGACGGTCGCCATCGGTCCGTCGGGCGCCGCCAACGCGGGGCTGCTCGCGGTGGCCATTCTGGCGACGTCGCGCCCTGATTTGCGCGCCCGAGCTGGAAAGCTATCGACAGAAACTCGCCGCCGCTGTGCTCGAAACGACAGCTGTCAGGCCACTGGAGGATCTATGCGGAGTCCGCGTCGTTCCTGGACGTCGATTGCGGCGGTCGCGCTGGTGTGTCTCGCGACGGCCGGGCAGCTTCCGGGCAGCAGAAACGACCGATCACCCACGACGTCTACGACTCGTGGAAATCGATCCAAGGGACGAAGGTGTCGCGCGACGGCACGTGGGTCGCCTACGCCCTCAACCCGCAGGAAGGCGACGGCGAACTGGTCGTCCGCAATCTGAAGACCAACGCCGAACATCGCGCGAGCGCGGGGACGCGATCCGGTGTTCACGCCCGACGGCAAGTTCGTGGTGTTCGCCAAGGCGCCGCTCAGAGCCGACACCGACAAGGCGCGCAGAGCGAAAAAGAAGCCGGAGGAAATGCCCAAGGCCGGCCTCGGGATTATTGATTTAACAAATAGTCGCGTCACGACGCTCGCCGAGCACGTGAAGAGCTTCCGCCTGCCGGACGACCCGGTGAAGATCGTCGTGTTCCTGATCGCGCCGCCGGAAACGGTGCCGCTGCAGGTTGGGAAGAAGCACGACGTCGGAACCGATCTGGTCATTCGCGATTTGGCGAGCGGCAAGGATCAGACGATTCGCGAGGTCAGCGAGTACGCGGTCAGCCGCGACGGGAGCGCGATCGCCTACTCGGTATCGTCGAAGGCGCCCGGCGGCGACGGCGCGTTCGTTCGCCGGACGGCGGACGGCTCGACCAAAACGCTGATCACCGGCGTCGGGACTGTACAAAGGCTTCGCATTCGACGGCAAAGCCACGCAGCTCGCCTTCGTGAGCAATCGCGACGACTACGCCGCGAAGGCGCCGCGCTTCAAGCTCTATCACGCGACGATGAACTGCGTCTGCGACTGAACTGACGGTTCCAGCCGAATCTCGAGCCGGCCCGATCAGCGTCAGCGAATTCGGCCGCCTCGAGTTCTCGAAGGACGGCGGCGCGTCTGTTCTTCGGGACCGCGGCGCCGCCGCGTCCCGAGCCCGACGATCCCTCGGACCTGATCAAGGTCGACATCTGGCACTACAAGGATCCTGAAATCCAGCCGATGCAGAAGGTGCGCGCCGACGAGGCGAAGCGGCGCAACTTCCGCGCGGTCATCCACCTCGCCGACAAGCGATTCACGCAGCTCGCATCTCCCGACATGCCCGACCTTCGCGTCGGCGACGGCGACGCGCGGGCGCTCGGCGTGTCCGACGTCCCATGCCGCCAGCTGATCTCGTGGGACGGCAGCTACGACGATGTGTATCTGGTGTCGCTGGCGGACGGATCGCGCCAGCAGATTCTCGAGAAGGCGAATTTCCCCGCGTCGATGTCTCCCGCAGGCAACTACGTTCTCTACTTCGAAGAACAAGACGACAACTGGTACGTCGGTTCGCGCGAGCGATGGGCAGAAGATCAACCTCGACGGCGAAGCTCGGCGTGAAGTTTCAGAAGCGAAACCGACGATCGGCCGGAGCACCCGTCGCCCTACGGTCAGGCGGGATGGACCGAGGGCGACAAGTCGGTGCTGGTCTACGACCGCTACGACATCTGGGAAGTAAAACCCGATGGCAGCGGCGGCCGGATGCTCACGAACGGCATCGGCCGCGCCAGCCAGATCGTCTTCCGCTATCCGCGGACCGAGCAGCCGCAGTCGACCGAACCGGAAGAAGGCGCGCTGCGGCAGCGTCAGGCCGACGAGCCCGTCGTGCCCACCTCACGCCCGATTCTGTTGTCGGCGGTTGACGATCGCACCAAGGCGTCGGGGCTGTACCGGGTAACAGTGGGCGGCACCAACGGGCCGGCGAAGGTCGTGATGATGGACAAGGCGATCGGCGTTCCGATCAAGGCGCGCGACGCGGACGTCTACGTGTTCACGACGTCGCGGTTCGAGGAGTTCCCCGATCTGTGGACGGCCAGCGGGTCGTTCACCGACATGAAGAAGGTCAGCGACGCCAATCCGCAGCAGACGCAATACAACTGGGGCCGCTCGGAGCTGATCGACTACGTGAACACGCGACGGCAAGCATCTGCGCGCGATGCTCACGAAGCCGGAGGACTTCGATCCGTCGAAGAAGCTACCCGCTGCATCGTCTACATCTACGAACAGCTGTCGCAGAACCTGCATCGCTACGTGCCGCCGGCGCCGGGCGGCAGCAGCATCAACGTCACGCGCTATGCGAGCAACGGTTACATCATCCTGCAGCCCGACATCGTGTACGACCTCGGCTACCCGGGCGAGAGCGCGCTGAAGTGCGTGCTGCCGGCGGTGCAGAAGGTGCTGTCGATGGGCTTCGTCGATCCCGCGCGCGTCGGGATCCAGGGACACAGCTGGGGCGGCTATCAGATCTCCTACATGATCACGAAGACGAACATCTTCCGCGCGGTCGAAGCGGGCGCGTCGGTCGTCGAGATGTTCGGCGGCTATGGCGGCATCCGCTGGGGCACCGGCATGTCGCGTGCGTTTCAGTACGAGAAGACGCAGAGCCGCATCGGCGTACCGCCGTGGGAGAACCCGTATCTCTACATGGAGAACTCGCCGCTCTTCGGCATCAAGAACATCAAGACGCCGTACCTGACGATGGCGAACGACGAAGATGATGCGGTGCCGTGGCAGCAGGGGATCGAGTTCTTCACGGCGATGCGCCGCTTGGGCAAGGAAGCGTACATGTTCGTCTACAACGGCGAAAAGCACGGCCTGCGCCAGCGCGAGAACCAGAAGCACTGGACCGTGCACATGGCCGAGTATTTCGACTACTTCCTGAAGGGCGCGCCGAAACCCGATTGGATGGAGCACGGCGTCCCGTATCTCGACAAAGGCCGACAGGGACGTTTCTGTTTTTCTTCAAGAAGAGTACTTGACCAGAAGTAGGGCAGGAAGGGCAGGTAGGGCAGGTAAGGGCAGGTGGGGCAGGTAGGGCAGGTACGGCAGGTGGGTGGACACGGGTTTGTCCCACTTGCCTTACCCGCCCCACCTGCCCCACCAGCCCTAAGAGAACGGATTCCTGATTTCGAGCCCCGTGATGTGGCGCGCCGGCGCGATGCGCGACGAGAGCAACAGCGTCGGCGCGGCCTTTGCGCGCGGCGCTCAGGATCATCGCATCGCGGATCGACAGCCGATGGCGCTCTTCGATCTCCGACGCGGCCAGCAGGTCCGGCCGCGTCGAAGGACACGATCGGCCATACGCTGTAGGCATCCACCAGCTCCCGCGCGGCACGGCGTGGAACCGGCGACGCGGGCCCGCTGACGAGCGCGGCGTAGAACTCGTGCAGCACGAGCACGCTCAAAACACCGGTCTGGTCTTCCCAGAGCTGCCGCACGACTTGATCCGCGATCGCGCGGCGCTCGCCCGCGTCCAGGTCGTGCGCGGCGAGAACACGTCGGTGTCGAGAAAGACGCGCTCGGTCATCGCTCGCCGCCCAGATGCCAGCCCTGCGACAGCCATTCGAGGAGCCCGAGCGGCGGGCCGCCGGTATTTGGCGTCCTCACCGACAAGCTCCTCGATCTTTGCCGGCGACGAGGGCGCTGATGGAGGCCCCGTGCCGCGGCGACGATCTTGGCTTTTCGAATGGTGTTGGCTGGAAGCTTGAGGAGTCAGATTCTGTGTATTCACGGCCGGTATTATGGCACGCAAATACGTGCAGCACGTGTTTAATACTTGATGACGATGCTCAGGATCTCGAACGGCTGCGCGTCAGGCGCTGGCGGACGACGCGGCCACGTTGCGCCCGAGAAGCTGCACAACCCCGGATCGCCGCGAGAGGTCGACTTGTTCGCGCCGTTCAGGATCTCGACGGTCTCTGGCGATATCTGAATCGTGAGCAGATCGTTCGGGTGCCGGTGAACCGGCTCGCGGGCGCCCGGCGCGAGCCGCACGCGAACGACGCGCATCGCGTCGTTGTCGAACACGGGCGTGCCGCGTGATGCCGGGCGGCGCCTCTGTAGCCGGCGCGGCGGGCGCTGGTGCGCGTGTCGCCTTGATGGCGACATGGAGCTGGTCGAATGGCGTCGCCCCGACGTTCTCTGACCTCATGGCCCTCGCGTCGGGCCCACGTAAGGTCAACTCGCCGGCGACGCGCGAGCCGCGGCGCTGTCCCGACCGCTGCGTAATCTGGGCCGGCCCGCCGACACCTGGACGACGAGCATCGGCGCCGTTCGCCGGAAATGATCCCGCCGGTGCGCGGCGGCATGTGCACCACGGGTGACGCTCGAGGTGCTGTTCTCGATCACGGTCGTCCACGTTGCACCGGCGGGACGCCCTTGCGCCGCCGCGATCGCCGCCGCGCGCCACCAGAGAGCAACGCCATCGGCGCGAGCGCGATCCACCGTCGGGGTCCGTGCTGCATGCGCGGATTATAATGAAGGCGCTTCTGGCCAAGGAGGATTGATGACGATTCGAGCTGCGTCTGTCGCGACGGCGCTACTGGCCCTGTCGATTGCGGCATTTGCGCAAGGTCCGCGGCGTGACGGAAACTGGGAAGTCAAGGTGGAGATGGAGATGGCGGGCATGCCGGCGGGCCTGCCGCCGATGACCTCGACGCAGTGCATCACGCCGGAAGAGGCGAAAGATCCGGACAAGCTGGTGCCGCGATCGGGCCGCGGGCGCGGACGCGGGCGCGGCAACCAGGACTGCAAGTCCACCGACCAGAAGATCGAAGGCAACAAAGTCACGTGGTCGATGAAGTGCGAGGGCGAGCAGCCCATGACCGGCACCGGCGAATTCGTCTACGCCGGCGACACCTACACCGGCACGATCAAGATGGACACCGGCCGCGGCGCAGATGACGATGAAATTACCCGGCAAGCGCCTGGGCGACTGCGTCAAGTGATCCCGGCAGTTCAGATTTCAGAATTCAGATTTCAGATTGATTGCAGATTGAATCGAATTCCAAATCAATCTGAACTCTGGAAATCTGAACTCTGAAATGTCACGCCGTCGACGCCACGTGAGCGATGGTCTTTCTCCACCAACTTCAGATACGCGCGGATGGTGGTTTCCAGATGCTTGCTTGCGGCGTGTCCTCTTCCTTGCAATGCGACAGGCCGTTCGACGAGCAGGCGAACATCATCACGACCGGCATGTGCGGCACCATCTCCGCGGCGTCGTGCAGCGGACCTGACGGCAGCCGCGGCGCCTCGCCGGTTTCCTCCCGCACCGCTTCCTCGCACAACCGCAGCAACGCCGGATCGAAGGGCCGCGGCTCGATCCGCCACAGATCCTGCGCCACTCGACCGTGACGTTGTTGTCGCGCGCGGCCGTTCGCGGCCGCCTCGCGCGCGTCGCGAGCATCGCCGCGAGCACCGTCGGCATCGAGCGCGCGCTGATCCAGCGAGATCTCGCACACGCCCGGCACCGCGGTCACGATCTTCGGCTCCACGTTGACGATGCCGACGGTGCACACCACGCCCGCGCCCGGCTTCGAGTGCCGCCGCGCGACCTCGCGGCACGCCAGCGCGGTTTCGGCCGCCGCCAGAAACGCGTCGCGCCGCATCGCAATCGGCGTCGACCCGGAATGCGCCGCCTGGCCGGTGAAGCGCAGCATGTGTCGCTCGACGCCGAACGTGCCGAGCACGACGCCGGTCGGCCTTGCCCATCGATTCGAGCACCGGCCCCTGTTCGATGTGCAGCTCGAGGTAGCGCGCGCGCGTCGATCGCTTTCAGCTCGCGATGCGCGTCGAGCATCCGATCGAGCGCGACGCCGTTCTCCTGCGAGCGCATCGACGAGCCGCGTGCCCTGTCGATCGGTCAGCTCGCGGACATCGTCGATCCTCAGGCTGCCGGCGGCCGCCGACGATCCGAGCAGGCTGCGCCCGAAGCGCGCGCCTTCTTCGTCGGCCCAGTCGACGAGCCGCAGCGTCACCGGCGGCGTGGTCGCCGGCGTGCGCGCGCAGCGCCTCGAGCGCGGCGCACACGCCGAGGCAGCCGTCGAGCCAGCCGCCGTTCGGCACCGAGTCGAGATGGCTGCCGACGATCACGGTCCTCGGCGACGCGCCGGGCAGTGATCACCCAGTTGTTGCCGGCCGAATCGGTGTCGATGCGCAAGCCGAGCTCGGCGACCTTGCGCGCGGAACCACTCGCGCGCGTCGCGCCACACCGGTCCCCAGGCGAGCCGCTGTGCGCCGTCGGCTGTCGAGGTACGCGCTGCGAAGCTCGCGCAGATCGGCGATCACTCGTTGTGCGTTCATCGCGCCACACTATACTGCGCCCATGCGACGTGTTGTCTTTGCGGTCTTCGTAGCCATTGCGTTGCTTGGCGCGACCACTGCGGCCCGCAGACACGCTCCGTCACCATCAGAGCCGCGTCCGCGTTCGACGGCACCGGCCGCTCCATTCCGACGCCGACGATCGTCGTCCGCGACGGCAAGATCGTCAGCGTCAGCGAGCGCCAGCGCCGCGCCGCCACCTACGACCTGCGCGGCCTCACGATCCTGCCCGGCCTGATCGACACGCACGTCCACCTCGACACGCACTTCGGCGCGGACGGCCGGCCGACGAGCCGCGGCGAAACGCCGGCGCAGTCGATCATGCGAGGCGGAGAACGCGTACATCACGCTCGCGGCCGGCTTCACGACGGTGCAGAGCATCGGGTCGCCGCTCGACGTCGACGTGCGCGCGGCCATCGCGCGCGGCAGTCATCCCGGACCGCGTCTCCTCACGCTCGATTCGTCCGATCAACGAGAACACCGGCACGCCGGACGAGATCCAGCGCGTTCGTCCGCAAGCTCAAGGCCGACGGCGCCGATCTCGTGAAGCTGTTCGCGTCGAAGAGCAGCCGCGAAGGCGGCGCGCAGACGATGACCGACGAGCAGATTCGGGCGGCGTGCGGCGAAGCGAAAGCGGTCGGATTGCGATCCTGGGTCCACGCGCACAGCCCAGCGTCGGTTCGTGCGGCCGCGCTCGCGGGTGCACGACGGTGACGCACGGCAGTCAGGTGACCGATGCGGAGCTGGCGCTCATGGCCGAGCGCGCACGTACTATTTCGAGCCGAACATCGGGCTCGTCTCGCAGAACTACCTCGAGAACCGCGACCGTTACTACGGCATCGGCAATTTCGACGATCAGGGTTCAAGTTCACCGAGGAGGGATCCCGCTGAAGCTGGCCGATGTTCAAGCGGGCCGCTGAAGACCGGCGGGCTGACGCTGCTCATGGGGACCGATGCCGGCGCCGGCGCGCACGGTCGGAGCGCCGAGGAGATCATCTATCGCGTGCAGGTGGCCGGTCAGCCCGCAGCTGACGCGCTCAGGGGACACGACGTCGCGTCAACGCGAAGTCTCTCGAGCTCGACAGGCAGATTGGCACGCATCGCCGCCTGGCCTGGAGGCCGATCTCATCGCCGTCGACGGCGATCCGCTGAAACGACATCACCGCGCTGCGCCGGGTCGTGTTCGTGATGAAGCACGGCGTCGTGTACAGAATGTCTCGAAGCCCTGAACGCGCGGGCGAGTGCTAAGATCCTGACCCGTGCGGACTCTTTTCGATTGCCATCCTGCTCGTCGCGGCAACCCTGGCCGGCCATGCGTTCGTGGGGCAGGAACCGGCGCCGCCCGTGCTGGTCACGCCGATCGAACCGCCGTCCACGCCGTTTCCATCAGAGGCCGCATCGGCCGGCGTGACGCGCTTTCGTTTCTGGCCTACGGCGATTCGCGCAGCGGCCAACGAAGCCGGCGTGCCAGGCGACGGACAGATCCTCAACGTCGAGCACACGCGGCTGATGGACTTCGCGCTGGCGAAGATCGAGGCGCTGGCGACGACGCCCGTATCCGGCGCGCTTCGTGCTGCATTCGGGCGACGCCGTTCTGCGCGGCGCCAACGCCGCGATGTGGAACGTCAGCTTCACGCCGATCATCGAGCGGCTGTCGCGCCGGGCCGGACTCCCGTTCTTCTTCGCCGCCGGCAATCACGACGTGTCCGGCATGCCGGTCGGCGATCCCGGCCGCGCGCCAGGTCTGCGCAACACGTTGACGGCGATGTCGAAGTTGATGCCGCCGGAGGGTTCAAAGCGGCGGCTGGCGGGGTATCCGACATTACGCGGTCGGCTGCGGCAACCTGTTCGCGATCACGCTCGACTCGAACATCGCGAGCGATCCGACGCAGCTCGCGTGGGTGACCGATCAGCTCGATCATCTCGATCCGCAACCGCTACCGACACATCGTCGCCTTTTTCACCATCCGGTGTTCTCGTCGGGTCCGCACGGAGGGCGCCGCGCACCTCGAGCCCTCGACGGTCGCCATTCGCGATTTGTGCATGCCGCTCTTCCGCCGGCATCACGTCGGGTTGATCATCGCCGGCCACGATCATCTGCCTCGATCACTGGGTCGAGCGCTACGTGGACAAGAGCGGCAGACGGTTCCGCATCGACCAGGTGATCACCGGCGGTGGCGGCGCGCCGATCTACGTCTACAGCGAGCGAGGCCGACCTGCGCGGCTATCTGACGAGCTCCGCGGCCGACCGCGTCACCGTCGAGGCACCTCGCCAAGCCAGGTCCGACGCCGGCCGACAATCCGCATCACTTCATCGTCATCCAGGTGGACGGCGATCGGTTGTCGCTCGAGGTGGTCGGGTCCGGGGCGAAGTTCGCGCCCTATAGTGGGCGCTCGCGCGTCGATCTCTTCGATCGGCTCGTCCTAATTCGAGAAGGCGATTTGGCGAGGGCGATATCCATGAAGGAAATCGCTGCTATTCATGGTGCTCTGCGAGTCGCGAGTGTCCTCGCGCTATACGCGCGTCCGACTCGCAGATCGCGACGCGCGCTCCACGCGCAGGCGACTGCCAACACGATCATCAATCCGAACGCGTATCAGGATCTGCGCTGGCGCACCGTCGGTCCCATCGCGGCGGCCGATCGACCGCGGCCGCCGGCGTGCGGCACGCAGCCCAACGTGTTCTACATGGGCACGACCGGCGGCGGCGTGTTGAAGACCGACAACTACGGCATCACGTGGATTCCGGTCACCGATGGCCAGATTCCACGGGATCGATCGGCGCGATCGACGTGTCGGACTCGAATCCGAACGTCGTCTACGTCGGCACCGGCAGCGAAGCGATTCGCATCGAACGTGATCCTCGGGACGCGGCGTCTACAAGTCGACCGACGCCGGCCGGACGTGGACAGCGGCGGGGCTGAAGGACGTCGGCCAGATCGGCCAGCTCAAGATCCATCCGAAGAACCCGGACATCGCCTACGTCGCGGCGCTCGGCAATCCGTTCGGCTGGGGACCCGAGCGCGGCGTGCTATCGGACGAAAGACGGCGGCGCGACGTGGGAGAAGGTGCTCTTCATCAACGATCAGACCGGCGTCGTCTCGATCGCGATCAACTGGTCGAATCCGAACGAGGTGTACGCGGGCGCGTGGCGCGCGCAGCGCAAGCCGTGGACGATCATCAGCGGCGGGCCGGCCAGCGAAGGCGGCGTCTACAAGACCACCGACGGCGGCGATCACTGGTCGCGCGTCGAGCAACGGCTTCCCCGACGACCTCGATCGGCAAGGTGTGGGTCGACGTCGCGCAGTCGAATCCGAAGGTCGTCTACGCGCAGGTCGAGGCGGTCGGCGCGAAGGGCGGGCTCTACCGATCGGCCGACAGCGGCGCGAGCTGGACGCTCGTCAACAGCAGCCAGTCGCTGCGCGCGCGGCCGTTCTATTTCAACAAGGTATTCGTCAACCCGAAGGACGAGAACGAGGTGTGCGTCACCGAGCTCTCGTTCCACCAGTCGACCGACGGCGGCAAGACGTTCGTCAACGTCGCACACGCCGCACGGCGACAACCATGTCGTCTGGTTCAATCCCGACAACCCGAAGATCTTCATCGAGACCAACGACGGCGGCGCCAACGTCACGCAGGACGGCGGCGCGAGCTGGTCGTCGATTAACAACCAGCCGACCGCCGAGATGTGCCACGTCGACGCGGACGAGCAGTTCCCTATCTCGTCTATGGGCCGCAGCAGGACACCGGCAAGAACATCGCGCGTGCCGCAGTTCCCGCCGACGGCGTGGGGTCCCGACGACCCGCGGCAGTTGTGGGTGCCGACGCCCGGATGCGAGAGCGGCCAGGTGCGGCCGACGCCGTCGGGAAAGATCGTCTGCGGCGACTGCAAGGGCGAGTTCGGGCGGATGAACATGGAGACCGGCCAGGAGCAGGAATACTGGATCAACCCGCAGCAGCGCTACGGCAAGAATCCGAAGGAGATGATGTTCCGCTTCGTCCGGCAGTCGCCGATCGAAGTCGACGCGCACAACCCGAAGATCGTCTATCACGGCTCGCAGTACGTTCACAAAAGCATCGACGGCGGCGTCCACTGGACGAAGTTCAGCCCCGACGTCACCGCGAACGGACCCGAGGGTCACGTGACGTCGGGTGAGCCGATCACGCGCGACATGACCGGCGAAGAGGTCTACGCCGCGCTCTACTCGATGCGCTCGTCGCGGCTCGACGCCGGCGTGTTCTGGACCGGATCGAACGACGGCCCGGTGTGGGTGACGCGCGACGGCGGCAAGACGTGGAAGAACGTGACGCCGCCGATGCCGCCGGGCGGACGCGTCCACACCATCGAGGATTCGCCGCATCGCCGGGCGTCGGCGTACGTGTCGGTCTACCGGATGTATCTGAACGACTTCAAACCGTACTCTACATGACGAACGACTTCGGCCAGCACTGGACGCTGCTGACCGACGGCACCAACGGCATTCCGGCCGACGAGCCGATGCACGTCGTGCGCGAGGATCCGGAGCAGGAAGGGCTGCTCTACGCCGGCACGCTGCAGGGCGCCTACGTGTCGTTCGATCAAGGCAAGCACTGGCAGACGCTGCAGCAGAACCTGCCCGCGACGCCGGTGACCGACATCAAGGTCCACCACGGCGACCTCGTGGCGTCGACGATGGGACGGTCGTTCTGGATCATGGACAACGTCGCGCCGCTGCGGCGGCTGGCGGCGAGCGTGACGCAGTCCGTCACGCCCGCGCACGACCGATTCGCCGAGATCGCTGATAGTCGTGGTGTCCGGCTGTCACGGCCGGACGGTGCGGATGTCGTGCGCGCGTCGCTGCAGACACCGGCGCGCCGCCGCGGCCGCCAGCACCCGTCGAGCCAAGAGTGGTGAGAACGCCGCATCAAGCCCTTCGACGGTTCGAACGTCTTCCTCTTCACACCGGCGCCCGCCTACCGCGTGCACTACCAGCCGTCGCGCGCGTCCCGACGTGCCTGAGTACCCCGGCGGCTGGCGCGCGGATCGACTACTTCACCTCGCGCCGTCAGGCGACGGTCACGCTCGACATCCTCGACGCGACGAACAAAGTCGTGCGCAGCTACTCAGCGAAGCGCGGGCTGCGGCGCCGAGGCGGCGCGGCGGCGGTGGCCGTCGCGGCGGCGGGTTGTCGACGACGCTGCCGACGAAGGTCGGGATGAACCGATTCGTGTGGGATCTCCGCTATCCGGGCGGACCGGCGGGCGGCGGCGGCGACATGGAAGGCGGCGGGTTCGGCGGCGGCGGACCGCTGGTCGCTCCCGGCGCGTATCAGGCGCGCCTCACCGCCGGCGGCGTGACGAAGACCGAGTCGTTCACCGTCAAGATCGACCCGCGCATCGCGAAGGACGGCATCACCGTCGCCGATCTTGCGGAGCAGACGAAGTTCGCGCTGAAGGTGCGCGACGCGCTGGCCGAGGCGCGGCAGTTGTCGCAGCGCGTGCGCCAGGCGCTCGGACGCGAAGCGCGGCGATGCGGCCGCAGCTGCAGAGCGTGTGCGGCGGCGGCTCGTCACCGAAGAGCGGCCCGTACGAAGATCAGATGTTCATCGACCAGATGTCGAACGTGGGGCGTGTGATCGGCAGCGCGGACCAGAAGGTCGGCGCCAGCACCTACGAGCGATTCGCGCAGTTGATGAAGGAGTGGGCGGCGATCAAGGCCGACGCCGACAAAGGCATTGCATGTAGCTATTTCAGATTTCAGACTGCAGATTTCAGATTTGAACCAATCTGAAATCTGAACTCTGAATCGCCGCCGCTCTAGTCCCCGACCTTGTCGAGCGTGTACGGCGGATCGAACTCCGCGATCCCCGACTTGCGCCGGCCGGCCATCCAGCGAAGCAGGTAGACCACTCGCGGATCGGTCATCCCGCCGGGGAAGAACCCCGGCAGCACTTCCAACAATCCATGTGAGCCGAGGTCGCGGTAATAGTCGATGTCCGGTTCGACCATGATGCAGGTGACGCCGTCCACCACTTTGCGATCGTCTCCGTGAAACGTGAGCTGGACGTTGGCTTCGCCGAACCGGTTTTCCTTGAAGCTGTCCGGTGGCGCCAGGGTGGAAGAACTTCGGATTGGGCTCCCGGTCGAAATGCCCCTCTTGCATGCCGAGGATCGCCTGGTCCAAGAGCCGGGGATCCGCCCACGCGAAGAATCGATCCGCTCTGAGCCCATGTTCGCCGTCCCAGATCACCGCCTTCGAGATAATCCAGCGCCATGCCCGACGCGCAGGTTGATGTCGCTCATCGCCGTCATGATGTTCAGGATGTCGGAGGCTTGCCGCCCGGCGAGGAAGTCGTCGGCCGGATCGTTGTGGAGCAGCGCATCGAACCGCGCGGCGGCGTTGGTTTCAATCCCCGACATGATCGTGCAGAACTGCGGCCGCGTCTGCTGCAGCGTCGCGAACGGCGTGTCGGTGAAATCGACGACTGGCACGGCTGCGGAATGAGCATCAGATCGAGGACTTCGGTGACGGCCGCCGAGGCTTCACCGGGTGGAAGCCGGCGTTCACGTGCCCGGACTTCGACACGAGCACCGTGTAGTTGTCGCCGAAGATTTGTCGAAGAGCAGGGCGTGGTGAATGTCAGGTCCACGGCGTTGAAACGAGCGGGCGATGTGCTGCGCTGCTGGTTGCCGTCGATGATCCGGATGAAGATGTTCTTCGGGTTCGCGAACGGCTGACGATGGCCGTCGAAGATCCTGACGCGCAGGCTGGCCGTCCGTGGCGCGGCGGCGGCTCGCGCCCACCATGGCGCGCGGGGCAGCCGTCGCCAGCGGCAGCGCGGGGCGCGCGGCCGCGCGCGCGCGTGGGCGCGCGCGCCGCTTTCTTCGGCCGTGCACGCGACCGCGGTTTCGCCCGGCTCTTCGATCGGCTGCGGCGTTTGGCCATCAGCGTTCTCCCCACGTCGCCGTGCGCGCCTGATGCCGGTACCTTGCTCCGGCTTGTAATACTTCTCGTAATGCTCCAGTTCGAGGTGCGAGATCTGGAGCCAGATACCCGGCAACGTAGAACGCGTCCACGTGCGCCGGGAAGCGGCCGTGCTTTGTCCCACATGTAGCGTGCACACCTCCTTGCAGTACTCGATCGCCTTCGGTGAAAACGGTACCTGGTGGCGCAGAGTATTCGCTCGGCGTGGGCGGGATTCTTGTAGCGGCGCGGCGAAGGTCGCGGCGTCGCCGTACATGCCCTGTGGTCCGTATTTCTCCTCGATGAAGATGTCGACCGCCTCGGTTCATCGAGCTTGACGTAGGGCGGACAGAAGTCCTTCGAGCACGCCGTCGATGCCAACCGGGTTCGGCTGCGTCGATGGCAGCGGTGGCCATCGCAGACCCCAATCCTTGTCCGGCTCGAGAAAGCGGAAGCCGAGGCCGAACCAGCCCTTCGCCGGATCGCGATGCAGCACCCACGGCGCGGAACACTGACGAGTGAATCCATCGCGCCGAGGCCCATCGCCTGCGCCACCAGCATCAGGTTCTGCAGCAGGAAGAACGACTCGTAATCGGTGCGGAGCGCGCGCTGCAACCCGAGCGGCGCGCTGATGTCGCTGGTTGCAGAAGCCGTTCTGCACCCACTTGATGCCGCCGATCGGCTGATACGGAATCTTCTTCGGAAAGCCGAACTGCGCGCCGAGCCACACCGCGGCCTCGACGACGTCGGCCGGCTCGAACGATTGCCAGTCGTCGACGAACACCGGCCGCTCGCCGTCCGGTTCCGACAGCACGATCAGCAGCGCGTTGATGCACTGCCGGGTGCAATCCACGACCGGGAAACAGGATCGTCGTTCCCGGCACGTTCGACGTCTGCTTGTTCCATCCCAGGTAGTAAGGAAACGTGCGCGGAAACTCGAGACGCCGGTCCGAAATCTGCACCGTCACCGCTTTCGCCGACGCGCAGCCAGTCGTCTTCGCGTCCAGTCGTCCCATTTCGGCGGCATCGATCCGAGCGTCTGCAGCGCGCTCGCGATCCGTCGGCGTCTTGATCAGCAAGATGCCGGCGTCGTTGATGAGGAAGAACGACGTCGCGTGCGCGTTGTCAGGGCTGCTGGCCGTCTTCCCGATGACGTGCGTCGAACGGCGATCCCAGCTCGTCGCTGCCGTCGGGCTTCTTCAGCGGACCGTCGTGCATCACCGGTCCGGTCAGGCCCGGTCGAGACGATGAGGATCGCCTCTTCGAGCGGGCTGAGGGGCGCCGGACTCGTTCGTGCTGGTGTGGCTGAGGCTGGCGGCAGACAAGAGACGTCCCGCGCGCGATCCGCCGCGTGCGCCGTTCGGCGAGCGCCGACATGAGCGGATAGCGCAACAGGTCTGGCAGGCCTGGATGCGAAGGCATGACGACTCCTAGTTGAAGCGATCGAGCTCCGCGACAATCGTCGGGTAGATGTCGCGGGCCGCGTCCTTGCCGATGTAGCAGTCCATGTGCGCGTAGTCCGGGAACACGATCCGCTGATACAGCGTCGCGTCGTTCACCGACGACACGGCCTGCAGCGTCTTCAGGCTGCCCTCGGGCAGGAACAGGTTGTTCTCTGGCGCCGTGCACGAACGTGATCGGAATGGCCAGCCGATCCATGTGCGGCATGTAGGTGTCGTTGCCGTCCGTGTCGACGACGTTGCCGGTGCGGACGATCAGGCTGATGTGGTTGAACGTCGCGAGTGTTGGCGACGCCGAACATCTCGTGCATCGCGTTGTGCGTGGCGTCGTTCAGCTGGTCGTGGCTGTAGACGTCGCCGTAGATGCCGAGAATGCGCCGGCACACCGCGCTCGTGCACTGCTCCTTCGACGGAAACGCGCGCAGGATGTCGTCCATGATCACGTCCATCGCCCGCTGCCGATCGAAGTCCGTCGTGAGCGTCTCGATGCCGCCGACCACCAGCAGCTTGCCGAGATCGAGACCGGCGCGGATGCGGTTGCCGAGCGGCGAGACCGGATACAGCGTCAACGCCGACGAGATCGCCGAGCGGACGCCTTGCAGGCCGGCCATCATCGCCATCAGGAACGTCATCGACCCGACGCAGTGCGCCATCACTTGCACTGAGGGCGCGCCGGTTGCCTCGCGCACCTTGGCGACGGCCGCCGGGTAATCGCGGGTCGCGATGTCGTCGAGCGTGAACTGCGTGCGGGCTGACGGCAGATCGGGGCTCGCGCGATAGTCGAAGAGCCAGACGTCGTAGCCCGCCGCGAAGAGCGCTTCCGGCAGATTCGTCGTCCACGGTGTCGATCGAGTAGGCGAGCGTCGGCGTCCCGAAGCCCGGCGCCAGCATCACGGGTCCCTTTCGTTCCGCCCGTGTAGCGAGTCAGGCGGAGCGTGACGCCGTCGTCGGTGTTGAAGAACGTCACTTCGGGCGGCGACATCTTCAACGGACGTTTCGTGCGCGGCGGGGCGTCGGTCCGCAGTTCGTTGGAGCGCACGAACACGCCGCCGTAGGTCTCGAACAGCGCGCCGGCGAAGAACGTTCCGAACTTGACGAGCGCGCCGAGCGCCCATCGAGCGGCGTCGCCGCGTTCGTCACCTTCATCGTCGTCATCTGATGCGCGAAGTCGGCCGGCAGGATGTGCAGAATGCCTTTCGCGATCACGCGTTCGGCGGGACCATTGAGATCGGTCACCGTGATGAACAGGGTGGTCGTGTCGGCCCAGATCTCCAGTTGCCGATCGTCGTGAATCACCTTGAAGCCGTCGAGGCGATAGGCCTTGCCGTCGTGCGTTCTGCCGGTCATGACGTAGCTCATCCGTCGCGCGTTGACGCGCGTCGGGTCCTTCGTCAGGAGCTGGAACACTCCGTCGGTCACCTGCATCGGCTCCGGCGATAACGTTGGACACGAAATCGAGCCGTCGATCCGTGCCTGGTGCCCAGAGTCAGTCAACATACGCTGGAGGTTGTCTGAACTGACGGTTACAGTGAACTCGAACGTGGCGCCGTCCTGCTTCCCGCGCGCTTCGGCATTCGCGTAATCGTCGACGACCGCCGTCGAATAGTGGCCGCGCATGGTTTCGGTGAATTGAATTCCGGTAGGCACGGGTTCACCTCCTGGTGCGTCGAGGAGCGCTGATTATAATCACGCCGTCATGCCGAACGATTTCGATGTCGTGGTGATCGGCAGCGGATTCGGTGGCGCCATCTGCAGCGCGCGACTTGCGGAAGCCGGCTATCGCGTGCTCATTCTCGAGCGCGGCCGGCGATGGGACGTGAAAGATTTTCCGCGCAAGCCCGACGATGCGTGGACGTGGGATCACGATCATCCCGAGAAGAAGCATGGCATGGTTCGACTTTCGCGTCTTTCCCAACATGACCGTGGTGCAAGGCGCCGGCGTCGGCGGCGGATCGCTCGTCTACGCGAACATCTCGGTTCCCGCCAACGAGGACAGCTTTCGAACGGCTGGCCGTCGCCGATCACGTTCGGGGAACTGCAGCCGCACTACGAGCGCGTCGGAAAAACGATGAACGTGAAGGCGGTGCCGGAGCAGCAATGGCCGGCGCGCACGAAGCTGCTGAAGGAAGCCGCCGAAAAGCTCGGCTACGGCGATCGCTTTCGCCGTCTCGAGCTCGCGGTCACGTTCGACGATACGTGGACCTACGACCAGGCGAATCCCCACGAGCCCGCGAAATCGAAGCCGGTGGTGAACGCCCAGGGACAGACGCAGGGCACGTGCGTGCATCTGGGCGACTGCGACATCGGCTGCGAGGTGCGCGCGCGCAACACGCTCGATCTCAACTACATTCCGATCGCCGAACAGCACGGTGCGGTCGTGAAGCCGCTGCACATCGTGCGCACGATCAAGCCGACCAGCGACGGCTACGAGGTCTCGTTTCACGAGATCGCGAGCGGCGCGCTCGTGCCGGGCACGGCGACTGGACGACTGGTGATCGTCGCGGCCGGCTCGTTGGGATCCACCGAGCTGCTGCTGAAATGCCGGGCCGATGCCTCTGCGCTGCCCAACATCAGCGCGACGCTCGGACATCGCTGGAGCAGCAACGGCGATTTCCTGACGCCCGCGATCCATTTCACCCGCAACGTGAATCCGACTCGCGGTCCGACCATCACCGGCGCCGTCGATCTTCTGGACGGCGCGTTTCGCGGTCAGCCGATCTTCATCGAGGACGGCGGGCTGCCGAACATCGCCGACGGCGAGCTCCGGCGCCTGGCCGGCCGCGACGGCGCCGACGACAACGAACGCGCGCTCATTGCGACCGTGCGGCTATTGTTCTCCAACGGTGTGCTCGCCAACGTGATGCCGTGGTTCGCGCAGAGTCGCGATGCCGGCCGACGGCGTCCTGTCGCTGAAAAAGGCCAGCTGTTCCTCAAGTGGGATGCCAGAGCCTCGAAGCCGACCGATCGACGCCGTCGTCGCCATGCACCAGCAGATGGCGCTGCGCACCGAGGCGCTTCCGCTGACGCCGCTCACCTGGACGGCGTGCAGCGACCTGATCACGCCGCACCCGCTGGGCGGCTGCAACATGAGCGTGCGTCGGCCGACACGGCGTGCGTCGATCACAAGGGCGAGGTGTTCGGCTACAGGAACCTGCTACGTCGCCGATGGTGCGATCGTGCCGAAGGCGTCTCGGCCTCAACCCGTCGCGCACGATCGGCGCGCTGGCCGAGCGGATTGCATCGTTGATCGTCGCCGAGCAAACGATAAGGGCCTGATAGCAGTCGCGGCCGGCACGCGGTTCGGCCCCTACGAAATCGTCGAACCGATCGGCGCCGGCGGGATGGGTGAGGTCTACAAGGGCCGCGACACCCGGCTCGACCGCACGATCGCGATCAAAATCCTTCCCGAGCTGCGCGCCGCGGAGCCGCAATTCCGCGAGCGGTTCGAGCGCGAGGCCCGCGCGCTCTCGCAGCTCACGCATCCGCACATCTGTACGCTCCACGACGTCGGCGAGCACGGCGGCACGCCGTTTCTGGTCATGGAATTCCTGGTCGGCGAAGCGCTGGCCGCGCGGCTCGAACGTGGGCCCTTGCCGCTGAAACGCCGACAGCCTCCGGCGATCCGGCGGATCCGGCGTTGGCGCCGCGCCGCCGATTCCGGCCGGACAGCGCAAATAGGCTACCGTTCCGGCATCACCGAGTTCATCGGCCGCCGCCACGTTCGCCACCACGCCGTGTCGCCGAGTCCGAGCGCATCCCACCACCGATCGAGCGCCGCTTTGTCAGCTGTTGAGCACCGCCTCGCGCGTCACCCCGTCGGGCATTGGCGCCTGATCCGCCAGCGCGTCGACGACCGCGCCGCGGTCCGCCGGATCGACGCGCGGGATGAGGTGCCAGAGGGTGATCGCGTCGCCGTTGCCGCCGTGCTGGAGCACACGCTGCAGTGCCTCGTGCCGGCGCGCGGGATCGCCGTAGTCGAATTCATCGAGCGCGTCGCGGTAGGCCTGACTTTCGTTGTCGTAGCGCGGCGTGCCGAGGCCGCGCTTCGGATCGGTTCGGCATGACGCGCCAGCGGGCACGAACGATTCCACGCCGCCGTCGCGTTCGAACGCGACCCAGCCGGCGCGTCACGCCGATGATGCCGCTGCCATCCTCGTCGACGTGCAGCGTGTAGGCGCAGCCGAGATCGGTGGCGCGCGCCGACGGCGTGTCGACGATGAACTGGCCCGGCGGCGCCGAGATCGTCGCGTGCAGCGTGCCGCGCTCGAGCGCGAGCTGGTGATGCGCGTCGCGCGTTTCGACGAGCGTCATTCGCGAGTTCGGGTCGATCGTGACTTGGCCGATCGTGCTGACGTCCACCCGCGCGCGCGAGTTGTCGTCGGTGACCAATGTCTGGCCAACGGCGATGCGGCCCGTGCCGACGAGCGCGGTCGAGCCGATGCGCGGCCGGCCGTCGAGGCGAGCGACTTCCCAGGACGTCGTGTTGCGCGATCGAGCGCCAGGTCAATGCCGAGCATCAACGCGATCGAGCGCGGCCGCGGCAAGCGTCGGCGAGAGACTGGAGCGTCAGAGTCCATGCAGGTCCGGCTAAAGCCGGACGCCCCGACTGATTGGTCGGGAAGCGCTGGCACAGGCGGCGTCGATCGCAGCCGGCCGAGCAGCGACTCGAGCCGTTCGACGTCAGGATCCGGGTGGCCCTCGATCGGTCCCAGAGGTAGCTTCATGGTAACACTCACCGCTCGTCCTGAGCCTGTCGAAGGACGAGCGTCGGGCTCGTGGTTCGACAAGCTCACCACTCATCCCAGCTTCTCCCTCAGCAACTTCATGCCACGGTGCAGATTCACACGCACCGACGCGGGCGTCAGACCCGAGCGTTCGGCGATCTCGTTCCCGGTCATCCCTTCGACGAGGCGCATGAGCAGCGTCTCGCGATACGCCTCGGGCAGCTTGCGGATCACGTCGAGCACGCGCCATCGTGTCGGCTTCGATCGCGTCGCCGCCCGGCAGGTCCGGCGGCAGCTCGACCTGCTCGTGCGACCGGCGCAGGTAGTCGGTCGCGCGGTTCCGGGCGATCGTCGCCAGCCAGCCGCCGAACGCCGCCGCGTCGCGCAGCTCCCGGATGCGTGTATAGGCCGTGACGAAGACGTCCTGCACGAGGTCGTCCACGTCGCGCTGCGGCACGCCGGGCCGAGGATGGCGTGGACCATGCGGACGTAGGCGGCGTAGAGCTGCGAAAACGCGTCGCGGTCGCCGTCGGCCACGGCGCGGATGGTGTCGGCGAGCGGCCGGCTTGGCGCGGCTCGCTTCTCGGCGACCGCCGATCTCAGCGCGGCTGCGCATCGGCGTCCAGCGAGGTGGTAGCTGAGCACGAGTCCATCACATAGGTCCGTCATCAACGAGCGGACGGCCGGGCGGCGAGTCATGTTAACAGCGCGTTGGCGAGTTGTCCTCGAGTCTGGCGGCTCGGTCTGTCCCCAAGTCTGTCCCTCGAGTCTGTCCCCAACCTTTTCGCCCGTTGACTCCGTCATATACCCTTAGCCAATATGTCGCTATGCAATACATCAAGTCGCGCATGCTCGACCGCGAGCTGAAAAAGGGCAGCGCCGAGCTCCTGATCCTCTCGCTCGTCGAGGACCAGCCGCGGCACGGCTACGACCTGAGCAAGCTGATCGAGCTGCGGTCGGGCGGCGTGCTCAAGTTCCGCGTCGCGTCCCTGTATCCGCTGCTGTACCGCCTCGAAAAAGCGCGGCTGGATCCAGCGGCCGCTGGGTGGAGAAGGCAGGTCAGCGCCGGCGCCGCTATTACAAGCTCACTCCGGCCGGCGCCAGCGTCCTCGAGATCGCAGCGCGGCGCCTGGCGCGAAGTTCGTCGCCGCGATCAATCGCATCGCCGGTAGTCGAGAATGCCTGATTTCCGGCGCGTCATCGATCGCCGTCTGGCGCGCCTGCGTCTCGCGCCCACGCGCCGCGCGGACATCGTCGAAGAGCTGTCGCAGCACCTTCAGGATCGATACCGCGAGCTGCGCGAGAGCGGCGTGCCGGCGGCCGACGCCGAACGTGAATCGCACGCGGAGCTCGCACGGCTGGCGCGGCAACTGGCCGGCGTCGGAAGTCCCTGCCCCGCTCGATCCGCCCGACCCAGGCGCCGGAGGCCGCACGATGCTGAAGACCGTTCCCAACGACATTCGCTACGCGCTGCGCACGTTCGCGCGCAATCCCGGCTTCACCGCGGTCGTGCTGCTGACGCTCGCGCTCGGCATCGGCGCGACGACGGCGATCTTCAGCGTGTCTCGACGGCGTGATGCTGCCGGCCGCTGCCGTATCCCGACATCGATCGAATCCTCTCGCTCGTCCGAACGAACCACCGATGGCCGCAACATGTCGGTGTCGTGGCCCAACTTTCTGGACTGGCGCGATCAGAATCAGGTCTTCGAGCACCTCCGGCATCTATCGCCCGCACGACCGTCAACCTCGACCGGCGGCGATCGTCCCAGATCGGCTCAACGGCGTCGGTCGCATCGTCATCGCATGTTCGGCGCGATGGGACTCTCGCCGATCGCCGGCCGCGGATTCTCGTCGACCGAGGACACGCCCGCCGCGGACCGCGTCGCGATCGTCAGCGAGCGGCTCGTGGCGGAACCGATTCGCCGCCGACGCCAACCTGGTCGGACGTTCCATCACGATCGAACGGCGAACCGCACTACCGTCATCGGCATCATGCCGGCCGGCGATGCGCTTTCCGTCGCGCCTGACCGACGTCTGGCTGCCGATCGGGCTGTCGGTCGCCGGCTTTCCGCCGCGCGGCGCGCACCCGGGGCTGACAGCAATCGGCAAGCTCAAGCCGGGCGTCACTTTCGGAGCAGGCGAATGCCGACATGGACACGATCGCGCGACGTCTCGAGCAGCAGTACCTCGACGTCGAACAAGAACACCCGTGTCTGCGCTGGTGTCCTACTACGAGCTCGTCGTGCGCAACATCCGCCCCGCGTTGCTGGTCTTGATCTCTGGCCGTCGGTTTCGTCCTGCTGATCGGCTGCGCGAACCTTGCGAACCTGATGTTGTCGCGCGCGGAAGCGACGGCATCGCGAGGTCGCCATTCGCGCAGCGCTCGGCGCCGCGCGCGGACGCCTGCGTCCAGCAACTGATGGTCGAAAGCCTGATGCTCGCCATCGGCGGCGGCCTGCTCTGGGCGCGATCTTCGCGTTCTGGGCGGTCAAAGCGTTCGTCGCTTCGCAACCGAGCACGGTGCCGCGCATCGATCTGCATCGCTGTCGACGCCCGCGTCCTGCTGTTCACCGCTGGCATCTCGATCCTGACCGGCATTGTGTTCGGGCTCGCTCCGGCGCTGCGCGCGACCGCACCCGATCTGATCGCCGGCTTGAAAGAAGCCGCGCGCGTCGTCGACGACGCCAGGCTCGCGCCGCATCCGCTCGTCGCTCATCGTCGTCGAAGTGGCGCTGGCGATGGTGCTGCTCGTCGGCGCCGGCCTCACGCTGCGCAGTTTCAGCCGCTTGATGGCGATCGATCCCGGCTTCAATCCTGAACGCGTCGTCACCGCCCGGTTGAATCTGCCGGACGCGAAGTATCCAGACCGCGCCGCCTGGACCGCGTTCCATCGTGAGATCCTGCAGCGTCTCGTCGCGCTGCCCGGCGTCGACAGCGTTGGACTGAACAGCGCCATTCCGCTCGAAGGCGGCGGCTCAGAGGCGCCCGTGATCGCGGAAGGCGATCCCATGCCGACGCCCGATCGACCCGCGACGCCAACGCTCTTTCAAACGACGAGCCCTGGCTATTTCCGCGCGATGGGCATTCAGCTCATCAAAGGCCGCGACTTCGCGGATCGCGACACGGCCGCGACCGCCCCTGTCGTCATCGTCGACGAGACCCTGGTGCGCAAGGTCTTTCACGATGCCGATCCGATCGGCAAGCGTCTCGCCTTCGAGATGCGCGGCATGCACGGCGAAGGTGCGCAGCCGATCTGGCGCGAGGTCGTCGGCGTCGTGCGCCACGTTCGGCACTACGGCCTCGCCACCGAGCCGCCGTACGTCCAGCTCTATACGCCGTTCGAGCAGATGCCGCTGTACTACGAGGCCCGCCGGCCGGCGATGGCGCTGGCGGTGCGCACGGCGCTCGAGGCCGAGGCGCTCGCCGGATCGATCCGCCGGGAACTGGCCGCGATCGATCGCGACATCCCGCTCTACGGGCTGCAGACGATGGATGCGTATCTCTCGCAAAACACGGAACAACAGCGCCTCAGCGTCGTGCCTGCTGGCCGGCTTCAGCGGCCTGGCGTTGCTGCTGGCGGTCGTCGGCATCTACGGCGTCCTGTCGTACACCGTGAGCCAACGCACGCAGGAGATCGGCATCCGGCTCACCCTCGGCGCGACCCGCCGCGACGTTCTTGCGCTGGTCGTCGGCGACGGCATGCGGCTCGCGATGGTCCGGCATCGTGATCGGGCTCGTGGCGTCCTACGGCGTCACCGATCTGATGAAGGCGTTGCTCTTCGAGGTATCGCCGCACGATCCGGCCACCTTCGCCGGCCTCGCCGCGCTGTTGGCCGTCGTGGCGCTGGTTGCGAGCACGCTTCCCGGCCTCCGCGCCACGCGCGTCAGCCCGATCGACGCGCTGCGCCAGGAGTGACGAGATGCAGCACTGGAACGATCTGATCCGTCGCCGGCTTCGCGGCCTGCGTCTGTCGCCGACCCGCGAGCGCGAGATCGTCGACGAGCTCGCGCAGCATCTCCAGGATCGCTACGAGGAACTGCGCGCCGGCGGCACTGGCCGACGAGGATGCCCTCCGCGACGCGATGGCCGAGCTCGAAGTGCCAGGATTCCTCGCGCGGCGCCTCACGGAAACGGAGCAACCGATGAATCCCGAGCCGGTGATTGTGGGCGCGCATGGTTCGTCCTTCGTGGCGACGCTGTGGCAGGACGTCCGCTACGCGGCGCGCAGTCCTTCGCAAGAGTCCCACGTTCACACTCGTGTCGACACTGACGCTCGCACTCGGCATCGGCGCGACGACGGCGATCTTCAGCGTCGTCGACGCGGTGATGCTGCGGCCGCTGCCGTATCGCGACGCCGATCGTCTGGTGCGGATTTGGGAGAGCGATCTGCCGCGCGGGCGGCCCGAATTCTCGGTGTCGCAGCCGAACTTCCGTCGACTTCCGCGCGCGGAATCAGACCTTCGAACGAATGGTCGCGACCGGCCGGCGCCGACGCTGAATCTGACGACGGCTGAGGGCCTCGAACCGCTTGTCGGGCGCAGAGTGACCATCGATTTCCTGCCGGCGCTCGCCGTCGCGCCAGCAGCTCGGACGGAACTTTCTCCCGAGGAGGACCGCCCGGGTGGCAATACGCGTGTCGCGATCGCCACGCATGGATTCTGGCAGCGCCGACTGGGCGGCAGACCGGAATGTCGTGGGCACGAACCATCTCGCTGAACGGAGCGAGCTACACGGTCATCGGCGTCCTGCCTCAAACATTCGCGTGGGCCGTTCCCAATCTCGACCTGCTCGTGCCGCTGGCATGCCGATCCCGCGCAGAACCGCGGCGATCACCAGTTGATCGCGTTCGGCAAGCTGAAACCCGGCGTCACACTGCCGCAGGCGAACGCGGATCTGCAGGCCGATCGCCGCGCAGTTGAGCGCGCAGTATCCCGAATCGAATGGCGGATGGAGCGTGCTGCTGCGAAGTTTCTACGACTGGCTGGTGCCGGTCGACATCGCGACGGATGCTGATCGTCTTTCTCGCCGCCGTCGGTTTCGTGCTGCTGATTGCGGCGGGCAATGTGGCCAACCTCGCTGCTCGCCCGCGCGCCGCGCCGCGGCAGAAAGAAATGTCGATCCGCGTGGCGCTCGGCGCCGGCCGCGCGGCGCGTGCTTGTCCCAGTTGGTCGTCGAGTCGATGTTGCTGGCGCTGATCGGCGGGGCGGCCGGGTGCGCCCTTGCACTCGGTGTGACCACCACGGCCCTGAAGGGCCTCGCATCAGATGCGATCGTCCCACGACTCGATGAAGTGGCCATCGACCTGCGCGTCCTGTCGTTCGCGACGCTGGTGTCGGTTCTGACCGGCCTCCTGTTCGGTCTCGTGCCGGCGCTCCATGCGTCCCGGCCGAACATGAACGAGGCGCTGAAGGACGCCGGCCGCACCGGCATCGGGCGGCGCCGGACGCCAACGCCTGCGCGACGCGCTGGTCGTCGCCGAGGTCGCGCTCTCGGTCGCGCTGCTCATCGGCGCCGGCTTGCTCGGTGCGAAGCATGTGGACGCTGCAGGGGTGTCAATCCCGGCTTCGATCCGCGCAGAATCTGCTGACGATGCAGATCGAGCGTTCACGCGGGCCGACCGGATCCCACCGGCGACCCAAACGCGAGGCTTTCTACCGCGAGGCGCTCGATCGAGATCGCGGCGCTCCCGGCGTCGACATCGGTGGCGAACGTCGAGCAACGTGCCGATGGGCGGCGGCAACACGTCGATTCAGATCGTCATCGAGGGCCGTCCCGGCGATGCCGCCGGGCGTCGTGCCGTCGCGCCGACTGGCGGATCGTCAGCCCCGGCTATCTCACGACGCTCGGCGTCAACGTGCGCGGGCGCGACTTTCGACGATCGCGAGACGCAGCACTGGCGACAGCGCCGACGGCGATCATCGGCGACGAGATGGCCGAGCGTTACTGGCCCGGCGTCGATCCGATCGGCCGGGAATTTTTACCGGCACAGCACCACGCGGTCCGCTCGCCTGACCATCGTCGGCGTCGGCCGGCGACATCAGAAATCTCACGCTCGAGACCGATCCCGGCGCCGGTCATCTACTTGCCGTCCACGGCGTTCAGGTGGACCACGAGCGATTCCTGACCGTTCGCACCGCGTCCGATCCTGCCGGGCAAGTCGCTGACAGTCCGCGGTGCGGTGCATTCGCAGCGTCGATCCGCAGCGTGCCAGTCTCGAACATGCGGACGGCCGATGGAGATCCTCGCGAGCGTCCGGTCGGACCGCGGCGCTTCACCATGTTGCGCTCGCTCGCATCGTTTGCCGCGCGTCGCGCTCGATGCTCGCGTGCGTTGGTCTGCTTCGGCGTATGTCGTATCTCGTCTCGCAGCGCACGCACGACATCGGCGTCCGCCTGGCCCTCGGTGCGGTGCCGGGCGACATCTTCCGACTCGTCGTCGGGCGCGGCATGGCGCTGGCCGCTGCTGGCGCGCTGCTCGGCCTTGGCCGCGGCCTTCTGGCTGTCCCGTTCGCTCGAGGCGCTGCTCTTTCAGGTGCGGCCGACCGACGCTGCTCACGTTCGCGACCGTCGTGATCGTGCTGTCGACCGTGGCGCTCGATCGCCTGCGCGGTGCCGGCGCGGCGGCGCGCACGCGCGTCGATCCCGTCGATCGCGCTTGAGATACGAATGAGCTGGAAAGACATGGCGGAAGAAGTCGCGCAGCATCTGCGCGACCAGTATGCGGAACTTCGCGCCGCCGGTTACTCGCACCAGGAACGCCATGAAGACGAATGCTTCGGAGATCGCAGCACGTGAATCCGGGCGACTGGCGCCGCGCCGGCGGATGGCTGTGGCAGGACCTGCGCTTCGGCGCGCGGCTGCTGGTCAGGATCGCGGCGCATCCGCCGGTCGTGGTCCTCACGCTGCGCGCTCGCCATCGCGGCCAACGGCATCGTCTTCGGCCTCGCGGATCTCCTGTTGCTGCGCCCGCTGCCGATGGGCAACGCGCAGCGCCTGGTCGCGATCTTCGGCGTCGATCACCAGCAGGGCCAGGACCGGCAGCGCTCGTCGCTGCCCGACTATCGCGACGTCGTGGCGCAGAGCACGGTGTTCGAGGACGTGGCGGCGCGTTTCGCCGCGGCCAGCAGCTGTCTGCTGACCGGCGGCGGCGACCCCAGTCGCCGTCTCCGCGGCCGTTCGTCACCGGCCAACGTCGTTCCGCACCGTGGGGGTGTGCCGGCGGTCGTCGGCCGCACCATCCTGCCGGACGAGGGTGCGCGGGAAGGAATGCCGTCGCCGCGCTGTGCCCATCGGTTCTGGAAGTCGCACTTCGCCGGCGACCCGTCGATCGTCGGGCCGCGCCATCCTGCTCAACGGCCGCAAGCTACGCGGTGGTGGGCGTAATCACGCCGGACATCGAGCTCGGCAACCTCAGCGAGAATCGATCTCTGGGTGCCGTTCGAGGTCTCGAGCGTCGAACGCCGAGGTGATCGGGCTGGCGACCGTGTTCCCGGCCTGCTCAAGCCCGGCGCGACGCTGGCGACGGCGAACAGCGAGCTCGCGACGATCGGCGAACGCCTGCAGCTAGCGCCTATCCGGCCACCAACGCCACCTGGACCCTCTTTGCCATCACGCTGCGCGAGTCGATTGCCGGTTCACACGACCTGGATCATCCTCGCGCTGCTGCTCGGCCTGGTCGTCGGTCTTGTGCTGGTGGTCGCGTGCGCCAATGTCGCCACGGTGATGCTCGCGCGCGCAGCGCGCGGCGGCGCGAGATTGCCGTCCGCGTGGCGCTCGGCGCGACGCGCGGCCGCCTCGTGCGCCAGCTCGTGTCGGAAGGTCTGCTCATCGGCGTGGCCAGCGGCGTGGTCGGCCTGTTCCTCACCTACGCAGGCCTTGACGGCGCCTTCAGGACCTCTCTCCCGGAGGTGTTCTTCCAGCGCCTCTCGATCAACGCGGAACCTGCTGGCGTTTGCCTTCGCGCTGTCGATCTGCGGCACCGATCCTGTTCGGCGTCATGCCGGCGCTCCAGTCGTCGCGGCCGAATCTCAACGAGGATCTGAAGGAGGGCGGGCGCGAATCGTCGTTCTCGGTCCGCGGCAGTCGCAGCCGCAGCGTGCTCGTCGTCGCACAGGTCGGCTTCGCGCTCGCCGTTCTGATCGTGTCGGGGCTCATCGTCCGCACGGTGATCGGCCTCGAGCGGGTGCCACTCGGCATGAACCCGGACGGCGTGCTGACGACGCGCGTGCGGTTCGATCCGCCGAATTACGCCGACGAGGGCGCGAGGCTGCGCGCCATCGAATCGATCCTCGAGCGGCTGTCGTCGGTTGCGGGCGTGACCGCGGCCACGGCGGTCCGGTCGCTCCCGATCGCCGAGGCCGAGCCGCGGCGGCAATTCACGATCGCCGGCCGCGCGGCTGTCGCCGGCGGGAAGCGCGCCGTGGGCAATGGAGGCGGCGACGCCTCGGCGAATACGGACGAACGATCGGGATGCCGCTCCGCGACGGGCGCGTTTGGACGCCAGTCGGACCGCGCCGTCGTCGTGGGCCGTCGCGCTTCGTCAATCGCGAGGCGGTCCGGCGCTACTGGCCCGACCGATCGCCCGTCGGCGATCGCATCACGATGATCGACGCGACCGGTCGGCCGGATGGCGGCGCCATCGAAATCATCGGCGTCGTGGACAACGTCATCGGACCGGAGGCGTCCCAGCCGCCGCCGCCCTGCGCATCTATATCGGCCACTCGCGACCGCGCCGTCGCTGGCGAGCGTCGCGTTTGCGGTCCGCATCGGCGGCGATCTAGTCCGCGCCATCGTCCGCCATTCGCGAGGTCTTGCGCGCCGAGGACAGAACCTGGCGGTGAGCGAGCTGCGGCCACGCGAGGCGTGTGCTCGACGAGTCGACCCGAACGTCCCGCCTGAATCATGGCGCTCTTCAGTCGGCTTCGCCGCCATCGGGCTCGTCGTGGCGGTGGCCGGTGTACGGTGTCACCGCCTTCTCGGTCGGGCAGCAGCGCCACGAGATCGGCGTGTGCGTCTGCGCTGGCGCGCGACCGCAGCCGACGTGATTCGACTCGTTGCCGGGCGCACCGTGCGCTTGATGGCGATCGGCACTGCGCTGGGCATGGCGGGCGGATGGGCGATTGGCGTCGCCATTCGCAACATCCTCTTCGGCGTCGGCGCCGCCGATCCGTTGACCTACGCGGTGGTGGTCGCGATCGTCGGCACGTGCGGGTTCGCAGCGGCCTACCTGCCGACGCCGCCGCGCGATGTCTATCGATCCGGTCTCGCGTGCTGAAACGCGAATGAGCTGGAAAGACATGGCGGAAGAAGTAGCGCAGCATCTGCGAGATCAGTATGCCGAGCTGCGCGCCGCCGGTCACTCCCATCAGGACGCCATGAACGCCACCTCCGCAGAAATCGCTCATCTCAATCCCGGCGAGTGGCCACGCGAGGTGCGTTACGCGGCGCGGTCGCTGTGGAAGGCTCGCGGGTTCTCGCTGATCGTCATCCTGACGCTTGCGCTCGGCATTGGCGCCAACGCCGCCATCTTCAGCGTCGTCAACGCGGTGGTGCTGCGTCCGCTGCCGTATCAGGACCCCGACCGGCTCGTCGTGGTGTGGGACAACCTGATGCGCCATCAATTGAAGGACATCGTCGTCTCGGCGCTCGAGTACACCGAGTTTCGCGATCGCAACCGCGTCGTTCGAGCGCATGGCGGCACTACGACACGAGTCGGCTTCAACATCACCGGCATCGCGACGCCCGAGCGCGTCGAACGGCGCCGTCGTGACGGCGAGCCTGCTTCCGCTGCTCGGCGTTGCGCCGGCGCTCGGTCGTGTGTTCGAGGACGCGGATGAACGGCCCGGTGTCGAGCGCGTCGTGGTCTCGCACCGTTCGTGGCAGCGGATGCTTCAGCGGCGATCGCGAGCATCGTCGGCAAAGTGGTCGCCGTTGATGGAAAGGACGTCGAGGTCGTCGGCGTGATGCCGCCGGGCTTTCATTTTTCCGGATGACACGATCGAGATGTGGAAGCCGATTCGTCTTCGACGCGGATCTGTTGAGCGAGGACAATCGCGGATCGCGGTCTTCGACCGTGCATCGCGCGAGGCTCGAAGCCGCGGCGTCACGTCGGCGCAGGCGCAGAGCGGGCATGAACGTCGCGTCGCCGACGGCATGGTGCACGCAGAATCCCAGAGCTCTATCGCGGCGGCTACTACTCCACCGTCCGCAGCCTGCAGGAAGAGATCGTCGGCGGCACGCGCCGCGTGCTGCTCGCTGCAGTTCGGCGCCGTCGGAGTTCGTCGCTGCTCATCGCGTGCGCGAACGTCGCCAACCTGCTGCTCGCGCGCGGCAGCGCGCGGCGGAAGGAGGTCGCGCATTCGCACGGGCGCTCGCTCGGGCGAAGCGGTCGCAGGATCGTCGGCCAGCTGCTCACGCGAGCGCTGTTGCTCGCCGCGTGCGGCGGCGCCGTCGGATGCTGATCGTCGCGGTCTGGGGCGTCGATCTCGCTCGTCACCCTGGCGCCGAGCGACATCCCGCGGCTGACGCGAGGTCGCGCTCGACGCCCGCGTGGTCGGCGTTCACGGCGATCGTCTGCTCGCCGACCGAGTCTGCTGTTCGGACTCGTGCCGGCGCTGCAGATGTCGCGCACCGACCCCGGGCGACACGCTGAAGGAGGGCGGGCGCTCCGGTCCGCCGGCCGCGCGGCGAGAGCGTTCGGCCAGCGCGCTCATCGTCGCGGAAGTCGCGCTGTCGCTGGTGCTGCTGCGTGGGGCCGGACTGCTGATCAACGTCTTCGCGCGCGTCCACGGGGCCGCGCCCGGTTTCAACCCCGAGCGCGTGTTGACCGATGCGGATTGCGCCGCCCGACGACGACGTACTTCACTTCGAGCGCGGCGCAAGCGTTCTACGACCAGATTTCTTCGCGCGTCTGCGCGCCAGCCTGGCGTGTCCGTTCGGTCGGCGCGCATCAACGCGCTGCCGCTGAGCGGTCTTGGCGGCGATCGCAGCTTCTATCATCGAGGGTCGCAGCATTGACCCGGCCCGAGGACCTCCGGACGAGGAGATCCGCTTCGTCACGCCTGGCTACTTCAGCACGATGCAGATTCCGGTCGTCCAGGGCCGCGAGTTCAACGAGCGCGACACGCTGGCGGCGCCGCGCGTCGCCGTGATCAACCAGGCGCTCGCCCGCAAAGCTACTTCCCGACACGACGACGATCGGCGACGCGTCGACCTCTCACCCAGCAGCCAGCCCAGCCTGGTATCAGATTGTCGGCGTCGTCGGCGCGATCAGGCATCGAGCGCTCGATGCCAGGGAGTTGCCGGAGCTCTACGTGCCGAACGCGCAGCCGCTGTTTCCTGGTCCGGACCGTGCGGGCGTTGTTTCCGTCGCCGTGCGCGCGGACTGACGATCCGCTCGGCGGTGACCGCAGTCGCGTTCGCCAGGTGCGTGGCTGCCGTCGATCCGGACCAGCCGATATCCGACGTGCGATCGATGGAGCAGCGCGTCAGCGAATCGCTGGGTCCGCGGCGCTTCAACATGGTGCTGCTCGGGTGTGTTCGCGGCGGTGGCCTCGCGCTGCTGCGCGATTGGCATCTACGGCGTCCTCGCCTACGCCGTGACCGAGCGTACGCACGAGATCGGCGTCCGGCTCGCGCTGGGTGCGCAGCGCCGCGACGTGGTTGCGATGGTCGTCGGCCAGGGCCTCGCGCTGGCCGTCGCCGGCGCAGTGATTCGGCGTCGTCGCCGCGGTGGCGCTCACGCGGCTGATGTCGAGCCTGCTCTACGGCGTGACCGCGACCGATCCGCTCACCTTTCGGCGCCGTGGCGCTGCTGCCGCTCATCGTCGCCGGCCGGCGCTGCCTGGCTGCCCGCGCGCCGCGCGACGAGCCGTGGATCCGCTGATCGCGCTGCGCTCGGAGTGACAGCGAGTCGACTCACGTCCGCAACACGCGGAGCTCGCCAGGGGTGACTTGACGTCTGCGACGCTCTGACGAGTTAACGCGCGTGAGACGTCGGTATACTTGGCGCGACTATGCCCGACAAAGCCGCGCAGCCTCGAGCCCTTCACCATGGCCCGCCGATTCTCGTGTTGCCCAACGCCTGGGACGCGGCCAGCGCGCGCGTGTTCGAGGCCGAAGGCTTTCCCGCGATCGCCACCACGAGCGCGGGCGTGGCCGCGGCGCTCGGTCATCCTGACGGCGGCGTCGTCCCGACGCGCGAGATGATCGAAGCGGTCGCCCGCATCGCCCGCGCCGTGCAGGTGCCGGTGACCGCCGACATCGAGCACGCCTACGGCGCGACGCCGGATGCGGTGGCCGACGTCGTGCTGCGCGTCATCGCGGCCGGCGCCGTCGGCATCAACGTCGAGGACTTCGTGCCTGGCGCCGACCGATCTCGAGCCGATTCCGCTGCAGATGCGACAAGATCACGACCATCGCGCAAAGCCGACGGCGACAGTCCGGCGTGCGCGATCGTCATCAACGCGCCGCACCGACGTCTTCCTGCGCGCGCTCGGCGCGCCGGAAACGCGCCTCAGCCGTGGCCATCGATCGCGGCACGGCGTTTCTCGCCGCCGGCGCCGACTGCGTCTTCGTTCCCGGCGTGCGCGACCGCGACACCATCTCGGCGCGCTGGTGCGCGGCATCGGCGGCCCGATCAACATCCTCGCGGTCGAAGGGCACGCCGCCGATTCCCGAGCTCGAGGCGCTCGGCGTCGCGCGCGTCAGCGTCGGATCGGGCCCGATGCGCGCGGCGCTCGCCGCTGGTGCGCGACATCGCGCGCGAGTTGAAGGCGCGACGGCACCTACAGCGCGTTCACGCACGCACGCGCTGCCGTTCGACGAGGTCAACGAGCTGATGAAATGACAGCCGTCGGCTTTCGCGTGAAGTCGGGCTACGCGATTGCGGTCGTGGCTCGGCGGGATCGGCGACAGGCGCCGACGGCCCGTCGGCGAGCCGAATCGTCGAGCTGAGCGATCCCGACGCGCGCCGAGACCCGGCAGCCGTATCACGACGGGTTCTACAAGACGGAAGAAAGACGCGCGCGAAATCGCGCGGCCGCGTCGACGATCGTCAAACGCTGCGCGAAGAAGTCGGTCGCACGCGCTGGTGGAGACAGATGAGAGCGCGGCGTCGCCTGTGCGAAGGCTCGGATCGGAGCGCGAGGCTTCAGCCGAGCGACGGCTCGCGCGCCGGCGCTCGTCGTCGGCAGCGTCATCGACCCAGCGACAGGTCGGCAACTCCGCACATCCGCGCGCACGCGCACGAGGGCCAGTTGTTTCGAACGGTGCGTCGAGGATGCGCTCGCAGCTCGCACGCGGATCGAGTGCGACGTGATCGTCGACAAGCAGCTCGCGCGCGAAGGCGGCGGCGGACCTTCGGCCGCCCGGCGACGCCGAGATCAGCGCAGACGGTTGCCGTCGTTCGGCAAGACGCTCGGCGGACCGGTGGCGCGCCGAGGAGAAAGCGGCGGCGACGGCGGCGTGGCTCGCGCTACGCCGATGACCGGTCGACATGATCTAGCTCCAGTGTTGCTCGTCGACCGCCATCGCTGCTCTTGCGTCGGCTGCGGTCCGCGCACAGCCGCCAGCGCTGCAGATTCCCGCCGGCGGCGCAGGCGTCGTCGTCGTTCGATCCCGACGCGCGCGACGGATGCGTATCTCGCGACCGTTCCCGCCGACAAGCAGGCGCGGTCCGACGCCTACTCTCGAAGGCGGCTACTGGCTGCAGCTCTGGGACTTCTCTCTACGGCTCGATCGTGCTGTGGGCTCTGCTCGCGTTCGGCTCGTCGGCCGCGATGCGCGACCGCGCCAGAGCAGATCACCCGCCGCCGGCCGCTGCAGACGCTGCTCTACTGGTCGTCCAGCTGATCGCTGCTCGCCGGTCGCCACGTTTCCATCGAGCGTCTACAGCGGACTTCTACCGCGAGCATCAGTACGGGCTCGCGACGCAGACGTTCGGGCCGTGGCTGTGGGACCAGGTGAAGGCGCTCGGCGTGATGCTGATGTTCGGCGGCCTCGTCGATCATGGCGCTCTACGGCGTGCTGCGCCGCGTCGGCCGCTCGTGGTGGCTGCTGGGCGACGGGCGTCGTCGTTGCGTTCAGCATCATCGGCGCGGTGATTGCGCCGGTGTTCATCGCGCCGCTGTTCAACACCTACACGCGTCTCACCGATCCGAGCGATCCGCGATCCGATCCTCAGCATGGCGCGCGCCAACGGCATCACGGCCGACGACGTCTACGTCGTCGATCAATCGCGACAGACGACGCGGATCAGCGCCAACGTCAGCGGACTGTTCGGCACCGAGCGCATCAGCCTGAACGACAACCTGCTGAAGCGCGGGTCGCTCGAGGAGATCGAAGCGGTGCTGGGACACGAGATGGGCCACTACGTGCTGAATCACGTGTTCAAGAACGTGCTGGAGTCGGCGATCGTCGTCGCGGTCGGCTTCGCGCTGGTCGGCTACTGGTTCGAGCGGCTGCGCGTGCGTCATCCCGAGTGGCGCATCGCGTCGGTGGGCGACGTCGCCGGCCTGCCGCTCATCGCGCTGCTGTTTGGCGTGTATTCGTTCGTCGGCCACGCCGATCAACAACACGATCATCCGCGTCAACGAATACGAAGGCGACATCTTCGGCCTGAACGCCGTCGCGCCAGCCGGACGGCTTCGCGAGCGCCGCGCTCAAGCTCGGCGACTACCGCAAGCTCGAGCCCGGGCCCGATCGAGGAGCTGATCTTGTTCGACCATCCGAGCGGCCGGACGCGGATCTTCTCGCGCGATGCGCTGGAAGGCCAGGAAAACCTAGTCAAAAATCTGAACGATTCGCGGCGCGTTCCGTCCGTGAGCAGCGGGAGGTGCCCTGTGTTCGAGAACGTTCGTCGCCGATGTCCGATTACGCGCTGCGATGGCTGCGGCGGAGTCCCGGCGTTCACGCTGATTGCGATCGCGTCGCTGGCCGTCGGCATCGGCTTCAACACGGCGCTGTTCACGCTCGTCGACGCGCTGCTGTTCCGGCCGCTGCCGGTCGAGCGGTCGACCAGCTGGTCGACGTCTTCACGACGGGCGGCGACGGCGATCAGTACGCCACCAGCTCCTATCCGGACTTCCAGGACTTCAAGGCGCAGAACCAGGTGTTCAGCGACATGCTCGGCTACAGCCCGTCGATTGCCGCGCGTCAAGCTGCACCGACCGCTCGCGCCTCGCGATGGGCGAAAACGGTCACCGGCAACTACTTTCAGCTGCTCGGTATCCACAGCAATACGTAACTGGAACGAAGTACAAC